>ERZ772900.2541-NODE-2541-length-13356-cov-16.707842_pt1 | contig 13356 bp, 9 predicted proteins | sample MGYA00512124_ERZ772900 | MGnify/ENA primary metagenome ERZ772900 (study PRJEB29015, sample SAMEA2737716) | human gut metagenome | biome: human gut; feature: human-associated habitat; material: faeces | place: China | collected 2012 ... | reverse complement strand
ACCGTGGCAGCATAGGTCGGCACGCCGAACATCTCGAAGAAGCCCGCAACGCCGCGGCTGAAGATCTGGAACGGGGTACCGGCGGCGGGAGTGCCGTCCGCCGCGGCGGCCGCACCGGCCACGCAGAGCGCGAGCACGGCAAGCAGGCTCTCGAGGATCATCGCGCCGTAGCCGACCTTGAGCATGTCCTTCTCGTTTTCGACCGTCTTGGACGACGTGCCGGAGGAGACGAGGCTGTGGAAGCCGGACACCGCGCCGCAGGCGACGGTGACGAACAGGATGGGGAACATCGTGCCGAGCTTTTCATTGTTGAAGCCCGTGAAGACGGGGAGGTTCATCGTCGGATGCGCAACGAGAAGGCCGACGACCGCGCCCGCGATCATGCAGATGAACATGAAGGTGGTCATGTAGTCGCGCGGCTGCTTCAAAAGCCACATCGGGAGAACGGCGGCGAAGAAGATGTAGACAAACGTGATGTAGCTCCAAGTCGCCTTGCCGAAGATGAGTGGGCAGTTCATGCCGACGGCGAACGAGGCAACGATGCAGAGGATGCCGAGCACGGCTTCCTTCCAGCCCGAGAGGTTCAGCTTCTTCTGCACAAGGCCGAAGACGACGGCGAACACCATGAACATGATGGACACCATACCGGCTGCGCCGTTGGTCTGCGCGGCGTCAGCAAGCTGCGTCACGCCGTCGACCACGGTGTAGGCGTTGAACGTGCCGGCGACCATATCGGCGAACGCCGCGATGACGATCAGGCAGAACAGCCAGCAGAACAGCAGAAACAGCTTGCGGCCGAGCTTGCCGATGTACTTTTCGATCAGCATGCCCATGGACTTGCCGTCGTTTTTGACGGAGGCGTACAGCGCGCCGAAGTCTGTCACAGCGCCGAAGAAGACGCCGCCGAGCAGCACCCACAGCAGCACCGGCAGCCAGCCGAACGCGGCGGCCTGGATCGCGCCGGTGACAGGGCCCGCGCCCGCGATGGAGGAAAACTGATGGCTGAAGACGGTCCAGCCGTTGGTGGGGACAAAGTCCTTGCCGTCGTTATACTTGACGGCGGGCGTCTGCGCCTTGGGGTCGATGCCCCAGGTTTTGGCAAGCCAGCGCCCATAGAGTGCGTAGGCAGCGACGAGGACGACCGCCGCGATCAGCACGATGACGAGTGTGTTCATGTGATTTCCCTTTCTTTCCTAAAAAGCTGTGTTCTTCGTCAATGCCGGGAGCAAAAAGAAAAGCCCCGCCTCTGCTGCGGATTTTCCACAACGAAAACCCATCGCAAAGACGAAGGCCAATATCGCGGCGATATCCGCCGCAGATCTCAACTTCCGCGTTACCACTTTGCTTGCCGGAAAACCGGCCGCTCGACCGCTGCCCGAATGGATCGGAGAGCGTACCCTGTTAACGGTGGGGGACCGGCTGCGATTACTCGGCGTTTGCGCCTTTCACCGCGGCTGCTCACAGGGGATGGCCTGCCCGTTCCTTGCTGCCGTTTTGCACCACCAACGGCTCTCTGAAAGCGGTGATCCGGGGAAGTCGTGTCCTGCTCAAAGCATTTGACGAATGATGTGTGTACAATAGACCCATCCTCCGCCGTTGTCAATACAATTTTGTCCGCGCAGGACGGATTTCGTCGAAGAAAATAGACGCCCCATCACTTCTCCGCCGCCGCTTTAGGCAAAATGCAAATGCGAAATACAAATAAAGCTATGCCGAAGCGAAATGGAACCTGGCCGGCAACGCAGTCATAACAACGGGATGCTTTCAAATTTTGACCCGTTTCGGCAGTTTTCGGTTTGCCGAATTTCCGCTTGAAATATTTTAACAAAATATTATTTTTTCTTTCTTGACAAAGGCCCATTCTTATGTTAGCTTTAAAAAGCAAAATGAATCAACCGATCGGATGATGAGTTCGGGAGAGACCGCGGAATATTCTGCCGCGGCGCCGAAGGGGAACGCAGAAGCTCTCAGGCAAAAGGGCCGAACTCGGACGACGCTCCGAAAAGTGCGTTTACGCACGCCGAAGGTGCAACCCGCCGCGATCGCTCGGGCGGGGAATCTCTCAGGTGATCAACGGAGGCACAAAGCTCAAAAGGGAGTTTTGTGCCTCTTTTTTGATGCTTAATTTTAATAATTTTTATAAGATTCATTAAAATTATTGTTTTCGGAGGATGCGCACTATGGAAAAGAAGACCCCACTTTACCAAACGCATGTGGACATGGGCGGCAAGATCGTCGAATTCGGCGGCTTCCTGATGCCCGTGCAGTATCCCACCGGCGTGATTGCCGAGCACATGGCCGTTCGTGAAAAGGCCGGATTGTTCGACGTTTCCCACATGGGCGAGCTTCGCCTCAAGGGCCCCGACGCCGTCGCCAACGTGCAGAAGATCATCACCGCCGACATTTCGAACATGAAAGACGGCGAGATCAAGTACTCGATGTTCTGCAACGACAATGGCGGCATCATCGACGACTTCATCGTCTACCGCTGCGCAGCGGACAATTACTGGCTCGTCGTCAACGCGGGCAACCGCGAAAAGGACGCCGCCTGGGTCGAGAGCCATCTCTCCGGCGACGTCGACTACCGCGACGAGGGCAACGACTGGGGCCAGATCGCCCTGCAGGGCCCCAAATCCGGCGACATTCTCAAAAAGCTCTGCGACGAGCAGTACATCCCCGCCAAGTACTACACCTTCACCGAAGATGTCCCCCTGAATCTCGGCGACCACATCATCCACGCCCTCGTTTCCCAGACGGGCTACACCGGTGAATACGGCTTTGAGATCTACTGCAAGGCCGAGGACACCGTCGACCTGTGGAAAGCGCTTCTGAAGGCGGGCGAGCCCGAGGGGTTGATTCCCTGCGGCCTCGGCGCGCGCGACACGCTGCGCTTAGAGGCTTCGATGCCGCTCTACGGCCACGAGATGAACGACGAGATCACGCCGAAGATGGCGGGACTTCCGTGCAAGCTCACGGGCAAGGACTTCATCGGCCGCGACGCGCTTGTCGCGCTCGGCGCGCCGAAAATGAAGCGCATCGGCATGAAGGTCGTCGGCCGCGGCATCGTGCGCGAGCACTGCGACCTCTACACGATGGACGGAGAAAAGATCGGCTGGGCATCCTCCGGCACGTTCGCACCCTATATCGGCTGCGGCGTCGCGATGGGCTATATCCCTGCCCAAGATATCGAGATCGGCAAGCACCTCAACGCCGACGTGCGCGGCCGCATGGTCGAGCTTGAGATCGTGCCAATGCCGTTCTACAAGCTCGAACGCTGAAATAGAGATTTTTGACCGAATATTCGGAAACCATTTGACCGTAAATAACAACCAACATTCATTGAGAACGATTTTGAGGAGGAAATTACCATGAACATCCCTGCTGAGCTGAAGTATTCCAAGTCCCACGAGTGGGTCAAGATGGACGGCGACGTCGCCGTGATCGGCATTTCTGATTTTGCCCAGGATGCACTGGGCGATGTGGTCTTTATCAACCTGCCCGCCGAGGGCGACAGCGTCACCGCCGGCGAAGCGCTGGGCGACGTTGAGTCCGTCAAGGCCGTTTCCGACGTGATCTGTCCCGTCAGCGGCACGATCTGCGAGGTCAATGAAGCGCTGGCCGACGCACCCGAGACGCTGAACTCCGACCCCTACGGCGCATGGATCATCAAGGTCTCCCCCGTGACCGACACTGAGGCGCTGCTTGACGCCGCCGCTTACGAAGCGCATTGCGCGCAGGAGGGCTGAGATGGGCTCTTACGTTCCCACCACGGCTGCGGAACGGGAAGAAATGCTCGCCGCCATCGGGGTCGACAGCCTCGAAGGGCTTTACAAAGCCGTTCCGCAGGAAATGCTCCTGCCGGATGGCGGGCTGAACATTCCCGAAGGGCTGAGCGAGCTTGAGGTGCGCGAGGCCGTCACCGCCATGGCCGAAAAGAACAAGGTCTTCAAGACCGTTCTTCGCGGCGCGGGCGCCTACCGCCACTTCATCCCGTCGGTCGTCAAGTCTGTCACCTCCCGCGAAGAGCTTGTCACCTGCTACACCCCCTATCAGGCGGAGATCAGCCAGGGTGTGCTGCAGGGCACGTTTGAATTCCAGACGATGATCTGCGAGCTGACCGGCATGGACGTTTCCAACGCCTCGCACTACGACGGCGCGACCGCCGCAGCCGAGACGATCCCCATGTGCAAGGACCGCAAGCGCACGAAGGCCTATGTCTCCGCCTGCGCCCATCCGCAGGTCATCGAGGTCATGAAGACCTACTGCTTCGCCTCGAATACCGAGCTTTTTGTCGTCCCCGCAAGGGACGGCAGAACTGATCTCGACGCGCTCAAGGAAGCGCTCGGCGATGACGCCGCGTGCTTCTACCTCCAGCAGCCGAACTACTTCGGCCAGATCGAAGACGCGAAGGCGGCCAGTGAGATCGTCCACGCCGCGGGCGCAAAGTTCGTCATGGGCGTGAACCCCATCGCCTGCGCCATTCTGCCCACGCCGCGCGCGATGGGCGCGGATGTCGCCGTCGGCGACGGTCAGCCCCTCGGCCTCGACACGGCGTTCGGCGGCCCGTTCCTCGGCTTCATGGCCACGACATCCGCCATGACGAGAAAGCTCCCCGGCCGCATCGTCGGCCAGACGAAGGATGTGGACGGCGAGGTTGGCTACGTGCTGACGCTGTCCGCGCGCGAGCAGCACATCCGCCGCGAAAAGGCCAGCTCCAACATCTGCTCCAACCAGGCGCTATGCGCCTTCGCCGCGGGCGTTTACATGGCCGCGATGGGCGAAAAGGGTATGAAGCAGTGCGCGCGGCTCTGCACCTCGAAGGCGCACTATTTCGCCTCTGAACTTGAAAAGATCGGCTGCACCTTGAAGTACAAGGGTGAATTCTTCCACGAGTTCCTCACCGAAGTCGAATGCCCCAACTGCCGCAGGAAGATCCTCGACGCGCTCGAAGCAGAGGGCATCCTCGGCGGCGCAGAGGTCGAGGGCGGCATTCTCTGGTGCGTGACCGAGCTCGTCTCCAAGTCGCAGCTCGACAAAGCTGTCGCCATCGTGAAGGAGGTGCTGTAAATGAAGCTCATTTTTGAACTTGGCGTCGAAGGCCGCGGCATGACCCTCATGCCGGAGTGTGACGTCCCCGAATATCAGCTCCCCGAAGAGCGCAGCGAGGCGCTGCACCTGCCCCACGTGAGTGAAAACGAGCTCACCCGCCACTACACCGCCCTTTGCAAGCGCATCCATGGCGTGAACGACGGCTTCTATCCCCTCGGCTCGTGCACGATGAAGTACAACCCCAAGATCGACGAGGACATGGCGGCGCTGCCGGGCTTCACCCAGCTCCACCCGCTCCAGCCCATCGAGACCGCGCAGGGCGCGCTCGAGGTGCTGCACACGTTAGGCTCTGAGCTTGGCGAGGTCTTCGGCATGGACGCTGTCACGTTCCAGCCCGCGGCGGGCGCGCACGGTGAGTTCACGGGCGTTCTGCTCATCAAGGCCTATCATACCGACCGCGGCGATTTTAACCGCACGAAGATCATCGTGCCCGACTCCGCCCACGGCACAAATCCCGCAACCGCCGCGATGTGCGGCTTCCAGGTCATCAACATCCCGTCCGGCGTGGACGGCTGCGTCGACCTCGACGCGCTGCGCGCCGCCGTCGGCCCCGACACCGCGGGATTGATGCTGACGAACCCGAACACCGTCGGTATTTTCGACAAGAACATCCTCGAGATCACGAAGATCATTCACGATGCGGGCGGCCTGTGCTATTACGACGGCGCGAACCTCAACGCCGTCATGGGCGTCGTCCGCCCCGGCGACATGGGCTTTGACTGCATCCACAGTAACCTGCATAAGACGTTCGCCACACCGCACGGCGGCGGCGGCCCCGGCGCAGGCGCGGTCGGCTGCAAGGAATTCCTCAAAAAGTACATGCCCGGCCCGCTGGTCGTCAAAAAGGACGGCAAGTACGGCTTTGCATCCCCCGAAAAGTCCATCGGCCGCGTGAAGATGTTCTACGGCAACTTCGACGTCGTCGTGCGCGCGCTGACCTACGTGCTCACGCTCGGCAAGTCCGGCATCCGCGAGGCGGCGATGAACGCCGTGCTGAACGCGAACTACATGCGCGTCAAGCTCAAGGATACCTTCACCATGGCCTATGACGAGATCTGCATGCACGAGTTCGTCATGTCGCTCGTCGATCTCCACAAGGAGACGGGTGTCTCCGCGCTCGACCTTGCCAAGGGCATGCTCGACTTTGGCCTGCACCCGCCCACGATGTACTTCCCGCTCATCGTCCATGAGGCGCTCATGATCGAGCCCTGCGAGACTGAGAGCAAGGAGACCATGGACGAGGTCTGCGGCATCTACTGCAAGCTCTTTGAACTCGCGCACTCCGATCCCGAGACGCTCCACACCGCTCCCCACTCCACGCCCGTCCGCCGTCTCGACGAGGTCGGCGCGGCGCGCAACATGGTTTTACGTTATCAGTTTGCCTGACGAAGGCAGCGCATATCTCAACATCACGCAATGCCGCCGAAAAGTCGGCGGCATTGCTCTCAAAAAGGAACGAACTATTATGGCTCATTATGAACTCATCGTCATCGGCGCGGGCCCCGGCGGCTACGAAGCCGCGCTCCATGCGGCCAAGCTCGGCAAGAAGGTCGCCGTCGTCGAGAAGCGCGAAGCGGGCGGCACCTGCTTAAACCGCGGCTGCATCCCGACGAAAACGCTGCTGCACTCTTCTCAGATCTTCCACGACGCCAAGCACGGCGCACACGCCGGCATCCACACCGACGATATCCGCGCCGACATGACGGAGATTTTTGCCTACAAGCGCGAAATTTCGCAAAAGCTGTCCTCCGGCATTGAATCGCTTTTCAAGACCGCAAAGATCGACTTTCTGCGCGGCACGGCGCTCATCACCGCACCCGGCGCTGTCCGCGTGACGGACGCCGAGGGCGGTGCCAACGACTACACCTGCGACGATATCCTCATCGCCACCGGCTCCGTCCCGTCCCGCCCGCCGATTCCCGGACTTGAGTTCGCGATGACCTCCGACGAGCTGCTTGAGGGGTGCGACCACCTGTACCGCTCCATCGTCATCATCGGCGGCGGTGTCATCGGCATCGAGTTTGCGACGTTTTACGCAGACCTCGGCTGTGAAGTGACCGTCATCGAAGGCATGGACCGCCTGCTGCCCAACATGGACAAGGAGCTCGGCCAGAGCCTCGCGCTCATCCTCAAAAAGCAGGGCGTGAAGTTCTTCACGAACGCGATGGTCCAGAGCGTCGAGAAGACGGGTGAGGATATCGCCGTCAACTTCACCTGCAAGGAAAAGAGCGAGACCATCTCCGGCGAGGCCGTGCTCTGCGCCATCGGCCGCCGCCCGTACTGCGACGGCCTGTTCGCGGATGGCATTTCTGTCGAGATGAACCGCCGCAGCATCGCCGTGAACGAGCGCTACGAGACGAGCATCCCCCACATCTACGCCATCGGCGACGTCTCGGCCAAAATTCAGCTCGCCCATGTGGCGACCGCGCAGGGCATCGCCTGCGTCGACCTGCTCTACGGAAGGGAAAATCACACATCCATGTCCGTCGTGCCGAGCTGCATCTACTGCCGTCCGGAGATCGCGGTCGCCGGCCTCATCGAGGCCGAGGCCAAGGAGGCGGGCATCCCCGTCAAGGTCGGCAAACACGTCATGTTCGACAACGCCAAGACGCTCATCGCCGACCCGGGCCGCTGCTTTATGAAGTTCGTCGCCCACGCCGAAACACGCGAGCTTCTCGGCGCGCAGCTCATGTGCGAGCATTCAAGCGATATGATCGGCGGCGTCTCGCAGGCGCTCGCCAACCACATGTCGGTCGATCAATTCCTGCTGGCCATGCGTCCGCACCCCTCATTTGAAGAGGCGATGACCGCCGCGCTCGAGGACCTTGCGCAGAAGCTCGGCTGAAAGGCCGCGGATGAAGCTATCGGTCGCCTTTAGACGGGCGATACCGCTTTTATGCAAAATTTGCGTTGCAGCATACGATGGAGTATGCTACCCTTAAAGTGAAAAATTGCTCTGACGGGGAACGCTTCTTTGAAAGCGGCGCACCGAAAGCGTGATAAGGGAGAGGAGAATCATCCATGAAAAAGCGATTGCCCATCATTTTGACGCTGCTTCTGGTTTGCATTGCCGTGTCTTATGCCTCCGCCGCGAATGTGGTGGCTTCGCCGCAAAACCTGTCGGTCGACGGCGTCGATGCAGACTGTGACAAATACAACATCGACGGCAGCAACTATTTCAAGCTGCGCGATCTTGCGCAGCTTCTGAGCAAGACGGACAGCCGCTTTTCCGTTTCGTTCGATGAGCAAAGCAATGCGGTCACGGTCGTTTCCGGGAAGGAATATACCCCTGTCGGCGGCGAGCTTGCGCGCGGGCGGGATCAGTCCAAAACAGCCGTTGTCAGCAAGCAGTCCGTTTTGATCGACGGAAAGGCTGCGGACGGTCTTTCTGTCTACAACATCGGGGGAAACAACTATTTTAAGCTGCGCGACCTCGGCGATGCGCTCGGCTTTACCGTCGATTATGACGCCGACAGCAATACTGCCATCGTTTTGAGCAAGGGTTCCACAGCGGTCTACCAAAACGCATTTGAAAAACTGCTTAAGGACGTGAACGAGAAGCGCCGCGCCGATATGGCAAGGGAAGAGTCGTTCGACGGCTTTGAAGCATATTTACAGCATCACCGCGGCGAGGTCGAGATCACGCAGGCAGAGATCGACAGCCTGAAAAATCTGAACAATCCCGGCAAGTCTGTTCTCACGCGCGCGGAAGCGCTTGAGGATGTGGATCTGTTCTTCCGCGCGCTGCATTACTCCTACGGCGCTTACTACTATTTTGGTGAGGAGACGTTCCAAAAGGCGGAAGATGCCATCCGTGCAGAGCTTGCATCCTATCAGACGATCAAGTGGGACCAGCTCGTCTCGCTCATTTACTCGCACCTGCTTTTCGTTCGGGACGGACATTTCTCGATCGCCGGGCGGTATGAACCGGCCTTTGAAAAAAGCGTTCAGTATCTTTACTATTACAGCGGTCAAAGCTTTGGCAAGGATGAAAGCGGGTACTATCTGCTGGGGGAAACCGAGAAGTGGTACTATACCTCCTGCGGCAACGCGAATGTCGAAATGAAGCCGTATCTTGACGGCAGCGGCCGAGTGTGCTATTCCCTGCGTCAGTTCTGTCCCGCGACGGCTGCGCATATGGCAGACAGTATCACCTTGACAAAGGGTGCTGAGACCAAAACGGTTTCGGTCACATGGTCGCTGAGCCAGTCCTATCTGGAAGACGGTTCGCAGGTCCCGGATTATCATTATCTGAAATCAAACGGTATTGCCTTGATAACGATTCGCAGGTTTGACTGGAATTATGAGGAGACAATGGACGAGTTCGTCCGCACCGGTTCTGACCTTAAAAACGCGAAGCTCATCATCATTGATGCCCGCTCCAACAGCGGCGGCGATGAAGACTTTATCAAAAACTGGCTGAAAAACTACGCGGGAGAGGAGCCTGAACAGAAAACGATTATCTCCAACTGGGGCACTGCTATGTTCGATAGGACCCAAGCCTACGCGGACCTGGGTGAAGAATTTGCCGCCTTCCGGACAGGCGATAAGGACTATGAGCTGTTTCAGGGAAAGCTGCTGGAAAACAGCACTCCGATTCTTCTTCTGACAGACAGCATGTCCGGCTCCGCCGGCGAGAGCATCGTGACCTATTGCAGGACACTTGACAACTGCCTTGTGATCGGCGGCCCGACGAGAGGCGCGCAGCTGGTCGGAAATGTGCGAGGCTGGACGCTTCCAAACTCCGGCATCGGCTTCCAGTTCGGTCAGGCGTTTCACTTCATCTACAATATGGAGAACGTAGACGGAAAAGGTTATGAGCCGGACCTGTGGTGCAACCCGAAGACCTCTTTGCAGTCTGTCTTGAACATGGTGGAGCGCTATGACCTCGGCTCCGCCGAGGGCGTGGCCGCCCTGCGCGCGCAGCTGCCGAATATTCTGACCAAGTAGGCAGGCACTTCCCATTAAATGTCCCACAACGTAGGATGAGTAGAAAGAGAAGCATTCTACTCATCCTGTCTTATGGCCATATACCGCCGTCATCTGAACGAAAAACCGCTCCCGAGATCATCTTGATCTTGGGAGCGTTACTTTCTCTATTATGATTGCTTTTTGTGCCCAAAAACAGCCTTTTGCCGGAATGTGTTAGAAAAGTGTTAGAAAGCGTTATTTTGCGCTTTCTAATTACTGCCAAAAGGTTAGAAAAAAGTCCTGAAATCTGCTGATTTCAGGACTATTCTGGTTGCGGAGGCAGGACTCGAACCTACGGCCTCCGGGTTATGAGGCAGTCTCAAGCACAAATCGGAGTCATTTCGGCTCCGATTTGTGCTTTTTAGCGCCGTTCGTTCGGCGGGTTTTCCATTGTCTCAGTCCAGCCCTGCCCACTTTTTTCGTGTTCTGGGTCAAAACTGGGTCAAAGAGGATTTTGTAATTACAAACTGAAATGGTCAAGCTTTTGGCTTAGAGTATTTCCAAGTTACAAATGCAGAAACTCACGATCGTAAGCGGTCTTTTGAAAAGCTCCGGCGCTGAAAGCACCGGAGCTTTTCTTGCATATGTGCTCAATCTAAAGACGGGGCGAGGTCTGCTCAACTGCCCTCTGTGTTCTCCAGCGGGAACGTCACGCTCCAATTTCCCTCCACAGAGCCATGGGATGTGACGAATTCCCCGTACAGCGCGTAAGTGCCAAGGGCGTCGGCCTCAATGCCGGTGAAGATATAGTCCTCGTAGCTGCCTGTTCGCGCGCTGTCAAAAAAGGCCGTAGACCCGTCGCCGTCAATTCGCTCGCCGGTCTCCCGATTTACCAGAGAGATAGAGCCGTGGTTATCCGTTTTGAGGATATCCGTGTAATACGCCTGCACATGGAGCCGCCCGTCCGCATAGCCGATCCCCGTCAGAGTCACGCCGTCGGTGGGAGCGGCGATTGCGTCACCCGGTTTCAACACCGTGACCTCTTTTCTGGCATCAGAGCCGAACAGATCCCCGCTCAGGCCCCGGGGCTGGACCGTCTGCACGGCAGAGGTCAGGTGATCATTCAGGGCCACGCCGTCCAAAATGCCCTCCCAGCTTTTCTCACCGCTTAAGAGTTTCCGGACGGAAAACGTCAGCTTTTTGCCCTCGATGCTCTGCCGGTCCCACTGTTCAAGGGTCACAAGAAATGTGGCGGTGTGGGTGTCCGGGTCGTAGCTGGCCAACTGGCAGTGGCCCGTGCAGTCAAAGGGCGTGTGGAGCCGATAGCTGTCGAAAAGGTCCACCGTTTCATCGAAACGCTTTCCCGTGAGGTCCCGCATGGAGAGATAGATCTCGGCGGTATTCTCGTGGATGTAAGCCGCCGTCACCTCCATGCGGATGCCGTTGTCCTCGCAGGACCGCTGCACCGGCTTGAAGAACTGGGCCGTGGCGGGGGAGACGGCGTACAACAGCTCGTAAAACGACGGGCTGAAAGCCGCTATGGTGGGAACCGCCAGTCCGCAAATCAGGCAAAGGCAGGCCGCTGCCGCCCCCCACTTCGCCCAAACACTTTTCCGCTTATTCGGCGCGGCGTCCGCCGCCTCGATATAAGCGGGGTCGATCCGTTCCAGTTTATCTAACAGTTCATTTCCTCTCATACTGTGTAACCCTCCTTGTTCAGATGCTCCCGCAGCCGGTTACGGCAGCGGAACAGCGTTGTTTTCACCTTGCTTTCGGATATGCCATAGCGCTTGGCAATGTCGGCCACGGAATCCAGAAACCAGTAGCGGCGAACGAACATGTTCCGTTTTTCCTCATCCAGTCCGCCTAAAAAAGCGTTGAGAGCTGTTGCCAGCGCCAGATGGTCCATGCGGCATGCGGCGTTGTCAGGTGCCGGGATGCATTGCTCCATTTCCACACTGAGCTCACAGATAAAAGCATTGCGCTTCAGGCGGCTGCGGTCACGGCAGCAGTTCAGGGAAATGTGCCGGGTGATCCGGGCGAGGAATGCGTAGAAGTGATCGCTTGGCTCATGGGGTGGGATCGTGCGCCACGCCTCCATGTAGGTGTCATTTTCACATTCCTCGGCCGTCTGCAAGTCATTGACGATCCCGTAGGCCAGCGTGCGCAGACGGCTGCCGTATTTCTCGGCGGTCTGCCGGATGGCTGTCTCGTCACGCCGCAGGTACAGCGCGACGATGCTGCGGTCATCCATGGCGTTCATCTCCTTTCGTTCTGGATGGAAGGGCCTTCACCCATATAAGCACCCTTTGGGGCAGTCAGGTTACACGTTTTCCAAAATTATAGCAAAAAATCCTGCCTGTTTCGACCGAAAACCATTGAACTCCGAGCCGAAAAGGAACGAGCTGAGACGCAGCTTGCACAGGAACGGCACAAGCTGGAGCGTCTGGAGAACCGAAAGAAGTATCTGGAACAGGGCATACAAGCCGCAATTTCGACAGAAACGAAAACAGATCACGCAGCCCAGCGGGGCCGCGACGCCTCGGGACAGCGACGCGCATAAGCGCATCGCTGTCCCGCAGGCTCTCTGCGTTCTTCGGGAGCACCCTCGGCCAAGACCCAAAAGGGGCAAAGTATGCCGTTCTACCCTCTGGCCACGCAGGGTTTCCGGACCGCGCAAAACGGTCAGAGGGTAGAGATAGCGCCCCCATCCAAAGCACCCCTGTTTCGCCCTGTGAGCCGCTGTGTGCGATTTTTCTCCGAAAGCCGGGTGTGTACCCGCTTTCGGAGTGAAGGCAAACGTGGGCCATTTGTGCGAGAAGTTGAAAAACGCAATGAGAAACGGTTGGGAACAGCGTTGTGACGGTAACTTTTTGGCGATATTTGCGGGAACGCTTTTGGACGAAAAGCCGAACTTTACAGGGAGGTTTTCTGAGTGATGAAAGCCGTTCGATTTTAGTACAAGATAAAGGGCCGCAGTCGCAAGCGCCCGCGACCCGCCCACAAAGCCCCGCAGTGCGGGGCTTTCCGGGGTTTGGAAACCGCAGTCTAAGGTGCACCTTGGCAGACGTTTTCGCAGTCGTAGGTGAACGTGAGGGGCATCAGGCCCCAGTGACAGCAGACTTTTCAAGGTGGACGTTCCGCAGGCGGTTAAGGAAAGCGCCATTTTCAACCGCTCGAAAAAGTGATTTCAAGTAAGAGCGATTTTCGACGCAGATCGCGCATATTTTGAGCCGCTGTAGTCAATAAAAAGGGCTTTTCATCCGTTCAAAAAACGCACCGCTGTAAACCTGCTAAAAAGTCAAGTCCTAATTCAAAGAAAAGTTATAGGCAGAA
>ERZ772900.2532-NODE-2532-length-13389-cov-14.424704_pt1 | contig 13389 bp, 11 predicted proteins | sample MGYA00512124_ERZ772900 | MGnify/ENA primary metagenome ERZ772900 (study PRJEB29015, sample SAMEA2737716) | human gut metagenome | biome: human gut; feature: human-associated habitat; material: faeces | place: China | collected 2012 ... | reverse complement strand
GTTGATACAAAGATAGAATATATGGTATACTTAAAAAAATATTTTGTAAAGGGATGTTTATTATGAAAGTTGATCAGCATAGACTGGATGCATATCTACAGACTATTCGTGCAGCTCAATGTCCATTGTGCGGGAACAAGCATTGGGGAATTTCGGATCAAATATTCCAAGCTATTGAATTTAGTTATAAAGGCATATTAGTTAATGGTAATTCATATCCCATGGTTCCTCTTACTTGCTCTACCTGTGGAAACACATATTTTATTAATGCATTGGTCGCCAAATTGATTGATCCGGTAGGCCCTACGCCAGAAAAACAAGACTCTGCCGAAGATTCAGGTGGCAATCATGAGTGATACCCAAGAAGAGATTCGCATTTCATCGGAAACTTCTGTTTTGTCTCAGGATGCAGGCACAATTACTAAATCAGAGGGAAAAGAAAAATTTATTGTTAAAAAAGCTACAAATCATAATGAAATTTCTATTATGGAAAGTATTTGGAATCAAATAAAACGAAAAGTTGATTTAATTTCCTTTCAAAAACGGATTGATATATGCAATCTTTTATATGGTGCAATGATACCGTATATTATTGATATTTTTCAAAGCTATATGAAGGGAGATACACCTACATATTTTCCTCTTGTTATCTGTTTTGTACTCATAGCAATTCGCAAATGGCTATCCAAGTATTGTACATATCTACAAGAGAACAGGGATGCAATTAATGATGTACATCTTACTGATCTGAAGAATTTAATTGACGAAGTCGATGCTATCTCTAAGGATTCGGAAGATAGGTAATTTAGCTAAGAATAGATGAGTATATAAAATTATTGTTAGGAATAGCATAATAAATAACTTCAACTATCCTTTGACATCCAAACCGGTTATAATATTTACATTCAGAGATTCAAAGTAATTCATTGTCAACGTATCCGCCCAGGCGTCATTCTGCCCCTGAGCCGTACCACACCCTTTGAACCTGAAACGAGCAATTAAGACCATATGAACCCCAAACGGGATCATATGGTCTTTTTCTATGCTCAAAATCAAAAAGGAGGAACCTGAACAATGAAATTTTCCGCAAACCGCTCGGAAATGCTGCCGATCATCAAGCGATGTTGCCTTGTGATCGGACGTCAATTCCTTGCAAAAGAGAAAGTCTGTGTTCTGATGGAAGCAGACGAGGACCACAACTATGTGCAGTTTACTGCGATGGGAAACGAATGTGTCTTGCAGGCGCGGCTGAACTGTTATGTTGAGCACAGCGGCAAGGCTATGATGATTGGCAGTGTACTGCAATCCATGTTGGAACTGTTTCGAGAGGAAGTAACCACCGTAGAAACCGATGATACGACGATTTCCGTTCGCAACGCAAAGGCCGGATACACTTTCACACTTATGGATGCCAAGAAATATCCCGTCCCAGAGCCATGTACACCTGAATCGCTGACAGAAGCAGATGGATTTTACGAGATCAGCTCCAAAGTCCTGTTTTCTGCATCTAAAGATGCCAGTAAAGGTCTGCGGGTGCTGAATTGTGTCCGCGTTACGGTACATGACGGCCAGTGGTCAGCTGCGAGCTGTGACAGCTATCGGCTGACGATGATAGCGAGAAATACCGTACAAACTGCTCAACTGGATATGTTGTTAGCTGTTGATGCCATGAAAACAGTATTGCACGTATTTAGCGGAATACTGCATTTCAAAGTCGGTATTTCTAACGGTAATGCTGTATTCTGCGGCCCCGGCATGGTGCTTTGCGTGCGTTTGAACGAGGAACAGTACATGAATATCCAGCCGCTGATAGACCATTTTCACATGGCTCACGAAGTACAGGTTAATGGTGGTGTACTGCTGGATACGCTCAAACGAATTAGTGCAGGCAGTACGACCAACGCCAAACTGCTGTTGCTGCCGGTAGATGATCGCACCATGCGATTGCGGTTTATCCCGTATGCCAACAGCACAGTCAGCGGCCAGATCGAGATGGACTGCACAGTTCAGACACCACTTTCCAAGAACGGCTTCTGCTACAGCTACACCTATTTAAAGGAAGCGGCCTCGCTCATGCAGGGCAAAGATATAGCAGTCCAGTTTGACAAGACCGGCGCGATGATGCTGTGAGCTGACAACGAACTGCATTTGCTGCTGCCGACCCGTCAGCCAAAAATCGAAGAGAAATCCAAGACCAAACGCACGCGCAAAGCGGCGTAAAAGGAGAAAAAATGAAGAAACCTATCCTGATTCCTATTGGCATAGCGGAGCGAATGACTTCGTTCAAGCCGGAAAACCGTCTGCTCAGTGCAGTTGGCCAGTTTTCGCCGAAACGTAAGAATTTCTGGTATCCGTTGCAGAGCTATTTTCTGACTGAACAGAGCATCAACGAGGCAAATATGTTTTTTAAGCGCCTCACTCGCACGGTACTCCGTAATGATGCGGCTATGCGCCGTTTCTGCGCGGCAAACGAGGATGCGAAACAGCCGGATTTCTGGTGTCCGACCTATGATTTTGCTTACTTCGGCAAGGTAAACGATTACCGTTTGCGCTGTATGTGCAATCACGGGGACTTCAACTATATGTTGATGGTATATCAGAAAAACAAACCACGAACTTACAGAAAGGCGGCATAATCTATGACAGCAGATACTCTGACCCGACCATTGACCGAACCGGAACGTGCGCTGGTTGCACAGTACCACAAACTGATCTATCGCGTGATTGAAGACTGTCATTTGCCGAATGATGCGGCAGCAGATGCCTATGGTGAAGCGGCTTTGGGGCTAATCCTCGCGGCACAGCGGTATATGCAGGATGAGAAATTGCAGCAATACTGTTTCTCCACCATTGCATACAGCCGTATGCGTGCTGCTTTGCTGCGCCAGCGCCGCCAGATTTTCCACCAGCCGGTGATGTTCAGTCTGGATGCGGAACTGCCGAGCGGTACAACGCTGTATGAGGTGATTCCGTCCGTTTCTGAAAGGGAGGCGGCGTGATGAGTGAACATACCGGTGTATATGCAGTGTACTTTCTGTATCGTTCCCGCTATTCCTTTGTTTCCAGTCACAGCTTGGAGAACGACGAACACAATGTTACGCTGAGCGGACTGGAAAAGGCGCTGCTCCTTATGCATGAAGCGGATGCTTATGTGTTCATCGAACGGGAACTGCAGCAGGCTGTCGGCAAAATGTATCATGTCAGCGAACTGTCGCTGGATGAAGTTTTGCAGTATTGCCCGCAGATTTACGAGGTGCGCCGTGCATCTAAGAATAATGGCGCCGCATGACCAGACAAGGAGAAAGGACTACTATGTTACGAGATAAAATGCTGGCAGTTATATCAGAACTGAACGGTGAAATTGCCGAGCGTGCGGAACTGATCCATGCGATTGCAATGGCGCTGCTGTCGGGCAGCAATCTGTTTATTCTGGGCGATCCCGGACAGGCAAAAAGTTTCGCGGTAAATGAGTTCCGCAAGCGCATTACCGGAGCAAAACAGTTTGAACGCCTGCTCTCCAAGCAGACGGACGAGGAAGCGTTATTCGGTCGGCTCGATCTGGCGAGTCTGATCCCGGGCGGTCAAGGTGGAATGTGTAGACGGAAAGGCTTTCTATTCGGTAGAGCTGAATGGCAAGCAGATGCTTAAACCTTCTGCCTTGGGACTGGTAGCCAACTATGGCGACTTCTCCCAGCATCTTACCATGGGTGCGATGAAAGGAACAGAGAAGCATCTTTCTTACGACATGACCCGTATCAAGAAAAGCCACATCGAAAAGGATGTTTATGAGGCTACCATCGGATTCCTCAATGCCAAGAAGGATTCCATGACCTTGCATCTCCATGTAGGCAACAACGATGTTGCCTACAAATATGAGATGATCCGTCCGAAGAAGAATAACCCTAAGTCGGTGATTATATATAATGAGGTGAGCGGTTTCAATTTCCCTGAGCAGACCACCACTTTCCTCTGCCCTCAAATCGGTCCGATGACTGGTTGGGAACGAACCAAACCATCTTACGAAGAAGAATATACTCCGAATGCTCCGATGACAAAGAAGTCGCAGTTTGGTGTGGGCTATACCTTCCCTTGTCTCTTCAAGGTGGGTAATGACGGTTGGGCATTGGTCAGCGAAACAGGAGTATCGAGTGCATATCCAGCCAGCAGACTTTCTGATTATGATGCAGCGAAGGGATATACGGTAGCTTTCCCTCAGAAAGGTGAAAACAACGGAATCGGTTCAGAATATGCCGGTATACCTTTGCCGGGCGAAACACCATGGCGTACCATCACCGTTGGCACCACATTGGCTCCTATAGTAGAAACTACCATCCCTTACGATGTGGTAGAACCTCTGTATGAGCCAACTCAGCAGTATAAGCCTTCACGCTATACCTGGAGCTGGCTGATCTGGCAGGATGAGAGTATCAACTATGATGACCAGGTGAAGATGATAGATGTTGCTGCGGCTCAGGGCTATGAGGCTATCCTCGTAGACAACTGGTGGGACCAGCGCATCGGTCGTGACAAGATTGAGAAATTGGCTCAGTATGCCAAGAGCAAGCAGGTTAGTCTGATGCTCTGGTATAATTCGAATGGTTTCGAGAATGATGCTCCACAGACTCCACGTCAGATTATGAACAATTCCATCGCCCGCAAGAAGGAGATGGCTTGGATGAAGAAGATAGGTATTGTGGGAATCAAAGTTGATTTCTTCGGTGGTGACAAGCAGGAGACGATGAAACTCTACGAAGATATTCTGAGCGATGCCAACGATTATGGTCTGGAGGTGATCTTCCACGGTTGTACCATGCCTAGAGGTTGGGAGCGCATGTATCCTAACTATGTTTCCAGCGAGGCAGCATTGGCTTCTGAGAATGTATATTTCACCGATTATCATGCCAAAAAGGAGGCTTTCGAGATGACGATGCATCCGTTCTCAAGAAATGCTGTAGCCAGCTTCGACTGGGGGGGCGTGATGATGAACAAATATCTTTCAAGAGATAACAAGAGCCGCCATCAGCGCTATACAAGTGATGTCTTCGAGATGGCAACCGCTATCACCAATCAGAGCAGCGTAAACTGTGTTTGTCTCTATCCTAACAATCTTCAGGATGTTCCTCAATGGGAATTGGACTGGTTGAAGGGCTTGCCTACAGCATGGGACGATGTGAAGTTTATCGCAGGATATCCTACGAAGTATGCGGTTATAGCCCGTAAGGCGTCTCAAGAGAACGGCTCTGGTGCAGCAATCAATAACGGAAAATGGATTGTCGGTGGTTTGAATGCTACAGACAAGCCGCTCACCCTGACCCTCAATCTGCCTATGTTCGCTGGCAAGACTGTGGAATATCTTACCGACCAGCCAAAGAAACAGGGTGAGAAGTTCTACACTTCGGTAAAGAAGACCTTGAAAGTAGGCAAGAATGGTAAGGCAAAGGTTGTGATTCAGCCAAATGGCGGTATTATCATCAATTAGAATGCTGTTCATCGCCGGTAATGAATCCGCAGAAACAATACATAATAAATAAAAAGGGGTGATTACAAAATCATCCCTTTTTTCGTCTTAAAACTAAATTAAAAACTAAACGAATAACAATAATGATGACAGCAAACTACAGCAGAAAGTGGATGATGGCAGGTCTTCTTGCTTTTTCTGCCTTTACCTCCCCAGTCATGGCACAGCACAATGGACTGGTAGATATGAGCCACAGCAAGGAAGCCCGAATGGTAAATATGCCTTTGGGAAGTACCCGTTGGACAGGCGGTTTTTGGGGTGGCCGATTCAAGGTCTTTTCAGAAACCTCGCTTTGGGATATGTGGAAAACCTGGGATACACCCGAGGTATCGCACGGCTTCCGTAATTTCGAGATTGCGGCGGGCGATGCTGAAGGCGAACATTGGGGACCTCCTTTTCATGATGGCGATATGTATAAATGGCTTGAGGCATGTGCTTCGGTTTATGCAGTAACCCATGATCAGAAACTAGATGCCCTGATGGATCGCTTTATTGCCGAAGTAGCTAAGGCACAGCGTGCCGATGGTTATATCCATACCCCTGTGGTGATAGATGAGCGCCATAAGGGCATCGATACGCATGCTCTCAAAGACCGGAAAGATGAAGCCGAAATCGGTATCACAGTAGGAGGAAAAGATGAGAAAGGAGCCTTTGCCAGCCGTCTCAACTTCGAAACCTATAATCTGGGACATCTGATGACTGCCGGTATCGTACATTGGCGTGCCACAGGCAAGAAGACACTCTTCAACTGTGCACTCAAGGCAGCTGATTTTCTCTATGATTTTCTGAAGAACCAGCGCGATGAGTTGGCGCGCAATGCAATCTGTCCTTCTCATTATATGGCAGCTTCAGAGATGTACCGTGCTACCGGTGACAAGCGTTATCTGGAACTGGCAGAGGGATTGATAGCCATTCGTGATGAAGTGAAGAATGGTGAAGATCACAATCAGGATCGCCATCCTTTCCGTGAGCAATATGAGGCGATGGGGCATGCGGTGAGAGCCAACTATCTCTATGCGGGTGTAGCTGATCTCTATGCCGAAACAGGCGAGAAGCAACTCATGAAGAATCTGTCCAGTATCTGGGATGATATCACCTATCGCAAGATTTATATCACAGGTGGATGCGGTGCCCTCTATGATGGTGTGTCACCTGATGGAACCACTTACGATCAGCCTAGCATTCAGCAGATTCACCAGGCATACGGCAGAGCATATCAGTTGCCAAACGAGACTTCGCATAATGAAACCTGTGCGCAGATTGGTAATATCTTCTTATCCTGGCGTATGCTCGAAACCACAGCTGATGCCCGCTATATGGATATGGTAGAAAACGAACTCCTGAATGGAGTCTTGCCGGGCATTTCGCTCGATGGTACCCGATATTTCTATACTCAGGCCCTGCGCCGTACGGGCGATTTCCCTTATGTGATGCGCTGGCCGAAAACCCGCCAGAAGTATATCAGTTGCTTCTGCTGTCCACCTAACACCCTTCGTGCACTTTGCGAAGCGCAGGAGTATGCTTATGCCGTGAAAGGGGATACTTTGTGGGTGAACATGTATGGTGATAATCATCTGAAAACAAAGGATGTTGATATGGAGATGACTTCAGGTTATCCTTATGATGGCAAGGTTTCCATTCGCATCAACAAGGCTAAGAATATCAGAACCTTGATGCTCCGCGTGCCGGGAGAGGGTAGATATGAGGCGATTTCTGCTACTGATTCAAAAGGCAGACAGACTGGTTGGAAGAAGGGAACCCTCGTAGAACGAACATTTGATATGAAACCTCGTCTGGTGGAGGCTAACCCTTTGGTTGAAGAGAATAAGAACCAGATAGCCGTGATGCGCGGACCTATTGTCTATTGTTTGGAAAATGTGGATATCGATGCTTCTTCTGTTCCTGCTTCCTGCAAAGATAAGTATGGTAGGGTAAGCGTGAATGATATCGTGATTCCTGCTGATATCCAATGGACTGAAGTAAAAAAGACGATCGACGGTCACGAGTTTGTTGCGCTCCAGGGGGAGGCGCTGCTTGCTGAAAAGGGAACTGCAGCATCCTGGCAGAAGAACCAGCTTTACCGTACACTTGCTCCTGCCCAGAAAAAAGTAAATGTTACGCTCATTCCTTATTATGCCTGGGATAATCGGGGTAGTGATGTGGAAATGTCGGTTTGGCTTTCAGTTAGAAAATAATTTTTTTTAGTTATGAAATTAAGAAGAATCCTATTGCTGGGAATGCTGGGCTTCAGCCTCGCTCTCTCTGCAGAAAATAAGAAGATAGGCTATGTGCAAGTATCACCAGATTCTTCTCTCGCTGATGCGGTTCGCAAGGCTCGCGAGATGAGAAGATTGGGACAGGCAGATTCGGTAGTAGTTAAAATGCAGGCGGGGCAATACCGACTCTATGAACCTCTGGTGCTCCGTCCGGAAGACAGTCATCTCTGTTTTGAGGGAACGCCTTCGGTAAAGCATTCGGCAGGTACGGTACTTACAGGAGCCGTACCTGTTACCGGATGGAAGAAACAGGGCAGATATTTGGTGGCTGATGTGCCTGATTTCAATGGATGTCCTATGAATTTCCGACATCTCTGGGTGAATCACTCGCGGGCTGATAGGGCACGTGGCGTGAGTGATTTCAATCAGATGCCGCGCATCAGATGGGTAGACAAGAAGAAACGCGTCATCTGGGTTCCGGCTTCTGCTGTTCGTCAGCTTCTGACGGGTGCTAAGGATAAGGCGGGTAACAGCATCATCCGACCGGATGCAAGATATGCAGAGATGACGCTGCATCAGATGTGGGAGGTAAGTTATCTGCGCATCAGAAACATCCGTATTCAGGGCGATTCTGCTGCCATATCTTTCCACGATCCTGAGGCTAAGATTCAGTTTGAACGTCCTTGGCCTTCACCTATGTATAATTGTGAGCACAATTCTCCTTTCTTTATCTCGAATGCGCTGCCTCTTCTGGATAAACCGGGCGAATGGTATCATGATATCCGTACGCATAAACTGTATTATATGCCTAGGAAAGGGGATCGTATGGATGTTGCGGCGCCGGCTTTGGAAACGTTGGTGAAATTCGAGGGAACCAGAGAAAAAATGGTGGATGCTGTTACTTTCAGAAATGTAAACTTTGAAGTTACAACATGGAACCGCCCTTCTTACAAGGGACATGTACCTTTGCAGGCGGGAATGTTCATTACCGAAGGTTACAAACTGCGCCCTAGTATCGACCGTGTGAACAACCATAAACTAGATAATCAGGATTGGCTTGGCAGACCCGCTGCTGCTGTTGAATTGCGCTATGCAAGCAGAGCGGTTTTCGATTCATGCTCTTTTGGACATCTGGGTGGCGATGGTCTCGATTTTGTTGAGGGTTGCCGGGATGGAGCAGTACTTAGCAGCACCTTCGAAGATATAGCGATGAATGGATTGGTATGTGGCAGCTTTTCGCCTGCCGGTCTGGAGACGCATCTGCCTTATCGTCCGCAGGATTTGCGTGAGGTGTGCAGCGGACTGCATGTCAGGAACTGCGAGTTCTCTGATGTTACAAACGAGGAGTGGGGTACCTGTGCTATCGCTTTGGGTTACGTCAGCCGCATGAACATCGAACATAATTATATTCATGATGTCAGTTATTCGGCTATCAGTATGGGATGGGGTTGGAATCGCGATTTGGTTGTGATGCATGATAATCGCATTCATGCCAATCTTATCGAGCGCTATGCTGCCCATATGTACGATTGCGCTGGCATCTACACACTTGGCAACCAGCCAAACACGGTTATTTCAGAGAATGTAGTGCGGGATATCTTCCATCCTTCCTACGTACACGATCCTCATCATTATTTCTATCTCTATACTGATGAGGGTTCTTCTAATATTCTCCTGAAAGATAACTGGACGCCAGAAGAGAAATTCCTGAAAAACGCCTGCGGTCCTAATAATGTCTGGCAGAATAATGGTCCGCAGGTGGCTGATGAAATTGTGAAGAAGGCAGGGAAAATAAAGGAGTAGGGATGAAGTGAAAAATAAAAACAGCTGTCTTTGCTAATTAGAAAGTTCAAGGTTCAAAGTAAAAAGCGTATGAAATTTATCGGAATATGGATGGTCAGTATGATGCTGCCATCTGGATTACATGCAGCCACATGGCTGAAGAATCTGAAAGTGGAATATCGGAATACTCCACTGGCAGTAGGTGTCATGCATCCTCGGTTTGCCTGGCAGATGGAGGTTGATGACAAAAGTAGAGGAAATCAGCAGAGTGCTTACCGGATATCTGTTATTGATGAAACGGGTAAGGAAGTCTGGAATACGGGTAAGGTGAAAAGTACCGAATCGCTAGGCATACAGTATGCTGGCGAATCGCTTCGCCCTTCTACCCGCTACCAGTGGCATCTTACAGTCTGGAATCAGAAAAACGAAGAGCTGCAGGCTTCTTCTGCTTTTGAAACAGCCTTGGTGCTGGGTACAGACTATAACCATCCTGTCGCGACGGCCGGAAAAGGAACATATCTGGCTTGGGAAGGTGCTAAATGGATAGGAAGAGGCAATGCTCCCGTGATGTTCTATGCCCCTTATTTCCCAACCTTCCGACTTCATTACGAACTGCAACTCGATAAGAAATCGAAGTCAACAGCAGCTTCCTTCATCTTCGGTGCCAACGATCCCCGACTGATGGATCGCAATAAGAATCTCTTAGGGGTATCCAATGCGAAGGATTCTTCTTATATCCGCGTAGAACTTGATATTGCGCCTCTCAGAAAGTCGAAGCCTGCCCGTATCAATTTCTATCGTCGGGGCTACAAGGTTGGCGAGACGGATGCCGCACCTTTGGTTTCCTACGATATTCCTGCTGCGGTTATCAACAGGCAGAACCAGTATGCTGCCCATCAGATAGATATTTCGATGGATACCGGTGCGGCTACTCTCTTCCTGGATGGAAAGGAAATTGTTGGTGAAAAGGTAGAAATCGATACTGATGGCAAACAGCATTCTGTAGGAAGTCTGATTCTGAATCCTACCGGAGAACAGGGTAATAACTATATTGCCTATCCGATGCTAGCCGATTGGGGATATTACGTGGCTAAAGGTCAGAAGGCTACTTTCAGTCATATTGAGGTAAGAAACTTTAAATCGCCTCAGAATGTGGTAGCTGCTCCTTTACAGCAACTCTCTGCCAGCCAGCTCTCTGCCAACCAACTCTCTGCCAATCAGCTCTCTGTAGATGGAAAGAAAGAGGGTGCGCTTGGCATCTTTGCCTTTAAGGAGAATACTGCGCCTATGCTTCGTACAGAGTTTGCTACCTCCGGCAAAAAAGTCAGAAAAGCCCGTCTTTATGCTACTGCCCGCGGAATCTACGACATCTATATAGATGGTAAGGCAGTAAGTAAAGCTTATTTCAACCCTGGTACTACAGAGTATAACCATACTCATACTTACCAGACCTTCGATGTAACTTCTTTGCTTCAGCAGTCGGGTGAGCATGCTATCGGAGCCGTCCTTTCCGAAGGATGGTGGAGTGGTGGTGCCACCTATGTAACCGGAAATTGGAATTTCTATGGCGACAGGCAGTCGTTAATGGCAAAGTTGCAGATAACCTACGAGGATGGTTCACAGCAAACCATCGTTACCGATCCTGCAACCTGGAAAAGCTATGATGATGGCGCTGTAAGATATGGCAGTTTCTTTATGGGTGAGGTATATGATGCACGCAAGGAACAAGACTGCAAAGGATGGGCGATGCCTCATTTCGATGACAGAAATTGGCAGACTGCTGTAGAAGTGAAGGAATCAGATTTCAAGACTTCTGAGGATTTCCAGCTTCTTCCTGATATGGCAGAGGCAATCATGCCTGTTGATACCCTGACGGCTCTCAATTGTGTAGAACCGCGCAAGGGTGTTTATGTCTATGATCTCGGACAGAATATGGCGGGTGTTCCGCTGGTACATTTCTCAGGTTTGAAACCTGGCACGGAAGTAAAGATCCGTACAGCCGAAATCAAATATCCTGATTTGCCAGCCTATCAGGATCATGTAGGCATGATCATGACCGAGAATCTGCGTGTGGCAACTTCGCAGGATGTTTATGTAGCCAGGGGAGGTGAAGAGACTTTCTCGCCTAGATATACCCTTCATGGATTCAGATATCTTGAGATTACGGGTGTTGATGCTCCGGTAGCGCCAGACCAGATAAAGGCGATCGTAGTGAGTTCGATGAATGAGCAGGCTTCGCAATATTCTACCTCCCGTTCTGATATCAACCGCTTGTGGCTCAATTCGGTATGGTCTACGCGTTCTAATTTCATGTCTGTTCCAACCGATTGTCCTCAGCGTAATGAACGTCTGGGTTGGATGGGTGATATTTCCGTATTCGGGCGTTCTGCTACATATATTACCGATGCTTCCCAGTTCTTGCGCCGCTATCTTATCTCTGTCCGTGATTTGCAGAGTGCTAAGGGACAGTATCCGGATGTAGCTCCAACCAATTGTGGCTTCGGTGGCTTGTTATGGGCAAGTGCCGGTGTAACCTTGCCTTGGGAGCTCTACCAGCAATATGGCGACAAGGCTATGTTGGCTGAACATTACGCATCGATGAAACGCTATATCCAGTTTGTGCTGGATGAGTATGTGGATAAGAAAACAGGACTTATCGTACAGCATCATCAGTGGGGCGATTTGGGCGATTGGCTCAGTCCGTCTTATGAAAAAGATGATAAGTCGCTCGTATGGGAATGTTATTTCATATTCGATCTGGATATTCTTTCTCAGATGGCAAAGGCTTTGGGCAAGACTGAGGATGCGGCATGGCTGACCCGGTTGGCGAACGAGCGCAGGGCTTTCTTCAGGAAAACATTCGTTGATGAGGCTACAGGTAAGACCATCTGTTCGTGGTATGATGCTGAGCGCAAGGGACAGTTGATTGATACCCAAACATCTTATGCTCTTCCTTTGGCATTCCATGTGGTAGATGGTGACTTACAGAAGAAGATGGCGGCTCATCTCGCTGCAGCCATCAAGACTCCGATGGCCGGTTATCCTGCTTATTCGCTCCTGACGGGTTTTATCGGTACCGCTTGGATAAGTAAGGCACTTTCGGATAATGGTATGTCCGAGGAGGCTTACCGTTTGCTGCAGTACGAGGGTTATCCTTCCTGGCTTTATCCTGTAAAGAATGGAGCCACGACGATTTGGGAGCGTTTGAACTCTTATACAGTAAAGGATGGATTTGGTGAGAACAACAGTATGAATTCGTTCAATCACTATTCTTTTGGAGCTGTAGCATCGTGGATGTACAATTACTCTCTCGGTATCTGCCGTGATGAGAAATCGCCTGGTTTCAAGCATTTCATCCTGAAGCCGGAGGTTGACCCTACGCGTGGCATTACTCATGCTGAGGGTTATTACGATTCAATGTATGGCAGAATCAGCAGCCGTTGGCAATATACTGATTCCGGTATCCGTTATGAGTTTACGGTTCCTGCCAATACGACAGCCTCTCTCTACTTGCCTGCCCCTGCTGTCTCTTTCATTTCAGAGAATGGTAAGCCGTTGAAAAAGGCATCGGGAGTCAGATACGTAAGTGCTGATAAGGAACTCCATCATTTGGAGCTCGCCTCTGGATCTTATCAGTTTGATATAAAACAGAAATAACTTGCTAAAGTTCTGTAAAATAAAAAATGGGTGGCAGATTTGATATCTGTCACCCATTATCTTTATGATTAAAACCTGTATCCTGCGGATAGATTATCTGCTGGAATTATTGGTTCTTGAAGACCAATCCATCTGCATCTGTATGATCGATGGTAATTGGCTTCTCTCTGCTAACCTCTTCTGCAAGAATCTTCTTACTCAAGTCGTTCAAGACAT
>ERZ772900.2520-NODE-2520-length-13441-cov-3.817571_pt1 | contig 13441 bp, 10 predicted proteins | sample MGYA00512124_ERZ772900 | MGnify/ENA primary metagenome ERZ772900 (study PRJEB29015, sample SAMEA2737716) | human gut metagenome | biome: human gut; feature: human-associated habitat; material: faeces | place: China | collected 2012 ... | reverse complement strand
GAGCAAAATAAGAAAATCAACGTGTTTGAAGGCGTTTCCTCTCTGACTATATGAAAATAGGAGGAAAAAATGAGAAACAGCGATAAAATTACGCTTGTTATTAAGTACATAGCAATGGCAGTGATTATTGGTATTATAGTTGGAATAGTGGACACAATTTTTGGCAGAGGATTACTTGCAATTTCAGACTTTAGGACAGCTAATTACAAATATCTGATACCTTTTTTGCCAATAGCAGGTTTGTTTATTGTTTGGATGTATTCATATTTTAGCAAGGTTAGTCTAAAGGGAATGACTTTGGTTTTTGAGGCAGGACAGAATAAAAGGGATTCAATCCCTATGGCTTTGGTGCCGCTTGTAATGATAGGAACATGGATTACACATTTGTTTGGCGGAAGTGCAGGAAGAGAAGGTGTGGCGGTTCAGATAGGTGCAACATTGTCGCATTATATGGGAAGAAAGTTAAAAACTCCTGATAATAGCAGGATTATGTTAATAACCGGTATGGCAGCAGGTTTTGGTGGATTATTTCAGACACCGTTGGCGGCAACTTTCTTTGCAATGGAAGTAATTGTGGCAGGTTACATGGATTATCAGGCATTGCTCCCGGCAATAACGGCAGCTTTTGTGGCATCCTTTACATCACATTCTTTGGGATTAGAAAAGTTTGCAGTAGAATTAAATGAAACAATTAATATGTCAGATGCAAAAACAGTAATTATAATCATAATTTTAGGGTTAGCATTTGGAATTGTAGGAAGAATTTTTTCTTATTTGCTTCAATTACTGAAAAAAATAATGGCTGAAAAAATTGTAAATCCATATTTAAGAATAGGCTTGGTTTCAATACCATTGGCAATAATTTTATTATTACTTTGGCAGGGCAGATACAGCGGACTTGGCACAAACCTGATTTCAAACGCATTTGGAAATGGAGAAATTTTTCAGGTGGATTGGTTCCTTAAATTGTTGCTAACGGTTTTAACTTTATCAATAGGATTTCAGGGTGGAGAGGTTACACCGTTGTTTTCAATTGGAGTTTCTCTTGGAATAATACTTGGCGGATTTCTTGGAATTTCACCAGTGTTGTGTGCGGCACTTGGTTATGCAGCAGTTTTTGGCAGTGCCACTAATACATTAATGGCACCGATTATGCTTGGAATAGAGGTTTTTGGTGGAAATAATATGCTTGTGTTTGTGGTAGTATGCAGTCTTGCTTATGTTGTAAATGGCAACAAATCCATATATGGAGCACAGGAAAATATTGACAAAATCATTAGCAGATAGTATCATAACAGTGTTATATAACACTGTTATAGAAGTCGGGAGGTTAAAGTGACTAAACAGGTTGAAGGTGTTTATGAGAGAGTTTTAGCTTGTGCTAAAGAAGAATTCCTTGAAAAAGGTTTTTCCAAATCATCATTAAGAACAATTGCAGCAAAGGATGACACAACAACAGGAACGATATATTCCAGATTTGGTGGCAAGGAGGGATTATTCAGTGCCATTGTAGAGCCGGTATCAGACAGAATTATTAAGATGTTTTTGGAAACACAGGAAAGCTTCCATGCGTTAGATGCCAAAGAACAACCATCAATGATGGAAACATATGTCAGTGAAGGAATGAAAACAATACTTGACTATGTTTACGATAACTTTGAGGAATTTGAGTTGTTACTTGATGCATCATATGGAACAAAATTTCAAAACTTTGTGGAAAGTCTGGTTGAAATTGAAACAGAGTACACATATAAATATATGGAGGCAATCAACTTTCAGGGAGAAGAAGGTGAAGTAATCACCGAAGAATTTATACACATAATGACAAGAGCAATGTTTGAAAGTATGTTCGAAGTCGTAAGACACAAAATGCCAAAAGAAAAAGCACTAAAATACATGATGATGCTGGAAAAATTCCATTATGGTGGATGGGACACAATAATGAAATTCGGCAACAGCGTGGAAAAATAATGCAAACATCATAAGACATTTAGAATAAAGCATTAAAAATGGAGTGTTAAAGATAATAAAGAAAATTAAGTATAGGCTGCTTAAAAAAGCAGTCAATATTTAAACCTCGTAGTTAGACTATCCTAACTCCGATGAGCCAAAACAACCTCCAAAACAACATTTCATAACAACATACGCAAATACGTTTTATTCTAACACATAGGGAAAATTTTAGAAGCAAACAATAGGCACCTTTTTGAAGTTTTACGAGCATAGTGTAAGCCAAAAATCATCTGTTCAATCCGTAGGTGAGTTTTGATTTTTGGACTTACCATAAACGGCGGAGCAAAATGATAAAAGGAACGTGTTTGCAATAAAAATTTCCCTATTTGTTCAGGGGAACATGTACAACTTTTGAAAGGAGAAGAAATGAAAAAAGAAAGTGCGTTATCAAAACTTTTCAAGTATGCAGGAAATTACAAATACTTAACCATTGCATCCTGGGTACTTTCAGCAGTTAGTGCATTAATTGCACTGTCACCATTTTATTTTATTTGGAAAATCATTAAGGAAGTGTTAGATGTTTCGCCTAAATTCGGTCAGGCGCAGAATCTTTCAGAGTATGGCTGGAAAGCGGTAGGTTTTGCATTGCTTTCAATGATTATTTATATTGGAGCATTAATGTGCTCACATATTGCGGCTTTCCGCGTACAGGCAGCCATACGTTCAAGCCTTATGAAACATATTTTAACATTACCAATGGGAATAATGGAAAGCGAGGGAACAGGAAAAATAAGAAAAATCGTAAATGAATCAAGTGCGGCAACTGAAACTTATCTTGCCCATCAGCTTCCGGACAAAGCGGGAGCAGTGGCAACACCTGTAGGTTTGCTTGCTTTGCTTTTGGTATTTGACTGGAGACTTGGGCTGTTAAGCTTAATTCCCGTAGTTTTGTCTTTTGCAATAATGGGTACAATGGCAGGAAGCCGCATGAAAACTAAGATGGAAGAATATCAGAACGCCCTTGAAGAAATGTCAGCAGAGGCAGTGGAATATGTAAGAGGTATTCCGGTAGTTAAAACTTTCGGTCAGTCAGTTTTTTCTTTTAAGAAATTTAAAAATTCAATTGAAAAATATAAAAAGTGGGTAATCGCTTATACTAAGGAACTTAGACTTCCAATGACTTTTTATACAACAATTATTAATGCAGTTTTTGCAGTTTTAATAGGGGCAGGTTTTATGCTTGCAGGTGGAAATTATGACAATAAGTTTTTATTGAATTTATTATTTTATATTATTATCACTCCGATTATTACAGTTACATTAAGTAAGATAATGTATTCAAGTGAAAATGAGATGATTGTTGAAGATGCCATTAAGCGAATCGAAAGTATTCTTAAAAGAAAACCTCTTCCTGAAGCTAAGGAGGAAAAGAAGATTTCTAAGGCATCGATTAAGTTTGATAATGTAACTTTCCGTTATGAAGATGCAGGAAAGAATGCTCTTAATAATGTAAGGTTGGAAATAAAAGAAGGTGAGCATGTTGCTTTTGTTGGTCCTTCAGGCGGTGGAAAAACTACTTTGGCAAGTCTGATTGCAAGATTTTTTGACACAACAGAAGGGGCAATTACAATTGGTGGAGTTAATGTAAAGGATATTCCTACAAAACAGTTAATGAGTATGGTTTCTTTTGTATTTCAGGATAGCAAACTTTTGAAAATTTCTATTTTGGATAATGTTAAGATGGGAAAAAAAGATGCCACAAGAGAAGAGGTTATGGAGGCTTTGAAAAATGCCCAGTGTGAGGATATTATTGAAAAATTCCCTAACGGAGTGGATACGGTAATCGGTTCAAAGGGGACTTATGTATCAGTTGGCGAGGCACAGAGACTTTCAATTGCAAGGGCAATGCTTAAAGATGCACCTATATTGATTTTGGATGAGGCAACAGCTTTCGCTGATCCTGACAATGAAACAAAAGTTCAGCAGGCTTTTTCACAATTGTCAAAAGGCAAGACAGTTATTATGATAGCTCATCGTTTGTCTTCAGTAGTTGACGCTGACAAAACTTTTGTTTTGAAAGATGGCGAGATTGTGGAAGTTGGAACTCATAAAGAATTAGTTGAAAAAGACGGTTTGTATGCACATATGTGGAATGAATATAACAAATCAGTAAAATGGAAGGTAGGTGCTTAACATGGGATTAAAAGAAAAAATACAGCATAAATATGCACTTTCAAAACAGGGTGCAAATGATATGATTAAGGCTTTTGTTTCAGTAACAGTTTCGAACATTGTATTAATGTTCCCTGTTGGAGTACTTTATTTCTTTGTTAAAGATTACCTGAACGGAGTTGCTTTCCAAAAGGGGATGTTTTATCTCTTAGCATGCATTGGCTGCCTTGTTCTTATTGGTATTACAACTTACATACAGTACAACTCAACATTTCTTGCTACATATGTTGAAAGTGGTGTAAGAAGAATTACTTTGGCAGAAAAATTAAGAAAAATACCGTTATCTTATTTTGGCAAAAAAGACTTGTCAGACCTTACAAGTACAATTATGGCTGACTGTGCAACAATTGAAACAGCATCTTCGCATTGGATTCCTGAACTTTTCGGTTCTTGCATCTCAACATTGTTAGTTGCAATCAGCTTGTTTTTCTTTGATTGGAGAATGGCAATTGCGGCGCTTTGGGTGCTACCTGTTTCATTTATAATTGTTATTTGTTCAGGAAATGTTCAGAAGAAACTGGGCAGACATCAGATGAAGTTGAAAATGGCATGTGCCGACGGCATTCAGGAATGCCTTGAAACTGTCAGAGATTTAAGAGCCAACAGTGCAGAAGATGATTATATGGTTGGTCTTGATAAGAAAATTAAAGCAGTGGAAAAACATTCTATTGTAACAGAACTTGGAACTGCTGTTTTTGTTGCAAGTGCCCAGATGATTTTGAAACTTGGAATTGCAACTGTAGCATTAACAGGTGGAATACTTCTTTCAAAGGGAAGCTTGGATGTTTTAACATTCTTTATGTTTTTGTTGTTAGTTTCAAGATTGTATGACCCGATGCAGGTATCATTACAGAATCTTGCTGCAATTATCAGTGCAGATGTTCAGTGCGAAAGAATGGATGAAATTTTATCCCATAAGGTTCAGAACGGAACAACTGAAATGAATAACAATGGTTTTGATATTAAATTTGAAAATGTAGGATTTTCTTATGACGCTAATAATGAAGTTTTGTCTGATGTAAGTTTTATCGCAAAACAGGGCGAAGTTACAGCGATTATTGGACCTTCAGGTGGAGGAAAAACTACAGTTTCAAGATTGGCTTCACGATTCTGGGATATTACAAAAGGAAAAATCACAGTAGGTGGTATGGATATTTCAAATGTTGATCATGAATCTTTAATGTCACTTTATTCCATAGTATTTCAGGATGTAACTTTGTTTAACAACACAATTATGGAAAATATCAGAATTGGTAAAAAAGACGCAACAGACGAAGAGGTAATGGCGGCGGCAAAGCTTGCCCATTGCGATGAGTTCGTTAACAAGCTTCCTAATGGATGGCAGACAACAATTGGCGAAAACGGTTCAGAGCTGTCAGGGGGTGAACGACAGAGAGTTTCAATTGCCCGTGCCTTCTTAAAAGATGCACCAATTATCTTACTGGACGAAGCCACAGCTTCACTTGACGTAGACAACGAAACATTAATTCAGGAATCTTTGTCCAAATTAATACAAAACAAAACAGTTATGATTATTGCTCATAGAATGAGAACAGTCGCCAACGCAGACAAAATAGTTGTACTAAAAGATGGAAAAGTTGCCGAGCAGGGTAAGCCGGATGAACTTGCAAAGACAGGTGGAATCTACAGCAATATGGTAGAAAAACAATTGGCAAGTGCAGGGTGGAAGTTGTAGGAGATGCTTTGCAGTGAAAAGTAGTTTGGAAAATTGCATTATAATTATCATTGGAAAGTTAGTTATTGAAAAATGCAATTGATATAGTGTGAAATTTTTGAAATAATGTATAAAATAAACAGCAGGAAGTGTGAATATTAAATTTGCACTTTCGGCGGTGTTATATATTTGGAAAAATGCGTTAAACTAGGAGGCGGAAAGATTAGTAATCATAATATGAAAAAAGTTTTCAGCTAATGAATGGGGGATTACGGAAGCAGGGAAGTTTTTGTTTGTATGTTCCGTAATTGGAAGCGTAAGAGTAAGAAAGGTCAGGTCACACACACGGCGGCCAGCTATTTCCGTTAATGAATATTGAAAACCTGACAGGTTTAGGTGACGATAGAGTTTATGGATATGAAAAGCGTGATAACACAAACTTCATAGTAACATCAGGAATTTCAGACTGGGCAATCAAGTTTAAAACAGGCTGCAAGTCAGAATATGCTATAGTGAACATACAGGGAAAATAGGAGAAATATAATTGGGTGTATCAGAAATGGTGCACTCATTTATTTTTGCTTTGGATTACGTGTCGTGTGGAAAAAACGCTGTGTGACACGTAAATGATTGAAATATTTGATTATTTATGCCTGAGATTACGTGTCAGAGAGAAAAAATGCTATTCCACAAGTAATTTGAATATATGAGTTTCTTAGAATTACCATAGATTTTCACAGCCTACTTCTGTATAATAAATAGTGTGAAATCGGGGAAATACAAATTAAGATAAAGCTATTAATAAAAAAAGAAATAATGGTAGCAAGAAGTATCAGTAAATATCAACAAATAACCATAAATAAAAACAAAAAATATAAGGAGGACACTATGAGAAGAAGCGATAGAGAAATAAAAGATGAGTTGCACTATGGCATACGAAAGTGTAATGGGACGCGGTCAGATTCAGTTTGTTGAAGATGAGGATAAGTTTGCGGCACTTAAGATAATTATGAAGCTTAAAAAGCAATAATAAAAAGCAAGATTAAAAAGTAATATTAAAAAGTAATATTAAAAGCAAGACTAAAAAGTATAACAGTAATGACAAGTTTAGAAAATCAATCCAAAGAAAGAGGAACACAATGAACATTCTATCATTAGAAAACATAACACATTCATATACAGAAAGAAAATTATTTGACGAGGCAAGTTTTTACCTTCACGAAGGGGAGAAGGTAGGAATTATAGGAATTAATGGAACAGGGAAGTCCACTTTGCTTAAGATTATGGCAGGTCTTGAAATCCCGGATGAAGGACAGGTAATTAAGGCAGCCAATATGATGATTCATTATTTGCCACAGAATCCTATTTTTAATGAAGAAGACACGGTGCTTGAAAGTGTTCAGAACATGATTCACCATCATGCCAATGAAGATGAATTGGTTAAGGCTAAAGCGATGATGACAAGACTTGGAATTACTGATTTTGAGCAGAAAACTTCAGAACTTTCAGGTGGACAGAGAAAGAGATTGGCGTTGGTTTCTGTATTGATTACACCTTGTGATATTTTGATTTTGGATGAGCCTACTAACCATTTGGATAGCGAAATGGCAGAATGGCTTGAAAATCAGTTGCGCGGTTTTAGGGGGGCGCTTGTTATGGTTACTCATGACAGATATTTCCTAGACAGCGTAACTAACAGGATTATCGAGCTTGATAAAGGAAAAATCTATAGTTACAACGAAAAATACTCAGGATTTTTGGAGAGAAAAGCTGAGCGTGAGGCAAGTGCCAAGGCAAGCGAGAGAAAGCGTCAGAGCATTCTTCGAAAAGAAATTGAATGGATGCAGCGTGGGGCAAAAGCAAGGTCTACTAAGCAGAAAGCACACATTCAAAGATATGAAAATCTAAAGAACCAAAAAGGGATTGTTCAGGACGAAAAAATTGAGTTAAGTAGCATTAAGTCAAGAATGGGCAAGACGACTATTGAACTTGAAAATATTTCAAAGGCATATGACTGCAAAGTTTTGATAAATGATTTTTCTTATAATTTTCTAAAGGGCGACCGAGTAGGTTTTGTGGGCAAAAATGGTTGTGGAAAAACTACCTTAATGAAGATTATTGATGGAAGAATTGAGCCTGACAGCGGTAGTGTAAATATTGGACAGACTATCAAAATAGGTTATTATACACAGGAGCTTGAAAATAACAAAGAGGCAGGAATTGCTTATATGAATCCTGATGATAGGGTTATTGATTATATAAAAAATACTGCCGAGTTTGTAAGAACAGAGGAAGGGCTTGTGTCAGCCTCGGTTATGCTTGAAAGATTTCTTTTTGAACCGTCACAGCAGTATAGTAAGATTGAAAAATTGTCAGGTGGGGAAAAACGTCGCTTAAATCTTTTGCGTGTGCTTATGGAAGCCCCAAATGTGCTTATACTTGATGAGCCAACTAACGATTTGGACATTGAAACAATGACAATTCTTGAAGATTATTTGGATAGTTTTGATGGAATTGTAATTACCGTATCCCACGACAGATATTTTCTAGACAGAGTTGTCAGAAGAATTTTTTCCTTTGAGGAAAATGGGGTAATCGACCAATACGAAGGTGGTTACACAGATTACATAAATCGAAAGAAGGAAAAGGGACTGCTTGAAGAAAATGCTTTGTTAAAAACAAAAAGTAGCAGTGCAGGAAAGTCAGATTCAGACAAAACCGAAAAAGAGGAATACAAAATAAGAAACAAAAAGCTTAAGTTTTCTTACAATGAACAAAGAGAATACGAGACAATTGAGGACGATATTGCAAAATTAGAAGAGAAGATTGAAAAGCTTGACGGTGAAATAGTCAAGAATGCAACTAATTCAGTTAAGCTTAGGGAACTTATGGAAAGTAAGGAAGAAACGGAAACACTTCTTATGGAAAAAATGGACCGTTGGGAGTATTTGGAAGATTTGGCAAAGAAAATTGAGGAACAATAAAGATAATATCTGAGTTTATCCTAGCAATTCCTACCACAGTGGTATTATATATAAAAATCTACTAATCTGGTAGAAAAAATCAAAATCAGGGTTGACATCCAAACCATAAGATGTTACTCTAAAGGAGTAAATTAAATAATTTTAAATAGTATGTAACTTTAAGTAGGCATTAACTATACACACATCTCAAAGGGGGTCGTGTATCTGTTATACCTACTTTTTTTGTGTTTAAAAGAGCTGCAACTTATAACAAAAATAGTCGTAAATGTATGATACATGCCCAAATGAACCAAAATATTATTAGTGTTTGAAAGGAGAAAAAATGAAAGACAAAATTTTTGGTGTTTTACAACGTGTAGGAAGATCATTTATGCTTCCAATAGCTATCCTTCCTGTAGCAGGTTTGTTACTTGGACTTGGTAGCTCTTTTACAAATGAAACAATGCTTAAAGCATACGGATTATTAGGTATTATGGGACCTGGAACAGTATTTAATGCAATATTTCAGGTAATGAGTGATGCGGGAAATATAGTTTTTACTAACCTGCCGATTATTTTTGCAATGGGTGTTGCAATAGGTATGGCAAAAAAAGAAAAGGAAGTTGCAGCACTTGCAGCAGCTATAGCTTTCTTCATTATGCACGCATCAATTGGTGCCATGATTACAATTAACGGTGGCGCAGAAAAAATGCTTGAAGGTGCCACAACAGATGTTGTAGGTATTACTTCATTACAGATGGGTGTGTTTGGTGGTATTATTGTTGGTCTTGGTGTTGCAGCACTTCATAACAAATTTTACAAAATCGAATTGCCACAGGTATTATCATTCTTTGGCGGAACAAGATTTGTTCCAATTATTTGTTCATTAGTTTTCACATTAGTTGGTATTTTAATGTTCTTTATCTGGCCGGTTATCCAGAGCGGAATTTACTCTGTTGGAGATTTAGTACTTAATTCAGGTTACGCAGGAACATGGGTATACGGATTTATGGAAAGACTTCTTATTCCATTTGGTCTTCATCATGTATTTTATCTTCCATTCTGGCAGACAGGCGTTGGCGGAACAATGGAAGTTGGAGGTCAGTTAATTGAAGGTGCACAGAATATTTTCTTTGCACAGCTTGCAGATCCATCAGTTACAAAATTTGCAGTTTCAGCAACAAGATTTATGTCAGGTAAGTTTCCACTTATGATTTTCGGACTTCCTGGAGCAGCACTTGCAATGTATAGAACAGCAAAGCCTGAAAAGAAGAAAGCAGTAGCAGGTCTTCTTTTGTCAGCAGCTTTAACATCAATGATTACAGGTATTACAGAACCATTGGAATTTACATTCCTTTTTGTTGCACCATTACTTTATGGTATTCACTGCGTATTTGCAGGACTTGCATATATGTTAATGCATGTATTTAAAGTAGGTGTAGGTATGACATTCTCAGGCGGTCTTATTGATATGTTCCTGTTTGGAATAATGCAGGGAAATGGAAAGACTAACTGGATTTGGATTGTTATTGCAGGTATTGTTTACTTTATCGTATATTATTTCTTATTTAGCTTCTTAATTAAAAAATTAGATTTGAAGACACCTGGTAGGGATGACAGTGAGGAAGTCAAACTTTATAGAAGAAGCGATGTTGAAGCTAAGAAAAACGGCAAGTCAGAAAACGGAGAAAATAGTGATGTTGACGAATTATCAGAAATGATTACTAATGGTTTAGGCGGAAAGAAAAATATTTCTGATGTTGACTGCTGTGCAACAAGACTTAGATGTACAGTTTTTAAAGCTGAATTGGTTAATGACGGAATGCTTAAGGCAACAGGTGCGTCAGGTGTAGTACACAAGGGTAACGGCGTTCAGGTAATTTATGGACCAAAAGTAACAGTAATTAAGTCTAACTTAGAAGATTATCTGGAAACAGCTCCAAATATAGAGTATAATGGTAGCAATAGTCAGTCAGACGAAGTTGAAAACAAGACTGAGGATGGAAATAATCAGAAGGAGCAAGAGACAAAAATAGTAAAATCAATTATTATCTCAAGCCCTATTACAGGTATAGCCGCAGATTTAGGTACAGCGCCGGATGAAGCTTTTGCAAGCAGAATGATGGGAGACGGTGCAGTTGTAACTCCAACAGATTCAGTTGTTAAGGCACCTGCTGATGGTGAAATTGTATTTGTTTTTGATACTAAGCACGCAGTAGGATTTACAACAGAAGATGGTATTAGTATGATTATCCATGTTGGTATTGACACAGTAAAACTTAACGGCGAAGGCTTTGATGTAATGGTAGAAGCAGGACAGAAAGTTAAAAAGGGTGATCCTATTATGAAACTTGATTTGGATTATTTATCTGCCAATGCACCATCATTGGCATCACCTGTAATGTGTACAGAGCTTAGCGACAATCAAAAAATCAGATTACTTAAGGAAGGCGATATACAGGCAGGGGAATCACTTTTTGCTATTGATATTTACGAATAATGTCACAGAGTAATTAGGATATGTATAGAGTAAAAAAAGCGTTAAACCACAATGCGGTTGTGGCAATTGATGCAGAAAAATGTCAGGAATTTTTGATTTTGGGAAAAGGCATCGGGTTCGGTAAGAAAGTTACTGAGTATGTTGAACCAAGAGCAGAAGACACTGTATATTCAATGAAAGAATGTACGGAAAGAGGAGAGGCAGAAGACATTGTTAATGAAGTTTCTCCAGTTTGTTTAGAGATTGCAGATGCAGTTTTAAATAAGGCGGAAGAAGAATTTGGAAATATTGATAGAAGAATACTTTTTCCATTGGCAGACCATATTGAGTTTGCAGTCAAAAGAATAAAGAACAATGAGCAAATAAGCAATCCGTTAACACCAGATATAAGAGTTCTTTTTCATTCAGAATACAAAGTGGCAGAGGAAATAAAACCGCAGCTTCTCGAAAAGATGGGTGTTGAAATAGATGAACATGAGGTGGGATATATTGCACTTCACATTCATTCAGCCATTGATACAGAGAATGTATCCCAGTCAATGATAATAGCTCAGGGCGTGCGTGAATGTATTTCAATGGTAGAATCTGAAACAGGAAGAAAAATAAATGTTTTATCTATTTCATACAACCGTCTAATGAATCACATTAAATATATGATAGCAAGAGCCCTTAAAGGTGAAAAAATCAAGCTTAATCTGAACGACTATATGGAAAATAAATTTCCACAGGAATTTCAGATGGCAATCACCATATGTGACAATATAGGCCATTTGCTTAAGTTGTCCTTTGATGAGTCGGAGATAGGATATCTTGCAATGCACATCCAAAGGGTAACAAGCGGAGAGCTTGACTAAAAGTTGTGAAAGAAAAATAAAGAGAGTAAAACTAGTCAGATTAACCATAGTTGATTTGACTAGTTTTTTTGTGGGTGTGGAAGTGGTTTGTTTTGTCTTGTTTCGTTGCTGATTACGTGTCGTAGAGCAAAAATGTTGTAGCACACGTAAAATATTGAAATATTTGTCTTGATTCGCAGCCGATTACGTGTCGTAGAGCGAAAACGCTGTGTGACAAGTAATTTATTGAAATTAAGCTTGTATTTTTGCATGGAATTACGTGTCGGTGAACGAAAATGTTATATGACACGTAATGCTCCCAATTAAGCCTGTCCACAGAGCAAAAAAATCAAGTTTACCGCATTAGAAAATCATAACAAATAATCTAAAAACCTCATATGGTTATGAAAATAAAGAATAAATTATATGAATCTATGTTAAAAGTCATAACACGCTTATGAAAATATTAAGGAAGTCATGATTTTGACATAAATCCACTTGACTTCTAACTACCACGGGACTATACTACATTATATCAGTAATGTAGTATAGTTGATTAAAGATATTATACAAGGAGGTACATCATTGAAAATTGATGAAAACAGTATGATTCCAATCTATGTGCAAATTGCTGATTCCATTGAAGATGACATACTATCAGGAAAATTGAAGGAGAACGATACATGTTACTCACAATTAGTTTTGGCGAAGGAGCTTAAAGTCAATCCGGCTACTGCGGCGAAAGGAATTAATCTTTTGGTTAGCAGAGGGATTCTTATAAAGCACAGAGGCCAGGCAATGACAGTTGCAGGCGATGCCATAAGTATGATTTCAGAAAGGAAGAGGCATAGTGAAGTGGAACAGATAGCAGAACAATTAATTAAACTAAGTAAGAAATTATCAATTACAAAAGAGGAGTTACTTAAACTAATAGCAGAACAATACGATAAGAAGTAAATAAGACAAAAAAGCTAAACATAAAGTTAAACAATCAAAAAAATTAAATACTAAGCTAAAAAGAAAAACAGACACATAATTAAATACAAAGCTAAGTACAAAAGCCAGAAAAAACAAACAAAAAAGAAGTAATTCACAACAAGTAGTTGTAACAACAATTTTAGTCAGGAGGGAAGTGCAGTAATGCATAATGAAAACATGGAAGAGATTAAAAGCATAAGCATGCAGAATGTAACTTTCTCATACAAGGGAAAGAAAAGATATGTTTTTGAAGATTTTTCTGTAGATATTGTGCTCTTCGAGAAGGAAGAGAAACAATAGATGTAGC
>ERZ772900.2512-NODE-2512-length-13472-cov-12.386674_pt1 | contig 13472 bp, 7 predicted proteins | sample MGYA00512124_ERZ772900 | MGnify/ENA primary metagenome ERZ772900 (study PRJEB29015, sample SAMEA2737716) | human gut metagenome | biome: human gut; feature: human-associated habitat; material: faeces | place: China | collected 2012 ... | reverse complement strand
TCACCAAAGAAACCGTCCATCCATTGCCCTCCCATTATAACAAAAATAAGCATAGTCTCCGAGGCTTCCTATCCGCTTCGGGTGCTATGCTTATTTTGTACCAGACAATATGAAATGACTCCTGCGCTTGTAAAACGTGGATTTACCTGTCATACTTTTAGCGCAAACTCAAAAGTACCAGACCTACCACATACAAGGAGGAGTCATCATGGCAAGTATAATCTACGTCGGCATGGATGTCCATACCACAAATTTCACTTTTTGCTGCTATACCGTAGATTCCGACCGCGGCTTTGCTGTTGCGCAAACAGAACCGGATTACCGTCAGGTAATCAAGTATATGGAACGTGTCCAGAAGCAACGCGGTGAAGAATGCAAATTTGTTTGCGGCTATGAAGCTGGCTGTTTGGGTTATTCACTCTACCACCAACTCACCAGATGCGGTGTGGACTGCGTTATTCTGGCACCTTCAACGATGCATCAGGAAAAGGGGAAACGGATCAAGACGGATCGCCGAGACGCAGAAAACATTGCCAGATGCTTGGCGTTTAGTCTGTATAGCCCCGTTTATGTCTCTACCACAGAAGATGATGCCGTGAAAGAATATATCCGTATGAGAGATGATATCAAGGCTGATCTGAAGCGTGTAAAGCAACAGATCATCGCATTCACTACTCGACACGGTTTTGCTTTTGATGGAAAGAGCTACTGGACACAGAAACACCTCAAATGGCTGGAGACACTCGTCTTTGAGCATCCTCTTTATAAGGAAACCCTTCAGGAATACTTGATTCTTTACTATATGCTGGATGAGAAAGTTGCGGTCTATGACACCCGAATCGGGGAAATGTCCCATCTGGAGCACTATGAAGAAAATGTGCAGAAGCTCTGCTGCTTCCGCGGTGTTGCCGCTCATACCGCATTATCTTTGCTGGTTGAGGTAGGCGATTTCCAGCGTTTTCGCTCTGCCAAACACTTTGCCGCCTATCTCGGTCTTGTTCCCGGAGAACATTCCAGCTCTGATAAACAGATACGCACCAGTATTACAAAGGCAGGAAACACCCATTTACGGCGACTGTTGGTCGAGGCAGCTCAATCCTACAATCGAGGAGCCATTGGGAAAAAGAGCGCAGCGCTCAAGGCCAGACAGGGCGGCAATCCTGCCGAGGTCATCGCTTACGCGGATAAAGCCAATGAACGCATGCAACGCAAATATTACCGCATCACATTTAAGTCCAGGCACAATATTGCCAAAACCGCAATTGCGCGCGAACTGGCCTGTTTTGTCTGGGGTATGATGACCGGAAACATTTCCAACGCGGCGTAGTATCCATTCCCTTGGGGATGATATTACGTCTTGGAAACATGCGTCAAGGATGCTGCGCACCGCGTTTCGCGGCTTCGTCCTTGACCCAGTTCCCAATCCATAATAGAAAGTGAGCAAGGGATGGATTCGATTCAAGTCCCTCGGGCGAGGGCATTTGTGAGGAGCTGAGCACATGAATATGGTTCAGCTATCTACGTATTGACTATGATGGCACTTTCGTGATCCACGACTGAAGACAGTAGAGCTCCTGGCGGACCATTGACCTGTGGTAACCAATCCACGTATAACAGAGTGGCCAATGCCGGAATTCTGATCGTCTCAGCTCTTCTCACATGCCCTTGCTCAAATATTTGCTTTTGACAGGCAATTTCCCCCTTGACAAGAGTCATTTCATAACAGTCAATGAAAAAAGACTTTCATCTGTCCAAAAATCGCACCGCTGAAACCAAAGAGAACGCCCCCCGGCAGCGCAAGAATTGCGCCGCAATAGGCAAAGAAAAGAGCGATGCAAAGCAAATGATAACTTTCTGATAACAGTTCGACTTTCGGGTAGCTTTGTTCTCTTGATTACGGTATTGTTCGTTGGCAAAGGAGGCTGATTTTATGCCAAAGCGACGAGCAAACGGCGAGGGCAACATCCGCAAACGAAAGGACGGCCGCTGGGAGGGACGATACACAGTCGGTCACGATCCGGAGACTGGCAAAGCCATCATCAAGAATGTGCTGGGAAAAACACAGTCGGAAGTCAAGGAGAAGCTGAAAAAGGCCATCGAGGAAAGTGTGGGCATCGACTACGGGCGAGCCAAGACCTACACCGTGGGGAGTTGGCTGGAGGTGTGGATGGAGAACTACGCGAAAGTAAAACTCAGACCGTCCACGTTCAAGACCAGACAAGGCTTTCTCAAGAACCACATTAAACCGCAGATCGGCAGCGTTCCGTTGGCAGATCTCACTTCTCTGGACTTGCAGCGATTCTACAAGCACCTGCTGGACGGTGGCAGAGTTGACCGCATCGAGGCCAAGAAAAAGCCGAAAGGTCTGGCTCCCAAAACGGTACGGAACATCCACCAAATGATCGGCTCGGCGTACAATCTCGCCATGGAGCAGCGCCTTGTCACGAAAAATCCAACGCAGGGCTGCGCCTTGCCAAAAGTCGAACACAGGGAGATGAAAACGCTGACCGCCGACCAACTCAGCGCCTTCTTCCGGGAGGCCAGGGACAGCGGCGTGTACGAGCTCTACTACCTCGACCTCGCCACAGGACTACGCCGTGGGGAACTGCTGGGATTGAAGTGGACGGATGTGGACTTCCAGCACGGAGCACTGAAAATTCAGAGAGCCATTTCCCGGCAAAACGGCAAAGTAGTCGAGGCACCGTTGAAAACGAAAAACGCCTACCGCACACTGCCGTTGTCGGCAGATGCGATAAGCGTACTGAAAATGCAGAAATGCAAAGTCGGAAATAGCGAATGGGTATTCCCATCGCCCACCGGAGGCCCCATGTCCCCGGACAGCGTCCTGCATATGCTGCAAAGAGTGCTGAAACGGGCGGGACTGCCACGGATACGCTTTCATGATCTGCGCCACCCGTATGTCAAGCACACGACAAAAATTTTTATTCTGCGCTTGAAGGTTCTTCAAGCGCAGCGCGATCCAGATAGGCGCCGAAAAACTTGCGGGGCTTTTCGGCTTCATCGGAAAGGACTCAAAGCTAAGCTGATTGAGCCTATCCTGCAATAAAAGCGATTTTTAAATTACTCCCCTCTCAAAAAATGTCCTTGTTTTTGTATGCGATCTCGATACGCTTTTCGGGGAACACATACACCTTATCAATCAGAAGACTGGTCAGTGCGGTTGTCAGCCCATTGACACTGAAAACTGCTTTTACTGCCTCCTGTTGACTGTTCTGCCGCTCCTGTTCATTCTGCTTTTGTTTCACCTATGCCAATACTGCGGCATACGCATTTTTTGTTTTCAAAAGCAGTTCATCACACGCGGCTTTTTCAGCGTGAGGAATATAGCCTGCTCCAGCCCAGCCGCATTGACCTTCAGATTGTGGCAGCGGCTTGTTTCATCAGCATGGGAATGACGGCACATATAGTATGGCGTTTTCCGTGATATGCGAGACAGGTGCGTTTTTTTAAGTAAATGTCTGCACAATAGCAACGGCGTGCGTCTGTGCCCACCCCAAAGCTAAGAGGACGTTGCGCATATTGAATAAACGCGGGTTCATTGATGAAAGGAGACGTGTAGAGACTCAAAAGCGGAAACCGTTGCCAAGCATGTAACCGCTACTCCATTTGCTACACCAAAGTGAGTGGAGGGAGTTCACAGAGAAACGGGAATATGCGAGATATTTTGTGTCATTATATGACATCAATAATATGAAGTTAGAAACCGCTTTTCTGCTTTCTCCCAGTCAATAAAGGAAAACCAAGCATCCAAATATTTTTCCTTATCAAACTGATTATCCAGAAAATATGCGTGTTCCCACATATCAATAGCCAAAATGGGTTGCACTGAATCCAACGCTACCGCTTCATTATCGCGCGTAATTGCAATGTGGGGCCCTCCGTTCCTTTCAGAAACCAGCCAGACCCACCCAGAACCAGGAATACTTTCAGCGGCCTCAAGTAGCAGCCGTTTGAATCTTGGCATGGAGCCATAGATAGAGATCAGGACTCCAACCAAACGGTTAAGCGGCGGGGATCCGATTTTATTTTGGATGCTGTCAAAGTATAGTTCGTGGTTGTAGACGGCGCCCGCTGCCGATTTTAACTGTTTTTCCTGGACAATGGGCAAATTGATTTTCTGAGTGAGAAGATTCTCCAGGCTTGTGTCTTCCAGACGGTGCTGTACGACAAGCCGATTGAGCTCCTGAACCTTTTTCGTATAATATCGATTATGGTGCAAGTATAACGTATCAGGATCACAATATGGCACGAATGAAATATAACCATAAGAGAGTTGCTTGGCTTGAAATGGATATCGACTCATATTAGTCCCTCCTCTATGCTGAGCTCTTGTATACCCAGTTTTCATGATACTATGATACATTATATGTGCCAAGGAGCGGCCTGTGATTTATCCAAGAGCGATTCCCCGCCCAAATGGGAGGGTGGTGGAGGTGCCGCTGAAAGCAAAAAAACTTTTATCGCAACATCTCCATCTCTGGAGATACAATAGAAGTTCTCGAGGCGCAGAAGAAAAAAGTAACTGGTGAGTATGTATTCCCATCGCCGAACGGCAACCCCATCTCCCCAGATAGCGTGCTGCATATGCTGCTCCGGGTACTGGCGCGGGCAGGACTGCCAAAGGTACGGTTCCACGATCTGCGGCACACCTTCGCAACCATGGCGCTGCAAAACGGCGTGGACGTGAAAACGGTCAGCAGTATGCTCGGACACTACTCCGCAGGCTTCACGCTGGACACCTACGCCCACGTCACCACCGATGCCCAGCTCAAGGCAGCGCAAACAATGGGAAATATCCTATCCCGTGCCGTCTGACGGTTTCCGCTACCCGCTCCCGTTGGGGTCAGCGTTTGGGTCAGAAAAAAGCGGTATCTGAAAATGGTAACTTATGAAAAGCAAAAGTCCTCGAAATCAGACGATTTCGAGGACTTTTGGTACGCCGTGAGGGATTCGAACCCCCGGCCTTCTGGTCCGTAGGTTGTCTCACGCACAAATCGGAGCCGTTTCGGCTCCGATTTGTGCTTTTTGCCACCATTCGCTCGGCGGGTTTTCCGCTGTCTCCGTCCGGCCCTGCCCGCTTTTTTCGTGTTCTGGGTCAAAAGTGGGTCAGACACGGTGCGCCCGCACCCATGCCAGTAGCACCTCGTAGTCCATCGCACCGGAGGCGACAACCAGACCGACTTCGACGACCTCGCCGTTGGCTCAGTCCAGCCGAATACCGTTGACCTCCAGAGCAGAATTGATTTACGATTGAGCGAGGAAGTCCGGGCAAAAAACTGTTTGAACTTTTCTTATACATTCCCCAGAACGATTGACTTTTTATAAAGATGCGGATATAATTAAACGCACAATCAAAAAAGAGACAAGGGGGGTGCCCCCCTTGTCCCACAGGGTTCCCCCGTGGGACAATTCCCCTCTGCAATCTTTCTTTAGAGAATGAACTGACTACACGGTAGATCATTCCGATTAAAGAACAGCTTTGATTGTAAAGTATTCTCCCTGTGTATTGCGTGAGAACGGATGCCGCAACAAACAGGGAGTGTCTTCAAGACATGAGTTAGTTGTATCTAACTCACGCTGGAGTTTTACCAGAAACCAGCGTGAGTCTATTCACGATGGTTAGATCTCTTTAACTCGTGCAAGTAAACCTCAAAGTGTTAGTGATTATTAGTACATTTGTCGAGCCGCCTGACATCCTTGCGCATAATACGCAGAGAGGCTGCAGTGCGGCAATCTATTTTATCGACAGTTAGAGGACACTAACCGACGAGCGGTGAGAAAGGAGTGGATAAGGAATAACGATATAAGGGATTCCAGGAGTTTCCCTGATGGCGTCAAGCACATATGAAAAATATTTTCAAACAGGAGATATTACATGAAGAAAATCAAAAACAGATTGCTGTCACTGCTGCTGTCGGCGGCTGTGCTTCTTTCCATGGTACCGTCTGCGTTGGCCAGCGGAACAGGAGCACAGGCAACTGCGGCAGGAGACAGTATTATCATTCAGGAGCAGTCCATCACGACGGCAGCAACCTCTGTTACGGTACAGGTAACGGGGTATGAAAACCTGTCCAAAGCAAAGCTTACCTTGAACATGGGGCCGGAGGGAACGGCTTCCGACTGGGGGATGAGCAACCCGCCCCGCATATCATTGGGGAGCAAGACGTATACAGGGGCGAGCAGCTATACATTTTCCATTGATCCCTCCAAGCTGATTGCAGGGCAGAACATTCAGGCATTCCTGTACTATTGGAGCGATACAAAAGAAGATTGGACCTATGCTTACGGAAATGCCGTTGAGATCACGGACGGCCCGGTCGTTCCCTCTGCGGCGATCACGACAAGCCCTGTGACCAACCGTGTCACCCAGCTGGAGGTCACGCTGAAAAATCTGCCCGCCAGCGGGATCTTTCGCATCGTGCAGCTGGATGCGGGGGAGACGTATGACTCCGCCAAGCTGAATAATTATACAAGCCTTTACTTTGCGCTTCTTGCGAATCTGACTGCCGGAGAGAACCAATTGACGCTCTCCGCATCCCCCGCCGCCGGGAAGCAGCTGATGGCGGTCATCCGGGACAGCAGCGGGGCTGATTCCAAAGACTATGCCTCTCAACCGGTGACGGTAACGGCGGAAAAAGAGCTGTCTATCGTGTCGGTAGCAGGCAGTGTGGACAGTCTGTCCACTCAGGTGACCGTCAACCTGACCCGTGTGCCGTCCTCCGGTGTGCTGAAGGTGATCGAACTGGACGCCGGAGCGGAGATCCCTGCTACGGTATTCAATTATGACTACGAGGCGCTGTATACGGGATATTTCTATTCTGCCGGTCTGACGGCAGGTGAGAATACCATCACGCTGACAAAGTCCCCCACCGCCGGAAAGGTACTCTATGCCGTGGCGCGGGAGTCTTCCGGCAGCGGAAACATCGATCATGTGTCGGAGGGCGTGACCGTAGCCGCGGCCTATACCCCGTTTGAGATCTTCATAAAAGGCGCGCTGACGGATCAAAGTACCCAGCTGTCTGTTTTCCCGCGGATGAAGCGTTCTTCCGATACGCCGTCCGTGCTGAGCGGCGCCCTGCTTTGCCGGGTGGGTGAGGATGGCGCAGCGGATACGGCCCAGCCCATCGCCAGCGCCGCGGCCCCCGCCGTGGGACAGACGATCACCTTTACCGGCCTGTCCGATCTGACTGCCGGGGAAAAGCTGGCCGTGGTACTGACTTATGACGGCGGACGGACGGCCCAGAGCATCTACACCGTCTGCGATGCAGACGAAGCGGACAGCTTTGAGATCCTTGAGACCTCCTTCACCCCGGACTCCACCACCGTCACGGTCAAGGTCTCCGGCTATCACTGGTATAACAATCGGAACGACTGGAGCCGCATCTGCATCACTGCCGGCAAGGCCAGCCAGACCCAGCCGGGAGACGATGAGGGGCGGGAGGATCTCGCCAGTCAGGTGTTTACCGGCAAGGGCACCTATACCTTTACGATCCCCGCCGATAAGAAGGACGCGCTGGTCGCAGGCGATTCCATCATGGCGGCCCTGCGCTTTTACGATGGCAACGGCATTGAGGGAATCAACGACAGGGAATACTATGCCGCTGCGGATACGAAGCTGATCTCCCAGGCAGCAAAAACGCCGCTGGAACGGTTGGCGAATTGTTCGGTGACGCTGATGAAGGACGGCCAGCCAAGAACAGAAACCTTCAAGCAGGAACAGACCACAGTGGACTATGCCGTAACGCTGGACGATGAGATCCCCAGCGCGACACTGGGCATCTACGCCTATCCCGGCACTGTGGGTTTTGACCCGGACGGGAACCACAAGCTCACACTGGGCAGCACAAAGGTCACCGGCAGCGGCAGCGGCACACTGGAGGTCAACCTGTCCAAAGTGCCTGTGGGCTACCGGGTCATCGCCAGCCTGTATGTCTGCATTGACGGGAATGATTGGTATCGCCATGTCAACTCCGCCCAGACCCCGGAGGTCGTAGACGAGAACGGCCAGGGGTTCCAGGATTACACCTACCCGGACGCAACGATCGATGAAAAGGAGCTACAGGCCGGGGCGACCTCCCTGCACATCTCCCTCACCGGCGATGCGCGTCTGTTCCAGGCGGCAAAGGAAGGGAGGACCACCATCTCTGTCGCCGTGGGGCAGTACCCGGCAGACGAGAGCTTCGATTTCGAAGGAACGAATCAGATCCCCATGCTGCAGGCACTTTCTGTGAAGGAAGCCTTTTCCGGGAAAGAAGTCACATTCCCTAACCAGCCGCTGAAAGCGGGCTATCGGGTGCGTGCCGTGGTCTACTGGACGCAGAATGTGGATCTGTACCTTGCCCCCGGCAACGACTATGAGAGCAGGTTCAATAAGCGCGACGATTCCGTGCTGATCTCCGGCACGCCGGAAGAGGGGAAGCCGGCTGTTGCCGTCAAGGGCGGCAGCATCACCGAGGGCGCATCCTCGGCAGCATTCACTGTGAGCGGGACGGTGCCGTCAGGCTCTCTTCTGCTGGTGAAGCAATACGACGCAGAGACTACGGCCTTCACCACGCAGACGGGCACGCTCCTGGGCAATGCGACTGGTGTGACGGCGGGAGACCGCAACGTGAACTTTACCGCGCAGCCGACTGCCGGGAAAAAGGTCGTAGCTTTCCTTTTGAAAAACGGGGAGCTGCAGGCGCGGTCCGCGGCAGTCACTGTCAAGGCCAAGAGCGCGGCGCTGTTCACCGTGACCCCCACCGGCACGCTGACGGCAGAGAGTACAAGCCTGCCCTTTACGGTGACGGCTTCTGATGCCTCGAAGGACATCAATGCAGTTTACCTGTTCAAGACCGTCAACGGGAAGATCGCCGACTATGATAAGCCGCTTGCCACAGTGCGGAAAGCAAATCTCGTTAACGGCGCTGGTACGTTCACGATTCAGGCCGGGACTCTGACCGCCGGGGATGCCCTGCGGATCGCGGTGCAGTACTGGAAAGATGATGAACTGTACTACTTTGAAGCCTGTGATCTCACCGTTGCGGGTGAGCAGGAGGCCGACTCCATGAGCATCCAGGAGACCGGCTTCACCGTGGATTCTACCACCGTGACCGTAAAGGTGACCGGATACGATGCCTACAAGGGCTATTACCTGATACTGACCACCGGCTCGGTCCGAACGAATGGTGACGCTGACAGCCGTGACCGGATCGGTTCACAAAAATACACCGGCTCTGACACCTACACCTTTACCATCCCCGCGGGGAAACTCACCGGCGGTAACACGGTGCAGGCTTACCTGTATCGCTATGACGGAAATACGGAAAAAACCTATTATGCCTACAGCAACGCCGTTGCCATTGAGAGAGAAGCGGTGACGCCGGAGGTCTCCATCGTCACACGGAGCATCACCACGGATACCACGGCGGTCTATGTCTCCGCCAAGTTCGACGGCAGCGCACTCCTGGCACTGTACACCTATACCGGTGACAGCTTTGACCCAAAGGCTACGGAAAAGAATCGCGTGGGCATCCAATATTTGTCCTCCGCGCCCGACAGTCCGCAGAAGATCACTATTACCGGAGCACTGAGCGAGAACGATAAGCTGGTCGCGGTCCTCTGGACAACGCTGGACGAGACGGTGCTTGCCCAGTCCGCGCCGGTCACGGTCGGCAAGGCCCCTGAAAAAGAACCCCCTGCGGCCTATCTGCTGGACCAGAAGGTGACGGCGGGCATGACCAAGGTAGCCGCGACGATGAAGTTCGACAGCAGCGTCCGCTCTGCCGACTACAAGCTCTACCAGTTCGAGGGGGAGACGCTGGATCCGGAAACGGCACAGGTGCTTTACTCCGGCAGCCTGTATCGGAGTGCCACAAATCAGGATCTCTACGTTGGCGCTGGAAAACTGAAGTCCGGCAGCAAGCTGCAGCTGGTGCTGACCGCCGGCGGTCAAACCGCTCAATCCAACATCATCACGGTGCAGCCCTCGCCCGACTGGGGCACGCCTTACGCGGCCTTCTCTGTCAGCGCGGTCAAGAGCGATGCGGAGTCCGTCACGGTGTCGGTGGACTACTCGGACGCATATCTGACCATGGGAGATGAATTCTACTGCGATGTCACCGTCTACGCCTGCTCCGGCGAGTATACCGACGATAAGATCAAAGATCAGGAGCTGTGGGAGAATTATAAGCTCTGCCGCGCAGTGGCCAAGGCAAATTCCCGGCAGAATGCGCAGACGAAGGGCGAGCTGACGCTGCGATTCTATGCGTCTGCTGATCTGAAAGCCGAAGAAAAGCTGTTCATCAAGCTGCGCCTGCCTCACACCGAGTGGAAGGGCGAGGAAGTGGACTATCTGTCTGCCTCCATCCCCGTGCTGGGCGCAGAGGATGAGATCCCTGCCTATCAGGTGGTGCTGTACAATTTGGGGGAGGATACCTCCCGCGGCTCAAGACTGCGCACCATCCTCAGCCAGCTGAACATCCCCGTGCAGGAGATGACCTACGCCCGTCTCAATGAGTCCGTGGGATATCTGGCTGGGTTTGACAGCTATGAGGCCGCCGAGACGCCCTATACCGGGAAAGACTACAGCGCGGAGTTCATGCTGATCTGCAATCTGCCGGAAACTCTGCTGGACCGTTTCCTGGACGCCATGCAGGCGAATGGCCTGCGCATCGATCACAAGGCAGTCGTCACGGCATATAATCGGGATGCCTGCTACTACGAGCTGATGGATGAGATCGCTGATGAACACAGCGTGTTCCAGATGCTTATCCAGATCAACAATATGATTACCGAGAGCAAAAAGCTGTCCGCGCAGGAATATGGTACTTCGACACACTGGAACGCACTGCAAACGGCAATTACAGCCGGGGAAACCCTGATCCGCAGCGAAGACCCGAGCTATGACGATATGTCCGCAGCCTATGAAACGCTGAAGGCGGAATATCTGGCTGTTACCAGCCAGCAGGAGATTGCAGGTACCGCAGCCATTGCCATCACCAAGGAGCAAGGCGGCACCTATACCATGACCGCTTCGGTTGTGAACGGTGTGGAGAACGCCGCCTATACATATGCATGGTCCAATGGGCAGACGGGCGCGACCGTGACCGGGATCGCAGCGGATGCGCTGATCGGTACCACCGTCACAGTGACCGGGCGGGGGCTGTACGGAAAGCTCACCGGTCAGCTGAAGGTACCCGCATATGAGGCTCCCGCTGTTTCCGCAGACCGCAGTACTGTGACTGTCCAGCTCAAAGCGGCTCAGGCATCCGTGAATACGCCTGCCGCCACAGAATATGTGGTGGAGCTTTGGCAGAACGGCACCCTGCTGGAGAGCAAGCGTACAGTTGATGCCGGGAGCATCACCTTCTCCGGCTTGACAGCGGGCACAGCCTATACCGTCAAGAGCTATGGGGTCAGCCCGGTTGGTCGCAGTGATATCTTGACGCAGTCTGTGTCCACCGCTGCCGCATCGTCGCCCAGCGGCGGCGGTTCTTCCTCCAGTTCTTCCTCCGGCGGCGGTGGCGGATCTTCCTCTGACCGCGATAATTCGGGCAGCGGCACGGTAAAGACCGAAACCACCAAGAATAATGATGGTTCCACCACCAGGATCGAGACCAAGAAGGACGGCACCAAGATCCAGACCGTCACCGGCAAGGACGGCTCCGTCTCTAAGACCGAGACAAAGAAGGACGGCAGCTCCGTCACCGAAAACAAGGCCGCTGACGGCTCCACCGGCACGGTGAAGACCGACAAGAACGGCAAAACCGAGGCGGCGGCCAAGCTGAGCGACAAGGCTGTTTCCGATGCGAAGAAGAACGGCGAGCCGGTCAAGGCTCCCGTTGAGGTGGAGGCAAGCCGAAACAGCAACACCGCCCCCACCGTCAAGATTGAACTGCCCAGAAATTCCGGCGAAACCAAGGTGGAAATTCCTGTTTCCAACGTGAAGCCCGGCACGGTGGCAGTCCTCGTCCACGCGGACGGCACCGAGGAGATCGTCAAGAACTCCCTGTCTACAGAGAACGGCATCCAGCTGACTGTCAACGGCGGCGCGACGGTGAAAATCGTTGACAACTCTAAGGATTTTGCCGACACCCGCGCCCATTGGGCAAAGGACGCCATCGATTTCGTCAGCGCCCGTGGGCTGGTCAACGGCATGAACGAGAGCACCTTCTCTCCCAACGCGCCTACCACCCGCGCCCAGCTGTGGACGATCCTCGCCCGCCAGAATGACGCAGATCTGAATGGCGGCGCTACTTGGTTCGAAAACGCTCAGAATTGGGCGAAGGCCAAGGGTATTTCCGACGGCGCGAACCCCAACAGCACCATCAACCGCGCCCAGATGGTCACCATGCTGTGGCGAGCCATGGGTGAGCCTGCCGCTGTTGGCGGCGCCAGCTTCGCTGACGTTCCCGCCGACAGCTACTACGCGCGGGCCGTGGCCTGGGCCGTGGAGAACGGCATTACCGCCGGCGTGGGCGGCGGCCGCTTCGACCCCAACGCCACCTGCACCCGCGGCCAGATCGCGGCCTTCCTGTATCGCTACATGAAGTGACGTAAAAAACAGCTCCGGTTCCTTTCGCGGGGAACCGGGGCTGTTTGCCGTGAGATGCTGCTGTTCCAGAAAAAACGGGGCACATTTTGCGCCGCTGGAATCAATGAAGAACCTGTCAGACCGAGAAAACGGCCAATGAGCCGTTTTGACAAGCGGCCGTCCGGCATTTCGACAAAAGTAAAAAGATCACGCAGCCCAGCGGGGCCGCGACACCTTCGGGAGCACCCTCGACCAAGACCCAAAAGCGGCAAAGTTTGCCGTTCTACCCCCTGGCCGCGCAAGGTTTCCGAAACGTGCGGAACGCTCCGAGGGTAATGATACCACCCCCCCATCCGAAACGCCCCCTGTTTCGCCGCGTGTGCCCTTGTGTGCGATCCTTTGAGTGAAGCCGAGTGTGTACCCGCTTTTGGGAGTGAAAGCAAACGTGAGCCATTTGTGAGAGAAGTTGAAAATCGTGATGAGAAATGGTTTGAGATGAAACTTGCGGCGGTAACTTTTGGACGATATTTGCGGGAACGATTTTGAGCGAAAAGCCAAACTTTTTAAGCCAGATTTTTGGACAGTGAAGGCCGTTCGATTTTAGCACAAGATAAAGGGCCGCAGTCGCAAGCGCCCGCGGCCCGCCCACAAAGCCCCGCAGTGCGGGGCTTTCCGAGGTTTTGAAACCGCAGTCTAAGGTGCACCTTGAGAGGTGTTTTCGCAGTCGTGGGTGAACGTGAGGGGCATCAGACTCCAGCAACAGCAGACTTTTCGAGGTGACCGTTTCGCAGGCGGTTGAGGAAATCGCCGTTTTCAACCACACGAAAAAGTGATTTCGGCGCAGCGGCAATTTTCGGCGCAGATCGCACATATTTTGCGCTGCTGTAAACCTGCTAAAAAGTCAAGTCCTAATTCAAAGAAAAGTTATCGGCAGAAA
>ERZ772900.2509-NODE-2509-length-13483-cov-9.952413_pt1 | contig 13483 bp, 13 predicted proteins | sample MGYA00512124_ERZ772900 | MGnify/ENA primary metagenome ERZ772900 (study PRJEB29015, sample SAMEA2737716) | human gut metagenome | biome: human gut; feature: human-associated habitat; material: faeces | place: China | collected 2012 ... | reverse complement strand
TCCTTAGCGGAGCGTTTTTTGTGTCATAGGACGAAGTTTCCTATGACACAAAAAACAACCACCTCAAACTTTAAAAGTCTGAGCGGTTGTCAACATTCAAATCGATTCTATTTATTAATTAAATCCGCGCATCTCACCTTGTGCAGGTGTCACAGACGTTACCTGGGCAGTTAACTCGGTCCAGGCTGCCTCACGGCACACAGAAAGATCTACTTAGTGCTGCTGCATTCCTGCCCTGACACGGTTCATAGAGTTCTGTTGCGTAAGACCCAGACGTCATCGCCACTTACCAAGGGCAGCTCCACAACACGTAGCCCGCAATGAGATATCACCCCTGCTAGAGCGGATTGCAGGTACAGGGCACCGCTATCTCCCCGGCTGCGCGGAAACTTTATGACTGATTGGTTCTTTATGAAAGGCCACACCGACTGTCTGGCGGAACTTTCATCGCATATAGCCTGTTAAGTATACCTTGCGGGTCTTTATTTGTCAAGGGATTTCCGTTTCCGCAGGGCTTTGAAGAATTCTTTTAACATGGTGGAACACTCTTCTTCCAGAATTCCTTTTTCCAACTCCACCTGGTGGTTGAAGCCGGGTTCCTGCAACAGATTCATGACAGATCCGGCGCATCCGGCTTTGGGGTTCATGCTGCCGACCACCACTCTGGGGATCCGGGCCTGGACGATGGCTCCGGCGCACATGGGACATGGCTCCAGAGTGATATACATGGTACAGCCTTCTAAGCGCCAGTCGCCCATCTTTTTGCAGGCTTTTTTCATGGCCAGGATCTCCGCATGAGCCAAAACCGTATGATCGACCATCCGGCGATTGTAGCCCCGGCCGATGATCTTGTCTTCATAAACGATGATGCAGCCAATGGGGACCTCGCCGATGGCGGCAGCTTTTTTTGCCTGACGGATGGCTTCTTTCATGTATTTTTCATCTGTTGTCATAGTTTTACTCCATTTTCTTCTGAAACTGTAATGATTCAATCCCTTCATCGTTACGAGCAAAAATCCATTCCATTACCTGGCACCGGAGTTTCCGTATCAATCCGATGCAGCTTTGCAGTTTTCGCTCTGGGAAGCTCAAATGATTTCTTTCTATTATCCTATATGTATTTCGTTCAGTCAAGACGGATATCGGTATACCAGTAACCGAAGCGGCCGTCTCCGGCTGGCTGCATCTTGGAGAGAACGAAATTCGGGAATCCGAACATGGAGGCCATGTATTTTTCATTGTTGTAATAGTGGCCTGGAACACCGATGAGGAATCTTGGCTTTCCCTTAGGAGTATTCAGGCGGGCCAGAACCAGATAACGGTGATTGTAGTAGCCGTGAAGCAAAAAGCTATTATTCCCGTACACCCATGTTTCCCGCGGAAGGAGGCCGATATCCTGGGGCTTGATGGTCAGGATCTCGCAGCCACCGCTATAATCAAACGCCTGGATCTTCGGATATGTGTGGCTGAAGAAATTCCAGAGTTTCTGGGCTTCCATATGTTCTTCCGGAAGCGGAAATGTGAGATCCGGGGCGGCGCTGGCGGCAGCCCGGGCGGCTGGAGCTGATTCCCGGGCGGCTTGGGCTGATTCCTGGACAACTTGGGCTGATCCCTGGACAACTTGGGCTGATCCCTGGACGGTTTGAGCTGATCCCTGGACGGTTTTGGCTGACGAAGGCGTTTCCGGAGACTCCTGGGGCTGAGGCGCCGGAGCTGGGTCTGACGCCTCTGATACAGTCATCTGTGGGGTTACAGGTTGTGGTTCTGTAGCTGGTTCTGTGGCTGGTTCAATCACTGGAACCGGTTCTGGTTCCGTGGCCGGTTCAATCACTGGAACCGGTTCTGGTTCCGTGGCCGGTTCAGTCACTGGAACCGGTTCTGGCGGATTTGGAAGGATTTCTGGCACTGGCGGAAGCTGTAGTTCTGGTGGTACATCCGGGATTTCTGGTTCCTCCCACGGCACCTTCTGTTCTTCGGCTTCTAATTCTGCCTCAATGGTCTCTGCTACCGACCTCTGGCAGACCGGATTTCCTGGGGCTGGCTGTTCTGGAATCTGATCTGTTGGAATCTGCTCCATTTCTTTCTGCTCCATTTTTTCGGAAACGGCATCTGACAGATCCACCTCAGCAGCATGGGCAACCGCATCTTCCCAGATCGTAGTATAGCTCTGCCAGGAATCCCCGATGCTGTGGATCGTCAATCCATAACAGTCAGACATACCATTGTCCATCTGGACCATACAGCGGAACTCTCCTGCACCGCCGCGGATAAACATCTTGCCTAAAAGCCTTTCTCCTTCTGTGGACATCAGATAAACGCCGATATCCTGGCTCCCTACATACACCTTGCGCACGCTGACCTGGATACGGCACTGATCTTTCCGGTTTTCTATCTTGGCAAAGCCCACGTTTTTCCCTTTTATCCCACCTTCATAAGCGTATATGTAAGAAATCAATCTCCGATAATTTGCCATATAGTCTCTCCTTCTTTCTTTGGATTTTGCCGATGCTTCACATTCCCAATCAGCAAAATCTGCTGCAACCACTGCATCATACGGAACTTTCAATTCCGAAACTTCCTGTCTGCGAATAGCAACAACAACTACTTTTATTTTATGTATTTATCTATTGAAAGTATGCAAAAAAAATGTTATCCTTTTATTGAGAAGATTTTGAAATTTTTTTCTTTTTTGGAGGTGCTGGCATGAAACTATATCGTGCAAAGGATTATAAAGATATGAGCCGTAAAGCGGCTAACATCATTTCCGCCCAGGTTATTATGAAACCAAACTGTGTCCTGGGGCTGGCTACTGGTTCTACTCCTATCGGAACCTATGAACAGTTAGTGGAATGGTACAAAAAAGGGGATTTAGACTTTGCGGAGGTAAAAACCGCAAACCTAGACGAGTACAAGGGACTTCCGAGAGATAATGACCAGAGTTATTATTACTTCATGAACTTCCATTTATTCAGCCATGTAAATATTGATCCGGCGAATACCCACATTCCAGATGGCATGGAGCCGGATGCTGAAAAGGAATGCAGCCATTATGAAGAGGTTCTGGCCGGTCTTGGCGGCGTGGATCTGCAGCTTCTGGGACTGGGCCACAACGGACATATCGGATTCAATGAGCCAGATGAGGAATTTGACAAGCTGACTCACTGCGTAAACCTGACCGAGAGTACCATCGAGGCCAACAAACGTTTCTTCGAGAAGGAAGAGGACGTTCCGCGCCAGGCATACACCATGGGCATCAAAACCATTATGCGGGCGAAAAAGATCCTGCTGATCGTCAGCGGTGCAGATAAGGCAGACATCTTATACCAGTCCTTATGCGGACCGATCACTCCTCATGTTCCAGCTTCTATTCTGCAGTTACATAATGATGTGACAGTTGTTGCAGATGAGGCGGCATTGGCAAAATTTGCAAAATAAACGGAACCGTTACCAATTAAACGGATAAAAAAATTCCTGTACTCTGACCAGTGATCTGATCGGGTACAGGAATTTTTTTATCCATTTATCACAAATTTGAAAAATAATCGGAAAGCGCCGCAAACTGCTCCAGAGTCAGTGCCTCGCCGCGCACTGCGGCCGGAAGTCCCAGGCTTTCGATGGCTGCTGCGATCTGCTCCTTGGTAAATGAAATGTCCGGCGAGTTATTGAGACCATTCTGCAGGGTTTTTCTTCTTTGGTTGAAGGACGCCCGGATCAAGGCAAACATCAGCTTCGGATCTTTAGTAGTGACCGGAGGCGTCTGGTGCCTGGTGAGACGGATCACGGCGGAGCCTACATTTGGACGGGGCATAAAACAGTTCGGTGGAACATTCGCCACGATGTACGGCTCCGCGTAATACTGGACTGCCAGAGACAGTGCGCCGTAGTCTTTTGTTCCAGGACCTACCTGCATCCGGTCGGCTACCTCTTTCTGAACCATAACGGTGATATTGTCAATGGGGACATTGCTCTCAAACAGGCCCATGATGATTGGGGTGGTAATGTAATAAGGCAGATTCGCTACCACCTTGATCGGTCTTCCTCCATTATACTCCTGTGCCAGTGCCTGGATATCTACTTTTAAAATGTCCTTGTTGATGACCGTGACATTCTCGTAAGCGGATAAGGTGTCCTTCAGGATCGGGATCAGGTTCTGGTCGATCTCCACGGCGATCACATGGCGGGCAGATTCTGCCAAGTACTGTGTCATGGTGCCGATGCCGGGGCCGATCTCCAGCACACAGTCATCTTTAGTCACACCTGCCGCTGCAATGATCTTCTCCAGCACATGGGTATCAATCAGGAAATTCTGTCCGAATTTCTTCTGGAATACGAACTGGTATTTCTGAAGGATCTCTATGGTATTTTTCGGATTTCCCAGTGTTGCCATCTAATTTTTCCTTTCTGTAAGTAACTCTTTTTATTCTGTCATCCGGTAAAGCGCCTTTGCGTTTTCCCAGGTTTTTTCCATAACCTCTTTGGCAGTAATGCCTTTCAGTTCCGCGATCATGTCCACCACATAGGGCAGATTCAGGGAAGAATTGCGCTTTCCACGGTTAGGAACCGGGGATAAATATGGGCAGTCGGTTTCCAGCACGATCCGGTCAATAGAGGTTTCTTTTACTACTTCTTTTAATTTCTTCGCGTTTGTGAAGGTCACGACACCGCCGATTCCCAGATAGTACCCCATCTTCAGATACTCTCTCGCCATCTCCGGGCCATAGGAAAAGCAGTGGATCACGCCGCCTAAGTCACGGCCATGCTCTTTCATGATCTCCAGGGTGTCCGCCGCTGCGTCACGGCTGTGGATGATCACCGGAAGCTTCACCTTTCTTGCCAGATCAAGCTGGCGGACAAACCAGTATTTCTGGACATCCCTGGCAGGTTCTTCCCAATGGTAGTCTAAGCCAATCTCACCGATCGCCACCACTTTTTTCTCGTGGCTTTTCTCTTCCAGCCAGTTCATCCACTCTTCGTTCAGTTCCTCAGTTTCGCTCGGATGAACGCCGATAGCGCCGTATAGAAAATCGTGTTTCTCAATCAACTCTAAGGTGGTGTGACTGCTGTGGATACTGGCTCCTACATTTACCACCCGTTCAATTCCAGCAGCTTTTAACTGCGCCAAAAGCGTCTCTCTGTCCTCATCAAATGCATCATCATCATAATGAGCGTGTGTATCAAAAATCATAATATTCTCCAAAATCAAAATAATTCAGATAATCAAAATAATCCGGATATTTGAATGAAATCAAGTACTTTTCATAATCTAAAACAACTTAAAAATAAATCTTCCAGCCACCCACAGTGCCAGCAAATGCACCGGGTAAAAGGCATAAAAGAAATATCGATTGCCGCACCGTCCCCTGGTTCCATTATATAGCCGGATCGGGATAAATGCCAGGATTCCAGGCAATTCCCAGATCAGAGAAATGGCGCCAAGTACCGTCTGGGTCTTTTTATCATACCGTGTCATGTAGAGTAAGATAATAAAAAATACGCCAAAGGCACCATAATCACAGTTGATGAGCTGGGCTGTGCCAACGCACAGAATCAAGGCAAGCGCCTGCTTCCACAGACCTGTACCCGCAAACATTCCGCTGCTCTGATGAACCACGTTCTCTCCCGCCAGCGCCAATAGTCCCAGAAACAGCGTAAAAAACACATTCTGGTATCCCCAGTAAAACGGCGTGTGGAACACTGCCAGATCAAAAGGGATCTCCGAAACCACTGCAAACGTAAGCATCCGCGCCAGATACTTCTTCACATCCCTGGTGTGCAGAAAGCCCTCTACCAGCAAAAACGCATAAATGGGAAAGGCAATTCTCCCAATCCCACGCATCAATACATAAATCTGGGCCCAGATGGGATCTGTAAGAGCGGCATTATGGTTTATAAGGACCTCTGCTGCATGGTCGATCAGCATGCTGATGACTGCGATCCATTTTAGTGTGGTTCCGCTCAAAGACATCCCTCCTAAAATTCTAAAACAGAGGCGATAGATCACCGCCCCTGTTTTCTACTCCCGGAATTGCACCGGGAACGTATTGAGTACCCCCCCTCACCCGCCGCTTAGTGCTCCGCGCACTTGAAGCGGGGGAATGCTTATCTGCGTTCAATTTTCCGCATCCACCCACGCAGCCCGCAGAAGCTCCGGATATTTCTCCAAATGAGCATAGTCATTAAACCGTTCTAGCCGGAACTGATCCAGCTCCGGGTCATAAGTCAGCTCCGTAATACTGCTGTTTTCCATACCTTTTCCGAAAATTCCAAGCTTCGCCAGATCGATTCCTAAAATATGGGCAACAAGACTGCGGATCAGACAGCCATGGCTGACTACGACCACCTGTTTTTCCGGTCCTCTTGCGATCCGTTCCAATACCGGAAATGCCCGCTTCACCGCATCACCTGCAGATTCACCGCCCGGATAAGGCAGATCCTGTTCCATTTTCGCCTGTTCTTTCTTAAAATCCGCAAAACGCTCCGCGATCACTTTATCACTCAGTCCTTCCATGTCGCCAAAGCTGATTTCCCTTAACCCCGGATCGATCTCATGCTCCACATTCCAGTACAGATTGGCTGCCTGTGCTGTCTGAACTGCCCGGAGGTAGTCACTGGAATAGACCTTATCAATATTTTTCTTTACCAGCCGTTCTCCCAACAGAGCCGCCTGCCGGAATCCCTCCTGGGATAAATCCACGTTCACATTGCACAGCTTACTGCACTGTCTTCCATGGCGGATCAGATAAATCTTCATAATCTCCTCCTAGTTCTTAAAGCTGTGGATCGGGGCCGGAATCCGTCCGCCTCTGGTCACAAACTTCTCACAAGAATATGGATTCACCGGCATAACCGGAGCATAGCCTAACAGACCGCCGAATTCTACGGTATCGCCAACGGATTTACCAATCACAGGAATCACACGGACTGCTGTAGTCTTCTGGTTGATCATGCCGATCGCTGCCTCGTCTGCGATAATTCCCGCAATCGTGCTTGGAGTCGTATCTCCAGGAATCGCGATCATATCCAGACCTACGGAGCAGACACAGGTCATAGCTTCCAGCTTCTCAATCGTCAAAGCGCCCATTGTCACCGCATCGATCATGCCCTGATCCTCGCTGACCGGGATAAATGCGCCGCTTAAACCACCAACATATGAGGATGCCATAACGCCGCCCTTCTTCACCTGATCATTCAACATGGCAAGAGCCGCTGTGGTTCCAGGAGCGCCTACACGTTCCAGACCGATCTCTTCCAGGATCTCTGCCACACTGTCTCCCACTGCCGGAGTCGGAGCCAGAGACAGATCAATGATACCAAATGGCACACCCAGACGTTTCGAAGCTTCCTGGGCCACAAGCTGTCCTACACGGGTGATCTTAAACGCCGTCTTCTTAATCGTCTCGCACAGAACCTCAAAATTCTCTCCTCTAGCCTGTTCCAGCGCCACCTTCACGACTCCAGGTCCACTGACACCGACGTTAATGATCGCATCCTCCTCAGTCACACCGTGGAACGCACCTGCCATGAATGGGTTGTCATCTGGAGCATTACAGAATACCACCAGCTTTGCACAACCTAAGGAATCATTTTCTCTGGTCGCCTCTGCGGTTTTCTTCACAATCTCACCCATAAGACGAACCGCATCCATATTTAAGCCGGTCTTGGTAGAGCCTACATTAATGGAACTGCACACCCGCTCCGTCTCCGCCAGGGCTTTCGGAATGGACCGGATCAGGTTCTCCTCCGCCGGTGTCATGCCTTTGCTGACTAACGCAGAATAACCTCCGATAAAATTGACGCCAATCTCCTTTGCCGCCCGGTCTAAGGTTCTTGCGATGGTCACAAAATCATCCGGAGTCTTGCAGGCTGCGCCGCCTACCAGGGCGATCGGAGTCACAGAAACTCGTTTATTGACAATCGGAATCCCAAAATCCCTGGAAATCTCTTCACCAGTAGAAACCAGATTTTTCGCTTTAGAAATAATTTTATTATAAATTTTCTGATTGAGAGTCTCCAGATCGGAATCGCAGCAATCCAGCAGACTGATGCCCATCGTAATCGTACGCACATCCAGTTTCTCATGCTCGATCATATTGTTGGTCTCGATCACTTCAAACATATTCAGCATAAATCAGTTTCTCCTTTTCTTAGATTCTGTGCATTTTGGTAAAGATCTCTTCTCTCTGGCATTTGATCCTGACGCCGATCTCTTCACCCAGCTTCTCTAAGTCATCGCAAATGGTTCCAAAAGGCTTATTTGCATGATCCATATCTACGATCATCATCATATTAAAAAACTCCTGTACGATGGTCTGGGAAATGTCCAGAATGTTGATCTGACTGTCTGCCAGATAGGTACAGACTTTCGCAATGATTCCTACGGTATCTTTTCCAACTACTGTGATAATGGTCTTGTTCATGCTCATATTCTCCTCTTCTATATGGTGATGATTTCTGACATCTGATCCCGCTTTGCCACAGAAATCCGGAAGTCAGATGCCTTATACGGATGATCGCCCTGGTCGATCTCTAAACGGACAGTCTGATAAGCCAGTTCCTCATAGTTATTCTCCCGGCTTAAATGTCCAAGAACTACCTGTTTCAGACGGTCATGCAGTATATGATTTAAAAGACGGCCGGCATTATCATTGGACAAATGTCCATGGTCGCTTAAAATCCGTTGTTTTAGATAATAGGGGTAAGGTCCTGTCTCTAACATTCTCACATCATGGTTTGCTTCTAATAATAAAGCATCCAGTCCCTGAAGATGATCGATGATATACTGATCGTAATGACCCATATCTGTTGCCACCGCTACGGAAGCATGGTCATTCTGGATACGGTATGCCACCGGGTTAGCCGCATCATGGTCGATCTTAAAAGGTCTGATCTCCAAATCGCCCACTGAAAAATCCGCATCTGGCTGAATGGGATGAAGCAGTTCCTGCGGAAATTCACCCAGGGATTTGATCTTTGTGATCTCATCCAGCGTTTCCTTCGTTCCGTAAATAGGAACCCCCTGTTTTCTCGCCAAAACTCCCAGGCCCTTTACATGGTCGGAATGCTCATGGGTGATCATGATCCCATCCAGTTCACTGCCCTTCCTTCCGATCTCATTCAATCCCTGTTCGATCCTCTTGTTGCTGATTCCTGCATCCACCAGAATACTGGTCGTATCAGAACCAACAAAAATACAGTTTCCGCTGCTGCCGCTGGCTATACTAACAAATTGCATCTGCATTATCCTTCTTAACCTTGCTCTTATCCTTTTGTAAATCTTTGTCCTAACACGCTTTTTAACTGACTTCTCATATCTTCCGGAGAACCATTATTATCCAATTCCCGGTCTGAAAGGCTCCGGTACTCCTCTTCGGACAGCTGATTTGCCATCATCTGAAGGCATTTTTCACGGCTGTAACCGCGATTTTCCATCAGACGACGGATTCTGGTTTCTCTTAAGGTATAAAGATACCACACTTCATCGTAAATGTCACCTGGATTTTTATCCGGAACCGCGGTTTCCACGATCACCAGTCCCTTCTGGATCTCCCGGACCTTTTTGTAGATCCAGTTCCAGACCAGGGGATGAATGATGGCGTTGACCTGCTCCAAAGCCTCTGGATCCTGGAATACTTTCTCCGCAAATGCGGCCCGGTCCAGATTGCCCTCTGAATCCAGGATTCCTGTTCCAAAAGCTTCCGTCAGCTTTATCAGACCAGCCTGCCCCTTTTCTTCCAGGTGTTTTGCCACTTCATCTGCCTGGATCACCACCGCCTGGTAATCTTCTTTTAAAATGTCCAATACACGGCTTTTTCCAGTTCCTACGCCACCGATCAGCTCCACGACCATTTTTTTCGCTGTTTTTTCTTCCATCTTTTGCCACCTTTTTTCTGTCAAAATCTTGAAGGTACTGGATCGTTACGTTTTATTTTGCATCAAACCAGTTGTCCCCGCTGTGGGCTTCCACTTCCAGAGATACCTTTAATTCTGCCACATGCTTCATTTTGTCTTCCAAAAGAGCTGTCACTTCTTCCTGCTCCTCTTTCCAGGTTTCCACCAGAAGTTCATCGTGTACCTGCAGCACGATTCTGGATTTCAGATTCCGCTCCCGCAGTTCCCGATCCACGGCGATCATGGCCAATTTCATAATATCCGCCGCCGTTCCCTGGATCGGAGAATTCATGGCAACACGCTCTCCAAAGGACCGTTGCATAAAGTTCGCGGATTTTAACTCCGGAATCGGTCTGCGGCGGCCATACATGGTCTCCACATAGCCCATTTCCTTGCCTTTAGCCACCTCGCCATCCAGGAATTTCTTCACGCCCGGATAGGTTTCAAAATATTTATTGATATATTCCAGGGCTTCTTTCCGGCTAATACTCAAATCCTCGCTCAGACCAAATGCACTGATTCCGTACACAATACCAAAATTGACTGCTTTGGCATTCCGCCGCTGCAACGGCGTCACCTCATTTAATGGAATATGGAACACCTCAGACGCTGTAATGGCGTGAATATCCTGGGCGTCCCGGTAAGCACCGATCAACCGCTCATCCCCGGACATATGGGCCAGAATACGAAGCTCGATCTGGGAATAATCTGCATCTACAAAAGTATATCCCTCTTCCGGCACGAACACCTTACGGATCTCTCTTCCTAATTCCATACGGACCGGGATATTCTGCAGGTTTGGTTCCGTACTGCTGATACGTCCGGTAGCTGTAATTGTCTGGTTGAAGGTTCCATGGATTCGTCCATCATCCCGGATAAAGCCATATAAACCCTCTGCATAAGTAGAATTTAACTTGGTCAGCTGACGATACTCCAGAATATCATGGACTACCGGATAGTCTGGCGCCAGTTTCTCCAACACATCTGCTGCCGTAGAATAACCGGTTTTGGTCTTTTTCCCATGGGGAAGCTGCATCTTTTCAAATAAGATCTCCCCCAGCTGCTTCGGAGAGTTGATATTAAAGGTCTCCCCCGCTTCCTCGTAGATCTGCTGCTCCAACTGGGTGATTTTTATCTTCAGCTTATCGCCATAAGCCTTCAGCGTCTCTTTTTCCACCCTGATTCCGGCCTGCTCCATGTGGTACAGACTATAGATCAATGGCATCTCCATATTTAAAAACAGGTTCCACATAGTCTCCTGTTTTAATTTTTCTTCCAGAACCGGAGCTGCCTTCCAGGCAATATAGCCCATATAACAGAGGCAAATGCCTGCCTTTTCATTCCCACGCTCCAACTCTTTTCCTAAAGACAGCTTGCCAAGAAGATCTGCCTTTGACGGAACCGTCATGCCCAGATAATCTCTGGCCAGATCATCATAATCATAGGTATCTTTCAGTGGATTTAACAGATATCCCGCCACCTGGGCGTCACGGGCACCGCTGCCGTCCTCCACCTCCAGATAAGGAAGCTGTTTTTTCAGATCCAGCACCCAGGCAGCTTCTGCCTTTTTCACCAGGCGGCTCATCGTATCCTCCAGATACTGCCCCGTCAGAAAGCCCTCTGCGGCAATGCCATAGACTGCCTCTTCTCCAAAGCACAGAGCTAATCCGTAGATCTGTCCCTGTTCCACTACCAGCTGCATCCCCAGATTTTTCTCTTTCTCCGCTTTTGCAAAAATCTCCTCTGCCTGTCCAAAATCCCGGATGACCTGGAAATTGGATGCCACATCCGGCGCTGCCATGTGATCCGCGTCAAACCGGGCCAGAATGGACTTAAATTCCAGTCTCTTCATATATTCATAGGCTTCCTGGGTATAAAGATTGCCAACCTCCATATCCGCATAAGAGAATTCAACTGGACAATCAATACAGATGGTAGCCAGTTCCTTGCTCATCTGGGCCAGATCATAATGCTCCGCCAGGGCTTTCTGGGCTCTCGGCGGCTTGATCTCATTTAAATGCGCATAGGCATTCTCAATGCTTCCATAAGCCACAATCAGGTTCGTTGCTGTCTTCTCACCAATGCTTGGCACACCAGGAATATTATCAGAAGCATCCCCCATCAATGCCTTCACATCGATAAACTCGATCGGCGTTACCTGATACTCCCGTTTCACATCTTCCGGGTAGTAATCATGGATTTCTGTTCCACCACGGCTGGTCTTCGGAATCCGGATCTTAATGTGAGCATCCGCAAGCTGCAATAAATCCCGGTCTCCGGATACCACAGATACTTCCACTCCATTGGCTGCATTTTTTTTCGCCAGAGTTCCTAAAATATCATCTGCCTCATAGCCTGGAAGGGTCATGATCGGAATATTCATGGAAGCCAGGACCTCTTTCATCAGCGGCACCTGCTCCCGCAGCTCCTCCGGCATCGGTTTTCTGGTTCCCTTATATGCGTCATACATCTTGTGACGAAAGGTTGGCTCCTTTAAGTCAAAAGCCACCGCCAGATGGTCCGCCTTCTCCTCCTCTAAGATCTTAAACATAATATTGAGGAACCCATACACCGCATTGGTGTGAAGTCCCTCAGAATTGGTAAGATCCGGCACTCCATAAAATGCCCGGTTCAAAATACTGTGTCCATCGATCAGCACTAATTTATCCATCGCTGTCTCCTTTTTTCTATCTTTTCTAAAGCAAATCCCGCCTGCAAAAGCCTGCCACTGGAAGCTTCTATGGACGCAGGGCAGCTCAGGCGGATTGCCGCCTGAAAATCTGTCCATCAGAAAATCCCGCATTGCCACCAGATCCGCGCCTGCAGCACCAGCATCATGGCCACGCTGATCACGATCAGCGTATCTGCCGCATACCTGGCCACATCCAGCACATGAATCCCATGGAGTCTCTGTCTGGAAGCCTGAAGATCCGCCTCCATATCACCCTTAATATTATAATGCCCGGTATCCTTATCTAACTGCCGGATACCGGCTTCCACTGTATAATAAATTTCCAGTTCTTCCTTACAGTTGGGACAGACCTCAATATGCTCCAGGAATTCCGACATGGTATCATCATCCAGTTGATGATGAATATACGGAATCACCAGACGTTCTGCTTCTTTGCAAGTCATCTGTCTCCCACCTTTCTATCTACTCCTGGAATCTTTCCAGCCTATGCCTTCTTACGGTCAGCGTAGCATGTGCGCAGACCTACTGAATAGTTATGAATCCTTTTCTTTCATTGACGTGCTTCTATCATACACTAGAAACAAATGGATTTCAAGAAAGAATCCCTTCCACAAAATTTTCACCGATATTCACAAAAACACTTGCCAAAACCATCATCCTATGCTAGAATAATCAATGTTGTATGACAATTTCATACAATTTAGGAGCCGGCTTGTCGGAATGGCAGACGAGGTGGACTCAAAATCCATTGGTAGCGATACCGTGCGGGTTCAAGTCCCGCAGCCGGCACTCCTTGGCAGGGGCGAAAGTCTTAAGAGTAACATGGTATATGTTATTTTTAAGGCTTTTTCTTTTGTAATATGAAAAAGAATCCTGCAAGCAGGATTCTCCGCCTGCGGCGGG
>ERZ772900.2485-NODE-2485-length-13640-cov-6.043430_pt1 | contig 13640 bp, 16 predicted proteins | sample MGYA00512124_ERZ772900 | MGnify/ENA primary metagenome ERZ772900 (study PRJEB29015, sample SAMEA2737716) | human gut metagenome | biome: human gut; feature: human-associated habitat; material: faeces | place: China | collected 2012 ... | reverse complement strand
GGTCTCCCGTTGGGAAAACGGCGAGACGACGCCGAATACGGAAACGCTGAAGCTGCTTTCAAAGCTCTTTGATGTCTCCATCAATACGCTGCTTGGCTCACCGAGACAGCTTATCTGCCAATGCTGCGGGATGCCCCTTGCGGACGGCGACATCAGCAGGGAGACGGACGGCTTTTTCAATGAGGAATACTGTAAATGGTGCTATGCCGACGGCGAATATATGTACCACGATTTAGACGACCTGATCGAGGTCTGCGTGCGGAACATGGCCAGCGAGGAGTTTTCCGCCGAGCAGGCGCGGGCCTATTTGCAGGACACGCTGCCCAAACTCAATTATTGGAAACGATATGAAAACCTCGGCGGCGCGGAGGCGTTTGAGAAATACAAGCAAGCGCTGATGGACGAATTCAACGATCTGCACATTGACGGGATGCCCAAGGCGGAAAAGCTCAACGCGCTTGTAGGCAAGTACATCAACCTTGCATACCGCCTTCCCAACGGGGAAACCGTCAAATTCCTTGACGACCGGGCAACCTATCTTGGCAACCAGCTGGAATGTGAATTTGGCGGAGATCGATGCTTCGGCATTGCCGCAAATATGGATTTTCTGCTGGTCTGCACCTATGAGGAAAACGGCACAACCAGCTATCTGCCCATGATGCACGGCAACAAGCGGCATCAACGCCGTCAGTTCCAGAAGTATCAGGAAAAGTATATGGCCTCCAAGTACAGCGGCAGTGCTGCAACCAGCGATGATATGACGATTCGCGGTTATACGCCTGTGAACTGGGCTGGTGTGAAGCCGGACGGTACATTTCATATCGTGCCGTATGCGGATACCTATGTATCTGTGCTGTACGGCTCTAACCCTGTAAAGATGCGCGGCAAGCGTGGGCAGACCTATGAGGTTCACTGTCCGATTGCGGCCATGAATGATACTGAGGTTTATGTTTACAATGCAAGCCTGATTCGCAGTATCGGTGATATTTCCGGCTTCTACCCCGGTTATGTCGATTTCAGCCACGGCGTTAAGCTGACTGACCTGCAGATCGGTTCTGGCGTGGAAGGCTACAAGAATACGAACATGACGGACTTTGCTGTCGGCAACAATACACTGCTGGAGCACTTGAACTTGCAGAATGTACCGAATCTGAAGAAGTCTATTGACCTGACCGGCTGTACGAACCTGACGCTGTTTAAGGCCGACGGCAGTGGTATTACCGGTGTTGCCTTTGCGAACGGCGGCAAGATCGAGACGGCGGAACTGCCTGCAATCAGCAGCCTGACGGCACGCAATCTGAACCACCTGACCGACCTGAAAATCAGCGACTATGCGAACATTACGGCTTTGGTCGTGGAGAACTGCACTACCATTGACCTGAAGGACATGCTGGCGAAGTGTACGAATCTGAGCCGTGTGCGCCTGATTGGTCTGGATTGGCAAATGACAGATACGAAGCTGCTTGAAAAGCTGTACGCGATGACGGGTACGGATGAAAACGGTTATAATACCGACCATTCTGTGCTGGCTGGCAAGGTGCACCTGCCTACGATCCGTCAGAAGGAATTGGAGCGCTACAATGCCCAGTGGCCTGATTTGAAGGTGAGTTACAATACGCTGATCGAGCAGTTTGCATGGACCTTTGTGAATAAGGACGGCACCATTCTGGATGTGCAGTACATTGATAAGGGTGGCAAGGCGGTTGACCCCATTACGAGAGCAGAGAATCCGATCCCCACGCCGACTACGGAAAGCACCGTAAGTACGGACTTTACCTTTAAGGGCTGGGATACAGAGTTTACGACTGTTTTCGGCAATCAGACGGTTAGAGCGCTGTACACCGAGAGTGTGCGTAAGTACACGGTGCGGTATCTGAACCGTGGCGCAGTATTGAAGTCTGTTACAGCTTCGTATGGCTCGACTGTTTTGTACGATGGCGATATGCCTGTTTATACCGGCGAGGAAACGGCCTATAAATACTATCTGTTCAGCGGATGGGACAAAGGCGGCTATGTCACCGGTGATAAGGATATCAACGCTGTATATGACAGCTGCGAGTATGTGAGCGGGTATTTCGACGGCAAGGAGTTCGGTTCGCTGCGGCCTGTTGAAATCTATGCGATGACGAAGGTTGGTGCAGAGAGCACCGTTGTTACAAGCAAAGACCCTGTGACCATTACGATGGGTGCGGACTTTAGTTTTGATGATATTACGGAAAAGGTTCTGATTGCACAGCCGACGGAGTTTACCGGCAAGAATCATGTGGACACTGGCGTGAATCTGCTGAGCGAGGATCGGAGCTTTACGCTTGCGGTCGACTTCCGCATGATGGGTACGACTGCGAATAACGGCGTGCTGATGCAGTGCTATGACGGTGACGGCATGAATGGTTTCCGCCTTTGGAAGAATAGCGGCTGTAAGCTGGCTTGGGGTACTGAGTCTACGGACGCTGCTATGCCTGGCACACGCGAAATCATTGTCCTGCGCCACATCAAGGGCGAGAATGGGCTGCATGTCTACACCTCTAATATGGGTGCTGATACCAGTAAGTACACGGAGCTTAGCCGTACCCGCACTACAAAGACAAATGCAGAGCTGGTGTTTGGCTGCGCGAAGGCCGCTGACGGTGCGTATGAAAGCTATGGCATCGGTACTGTGTACTGGGCAAAACTCTGGTATGCTGACCTTGGTGTTACCACTTGCAAGGAGCTTGTCAACTGGGTGCATAGTGAGCTGACATTTAACGCCTGCTTCAACCGTTACTACCTGAGTGATGGCACGGGCAAGCGCAGCTCTTTGAGCCTGCTGGCGGAAAAGACGCTGGGTAAGACGATGTCCATGGACAATGCCAATAACAATACAGGCGGTTGGGCGAAGCCTACGACACTGAACACCTATCTGAATAGCCGCGTCTATAAGGCGCTGCCGATTGGCTGGCGTCAGCTTGTTAAAAAGGTGAAGGTCCCCGGCAACGTTGGCAATGCCAAGACCGATGTTTCTACGGCGGACTGCTACATCTTTATCCCGAGCGCGATTGAGCTGGATGCAAACATGAGTTCCGAGCCGTATGTGTATGAGGGCACGGCGATCGATTTCATCACGACCAATACGAGCCGTAAGCGCACGAACCCGGACGGCGAAGTGGTTTCGTACTGGACACGAAGCCCGAATAAGGATTACAACGCTTATTACAATGCGGTGAACACATCCGGTGAAATCTATGGGTATTACTACCCCACGGACACAAACGACATCCTGTTGATGTTTAGTATTTAAGGGAGGTTCGAGTATGTATTATAAAGTCATGTACAATGACCGTGTGATCGATGTGCTCGACCACCTGGTCTATGTAAAATATCAACCCAAACACAATATTCTGACCCTGTGCCCCGAAGATGAGGCGCAGGGTTTTCTTTCTAGTGACGGAAATACGGTCTGGCATTGTGAAGAAATGTACCGATTCCCGGTGGATGGGTACGACACGGTGCAACTGGTACCGATTGATACCTATGAGTATCAAAAATTGAAAGCGTTGAACGGTAAGACGGCAGAGGAAATCATCGACGCTTACACTTTGACGCTGCTGGAAGGAGGCGTGCTGTGATGGAAATGAGCGTGTTTACTATGAGCCTGGCACGGCTGTACAAGGCAAAGAAAATCACGGACACCAAGGTTGCGGAGCTTCTGGCGGCGCAGAAAATCACGGCTGAGGAAGCCCAATTTATCACGAAGGAGTGTGAGTAAGGATGTATACGATTTTACTGGGGGACGACAATCAGCTGACTGTCAGTGTAGAGGAACGCATTATGCAGCAGTCGAAGCTGGTGGACAATCTCCATTTTCTGGTGGAGCCTGTTTATAAAGAGCAGGATATGAGCGGATTTACCTGCCTGATGGAGTATCTACCGCCTGTGAGCAAGCGGTATAAATCCGAGATTTTATCGCTGAGTGATAAGCCGTACAAGGGTATGCTGGAATACAAATTGCCGTTTGATACGAACCTGACTGCCGAGGCCGGTGATGTTGCGGTGCAGCTGACCTTTTACAAAGTTGAGATGGAGGCAGACGGCACCGGAATAAAGCGCGTGCGCCACACACAGGCGACGAATATCAGGGTATTGCCGATCAGTGCATGGAGCGACATTATCCCGGACGAAGCGTTGACGGCGCTGGATCAGCGTATGATTGCCATGCAGGCGCTTACCAACCAGTTAGTTGAAGCAAACCAGAATCTGGCAAGCGGCAAGGCTGACGGTCTGCTGTACAACGAAGGCCGTTTGCAGCTGAAGGCCGGGGATAAGGCGATTGGCAATACCGTTCAGATCGTGGACAGCGGCTCCGATCCGGAGGATGGGACTATCCGGGTGGTTGAGTTTTAAACTCAGCACTCGGTTTTTCTAATTTTGTGGAAAGGAGAAATAAGATGGCAAACAAGTATTCAAAACTTGGTTACGGTAATGCGGGGGATGTTGCGTCTGCTATTGAGAGCGGCAAGATCGACGGCAAGGATTTGGTTGTGACCAAGGATACATCGGAACTGTATTACATCAAGAACGACAAGAGCGTCCAGAAAATTCAGACACGGACGCAGCTGTTCAACAGCCCGGGCGAGGCGATCTCCGCACTGAACAAGAGCAGCGACACTTATGCGGGCCAGACCGTTATGATCCGCGATGAAAATGGAAAATACCAGTCGTACACTGTCCAGGCCAGCGGTGACAGCAGCTTTGTTGTAGAGCCGACTTTCGCGGCCAATGCTGGCTTTGTGTGGCAGGAGTTCTAAGACAAAAGCAAAGAGAGATTTCTACACTGTGTAAAGGAGAAAAAATTATGGCAAACGTGAATTTTAGTTTTGGTAAGTACGCTGACTACAAGGCTCTGGAGGTCAAGGACGCCGGTACCCTGTATTTTACTTCTGATACGCATCAGCTGTTCAAGGGTCCTGTTGAGTATACCAAGAGCGTTCGTATCGTTGAAAATCTGCCTTCCACCGAGAATGGTGAGCAGGGCGTTTTTTATGTCAAGACCCCGCAGATGACTGTGCATGCCTTCAATGGCAGTGATTTTATTCAGGTGACCAAGGAGGTCATTACTGCGATCCCCGCTTCCGGCGCAACCGATGATAACATCCCCAGCACCAAGGCTGTTGCTGATTATGTCAGCGGCAAGGTGGCTGAGGTCATTGGTCAGAAGGGTAAGTTCGTTACCGATGTCACCTATGATGCTGGTGTCCTGACCGTTGACAAGGGCGACGCCACTGCTGCTGTAAAGACCACGCTGACCGGTGTTGTCCATGCGCCCACCTATGATGCCGAGACCCGCACCATCAAGATGCCTGTGTTTGGCGGCGATGAGCTGACCATCAATCTGGGCAAGGATATGGTTGTCAAGAGCGGCGCTTACAATGCAGAGACGAAGGAGATCGAGCTGACTATCAGCACCGGCGAGGTTGTTAAGATCCCCGCTGCTGCTCTGGTGGATGTTTACACCGGTGGTGCTTCCAAGACTGCCTCTGTTACTGTCTCTGACCAGAATGTCATCTCGGTTGATGTGAAGGTTTCTGCTGCCGAGAACAACAACATCGAGATCAAGGAAGATGGTCTGTATGTTGCCAACCCGGACGCTTACACCAAGGCCCAGACCGATGAGAAGATCAAGGCTGTCAATGATGCGCTGAGCGGCCACTCCGGCGACAAGGTTGCCCATATTACCGCTGAGGAGCGCACCGCCTGGAATGCCAAGGCTACGACCGAGAATGTCGCCACCGCTAAGAGCGAGGCTATCTCTGCTGCCGCTACCGATGCCCAGAAGAAGGCTGATGCTGCGCTGGGTTCCGCTAAGGAGTATGCTGCTGGTCTGAACACCGCCATGGATACCCGCGTCAAGGCTGTTGAGGGTCAGCTGACCTGGCAGACTATTGCCGCCAAGGCTTGAGCTTGATTTGGGATAGACCAAAGAATAAGTGATAGGGTCGCCCCGCCGTTATGGTGGGGCGGCTTTATTTTTTGATGATGATAGGAGATGGAATATGGCGAATCTATCATTGAGGGAAGTGAATCAGTCACAGCTGGAGTCCGCTCCTATTGTAGATGGGCAGCTGATCGTCTGTAAGGACACGGGCAATATGTACCGCGACTTTGGCAAGACACGCATTCAGGCTGGACGCGATATTGAATTTGTGGCTGAACTGCCTCTTGCACCGATCAATGGAAAAATCTATGCCCTGCGCACTGGCGAGATGTGGGCATATGAAAACGGAACATGGACAAGCATGAACCCGAAGCCGGAAAGAATTACGAATACACAGATCGACGAGATTTTGAAATTATAACAAGGAGGAAACAATTATGGCTTTTCTTGATTTAGATGGTCTTTCGCATTTGGTGCAATGGGTTAAAGGCCAGCTGGGCGGCAAGGTTGATAAGGTTGAAGGCAAGCAGCTTTCTACCAATGATTATACGACTGCCGAGAAGAACAAGCTGGCGGGTTTAAGCAATTACAGTCACCCGACGACCAGTGGTAACAAACATATCCCTGCGGGCGGTGCTGCGGGCAAGATCCTTGGCTGGGCTAGTGACGGTACAGCACAGTGGGTTGATGACAAGAACACGACCTATGGTGTTTTTAAGGGTGCGACTACTTCTGCCGATGGCGGCAATGGTCTTGTTCCTGCGCCGAAAACGGCCAATGCAGGCCAGTACCTGAAGGGCGACGGTACTTGGGGCACGCCCACGAATACGACCTACGGCGATGCTACACAGTCCGCAAACGGTCTGATGAGTGCAGCAGACAAAAAGAAGCTAGACGGCTTTGGTTCGGCAAGTACCTATGCTACCATGACCTATGTCGGTCAGCAGATCTCTGCGGCAGGACATATCAGTAAGAGCATCGTGGATACGCTGCCTGCGGTGAAGGATGCAAAGGACAATGTAATTTATATGATTAAGAAGGCTACGCCGGACGGCAGTAACCTGTACGACGAATATATGCTGATCAGCGGCGCTTTGGAGAAGATTGGTGATACCAAGACAGTTATTGAAGCTATTACCAACACCCAGATTGATACCATCCTTGCGAGCTGATCTTGACCTTTAAGGAGGTAGGGATATGGCTTTATTGGACGATAAGGGGCTGGGATATTTTGTTGGGAAACTGAAGGATATGTTTGCGCCGAAGAGTCATACGCATGATGATAGGTATTATACTGAGAGCGAGATTGACGGAAAGCTAAGTGGTAAGGCAAATAGTAGTCATACACATACTAAGGCACAGGTTGGTCTTGGTAACGTGGACAACACCGCGGACAGCGCGAAATCAGTTAAATATGCTACGAGCGCTGGTTCCGCTGGAAGCGCGACTAAGGCCAACCGTGTTGCTGATTATAATGCCACGAGTAAAAGTATTCAGATTGGATATAGCGGGGATGGCATTACTGGCGATGCTATAAAGTATATTGCTGGCTACACCACTGGTGACGGCGGTGATGTGTCTGCGAAAATCAAAGATATCTCAAAGGATGCTCTAAAAGGATGGATTGGGTCTCTGCCTGCAAACGGTGGTAACTCTACCACTGTAAATGGGCATACGGTAAACTCGGATGTACCCGCCGGGGCGAAGTTTACGGATACTACCTATGGGTTGGCCACGACTAGCTCTAGTGGCCTGATGAGTTACAGCGATAAGAGCAAGCTAAACGGCATTGCAAGTGGGGCAAATAAGACTGTTGTGGATTCGACCATTTCGCAGTCTAGTACGAACCCGGTGCAAAACGGGGTCATCACGAAGCGATTACAGTTCCTGTACTCGTTTAAAATCTCGCGTGACAAATGGAACGAGTCTAGCGACAAATCAAGCTGGAATGTGATTGTATCGTGGACGAATTCGTCCGGAACGGCTCTTACTGGCAGCACGACTGGCACGCCCAACCTTACGACGGACATGAGCCTTGGACCGGCTATGATGGAGCGGACAAGCTCGTTGAAAGACAATATCATTCTGTCTGGTGAATTGTCTATGATCAATCAGGGGCAGATTTATGTGTGCGATACAAACAAGTTGTCCTTTACCGTTAAGCGGCGTCCGGTTTGTGACTTGATGTTGTACTTCTATGCGCGGCAGTGGACTACCTGAGTGAGGTGATGGAATGAAAATCTACGATGAAGCATTGGAAAATGAGCTGACCAATCCAGACCTTACAAAAGGCAAACTGGTAGATGCACAGAAATTTGTGGCGCATCATGATGCCACGGAGGAAGTCTGGCACTATGAGGTCATGCAGAGTACAATTACAGAGGCGTGCCCGGAAGGGCTGCGCCTTGCTGTGACGGATGAGCCTGCACACGATGCCTGGGACGAGTATGAACCCGTGCAGAAGTATGTGCTGTACACCGAGGAAGAATTGGCGGAGATTGCCAAGAAACAGGAAGAGGCAAACAAGCCGACAACGGAACAGCGCCTTGATTCTATAGAAAAACGCGCAGATGCGCTGGAATCCGCAAACGATGATATTATTTTGATGATGGCCGATCTGATCGGCGGAGAGGGGTAACCTATGAAAACTTTGAATGCTTTGAAACTGCGTATTATGACCCGCGCTTTTAGGATTCGCCTTGCAGCTGGCGAGAACTTTGAGGACATTGCGGCTGATTATCCGGCACTGACTGTGAATGACCTGGAGGCGATCAAGTCGGCGCTTGGCATCGAGGTGAAGTGATATGGCACTGAATTTGATGGGCGGGGCGTGCATCAATGAGGATGTGCTGGCGTATGGCTATAGCTTTTCCAGTGGGTTAGGATATTCGATATATAATATTGGCAGATTTTCTACTGTTATTTTGGCAAAATACACGGACGGTTCTTATCTGGCGCATGTTGACGTTGCCGGAAATCAAATTGGACCGGTTTAACGTAATGGACAATTTCAGTGGTTGAATCTTGAACCGATGGTTGCGAAGGCCAAATCGCTTACTGAAACAAGCAACTATAAAATATTAGCTGATTGTGTGCCATTTTATCATCAGGGTATTATGGGGGACCCTGGATATGTTCCAATGGTTCATTTTGAAAACGAAGATGGATATTGTCAGGCTGGACGTATCTATGATCAAAATGGCACATTTGGTGGATGGCCGATGGATTCCTTGCAAACAGGTTCTTACGAATTCGGCTTTTTTGTCAAACTTTGGTAATAACGACATGACACGGCAGGGGCCTCTGCCGGTTTTTATTTTAAATAAGGGAGGAATTTTATGAGGTTGAAGAATGGAGAGGTATGTCTTGGCTGGCCTTTGAGCCAGCATATTTTGACGCAGGGATGGTACTACAACGATGGCAGCTTACATCAGGCTATTGATATGAGAGCTATTGTGGGGACACCGGTTATGGCGGCGGAAGAGGGTACTGTAGAAATTGTGTACCACTGGAACGGCAAACGCACGCAGGGTGATACGAACAGCTACGGCAACATGGTTAAAATCCGCCATGCGAATTGGAACGGTGGCACACTGCACACGCTATATGCGCATCTGAATTCTATCAATGTGAAGCAGGGGCAGGTTGTAAAGACCGGTGAGGTTATTGGTTACAGCGGCAATACCGGCAATAGCTTTGGTGCTCACCTGCATTTTGAGGTACGCTGGAAGAACAAGCGCACGAACCCGTTGGTATGGTTGGATAATGATTTCACTACCGCTACAGATAAGGTGTTTACTTTTCGCACGGGCGAACACAGTGTTGATTGCAGTGTAGGGGAGAGCGACAAACCTGCCAGTAGTAATGTTCAGCCTGCGGATAAGGCGGAAACCGAGCTGTGGGGCATCGATGTATCGAAGTATCAGGGCAATATTAACTGGCGCAAAGTAGCGGCTGCCGGTGTAAAGTTTGCCATGCTGCGGGCTGTGTCCACTAATAAAAACGGTATCTATATTGACCCTACATTTGAACAGAATTATAAGGGCGCACGCGAGAATGGCATTCCCGTTGGCGCCTATTTCTTTACCTATGCACAGGACGAAGCCACGCAGAACAAGGAGTTTGAGATGCTGTTCAAGGCTCTGGACGGCAAGACGCTCCAGTACCCCGTGGCGCTGGACATTGAGGACAAAAATACTGCTTCTATCGGCAAGGACAAGCTTACTGCACTTGTGAAGCGCGGTCTGGATATTATCAATCAGCGTGGGTATAAGCCGATGCTGTACACTTACACGAATTACAAGGCGGCTTATCTTGACATGACAAAATTGGCAGCTTATGACCTGTGGCTGGCCGATTACCGTGTCGGGGTCAACCAAAAGGGCAAATGCCAGATGTGGCAGTACAGCAGTAAGGGTGTTGTCGCTGGCATCAACGGAAATTGCGATATGAACTGGTGCTATAAGGCTTATGCTAGTGAAGCTGTTGGAGTCTCTACGCCAAAGCCTGCGCAGAAGGCAATCGTGTTCAAGGCTGGACGCTGGAACGTGCGCAAAGGTCCCGGAACAGAATATGCAAGCGTCGGCGTAATTACAAGCCCGGATGCTAAGACCGGCAAGGTTGTTACGATTGGTTACAGTGATGTTGTAAATGGCTGGTACAAGACGCTCTATGGGTATGTAGGCCCTGCAGCAGTCGCTAGCCATACTTGATAGGCGGTGATTGGTATGGGAGAGAATTTTAACGCCATGCGTTTTTCAAAAAAGGTCATTGTGTTTACGATGGGTGCGACGATTGTGTACGCGGTTGTGTATATGGTGCTGTGCTTCAGTATCGGTCAGCTGCCGGACTACAGCTTTAACGCGGGACTTTTTGCGGCGCTGAGCGCTGAAAACCTGTGCAACGCCTGGATCAAGGTGCAGGAGCATAAGTCCGGTGCTGAAAACGCCAAACCGGAGGAGCCGCAGTTGGGAGACGATACCGATGGCGTCATGCATCCGAATGATATGGAGGAGTAAGGTATGGAACAGGGGATTTTTTATATTGTCATAGGACTTGCCAGCGTTTGTTTTTTTCTGCTTGGCAAGTATGTTTTTCCTCAAGCTGCTGACGTTATCAGTAGTGCGCTTACTATGCTGGAGTCTTATCCTTTGCTGATGAAATGGGGAGAGGCTGCGTGCCGCTATATCAAGCAGTACATGGACGACATGACTGGTGAGGAAAAGAACAAAAAAGCCGCTGAGTTTATTATGGGGCTTGCCAAACAGGCTGGACTTGAAATTACAGAGGAGCAGGCACGCAGTATTGCCCAGGCGGCTTATGATGCGATGAAACGAGGCGAAGCCGATTCTGCTCACGAGGGGCAGGTGAGCAGTGATGCCGAATCCTGAATTTGCTTTTACGCTGGCCGACGCTGTCACATGGATCCTGAGCGTGTGCGGCGCTATTGCCGGTATCGGCGCTGCCATCGCTGTGCTAGTGAAATTCAACACTTTTCTGAAGAAACCGAACCATGAGCAAGATGTGAAGATTGAGGCCATGGAAGAGAAAATCACAAAGATGTCTGGTGAAGTCGATGCTATTAAAGATTTGCTTGCAAGCAAGGATAGTCAGTACATGGACCTGTTCAAACGAGACAAAGCACGGCTTGACGCACAGGAGAACAGTATGAATATGCTACTGCGGGCAAACTTTGCTTTGCTTGGACATGCGCTTAACGGCAACAATGTCGAGCAGATGCAAAGCGCGTTCAATGATATTCAAGAGTATCTGTTCAATAGATGATAGAGGTTACAGAGCATACCAAAACTGCAAGGCTGTGAAGCAGTGGACTGTGTCGGTGACAGTCGATTATGGAGCCAGACCATGGGTTATGCGGGAACCACAAGCCGAATAAGCGGCGGAAATGCTGCTGAAAGAAAACGCAAAAAATAATAGGGATGACCTTGATGAGAGGCTATCCCTATTTTTTAGCAGATTATTTAATATGCAAACAATCCCTTTTCAGCAAGTATTCCATAGCTGCAAGATCCATGTGAATTGTCATATACACGAAGAAATTGCACTTGACAGCTGGCACACTGAAAATCGATCTTAGACGGTTTGAGATTTCGTCGAACCTGTCTTTGCTGCTTTCAATGATAATCTTTTTAATTTCGTTGTATTCCTCATCATCATCGAATTCAGCGTCATAGTATTCTTCGTCGTTCTCGTCGTATTCGGGGTCCTCGTCCTCGATGTCTAATTCTGACAGATCGTCGTCATCATCATCATCGTCTACGTTTGTAGGAACAAGGTCAGATAGAGACGCTTGAAAATCAACGGTTTTTGCCTGTTCATGCGCATTTGTGAGAACGGCAAGAAATTTTTCAAAGTAGTCCTTGTCGATTTCCTCATCTGGCGCACAATCCGGTGTCTTGACTGCAAAGCCGACATTGTTATCGTTTTGCTCCCAGCAAAAATGGTATGCGCCGTCTTTGACTATGAATGACTTTTTAAGTCCCATATCGCCAAGGCATTTTGTCATTTGCTTATACTCTTCATCGTCTTCGCCAATCGATAATATTTGGGCTAATCTTTCCTCAAATTCAGAACGGATCATCTGTGTCCTTCTTTCTTGTTGTACTCCTGCATGACTGGAATCATTTTATTCTAATAATACAGCAAAACAACAAGTTTGTCCATAAATAAAAAAGACGAGCGTGTTCCTGCGTAGAACATTCTCGTCTAAGTGCTTTTATTTGTCATACTAAGTCTCGTTTTTGCAAGTGGTGTAAATGTGGTGTAAATAAGAGGGTTAATAATAAATAGATTGAAATTTTAAACGTTGGAACGGTATTTATTTGATACTACAGAAAGTAAAAACTATTTGTCCAAAAATGTCATTCGTTGTGGAGTAAATTTTATAAACATTGCAGTTTACGCATTTTGCCGGATGTGGTACACTGAAACAGGGAAGTGATAGTATGAAAATTGACCGTGCCCGCGCACAAAAAGCCTTTGCCGACTATGCCGCGCACTACAACGCCGCTGACGCCAAGGTCAAATTGAAAATCGACCATACCTACCGCGTGGCGGCGCTCTGTGCCCGCATTGCCCAAAGCCTGGCCCTGCCGCCGGAGGATGTCGATCTGGCGTGGCTGTCCGGCATCCTGCACGATGTAGGCCGCTTTGAGCAGCTGCGCCGCTACAACACATTTATCGATGCACAGTCGGTCAGCCACGCCGCGCTGAGCGTCGCGGTGCTGTTCGACGAGGGACGCATCCGGGACTATCTGGACGATGCCGGTGCCGACGCACTGCTGCGCACCGCTGTGGAATGGCACAGCGCGTTCCGTCTGCCGGAGGCGCTGGATGACCGCACGCGTCTGTTCTGCCAGATTTTGCGCGACGCCGACAAGATCGACATTCTGCGGGTCAACGTCGAGACACCGATGGAGGAGATTTACAACGTCAGCACTGCGGCGCTGCGCCGGAGCCCGGTGACGCCCGCCGTACTGGACGCCTTTTACGCTCACCACTGCGTGCTGCACAGCTTAAAGCAGTACCCCGCCGACAACGCCGTCGGCCATGCGTCGCTTGTGTTTGAGCTGTGCTATCCCGAGAGCCTGCGCATCGTGGACGAGCAGGGCTGGCTGTGGCGGCTGCTGGATTTTAAAACCGATAACCCGGACACTTCCAGCCGCTGTTTCATCCAAGTGCGGATGTCGTCACGAACTGTAGGGATGTC
>ERZ772900.2483-NODE-2483-length-13647-cov-5.183785_pt1 | contig 13647 bp, 15 predicted proteins | sample MGYA00512124_ERZ772900 | MGnify/ENA primary metagenome ERZ772900 (study PRJEB29015, sample SAMEA2737716) | human gut metagenome | biome: human gut; feature: human-associated habitat; material: faeces | place: China | collected 2012 ... | reverse complement strand
TAGTTCCTCATCTTCCAGCCCTTCCACACTGTCCGGCTGCTGTAGCAGGTCTCTATATATTTCCTTAATCGTTCGGCGCTTCTTCTGAGCTTCAACGCTTGCCTTCTGCCCTGCCTGCTGAATTTCCCGCCTACGTTCCGGTTCCATATCCTTTATTGCTGTACCTGGCCGCAGATTCGCAATGCTGGCCGGGTTCATCCTGTTGCCGCGCTTATCTACGAGTTCACCGCGTTCTGCTGCTTGCCTGGCCTTTTCGACTCCTGCAATTGCCTTGCGGGTCACTTCTCCAAGCTGGACGGCCTGCGCCGCCTTCTTTTCTGCCATGTTGCCGCCCTCCTTTTATAGCAACAAAAAAAGCGCCCAGCGGTAAAGCTGGACGCCCGAAACCTAATTTTCGCGTTGATACGTTAAAACTGTATAATGAGTGAGCCCCGCCGCGGAAGCTCGCTTCCTCGCGTGGTTCGCTCATTATACACATTTTACTACTTAAGTGCGATTTTGTCAAGGGCTTTTCGGTTTATCGTGATTTTCAAGTTTTGCGCGTGATTTTGCCGCGCTGGCTATATAGCCGCTCAGGCTCTCCCCCGCTGCATCCGCTGCCCGCTGGATAGTTTCCGCGTCCTCCTGATTAAGCCGTACAGAAATTGCCTTGAACTTGGCCAAATACCGCGCATTGGCTGCTCTTTTCGCGTCCGTAGACATTTTTCGTGCCTCCTTTTATGTAGTATTTCCATTGTAGCACATCCTGCCCAGTCATGCAACATGTACAACTTGCACAATCTGCATGTTTCATGTTTGTACATGTCTCCAAATGTGCATGAAACATGTTGACAGCATTGCATGAATCATGTATAATAAAGCCATCGAAACAAAGAACAGCCGCCCAGCGGCCCCACAGGAGGAAACAACATGACTACCACATATAAAACTTACAAATGGTTCAACCCCCGCCCCTGCACCATCACCGAAGGCACCGCAATGTATAGAGACCTTGCCAGCAAGCACCACCCCGACCACGGCGGCAGCGTCTCCGACATGCAGGAGATCAACGCCGAGTGGGACGAGCTGAAGCCCACGCTGCCCCGCTTCTGCAGTGAGCAGGCCAAGCAAGGCCGCCAGCAGTACGAGCAGACCAGAGCGGCAGAGAATGCCGCCAAGGCCGCGCAAGATGCAGAGGCCGCCAAGATGGCCGCCGAGCTGGCAAAGATGCCCGGCCTGCAATTTGATGTTGTGGGTTCTTGGATTTGGGCAGACTGCAACCACCGTTATAATAAGCAGCTCGAGGCTCTCGGGTTCCGTTGGAGTAAGAATCGCAGCAAGTACTACTGGCACCCGGTAGGCGACAGCAGCCGCCGCAACCGCCGCGCCTCTTATGAAGAGATCTACCAGAAGTACAACGGCACCAGCTACCAGACCCGCAGCCGCGAAACAATCCCCGCCTGATACCTTGCAGGGCCGCACAGTAAAGCGACCCTATCCCATACCCGGAAACAACCACAACAAAACAGGAGGCTTTCACAATGGCAGCAACAGAACGCAAAATTCCCGGCACCTTTGCCCCGGTTCCCGGTGGCTACTCCCAGCAGATCGGCACAAACACGGCGCTTTTCATCCCGGATTTTTCCGTTTCCCGCTATGACCCCAGCACCGGCGAGGTTTACGGCTACGCCCCCGATTATGACGCATTGGAGGCTGCCAAGACCCCCGCCGTGCAGGCCACCGCCCCCGGCGAGTATTCCTACTGCTACGAAATGCAGCAGGCCCCCACGGGCTGCGACTACGCCGCCGATCTTGCCTACTATGGCAAGCACTACTTTCTGCGCCCCCTGCGTGACGGACTGCCCCCGCTCCACGGGCGCGGCATTACCTACGACGCAGAACAGGGCACCTACATGGTCACGCTCCGCGCCTATGACAAGATCAAAGCGCAGTACAAAATCAAGCGCGAAACTTGCCTTGATTGACCCGCAAGGCAGACGCATAACGCGCCGCCGGTGCAAGCCCGGCCACCCTGCAAGGAGTGGGCGGGCTTGGGTACCAACACAACAGCAAGCACGGCACAAATTTACAACGCGCACCCATCGCCAACAATGGCAGCCAGCCCGCCGGGGCGCTGGCATAAGTCCAGCGGGAGCCGGTACACCTCCCCGCAAAACAGATTGTACCCGCCGCCGGACGTGTCCGGTACAGTTCCCGTTCGGTTTATCACCACAAAAACAGGCCCCGTCCCATATTCCAAAATATAAAGAGGAGATTGCAACAATGACCTACACCGAGTTAAAAAATCGCCAGCAGTCCGAGCTTAACGCTTTTCCGTGCTTTTTTGCTTTCAGCAATAAGCAATTTGATGACGGCATGCGCCGCCTTGGGCTTTCCCCGGACGACACAAGCGCCATCTATCACGGATTTGGCGGCATGTACTACCGATGCAACGATTCCAAGAAGCTGTCTGAGATGTTCTCCCGATTTGATGCAGAACTTTCCGCAGCTATCAATGATTACGATTTTGCCGTTGACGCATTCCAAACAGAGATTGCTAATCACGAGTGCCACTATACCGGCAGCGTCGGCGAAGCCCTCGCCGCTCTCGCTCTTGATGCTGATACCGTGAACTCATCGCCGGTGCTCCGCCGGGCACTGGCTGCCGCGTGGACAGCTGGGGAGGCTTAACCATGAAGAAAGCAATTTTCGCCGCCATCATCGCCGCCGCCCTGACGGCATCCTTTGCAGCCGGATGCCGTACCACCATGTTGAGCGCCCGCCTAGTCTCAACCTCCGACAGCGCTCGCCTGCATCCGTCCTACGTGATTTCCTACCGCTTCGGCTCTCTCTGGTTTAATGAAATCTATGATTGAATAGCGGCCCGCACCGTGCTGCAATAAAAATATATTAAAAATAGGAGGTTTAAAACATGACTTACTACGCCTATCTCAACGACTGCAACGATTTTGCCCGCTGTTCTGCCAACTGGTCAGAGCTTGACCCCCGCAAGCCCTACATCACCACAAACGGCCACGGCTGGCAGGAATCCTGCGACAATGCCAACGGCGGTATTGATGTTTCGTGGGCCTTCCATCAAGACCCGGCAGACATTTTCGACTACGCCGCCCAGCACTTCGCCGACAGCTTTACGCAGCGTTTGCAGCTCGCCATCGACAACGATGACCGCGACCCCGACCAAGCGTCGTATTTGTGTCGTATAAAACCGCATTATCAACGATACATCGAACATATAAACAGGTTCAAGTCCTGTTAGCCGCACCAAAGGAAATGACCGAGGTATATCCCCTGCGGGGGATGTACCTCGGTCATTTTTATTTTTCGGTTGTCTCTGCCGGTAGCACACCGTACTCGTCGGCGCTGACTGGGTCTGCATAGACGGCGTAGCGCTGGGGGGTGTGGGTCAGGATGCCAAAGGGGTAGCAGGTGTACAGGATGCAGCTGGGCTCCTCGGCACCCCAGCGCACCTTGTCGATGTCGGTCTCCTGAATGACCTGCATGTCGGTGACTTTATAGGTAAAGTCGCCCCAGTCGGTCTCCAGATGAATGATGGCACCGAGCTGCGTCGAGCCAAGGTCCGAGAAGTACGTGCCCGTATGCCCGCCGATAAAGACTGTGCCGTTCTCGCCGGGCAGGACGCAGTCACTCTCGGCGCGGCAGCCCGCGCCGCGGCCAAACTGGCCCTCGCTGTCGCCCCAATAGAGGGCGCAGTCCACGTTTGTGCCTTCGACCCAGATGCGGCCCAGCTTATCGCCGTACTGCACGCTGTCGTGCTCGGTCTGCGCAGCGGTGACCTGTTCGGCACGCTTCGCGGCGGCTGCTTCGGCGGCTAGGCGTTCTTCCTCCTGACGGGCTGCCTCGGCGGCTTCACTGGCGGCGCGGGCAGCCTCCTCCTCGGCGGCTTTGGCGGCGGCCTCGCTGGCAGCAGCGGCACTGGCAGCAGCGGCAGCTTCGGCAGCTCTCTGCCGGTTTTTGGAGATGACCAGCGCCGCCGCTATGCCGACGCAGACGGCCAGCGCCAATGCGCAGAGGGCCAGGCACTTTGCCATCCGTTTACGGCTCATGCGTTGTGCTCCCGGCTGGCGAGGTAAGCAGCGGGGCCGCTCCGGTACAGGTCGCCGCCGTGGGTGTCCAGCAGGACCGTCAGCGGGAAGTCCTTAACCACCAACTTACGCACCGCCTCACAGCCGAGGTCCGGCCACGCGATGATTTCACAGCTCTGCACACTGCCGGCCATCAGGGCGCCGGCCCCGCCGATGGCGGCCAGATAGACCGCGCCGTTTTTGACGACGGACTGCTTGACGGCATCGGTGCGCTTGCCCTTGCCGATCATGCAGGCCAGTCCCAGATCCAGCAGCCGCGGCGTGTAGGCGTCCATACGGCCCGAGGTCGTGGGGCCTGCCGCGCCGATGGCACAGCCCGGGCGCTCCGGCGTGGGGCCGACGTAGTAGATGGCCGCGCCCTCAATGGGGAACGGCAGCGGTTCGCCCTTGTCCAGCAGCTCCATCATGCGGGCGTGGGCGGCGTCACGGGCGGTGTAGACCACGCCCGACAACAGCACGGTGTCCCCTGCCTTCAGCGGCGCAAGGTCCTGCTTGCAGAGGGGCGTTTTCAGTACATATTGCATCGTTGCGCCTCCTTACAGCGTGCGGCTGGCGCGGCGGGTGACGTGGCAGCTGATGTTGACGGCCACGGGCAGGCAGGCCACATGGGTGGGCTTTTGCTCAATGGCAACCCCCAGACAGGTCGTGGCACCGCCAAAGCCCTGCGGGCCAAAGCCTGTAGCATTGATGGCATCCAGCAGTTCCTTTTCCAGCGCTGCATAATACGGGTCGGCGTTGGGTTCGTCCAGCGGGCGCAGCAGTGCCTTTTTGGCCAGCGCTGCGCAGTGGTCGAAGCTGCCGCCGATGCCGATACCCAGCACAATGGGCGGGCAGGGGTTGGCTCCGGCCTGCTCCACCGTGTCAAGCACGAATTTTTTCACGCCCTCGACGCCGTCGGCTGGCTTGAGCATGGCAAGGCGGCTCATGTTTTCACTGCCTGCGCCCTTGGGGGCGACGGTGATTTTGCAGCCGCTGCCCGGCACAAGATGCACGGTCAGGAATGCCGGGGTGTTGTCCCCCGTGTTGACGCGCTGCAGCGGGTCGGCGGTGATGGATTTGCGTAAGAATGCTTTCTCGTAGCCGCGGCGCACACCCTCGTTGACGGCATCGGTCAGGTCGCCGTCAATGTGGGCGTCCTGGCCCAGCTCGATAAAGACGCAGGCCATGCCGGTGTCCTGGCAGATGGGCAGGTCTTTCTCTTTCGCAACGCAGAGATTCTGCTGCAATAAGCCCAGTGTCTCCTTTGCCAGCGGCCACGGCTCGGCGGCCTCGGCGGCATCCAGCGCAGCCTTTACGTCGGCGGGCAGCCGGGTGTTGGCCTCGATGCAGAGAGCCTCCACTGCGTCGGTGATGGCGGCGGCGGGAATTTCACGGATGCTCATACGCGCGCCACGCCGCTTTCTCTCGCGGCCTGTGCGACGGCAGCGGCGACGGCATCGGCCACGCGGGGGTCAAATGCCTTGGGCAGGATGTTTTCCTCGTTCAGCTCGTCGTTGGGGATGAGACCTGCGATGGCCTTGGCGGCGGCCATCTTCATGGCGGGGTTGATGTCCCGCGCACGGACGGACAGCGCACCCTTGAAGATGCCGGGGAACGCCAGTACATTGTTGACCTGGTTCGGGAAGTCGCTGCGGCCCGTGCCGATGACGCGGACGCCCGCCTGCTTAGCGAGGTCGGGCATGATCTCGGGTGTGGGATTCGCCATGGCGAACACAATCGCGTCCTTCGCCATCGTGGCGGCCAGTTCGGGGGTCAATGCGCCCGCAATCGACGTACCAATGAAGATGTCCGCGTCCCGTATGGCCTCGGCCAGACCGCCGGTCAGCTTGTCGGGGTTCGTCTCCTCGGCCAGCCTGCCCTTGTGGCCTTCAAGGCCCGCGGGGCGGTTCGGGTAGAGGATGCCGTGCTCATCAACGGCGACGATGTTCTTAGCGCCCGCGACCTGCAGCATGTGGATGATGGCCGTGCCCGCCGCACCGGGGCCGTTCTGGACGATCTTGACGTCCTCAATGCGCTTGCCGACGACCTTCAGGGCGTTGAGCACACCCGCCAGCACGATGATGGCTGTGCCGTGCTGGTCGTCGTGGAACACGGGGATGTCGAGGTCACGCTCGAGTTCGGCTTCGATTTCAAAGCACTCGGGGCTGCGGATGTCCTCCAGGTTGATACCGCCGAAGGTCGGGGCAATGGCCTTGACCGCAGCGATGACCTCCTCCTTCGTCTTGGCATTCAGGCAGATGGGGAACGCATCGACGCCGCCGAACTCCTTGAACAGGACACACTTGCCCTCCATGACCGGCAGACCGGCCTCGGGGCCGATGTTGCCCAGACCCAGCACGGCAGTGCCGTTCGTGACGACGGCTACGGTGCGGCCCTTCATCGTGTAGGTGTAGACGTCATCGGGGTTTGCCTTGATCTTGCGGCACGGCTCGGCCACGCCGGGGGTATAGGCGGTGGACAGCGCGTCGCGGTCCTTGCATTCGCAAAGGCTCTGCACGGCGATCTTGCCGGGGAACTTGCTGTGGAGCTCCAGAGCAGCTTTGTTGTAGTCCATGGGGATACCTCTCCTTTATATAGTTTTACTTTCCGTAATGGTGCTCGGTAGGGGCCGGACATGTCCGGCCCGCAGCCTTGCCGCCACATCGCTATGGATTTTACGTTGAGGGCAGGGCATGCCCTGCCCCTACAGGGTTGCTTCTTTTATTCGTGGTGTACCGGCGCATAGTCCGGTTCCAGCTTTATGACACAGAAATGGTCGGGCCACTTGGCCTGTACGGCATTGCGCAGGGCATTGACGAGCTTGACGCCCCGGTGCTGTTTGTCGGTCATGTACTCGGCAGGGACGGCACAGTCAAAAATCACGTTTGTATGTGTCGGGCCGGGCACAATGCGCAGGTCGTGGATGTTGGCCAGCGGCGCGAGCTCCTCGACCTCACGCTGCAAAAAAGCCTTCAGCTCGTCCGCGTGGGGGTCACCGGTCACGACGGGGTCAAAGTGGATCGTCGCAATCAGCCCATCCTCCACAAGCAGGTCCCGCTCAATACGGTCAATGACATCGTGGCTGCGCATGACGTCGTCCTTAGCGTCCATTTCCAGATGGAAGCTGACCAGGCGGCTGCCGGGGCCGTAGTCGTGGATCATCAGATCGTGCACGCCCAGCACGCCGGGATAGCTCAGGGCCTTTTTCTCGATATGCTCGACCAGATCCGAGTCAGGCGCTGCACCCAGCAGCGGATTGATGGTGTCTTTGACGAGCATTGCACCGCTGTACAAAATGAACGCCGCCACACCGATACCCATCAGTCCGTCAATGCGGGCAAAGCCGGTGAGCTTTGTCAGAATCGTGGCTGCCAGAACCGCTGCCGTCGTGATGACATCGTTGCGGGCATCGGCGGCGGTAGCCAGCAGCGTTTCCGAGTCGATGGCCGTGCCGATCTGCCGGTTCAGCCTGCTCATCCAGAGCTTGACGAGGATGGACGCAATCAGTACTGCAACCATGAGCCAGCTGAAAGCGACCTCCGTCGGGTGCAGAACCTTGGCAAAGCTCTCCTTCAAAAGCTCCACGCCGATGACCAGGATCATGACAGAGACCGCCAGCCCGGCCAGATACTCATACCGGGCATGGCCGTAGGGATGCTCCGAGTCCGCCGGGCGCGCGCCGAGCTTGAAGCCGACGAGGCTGACGATATTGGAGCTGGCATCGGACAGGTTGTTCATGCCGTCGGCGGTGATGGCAACGCTGCCGGTCAGTACACCGACGGCGATCTTGCCGCCCGCCAGCAGTAGGTTACACACCACGCTGACGATGCAGGCCAGATTTCCGTAGGCCGTGCGGACGGCGCGATCCGCGGTGCTTTTATAATTTTTGACGAAAGTCCGTATTAAAAGCTGAATCAGTGGGAATGCCCCCTTTTTTAGAAAAAGACAGACCTTGTAAGGGTCTGCCTTTTGGTTGGTTATAAGTTCTTGCCTCCTCTGGGAGGGGGCCAAGGAGAAAAATTACTTCCGCACGATGCAGGCATCGCGCTCGGGGCCGACGGAGATATACTTGATCTTGCAGCCGACCAGCTCCTCCAGACGTGTGACATAGTTCTGAGCAGCCTGGGGCAGATCCTCAAACCTGCGCACGCCGGTGATGTCGCAGTGCCAGCCGGGCACAGTCTCGACAACGGGCTGAGCATCGTCCAGCGTCTTGCCCATGGGGAAGCGGGTGGTCGTGCTGCCGTCGGTCAGCTTGTAGGCGGTGACGATGGGCACTTCCTCCATGTAGTCGAGGACATCCAGCAGGGTCAGGGCCAGTTCATCGCAGCCCTGGCACTGCACGCCGTAGCGGCTTGCCACAGCGTCGAACGGGCCGACGCGGCGGGGACGGCCCGTGGCAGCGCCGTACTCATGGCCGTGCTCACGCAGCACGTCCTTTTCTGCCTCGGTCATAGCCAGCTCCGTGGTGAAGGGGCCCTCACCGACGCAGGAGGAATAAGCCTTCATAATGCCGATGGAGAGGTTCAGCTTGTGGCCCGGGATGCCCGCACCGATGGGTGCATAGGCGGACACGGTGTTGGAGGAAGACGTGTAAGGATAGATGCCGAAGTCGATGTCACGCAGAGCGCCCAGCTGGGCCTCGAACATGATCTTCTTGCCCTCGCGGTCAGCCTTGTCCAGATAGTCGCCCACATCGCAGATGTAGGGGGCAAACAGCTTGGAATATTTCTCGCACCAGGCCCACATCTCGTCAACGCTGACAGGCTTCTGGCCGTAGATCTTCTCCATGGTCAGGTTCTTGGACTCGACGATGGTCTCCAGACGCTTCCTGACACCGGCGTCCATGTGGACGAGGTCGCCCATGCGCAGGGTCTTTTTCATGTACTTGTCGCCGTAGCTGTAGGCGATGCCGCGCTTGGTGGAGCCGAACTGAGCGCCGGTCTTGGACAGGCGCTCCTCCTCAAGGCCGTCCTGTGCGACATGGAACGGCATGGTGATGGTCGCACGGTCAGAGATTTTCAGGTTTTTGGGGCTGATCTCAACACCCTTCTCGGTCAGGGAGGCGATTTCCTTCTCGAGGTGCTCGGGGTCGATGACCATGCCGCCGCCCATAACGCAGACAACGTCGGGGCGCAGAATGCCGGAGGGAATCAGGTTCAGGACGAATTTGCCGCGCTCGTTCTTGACGGTGTGGCCTGCATTGTCGCCGCCCTGATAGCGCGCAACAATGTCATAGTCCTGGCTGAGCAGATCGACCATGCGGCCCTTGCCCTCGTCGCCCCAGTTGATGCCGGTAATGGAAGTAAGCATACGTTTCTACCTCTTTTGTAAGTAAATAGGCATTTCAGCCTTTTCCGGAATCTCCGGGATCCGCTGCCGTCCTGTATTATACCATATTTGTCAAGAGAATACTATAGCTGTTTTATACAAGATTCAAATGTTTTCGTTGGCGTAGTTGCAGGGGCAGATCAATGCTTAGAGAGCTTCGCATACTCGGCATAGGGGATCTTTGCGCCGTCCGCAGTCTGGACATAGGTGCTGTCGAGCTGCTGTTTGAAGGCCGCGCGCATATCGGCCAGATACTCCTTGCGCAAAGCGTCGCGCTCGGCGGTCTCACGCTCGGTCAGACCGATGGCCTTGGCCTTTTTTGCCAGCGCGTTGATGCGGTCAATTTTGGATTTTTCCATGGTGTATGTCTCCTTGTTGTTTGTGTTTTTGCCATTATACCACATTTTCACAGCAATTTCATTTTACTTTTCCGAAAAATCGTGTATAATAAGAAAGTATGCAATTTTGAAAAAGACAGGAGAATTCCATGAAACTGAAGAATTTCCGCCGTGTGGCAGCCCTTGGCATGGCTGTCGGCATGACTGCTGTGCTTGCGGCCTGCGGCAATACCGCTGACACCGCTTCCTCCGAGGCCGCTGAATCTACCGCCGAGACGGCTGACACCGCCGAGAAGGCCAGCGCTGAGACCGCGGACGCCGAGTACGCCTATCTGGCTGATTTCAGCTTTTCCGATGCGTTTGACGAGAACGGTTATCTCAAGGGCGTGACCGCCACCGATTATGTCACCCTGCCCGACGACTACGCGGACATCACGATCAGCGCCGACCTGGGCCAGGTCAGCGACGACGACATCAATGATTACATTGATTCCAACGTGCTGTCCAACTTTGCGACCACGAATGAGGTCAAGGACCGCGCAGCCGCGGACGGCGATACGGTCAACATTGACTATGTGGGCCGCATCGACGGCGTTGCTTTCGACGGCGGCGACACCAAGGGCAGCGGCGCTGACCTGACTTTGGGCAGCGGCACCTACATTGACGACTTTGAAGATCAGATCGTCGGCCATACCCCCGGCGAGACCTTTGACGTCACGGTCACCTTCCCCGAGGATTACGGCAATGAGGACCTGAACGGCAAGGAAGCCGTCTTTGAGACGACCCTGAACTACATCAAGGAGTCCGTCACCCCCGAGCTGACCGACGACTGGGTCAAGGAAAATCTCGGCGAGAGCATGAGCCTGAACAGCGTCGATGAGCTGAAAGCCTTCGTCAAGTCCACGATGCTCTATGACAACCAGGCCAGTGACGTTTACACCGCCCTGCATGACAAGGCCAGCTACGCGGACGAGCTGCCGCAGACCGCGCTGGACTACTACCGCGATGTGCTGCTGTACCGCATTTACACCAAAGCCCAGAAATACGGCACCGACATGAACGCCCTGCTTTCCTCCGGCATGATGGGCAGCAGCTATGACAGCGTGGATGCCTATCTGGCAGATGCCAACGACAGCATCAAGTCCATCACCCAGCAGGCCCTGCTGATGCAGGCCGTGGCTGAGAAAACGGGCTTCAAGTGCGACACCGCCACCATGAACGCTGACTTTGGCCGCTACTACGGCACCACCGACCCGAGCCAGTATGTCTCCGCCTATGGTGAGAACTACATCAAGATGAACGTTCTGCAGAGCGACGTCATGCAGAACCTGATCGACAACGTCAAGTACGAATAAGCGGTAAGCGCCGCCGCACTCCCGGTTTTGCACCGGGAGTGCTTTTTTGTTGCTTTTTGCGGGGGAAACCTTTATAATAAAGGTATTCTGAACAAGGAGTCCTTCCCTATGCCTCTTATCATCCCAAAAGACCTGCCTGCTTACGAGGAATTGCAGCAGGAAAATGTATTTGTCATGCACCAGGAGCGCGCGATGAGCCAGCATATCCGCCCGCTGCGCATCCTGATTTTAAACCTGATGCCGACCAAGATCGTGACCGAGACCCAGCTGGCCCGCCTGCTGGCAAACAGCCCTTTGCAGGTGCAGGTCACCTTTTTGCAGACGGCGACCCACAGCACGACCCACACCGCGCCCGAGCACATGAAGGCGTTCTACAAGACGTTTGACGAGATCAAAAACGAGCGCTTTGACGGCATGATCATCACCGGCGCGCCGATTGAGGACCTGGACTACGAGGACGTTGACTACTGGGACGAGCTCTGCCGCATCATGGACTACACCAAGGAGAACGTCTACTCCACCATCCACCTGTGCTGGGGTGCGCTGGCGGGGCTGTACTACCACTTCGGCATCCCCAAGGTGCATCTGGACAAGAAGATGTTCGGCGTGTTTGAGCATCGTGTGACACGGCCTTCCAACCCGCTGGTGCGCGGCTTCGACGAGGTATTCTACGCCCCGCACAGCCGCTGGGCCGGGCTGGACCGCGCCGCCATCGACGCCTGCGGCGACCTGCGCATTCTGGCCGAGAGCGACATTGCCGGGCCGATGCTGCTTTCCACCGAGTCCGGGCGGCAGATCTTTGTCATCGGCCACCCCGAGTACGACAAATATACACTGGACAGGGAGTATAAGCGCGATGTGAAGGCCGGCAAGCCCATCAACATCCCGTGCAACTACTACCCCGACGACGATCCGAGCCGCGACCCGCTGTTCCGCTGGCGCGCCCACGGGTATCTGCTGTACACGAACTGGCTGAACTACTACGTGTATCAGGACACGCCGTATGATCTGAGCCGTCTGGAAGCGTTGGAGAAGTAATAGCCCATTTGTAGGCGCGGATGCCTGCATCTGCCCGCGGGTCGATGCAGGCATCGACCCCTACAGGTTTCCCGTTAGTAGAATTTTGTCTCAAGGAGCTTACTATGCCCAAAATCAGCGCCTGCATTGTGGCGTACTGTGATTATGACGAGGTCTGCGCCGCGGTGCGCAGCATCCTGCACTATACCCCTGCCCCGGATCTTGCCCTGTATGTCGTGGACAACGGCAGTCCCGACGGCTGCGGCAGGCAGCTGGCAGAGACGGATTTTGGCGACAGCCGCGTGACTGTGCTGCCGCTGGAAAAGAATATCGGCTTCGGCAAGGGCCACAACTATGTGCTGGATCGTCTGACCAGCGACGTACACTTTATTCTGAACCCGGACATCCTGCTGACCGACGACGTGCTGGAGGACATGGCCGCGTGGCTGCTGGCCCGGCCCGGGGCCGCCATGGCAACGCCCCAGCTGCGCTACCCGGACGGCAAGCTGCAGCACCTGCCCCGCCGCAAGCCGACGCCCTGGCTGCTGCTGGCGCGGCAGCTGGCTCCGAAGCTCGGCGGCTGCTTTAAGAAGGCCGACGACCACTACACGATGCAGGATGAGGATCTGACCGTGCCCCGCCGCATCGAGTTCTGCACCGGCAGCTTTATGGCCGTGCGCACCGATGTGTTCAAGGAAATCGGCGGGTTTGACCCCGAGTATTTCATGTATGTGGAGGACGCTGACCTGACCCAGAAGGTGCTGCAGAAGGGCACCGTCTGGCTGGCTCCGCAGTTTTCCGCCATTCATGCGTGGCACCGCGCCCCCATGCGCGACGCGGGCAAGTTCAAGATGCAGCTTGTCAGCATGGGACGGTATTTCAAAAAGTGGGGCTGTGGGAAAGGGACGGTATGACCCTGCCGACATTTCGGAACTTGTAGGGACAGATGCTCACCATCGGCCCCTACAACGCCAAGAGCAGCGCAAAAGCAGCGTAAGAACAGCTCCGGCTGTTTCTCTTGACAAACCCGCGTTCCTATGCTACAGTAAGAATATCGCAAGGCCGCTGACCGACGGGATATTGTGGGGCTTACCACAGGGGACGCGGCGTTATCACTTGCCTTTTAAGCCGACCGTCTGGGCTGCATACACTGGAGTATGGTGTGTGCAGCCCTTTATTGTTTTTTACAAAAACGGAGGAATCGTACAATGTTGAGCGACATCGAAATTGCCCAGGCCGCCAAAATGCAGCCCATCACCGAAATCGCCGCCAATCTGGGCCTGCAGGGCGAGGACGTCATCCCCTACGGCCACTACAAGGCCAAGCTGAACCACAAGCTGGCCAAGGCTGACAAGCCCGAGGGCAAGCTGATCTTAGTCACCGCCATCAGCCCCACGCCCGCGGGCGAAGGCAAGACCACGACGAGCGTCGGTCTGGCGGACGCCATGAACGCGCTGGGCAAAAAAACGATGCTCTGCCTGCGTGAGCCGTCCCTCGGCCCCGTGTTCGGTGTCAAGGGCGGCG
>ERZ772900.2467-NODE-2467-length-13746-cov-5.243737_pt1 | contig 13746 bp, 8 predicted proteins | sample MGYA00512124_ERZ772900 | MGnify/ENA primary metagenome ERZ772900 (study PRJEB29015, sample SAMEA2737716) | human gut metagenome | biome: human gut; feature: human-associated habitat; material: faeces | place: China | collected 2012 ... | reverse complement strand
GGAGCCGTCCAGCTGACGCCCGAAGTGCTTTTCAAAATCGGCGGAACCACGCTTTGTTGCCTGACAAAAGAGGGGACACAGTCCGTCCCGCTGCCGCCCCAACCCTTTGAACCGGGTGAATATCGGCTTCCGGGTGGTTATTTTGTGAAATTTCAGGTCGTAAAGTATGAAGATTTTCTAAAAAATCAACCAATTTTCAAAAAAGACTTAAACTGTTGTGCGGATTGTGCTAAAATACAAGGGAATGTTATGCTGCGCACACGGCAGCCGGGGGACTTCTTCCGCCCGGCAGGACGCCATCTGCGAAAAACACTCAAAAAATATTATAATGAACTTGGCATACCGCAGGCCGAAAGGCCGCTGCTGCCGCTGCTGGCTGACGGCAGTGAGGTGCTGTGGCTGTGGGGCTGCGGCTTTGCCGAGGGATGTGCCCCCGATGAGTACACCCACGAGGTACTGACGGTGCGGACAGAAAAAACAGGGGAGGCATAACTCTGATGTACAGCATGGACAATGATATTGACCACATTCTTGTATCGGAAGATGCGCTGAAGGCCAAGGTCAACGAGCTAGGCGCACAGATCAGCCGCGATTACGCGGGCAAAGACCTGCTTCTGGTCTCGATCCTGAAGGGCTCCGTCGTCTTTATGGCGGACCTGATGCGCGCGGTTCAGATTCCCTGCGCCATCGACTTTATGGTCGTTTCCAGCTACGGCGGTGCAAATACGTCCTCCACGGGCCTTGTCAAGATCATCAAGGACCTGGACGCCGACCTGACCGGCAGGGACGTGCTGATCGTTGAGGATATTCTGGACACCGGCATCACGCTGTCCAAGCTGGTTCCGGTGCTGAAAATGCGCAACCCCGGCAGCGTGAAGATCTGCACCATCCTCAGCAAGCCCAGCCGCCGCATGGCCGACATCGAGCCGGACTACTGCGGCTTTGAAGTGCCGGATGAGTTCGTGGTCGGCTATGGTCTGGACTACGACGAAAAGTACCGCAACCTGCCCTATGTGGGTGTTCTTAAGCCGGAAGTATATTCCGGCGAATGATAAAATGCCCGGTGTGCACACCGGATAGGAGTTGATTTCTTGAAGCAAAAACAACCGAAATTCAGCGGCATCCTCGTGGTAGCCGTCCTGATGGTGTTAGTCCTGTTCATCGTCAGCCTTTCGCCGCTGCTGGCAGCGTCCGGCAGCAAGGACACGACCTACTCCGAGATTTACTATTACTTTGAAAATCAGCAGGTGACATCGTTCCGTCTGGACCTTGGCACCGGCAGCCTGGAGCTGTGGCTCAAGGAGGGGAAGGCTGCTCTGCCGGAGTCCAACGCTGCAGCCAGCCTGCCCACCGGCGGTCTGCTGACCGGCGTGTACAGCTCGGACGATAACGCCCTGCCCGCCAACGGCGGCACCGTCTATATGACCTACAAGCTGCCCTACGGCGGCGACTTCAACACCGGCAAGATCTCCGATTTTGTTGACGAGTACAACGCGGCCAACCCGGATGCGCCGATGGTGTTTGACTACGTCGCCGCCAAGACGAGCATTCCTTGGCTGGAGATCATCTTCTACGTCGCAATGATCGGCAGCATCGGTATGCTGTTCATGTCGATGTACCGCGGCGGCGCGGGCGGCGGCATCATGAATGTGGGCCGCGCCAAGGTCAAGGATCAGCAGGAGAACCAGCGCAAGGCAACCTTTGCCGATGTGGCCGGTGCCGATGAGGAAAAGGCCGAGCTGCAGGAGGTCGTTGAGTTCCTGAAGGCCCCGAACAAGTTCAACTCCCTTGGCGCACGCATTCCGCACGGCGTACTGCTTGTCGGCCCTCCGGGTACCGGCAAAACGCTGCTGGCCCGTGCCTGTGCCGGTGAGGCCGGTGTGCCGTTCTACGCGATTTCCGGTTCCGATTTTGTCGAGATGTACGTCGGCGTCGGTGCCTCCCGTGTGCGCGACCTGTTTGAAAAGGCCAAAAAGACGATGCCTTCCATCATCTTCATCGATGAGATCGACGCGGTGGGCCGTCAGCGCGGCGCAGGTCTCGGCGGCGGTCACGATGAGCGCGAGCAGACCCTGAACCAGCTGCTGGTCGAGATGGACGGCTTCGATGCCAACGATGGCGTCATCGTCATGGCTGCCACGAACCGCGCGGACATTCTGGACAAGGCGCTGCTGCGCCCGGGCCGCTTTGACCGTCAGGTCTACGTCGGTCTGCCCGACGTCAAGGGCCGCGAGGAGATTCTGCGCGTCCATACAAAGAATAAGCCTCTCGGCCCCGATGTGAGCCTGAAAACGATTGCCCGCTCCACGGCTGGCTTCTCCGGCGCTGATCTGGAGAACCTCGTGAACGAGGCTGCGCTGCTGGCCGCCCGTCAGGGCAAGAAGGCCATCACCGAAAAGGAGATCGAGGAAGCCTCCGTCAAGGTTATGATGGGCCCTGAGAAGAAGAGCCACGTCGTCACCGACGAGGAGCGCCGCCTGACTGCCTACCATGAGACAGGCCACGCTATCACGGGCTACTTCAGCAAGCACCACGATCCCGTGCACCAGATCAGCATTATCTCCCGCGGCGGTGCGGGCGGCTACACAATGTACCTGCCCGAGAAGGACCCCAGCTACGTCACCAAGACCGCGATGTTTGAAAACATTGTCACCCTGCTGGGCGGCCGTGTAGCCGAACAGCTTGTGCTGGAGGACATCTCCACTGGTGCGTCCAGCGACCTGCAGCGCGCCACCGATACGGCCCGCGCCATGGTCACCCGCTACGGCTTCTCCGAGCGGATGGGGCCTGTCGTCTACGGCAGCGACCCCGGCGAGACCTTCCTGGGACGTGACTTCGGCCAGGGCAAGGGCTACTCGGAGGCTATCGCGTCCGAGATCGACAACGAGATCCGCGACATTGTGGATGAGGCCTATGAGACCGCCCGCCGCACCCTGACCGAGCACATGAACGAGCTGCACAAGGTAGCAGGCGTTCTTATGGAGCGCGAAAAGATCAGCGGTGAGGAATTCAAGACATTGATGGAAGGCGGGACCCTGCCGCCTTATGACCTGGGCAGGGGCGAGACCGCCCAGCCTGAAGCACCTGCGCCGGATTCTGCCGCACCTGTGCAGCCTGCCGAACAGCCCGAAACCCAGCAGCCTGCCGAGCCGGCCAACCCCCAGCCCGACACGCAAGAGTAAAGAGTAGGTGTAACTATGGATCAGAATTTTTCCCTGATGGCGCAGTCCCGCGCCAACTACTATACCGCCGGAAGTCCGGTGCAGTTCGTGCGTGTCGAACTGCTGAAGGGTGACACGACCGGTGAGGTCGCCGTCTGCCTGACCTTCAAGAATGTCGGCACCGAGCCGCTGACCGGCCTGGTCGTCCACTTCAAATGTAAGGATGCCGCCGGTCAGGTCCTGTGCGAGGATGACTTCTACTATGAGCAGCTCAACGCCCAGCCCGGTGCCGTGTTCGGCAGCGATGACGCTGTCTATGTCAGCGACACGCCGGTTTCCAGCGTGGAGGTCGAGCAGGATCGCGCGTTCCTCAATGGCCGCGGCGTCGACCTGCGCAATTACAAGCGTGTTCGCTTGAACATGCCCCGCGTACTGCCCGGCTCCATCGCCAAGACGCTGCAGCAGCGCACCGGCAATGTCCAACTGACCTGCGTGCCCCAGGATACCGAGTACGGCTGGTTCTGCGCCTGCGGTGCGTTCCATCCCAATGAGGAAAACACCACCGTCTGCTCCGAGTGCGGCGGTGACCGTGCCGGTATCAAGGCAACGCTGACCGCTATTCTGGAGGAGGCCCGCCAGGCCGCCGAGCGCCAGCAGCAAGAGGTCAACGCCGTCGCCAGCAGTGTGGCCCCTGCGCCCGCTCCCGCACCGCAGCCGCAGGCACAGCCTGCCCCGGCTGCCAGCGACCCGCGCGCCATGGCCAACGCCGTGCAGGCAGCCATCACCGGTCAGCAGGACATCCCGCCGCAGAGCGCCTATGAGCCCGAGCAGGCAACCGCCGCGTTTGAGCCCCAAGGCAGCAGCTACGCCGATGACGACGAGGATGCCGAGGCCGAGCGCGTCCGCCGCTACGCTCCCAAAGGCCGCCTGTTCGACGATGATGAGGACGACGATGAGGGCACCCAGATGTACGATACCGATGACCTCGACTACGATGACGAGGACGACGGTTACGACAAGAAGTCCAAAAAACGTGGCCGCTACGCCGATGACGACGAAACCAGTGAGGACGACGTCATGGCCGAGCGCATCATCCACCTGGCCCCGCCCATCACGGCCATTGCCTGCGCCTTGATCGTGGCACTGTCTCTGGTCTATCACTTCGTTCTGGCGTAAAAAAATTACCGGGCCGTTTCCCGAATGTGGGGAGCGGCCCGGTATTTTTGATTTTTCGGCAATATCCCGCGGGCAGATATGGAATGCGCCCCTACGGATAACAGCATCGCCGCTTGCAGGGACGGATGCTTCCAGCCGCCAGCCGCGTCAGAGCTTACTTTTCTGCCGTCAGTCGTTCGTACGTCTTTACGATTTCCGGGTCATTCAGCTTGATGACCCTGCCGGAAAGATACTGCAGCGTGTTTTCCTCGGGAATTCGGCCAAACGTCAGTCGCTGGGCGCAGAGAGCCTGTGTTTTCAGCCCGGTGCGCTCGTTCATCTTGTGATTGCCGTACTTGATGTCGCCCAGTACCGGATGGCCCAGATACGCCAGATGCGCACGGATCTGGTGGGTGCGGCCCGTGATCAGCCCAATGCGGCAGAGCGCAAACGGCCCTGCCTGCCGGATGACCGTCACCTCGGTGATGATCTGCTTGTAGCCCTCGCTCTCACGGGCGTGGATGCGCACCTTGTTATTTTTCTCGCTGTGCTGCAGCCATGCGACGAACCGCCCCTGCGGCGGTGCACCCACCGTGATGGTCAGATACTCCTTTTTCATCATGTCGTCGCGGATGATGGCGTTCAGGTCGCGCAGCGCGGCGTAGCTCTTGGCGGCCAGCACCAGACCTTCGGTGCCGCGGTCCAGCCGGTTGCACAGCGCCGGGGCAAATCGCTTTTCTGCGTGGGGATTATACTCGCCCTTGGCCTCCAGATAGGCCGCAAAGGCATCCACCAGATTGGCGTCGCCGGTGCGGTCACTGTGGCAGAGCAGGTGCGCGGGCTTGTAGAGCACCGCAAAATTTTCATCCTCATACACCACGGTCACAGGCGGCTGTCTACGCGGCTTGGCAGTCTTGGCAGCGGGCTTGCCCACGGGGAAGAACTCGTCGTTGATGTACAGCTCGATCAAATCGCCTGCGCTCAGGCGGGTATCCGGCTCGGCGCGCTTGCCGTTGACCTTGATGCGCTTGTTGCGGAACGCCTTGTACATCATGCTGCGGGGCATATCCTTGGTCACGCCCTCCACAAAGCGGCTCAGGCGCACGCCGTTTTCATTGGGTCCTGCGGTAAAACTTTTCATCGTGTCCTCTTTAAAAATTCATCAGTAAAAACGGTTGGCAAAAGTCTTTTTACAGTATATAATAAAACCAGCAGAACGTAAAGATGGGATGTGAAAAAATGGCAGACGAAAATCTCCACGCGAAACACCGCGCCCGCATGCAGGAGCGCGTTGAGCGAGACGGACTGGACAGCCTGGCCGAACACGAGGCACTGGAATATCTGCTGTTTCTCTCCATCCCGCGGGCAGACACAAACGCGCTGGCGCACAGACTCATTCAGCACTTCGGCGATTTCTGCAAGGTGCTGGAGGCCGAACCCGAGGAGCTGATGCAGGTCGAGGGCGTCGGCCCCAAAAGTGCGCGGCTGATTTCTACCGTCATGGCGTGCAGCCGCTATTATGAGCTGAAAAAGCGCAAGACTCGCCTGTCGCTGAACTCGGCAGAAACGGCCATCGCCTACGTAAAGCCGCTGTTCCGCGGTGTGCAGAATGAGCAGCTCTACCTGATTTTATTGGACGACGCCTGCCGCCCTGTGCAGGACCTGCGCATTGCCGAGGGCGTTCCCAACCGCGTGGCCGTGGACACCCGCAAGCTGCTGCGCGCCGTGGCCCGCACCAACTCGACCTGCGGCATTCTGGCACATAACCATCCCACCGGGCTGGCCATTCCGTCCGAGGCGGACCGCCTGACGACCTACCATATTATGGAGGTCACCGGCCAGCTCGGCTTTACGATCATGGATCATATCATCATAGCGGGGGAGGATGGCTGTTCGATGCTGAACCGCGGCAGCCTGCCGGAATACCGCGTAAACAGCGGCGTGCTGCAGGCCGCCAGCCGCTGAACGCCGCCCATGCGCCTTGCCGTGTCCCGGCAGGGCGCATTTTTCTGTGGTTTGGGTACAAAATATCGGCAAACCTATTTACATTAAAAATTTGTCGTGCTATAATCATTATACAACTAATTGTTGTACACGAAAGGAACGACTATGGACGAAGTCTTTCACTTAAAGGCACCGTTTCAGCCCACCGGCGACCAGCCGCAGGCGATAGAAGCGCTGGTGCAGGGCATCCATGAGGGTGAAGACGCCCAGACGCTGCTGGGCGTCACCGGCTCCGGCAAGACGTTTACGATGGCGAACATCATCGCCCGGTGCAATCGCCCGACGCTGATTTTGGAGCCGAATAAAACGCTGGCCAGCCAGATCTGTACCGAGATGCGCGGCTTTTTCCCCGATGATGCGGTAGAATATTTCGTCTCCTACTACGACTATTACCAGCCCGAGGCTTATATCCCGTCCACAGACACCTATATTGAGAAGGACAGCGCCATCAACGACGAGATTGACCGTCTGCGCCACTCGGCCACGGCGGCGTTGTCAGAGCGGCGCAACGTCATCATTGTGGCGTCGGTGTCCTGCATCTACTCGCTGGGCGACCCCATCGACTACCGAAGCATGGTCATCAGCCTGCGCCCCGGTATGCAGATGGAGCGCGACGAGCTTTGCAGCCGCCTGGTCAAGCTGCAATATGAGCGCAACGACATGAACTTCATCCGCAACAAGTTCCGCGTAAAAGGGGACACGGTGGACATCCACCTGGCCTACAACGACGAATTTGCGATTCGGGTCGAGTTCTTCGGCGACGAGATTGACCGCATTGTGGAGTTTGACCCGCTGACCGGCGAGCATAAGAACGTGGTGCGTCATGTTGCCATCTTCCCGGCCAGCCACTATATCGTCGGCCCCGAAAAGATGCAGGAGGGCCTGAAAAAGATTCAGGCCGAGATGGAGGAGCAGGTCAAAAAATTCACCGAGGAGGGCAAGCTCTTGGAGGCCCAGCGCATCCAGCAGCGCACCAACTACGACATGGAGATGCTGCAGGAGGTCGGCATGTGCAAGGGCATCGAGAACTACTCCGCTGTCCTGTCAGGCCGTGCGCCCGGCTCCACGCCCACAACGCTGCTGGATTATTTCCCGGATGATTTCCTGCTGATGGTCGACGAGAGCCACGTCATGCTGCCGCAGGTGCGCGGTATGTTCGGCGGCGACTACAGCCGCAAGAAAACGCTGGTCGAATACGGCTTCCGTCTGCCGTCAGCGTTTGACAACCGCCCGTTGAAATTTGAAGAATTTGAAGCCAAAATCCATCAGAAGATTTTTGTTTCTGCAACCCCCGGTGAATATGAACGCCAGCATTCCAGCCGCGTAGCGGAGCAGGTCATCCGCCCCACCGGCCTGCTGGACCCGCTTATCATGGTGCGCCCGGTGGAGGGCCAGATCGAGGACCTGCTGGGCGAGATCCGCACCCGCATTGACCGTGGCGAGCGCGCACTTGTCACAACGCTGACCGTCAAGATGGCCGAGGATCTGACGGATTATCTGGAGGAACACGGCGTCAAGACGAAGTATATGCACCACGAGGTCGACACGTTTGAGCGCATGGAGATCATCAAGGACCTGCGCGTCGGCGCAATTGATGTTATTGTTGGCATCAACCTGCTGCGCGAGGGTCTGGACCTGCCGGAAGTCAGCCTCGTTGCTATCCTGGATGCCGACAAGGAAGGCTTCCTCCGCAGTGAGACGAGCCTGATCCAGACCATTGGCCGCGCCGCCCGCAACGCCGAGGGTCTGGTCATCATGTATGCGGATGAGGTGACGGACAGCATGGAGCGCGCCATCACCGAGACTGAACGCCGCCGCGCCATCCAGATGGCATACAACGAGGCCCACGGCATCGTGCCCCGGACCATCGTCAAGGCCATCCCGGATTCCATCGAGATCAGCGACAAGGCCGAGAACGCGAAGATGAACACCCGGCGGATGGGCAAGCTGGAGCGGGAAGCTGCCATCGACCGGCTGACCCGCGAGATGAAGGAAGCCGCCAAGCTGCTGGAATTTGAGCACGCGGCCTTCCTGCGCGACCAGATCGACCGCCTGCGCCGGGGCGAGAACCCCACCGTGGACTCGGCCGCCGAGACCGAGCGCAAACAGAACCATGCACAGACACAGAGAAGAGGGAGAAAGTACCTTGGCAAACGATAAGATCGTCATCAAAGGCGCACGGGAGCACAACCTGAAGAATATTGATCTGACCCTCCCGCGCGAAAAATTTATTGTTATGACCGGCCTGTCCGGTTCCGGCAAGTCGAGCCTTGCCTTCGATACCATTTATGCCGATGGCCAGCGCCGCTATGTGGAGAGCCTTTCCAGCTACGCCCGGATGTTCCTGGGCCGGATGGATAAGCCCGATGTGGATGAGATCACCGGCCTGTCGCCGGCCATTTCCATTGACCAGAAGACCACCAGCCACAACCCCCGCTCTACCGTGGGCACCGTGACCGAGATCTATGATTACCTGCGCCTGCTGTATGCCCGGGTGGGCGTGCCCCACTGCCCGGTGTGCGGCCGTGTCATCAGCCAGCAGACCGTGGATGAGATGGTGGATGCCGTGCTCAAGCTGGAGGACGGCACCAAATTCCAGGTGCTGGCTCCTGTGGTGCGCCAGCGCAAGGGCACGCAGCAGAAGGAACTGGATGCCGCCCGGCGGGGCGGCTACTCCCGTGTGAGGATCGACGGCAATCTGTATGATCTGGACGAAGAGATCACGCTGGAAAAGAACATCAAGCACACAGTGGAGATCGTGGTGGACCGCCTTGCCATGCGCAAGGGCATCCGGGGCCGTCTGGCAGATTCGCTGGAAACCGCGCTGGCGCTTACCGGCGGCATCGCCGAAGTGGACGTGATCGGCGGCGATTGTATGACCTTCAGCCAGAACTTTGCCTGCCCGGAGCACGGCATTTCCATCAGCGACCTGTCACCCCGGCTCTTCTCCTTCAATAACCCGCTGGGAGCCTGCGAAAAGTGTACCGGCCTTGGCACTTTTATGCGAGTGGACGAGGAACGCATCCTGCCCAACCGGAACCTTTCCATCCGTGAGGGTGCCATCAAGGCCAGCGGCTGGTACTATGCCGAGGGGTCTGTATCCGAAATGTATTATCTGGGTCTTGGCAAAAAGTACGGATTTACGCTGGATACGCCCATCAAAGAGATGAGCACCGAAGCTGTCAATGCGTTGCTGTACGGAACCAATGGCGAAAAAATCGAGATGCACCGCACGAATGAGTTCGGCAGCGGTGTGTATTATAATACCTTCGAGGGCATCGTGGAGAACCTTGAGCGCCGCTTCCGCGAGACCAACAGCGAGTGGATGAAGGAAGAAATCGGCAGCTTCATGTCCGGCGTGGAGTGTCCGGACTGCCACGGCAAGCGCCTGAAGCCGGTGGTGCTGGCAGTGACCGTTGGGGATAAGAACATCAGCGAGTTCTGCGAAATGTCCATCCGGGATGAGCTGAAATTCATTGCCGAAAATGAGCCGAACCTGACCGAGAAGCAGAGGCAGATCGGCGGTCAGATCATGAAGGAGATCCGGAACCGCCTGCAGTTTTTGCAGAGCGTGGGTCTGGATTACCTGACCCTGGCCCGCGCGGCTGGCACCCTGTCCGGCGGCGAGAGCCAGCGCATCCGCCTCACCACCCAGATCGGCAGTGCGCTGTCCGGCGTGCTCTATGTGTTGGACGAGCCCAGCATTGGCCTGCACCAGCGTGACAACGATAAGCTCATTGCGACCCTGAAGAACCTGCGGGACCTCGGTAATACCGTCATCGTGGTCGAGCACGACGAGGATACCATGCGCAGCGCGGACTATATCGTGGATGTGGGCCCCGGCGCGGGCGTTCACGGCGGCGAGATCGTGGCGGCGGGTTCCGTGAAGGATATCTGTAAGGCCAAGCGGAGCATCACCGGCGATTACCTTTCCGGCCGCAAGCGCATTGCCGTGCCCCAGACCCGCCGCACCGGCAATGGAAACTTCCTGACCGTGAAAGGTGCCCGGGAAAACAACCTGCGCAACATTGATGTCCGGTTCCCGCTGGGGGAGTTCGTCTGTGTGACCGGCATTTCCGGTTCCGGCAAGTCCAGCCTGATCAATGAGATCCTGTACAAGACGTTGGCCTGTGAGCTGAACGGTGCCCGCAGCCGTGCGGGCAAGTGCGACGGGGTGGAGGGTCTGGAGTTTGTGGATAAGGTCATTGGCATCGATCAGCAGCCCATCGGCCGCACGCCCCGCTCCAACCCGGCCACCTATACCGGCGTGTTCAACGATATCCGCGCCGTCTTTGCCGAGACCCAGGATGCAAAGATGCGCGGCTATGGCCCGGGAAGGTTCAGCTTCAATGTCAAGGGCGGCCGCTGTGAGGCCTGCGAAGGCAATGGCATTTTGCAGATCGAGATGCACTTCCTGCCGGATGTCTATGTCCCCTGCGAGGTGTGCAAGGGCGCGCGCTATAACCGCGAGACGCTGGAGGTAAAGTATAAGGAAAAGACCATTGCGGACGTGCTGAATATGACCGTGGAGGAGGCGGTGGTGTTCTTTGCAAACCAGCCCAAGATCGCCCGCAAGCTGCAGACCCTGCTGGATGTGGGCCTTGGCTATGTGACCCTGGGTCAGAGTGCCACCACCCTGTCCGGCGGCGAAGCCCAGCGTGTGAAGCTGGCCAATGAGCTGGCCCGACGCAGCACCGGCAAGACGGTGTATATCCTCGATGAGCCTACCACCGGCCTGCACATTGCGGATGTGCATCGCCTGATCGAGGTATTGCAGAAGCTGGTGGATGCGGGCAACACGGTCATTGTCATCGAGCACAATCTGGATCTCATCAAGTGTGCGGACCACATCATTGACCTTGGCCCTGAAGGCGGCAGCGCCGGCGGCCTGGTGATTGCCGAGGGTACGCCCGAGCAGGTGGCCGAGGTGCCCGGCAGCTTTACCGGCCAGTACCTCAAGCCCCTGCTGGAAAAGGACAGGCAGCTGCGGGCCGCAGAAGCGGAAACTGGCGTAAAAGCAAAAAAGTAAAGCGGCGCTCATACGATAAAAATCATACTTTTCTTGAAAAAATCAGAAAAAGATGCAGAAAAGTGTTGACAAAACCCGGAAAGATGCGTATAATATCTTTTGTCGCCAATGCTTCGGTAGGGAGGCAGAGGACGATATCCGGGTGTAGCGCAGTTTTGGTAGCGCGCTTGAATGGGGTTCAAGAGGCCGTGAGTTCGATTCTCGCCACTCGGACCAGATGATTCCCAGTCGAACAACTGTTCGGCTGGGAATTTTTTTGTTTTTCGGAAGCAGACGCTTCGGAAAGATTAAAATAAATAAGCATTTCCGTGTCTGTGATCTCGATGCGATTTACAAAGGTATCAATGATCCTGCGGTTATAATCCTCGGTACGTTCATTGGGAGAGATAAGGAACTGCTCCAATAGGAAGAGGATGCGCTCACGATCCAGAACGGGTGGATGAACTTCTTTCAGGGATTCTAATTGATAGTTGAGGGTGCTTTCCTGCTGCTCCAAGTCAGCAAGGCGGGCGGACAGACGAGAGCTGGCAGTACCGTTTTCAATGGATTCAATGATATTGTTGATTTTTCGGTGCACATCAGCCAGGTTTTGCTCTAACATTGCACGCTCTGGATCGGGCTGGTTGACTTCTGCCTGCTGTGCAGCGGCAATAGCGTCGGCCAGATCTTCAAGAGTGTCTGGACGAAGGATATTTTCACAGATGGCATTGACCACAAGATTCTCGGCAACATCTTTTGGGATGTTTTTCTTTTTGCAGGTACCGCCATCAGCTTTATTCCCGCAAGCATAGTAATAGTAAACATCGTTGCGGCAGTTGTGGCCGGAGATACCCCGCATCAGACTGTGGCAGCAACCGCAGAAAAGCTTGCCAGAGAGCAAGTAATCAGCATGGGAACTATGTGGTGCACGGTGCTGTTTATTGAGCGTGAGCATTTTCTGCGCCCTCTTCCATAAATCATCGTCGATGATGGCGGGGATTGCCCCATCAATACGGACATCGTAGGCTTTGCAGATATAGACACCATGATAGGCTTCATTCTGGATGATGCGAGGAATGCTGCATTTGTTGAAAGAATTGCCCTTACTGGTACGGAGCCCAGCAGCGTTCAGCTGATCCACGATGGAAGCGCTGCTCTCTCCGGCCGCATAATGCTCAAAGATGAACCGGATAGTGGGGGCATTTTTCTCGTCAATAATAAAACGCTTGTGTTCATCTGTGGTAAGCCCCAGGGGGCGGTTAGGATTGATTGCCTTCCCCTTGAGTGCGGATTCCCGCATACCACGCCGCATCTTTTGAGCCAGCTCAGCGGAATAGTATTCGGCCAGGGATTCCATCAGACCTTCCAAAATAATGCCCTCTGGTCCTTCCACAGAGCTTTCGGCTGCATAAAGAATACGAACTCCGTTATCTCGCAGCCTCTTTTTGTAGACCGCACTATCATAGCGATTGCGGGCAAAACGGTCAGTTTTCCAGCAGATCACGAGATCGAACAGATGTTTGCTGCTATCTGCGATCATCTGCTGAAAAGCCAGCCTGGATTCAACACCACGGCCCGAAATGTGCCGGTCAATGTATTCATGCACGATTGTCAAGCCATGCTGCCGGGCGTAGGCTTCGCAGTCCCGGCGCTGGCCCTCGATGCTCTGCTCGGTCTGCTGGGAACCGCCGCTGTAACGGTAGTAGGCAACCAGACGGTTCCCGGGAGATACTTTCTTTTTTCTTGCCATGATTGCTCCTTGTGCGCTGAGCAGGATCATGGTACAATGAAATTGCTCAGCAGGCGTGTTTTCTTATCCTATGATTATTCTCCGACAGACAGATTCCCCATCTGGCCCCGGCGGCTCTATCGTACAGAGCTGCCGGGGATTTTTTTTTGTCGGATTGTGTTCTGAGGGGGATCATGCTACAATAAAAGTGCAGACCGGGTCGTGAAGTCCCCGGCCGCACCTCCTCACAAAGCAAGACGGTGGAATGTTTTCTTATGAGGAACCCCGCTGGTGTTGGCGCACTGGCGGGGGTATTTTTGTTTGTGGGACTGATTCCAAAATGGAAACAGTTTATTTGAGCGGATAGCCGTTTTTGGTAACAACTGTTTTTTCAGCAAGGCTTATGCCGTCAAGGTTGGATTTGCGTATACCGCCACCATTGACATAAACATCGTACAAAGTGAGAATTTCGTTTTTCATTTCATCAGTGAGAGTAAAGTCGAAGCTTTGCGTTGTTCCCTGGAGCCTTATTTTAATCTCATCATTTTGATGCTGAATCAAATCATCCATGAAAGAAAGCATTTGATTTGTCAAATCAAAACTGATGTTTTCGAAGACGGTCCCATCACTTCCGAGCGAATAGGAATGATTACAGTTAGAGAATATGTAGCGGTTATCACCGATTTTAA
>ERZ772900.2465-NODE-2465-length-13757-cov-71.499854_pt1 | contig 13757 bp, 13 predicted proteins | sample MGYA00512124_ERZ772900 | MGnify/ENA primary metagenome ERZ772900 (study PRJEB29015, sample SAMEA2737716) | human gut metagenome | biome: human gut; feature: human-associated habitat; material: faeces | place: China | collected 2012 ... | reverse complement strand
TCGGACGCCTCGTGCCGGCTGTACGCCAGCTCATCAGCATCCCCGCGGGTCTCTCTGGTATGCACGTCGGCAAGTTCCTCCTCTACACCACTCTCGGTGCAGGCGTATGGAACACGGTGCTCGCCATGATCGGTTGGGGCATCTACAAGTACACCAACCTGAAGACCACAAAGGATGTTTACGAGCAGGCTCTGCAGTACAGCCACGAGATAGGCTACGTTCTGCTCGCCCTCGCTGCCCTCGTCGTCGCATTCCTTGCGTACAAGGGATTGAAGAAAACGAAATAAATTGCATGTACCGTTTTTGCACCTAATGGTTTGAAAGAGTCGTTTAACGAAAACGACATTTGAAACGAGCGTTGTCAATACTATAATTAAACATAGAATGCACCCCTAAATGTTGCCACGCTACAACAACAATATTGCCACGCTACAACAACAATGTTGCCACGCTACGCAAACAATATTGCCACGCTACAACAACATTGCTACGCTACAACAATGTCGAGAAACGGACAGAAGATGAGTTAGAAGACAAACTGGAAGATAGACTGGAAGATAGGATGGAAGATAACCCCTATTGTTCAGATATCTCCCAGCCATTACTTCGCTGATACACAGCACATTATACTCCAAAATGGAGGATATGGTAGATTTTTTCGCAAAACACTTTTTCTTAACCATATCTTTAAACAATGTAATTTTCACAAGACTACGGCAGGAATGGAACACCTTCCTTTACTCATAATGTGATGGTGATATGGGGATGATTTCAACTAATCTTCTTTAAACGCCAGCTTGTCGAACTTGGCTTTAAGCATTGGAGCCTCCGACTTACGAATTGAGAGTTTCATCTCGCAGGTGTTGTCGTAGGTCTGGCTGATAATGCGCGGCGACATGTCCTTGATGATTTTCATTACGTCGTTCATCATAATGTAAGGAAAATCGAAAACAACCTCCTCCTCTACGAACTGACTTACAATCTCTGCGTTGGCTATTGCCTCAGCCGCTGCGGTGCGATAGGCAACAATAAGTCCGCTTGTGCCAAGATTGACACCTCCGTAATAGCGCACGACGATGATAAGAATGTCGGTCAACTCGTTCTTGTTGATCTGACCGAGGATGGGCTTGCCAGCTGTGCTGCTCGGCTCGCCGTCGTCGTTGGCACGGAAATCAGTGCGGTCAGCACCGAGCATGTATGCCCAGCACACATGACGCGCGTCATAATACTTCTTGCGAAACTCTGCTACGTATTGCTTCACTTCTTCCTCGGAAGTGACATGAAAGGCAAAAGCGAGAAACTTACTGCGTTTCTCGCTGTAAAAGCCTTCTGCGGGTGTGTCTGTGATTGTAAGAAATTCGTCTTTTTGCTCCATTGATGTTAAATTGACAAGTAGACAAGGCGAGATGCATAACAAACGTTTATGCAAACCACCTTGTCTACTCGTTGCTTATTCACTTATCTACTACTATGTTACGACAGCTTGTGAATGATGAGTCCTGAGCGGAGCTTAGGTTCAAACCATGTTGCCTTCGGCGGCATAATCTTTCCGCTATCGGCGATGTCGATTATCTGTTTCATTGAAACCGGATAGAGGGCGAGTGCCATACGCATCTCGCCGCTGTCTACGCGACGCTTCAGCTCTTCGAGACCGCGAAGACCTCCCACGAAGTCGATGCGCTTGTCTGAACGTAAATCGGTGATGCCGAGCACCTTGTCGAGGATAAGACGGCTCGAGATGTCTACGTCGAGAACACCGATAGGGTCGTGGTCGTCGTATGTGCCCTGCTTGGCTGTGAGCGAATACCAATGTCCGTCGAGATAGAGTGAGAACTCGTGCAGACGCTGTGGCTTGTAGATAGCCTCGCCCTTGTCCTCAACCTCGAAGTTCTCGCGCAAAGCGTCAAGGAACTGCTCCGATGTAAGACCATTGAGGTCCTTTACAACGCGGTTATAGTCGAGCACGGTGAGCTGCGATGCCTGGAAGCAAACAGCCATAAAGTAGTTGTACTCCTCGTCGCCCTTATGGTTCGGATTGTTCTTAGCCTTTTCTGCACCAACGAGAGCAGCAGCAGCACTACGGTGGTGGCCGTCGGCGATGTAGAGAGCCGGCATCTTAGCGAACTCCTTAGTGATTACGTCGATGTCTGCCTTGTCACTAATAACCCAGAACTGATGACCGAAGCCGTCGTCGGGAGCAACAAAGTCGTACTCGGGCTTTGTTGCTGCGTAGCGCTTGATGAGCGCGTCGAGCACCTGATTGTCAGGATATGCGAAGAACACTGGCTCGATGTTGGCGTCGTTTACGCGGACATGCTTCATGCGGTCTTCCTCCTTGTCGCGGCGTGTCAGCTCGTGCTTCTTGATGGTGCCGTTGAGATAATCATTGACGAAAGCACCCACAACAAGTCCGTACTGAGTCTTGCCGTTCATGGTCTGAGCGTAGATATAATAGTTCTCGTCTGCGTCCTGACGAAGCCAACCCTTCTCCTGGAACATCTTGAAGTTAGCGGCAGCCTTCTCGTAAACGCGCGGATCGTACTCGCTTGTGCCCGGTTCGAAGTCAATCTCCGGCTTGATGATATGATAAAGACTCTTCTCGTTATCACCAGCCTCTGCTCTTGCCTCTTCACTATCGAGCACGTCGTAAGGACGTGATGCTATTTCTTCAACAAGGTCTTGCGGTGGACGTACGCCACGGAATGGTTTTACTGTTGCCATAGTATGATTATTTTAAAACCCCACCACTATGTCCTCCCTATGGGGCAAAGGGGTGGGGTTATCGGGGATTTTTACTTAATTACTTGTTAACTTGGAACTTAGTGCAGCCGTCAGCGAAGAAAGCGTTGATCTGCTTAGCAGCTGCGATACCAGCGTTGGTATTAGCCTCTGCTGTCTGAGCACCCATCTTCTTAGGTGTAGAGAAGTATCTGCCTTCGAACTTCTGGAACTCTTCGTTAGCGTCCGGCATGATGTCTGTGATGAACTTCAGGTCGGTGCGTTCTGCCATGAGGGCAAGGAGTTCAGGCTCGTTGATAACTTCCTTACGAGCTGTGTTGATGAGGATGCCGTTCTTGTGGAGTTTGCCAACAAGAGCAGCATTGATGCTCTGCTTTGTCTCGGGAGTAGCAGGGATATGCAGCGAAACGATGTCGCAGTTCTCGAAGAGAGCGTCCTGAGAGTCAACTGCCTTAACGCCAGCAGCCTCAATAGCCTCCTTCGGGCAGAAAGCGTCGTATGCATAAACTTCCATCTCGAAGCCCTTAGCGATGCGAGCCACGTTTCTACCTACGTTGCCGAAAGCGAGAATACCGAGCTTCTTGCCCTTCAACTCGCTACCCGACTTGCCGTTGTAGAAGTTGCGAACGCCGTAAACGAGCAAACCGAATACGAGTTCAGCCACAGCATTAGAGTTCTGACCAGGTGTGTTCTCAACAACAACGTTCTTCTCTTTAGCGTAAGCACAGTCGACATTGTCGTAACCGGCACCGGCACGTACAACTATCTTAAGCTGCTTTGCAGCGTCAAGCACCTCTGGTGTAACCTTGTCTGAGCGCACGATCATCGCGTCAGCACTAGCCACAGCGTCAAGAAGCTGCTGCTTTTCTGTATATTTCTCAAGCAGAACGAGTTCGTTGCCTGCACCTTCTATCTCAGCCTTAATGCCGTCAACCGCTGCCTTTGCAAACGGTTTTTCTGTTGCCACTAATACTTTCATAGCTATACTATTTATTAATGTTCCTTTTCAAAATCCTGCATGCACTTAACGAGAGCCTCAACGCCTTCCATAGGCATAGCGTTGTAGCAGCTTGCGCGGAAGCCACCTACCGAGCGGTGACCCTTGATGCCGACCATGCCACGTTGTGTAGCGTACTCGAAGAACGGCTTCTCAAGATCCTTGTACTCGTCGTTCATAACGAAGCAGATGTTCATCAAAGAACGAGAGTCTTTCTCTACTGTACCACGGAACAACTTGTTGCGGTCGATTTCGTCGTAGAGCACCTTAGCGCGAGCCTCAGCACGGCGAGCCATCTCTTCTACTCCACCCTGAGCCTTAATCCAACGCAGTGTTTCGAGAGCGCAGTAAATAGGTACTACAGGAGGCGTGTTGAACATAGAACCTTTCTCTACGTGTGTACGGTAGTCGAGCATTGTAGGAATCTGACGCGGAGCCTTACCCAAGCAGTCATCCTTTACGATGATGAGGGTAACACCAGCCATAGCGAGGTTCTTCTGAGCACCTGCATAGATGCAGTCGTACTTAGCAACGTCGATAGGACGGCTGAAGATATCAGAAGACATATCGCCGATAAGTCTTACAGGCACTTCCGGCTCCTTGCGGATTTCGGTACCATAAATAGTATTATTAGTTGTAATATGTAAATAGTCGAGATCTGTCGGACATTCGTAATCCTTTGGATAGAATGTATAGCCTGCGTCTGCAGAAGAAGCCACCTCAACAGCTTCGCCAAAGAGCTTAGCTTCCTTCAACGCCTTCTTTGCCCATGTACCCGTATTGAGATAACCAGCCTTCTTAATCAAGAAGTTGTAAGGAATCATACAGAATTCCAATGAAGCGCCACCACCGAGGAACAATACCGAATAGCCTTCTGGCACCTTCAAGAGTTCCTTGATAAGGGCTACAGCCTCATCAACAACGGGTTGGAAATCCTTTGCACGATGACTAATCTCTGCCAAAGAAAGTCCTGAACCATTAAAATCCAAAATCTGTTTTGCTGTGTTTTCGATCACTTCGCGAGGAAGAATAGAAGGTCCTGCATTAAAGTTGTATTTCTTCATCTGCCTGTTTGTTATTAAGTTAATATAAGTTTGATTACTATCGCAGGCGAAGTTACAATTAATTTTTGAAAGTAACAAGCAAATGTTTACAAAATGTTACTCTTATTTTATCTTTTACGCGGTTTCAACTTTACTTCCGGTATTTTCAACTTGTCACCAGCCTTCACTGTATGGCAGTTATTCAGCACCTCAACGTAACATTCCATACCTTCTCCAAGATAGGCTTTACTAATTGAGGCGAGCGACTGCCCTGGTTGTACGGTAACCACTTTGGCAACACCAACAATAATATAAGCACCAGTACGTACACGAACATCATAGTTGTAGTCGGACGGTGTGGTGGCTGTTGGTGCTGCAGACATTACTGCTGTAGAGCCTGTCGCAGCCTTAGAGTTAGACGCACGAACAGAGTCTTTCTTCTCTTTCTTTATGTTTTCTGCGGTGTGTGCATCTGCTGCTTTCAAAGCATCATTAGACGCTATTGTATCACTAACAACACACTGCGGTTCAACTGCTACCGCCGTGTCTTGTTGAGCATACAATCGTGTCTCAAGTCTATCTATGACATGGTTCTTCTCTTCTATTCGCTGATAGAGGAAATACATACCTATGCCAATACTCACGAGTATAACAAACGACGCAATAGTGAGAACATACATCATACGCGGACTGCGTTGCTTGCATCCACCAATAACAATGCCTTCATCGTCTGACTCATCTATGTCGTTAGCCGACTTTTCTTCGTCTGCCTTATTGTTATCATCATCTATTGGTTCGCTCTTTGGAGCCATCAAACGACGAGCCATGTCACGGTGTTCCTCTGTGTTTACCACTTTTGATGCAGGTTCTGAGGGGGAAGGCTGATCGGTTGGTGCAGTTGGGGACAACTGCACCCCCTGAGGTTGCTCAGTTGGTGTGGGTTGATTGGCAGATTGATCAGTCAACTGGTCGGTTGGTGCAGTTGGGGACAACTGCACCCCCTGAGATTGCTCAGTTGGTGTGGGTTGATTGGCGGATTGGTCAGTTGGCTGATCGGTTGGTGCAGTTGAGGACAACTGCACCCCCTGAGGTTGCTCAGTTGGTGTGGGTTGATTGGCGGATTGGTCGGTTGGCTGGTCGGTTGGTGCAGTTGGGGACAACTGCTCCCCCTGAGGTTCCGTTTCAATTACAGAATCGGAGAGCTCATCCATTTCATCATCTATTTCAGAGAAATCGACTCCATCGTTAAGCACAACAGTCTCAAACTGTACAAACGGACGATTGACACGGTCGCGCAGCAAGACCTCGGGAGTGAACGAGATTTTGTTGCGTCCATCGATGATAATACGTTCGCCAGTATTCACATCGACACTGGCGCGTGCGCTCACCGCCGACACTTTGAAAGTGCCGAAGCCTTTTATCTTCACCGAGCTATCAGTGTCGTCAAGTTCCTCATTTACTACATCGAACATTGCACCGATAAAGTCTGAAGCGTCACTAAGCGATAAGCCGTACCTCTCACTCAGCTCACGAGCGAAATCATTCACCTTAGCCATTCGCATCGTCTCCTTTCTTCATCTTGTTCTTCACCGATGTTGCAGGCTTGAAGTTAAGCACAATCTTCGGTGGAACGAGCATACGCTGCCCCGTTGACGGATTGACAACGATGCGCTCCATACGTTTCTTCAGTTCAAAGGTACCGAAATCTGGTACTGACACATTCTCACCTTCATCGAACGTAGAGGCAATAGACTCTAACACGCAACGCACCATGCGCTGAGTGTTTTCCTGCGAATATCCCGTGCGTCGAGATAGTTCTGTGATGTATTCCTTGTTGTTCATATATAATATAAGGTGAGAATGTGTAATGATTATATTATTCTACTTCGCCGTAGAGGTCGAAGTCGTCGCTATCGGTGATACGTACGTCGTAGAACGCACCGACACGCAGACGGCGCGTAGCCTTGATTAGCACCTCGGGGTCGACCTCTGGTGAGCAGAACTCCGTGCGACCGATGTAGTAGTCGCCCTCTTTGCGATCGATGATGGTCTTCAGAACGCTGCCAACCTTAGCAGCTTCAATCTCTGCACTGATACGCTGCTGCACAGCCATTATCTTGTCGAGACGACGCTGCTTCACTTCTGCTGGCACATCATCCTTGTAATGTTCTGCGCTGTATGTGCCTTCCTCCTCAGAGTAGGCGAAAGCCCCCATACGCTCGAAGCGTGCCCATTTCACAAACTCTACGAGTTCCTTGAAGTCTTCCTCTGTCTCGCCAGGGAAGCCAACGAGCAGTGTTGTGCGCAGATGCAAGCCCGGCACCTCCTTGCGGATGCGCTCTATGAACTCCATTGTCTCCGCCTTAGTAACATGGCGATGCATACGTGTGAGCATATTGTCGGAGATGTGCTGCAGAGCGATGTCGAGATACTTGCAAACGTTCGGCTTCTCACGAATAACGTCAAGCAGTTCAAACGGGAACTGGTTAGGATAAGCGTAGTGCAGACGAATCCACTTCACACCCTTTATATCTGCGATGTCCGAGATAAGGTCGGCGATATGACGTTTGCCGTCGATGTCCACTCCGTAGTATGTCAATTCTTGAGCGATAATCTGGAACTCCTTCACGCCACTTGCCACCAGTTCGCGTATTTCCTCAAGTATCTCCTCCTTCGGACGGCTGACGTGCTTACCAGTGATAATAGGTATGGCACAATAGGCACAACGGCGGTCGCATCCCTCACTAATCTTTATATAAGCATAGTGATGCGGCGTAGTGATGTGGCGTGCACCAGAGCATGTAGGCTCTTCGGGCTTGCCGAGGTCGGTAAGCAACTGCTTGAAGTTGAACTTACCATAGTACTTATCCACCTGCGGAATTTCCTCTTCGAGCTCCTTCTGATAGCGTTGCGAGAGACAACCCATCACGAAGAGTTTGCTTATCTTGCCCTCCTCCTTTGCCTGAACGAGTTCGAGGATGGTGTCTATGCTCTCCTGCTTTGCGTCCTCAATGAAGCCGCATGTGTTGACCACAACGATTTCGCCCTCGATGCGCTTTGCATCGTGGGTGCAATGATATCCAGCCTGCTCGAAAAGTGTCATCAGCTTCTCGCTGTCGACAAGGTTCTTTGAGCAGCCCATGGTTATAATGTCTACCTGTCCTTTCTTCATAATTATTTCTTAAACAACGAATCGACGAACTGGCGCTTGTTGAAGAGCTGCAATGCCTCCATCGATTCGCCCAGTCCGATATACTTCACCGGCACCTTAAGTTGGTCGCTGATGCCGATAACCACTCCACCCTTCGCTGTTCCGTCGAGCTTTGTGATAGCAAGCGATGTGATTTGTGTGACCTGCGAGAACTGCTTTGCTTGCTCAAAAGCGTTCTGACCGGTACTGCCATCAAGCACGAGCAGCACCTCATCGGGTGCTTCGGGCAGCACCTTCTTCATAACATCCTTTATCTTCTTCAGCTCGTTCATCAAGCCCACCTTGTTATGCAGGCGTCCTGCGGTATCGATGATTACGACATCTGCTCCGTTTGCCTTAGCCGAAGACAGGGTATCGAAAGCTACGGATGCAGGGTCGGCACCCATCTGCTGTTTTACTACGGGCACACCTACGCGCTCGCCCCAGATGCAAATCTGCTCAACGGCAGCGGCACGGAATGTGTCGGCAGCACCGAGATACACTTTCTTGCCCGACTTCTTGAACTGATAAGCGAGCTTGCCAATAGTGGTTGTCTTGCCGACACCATTCACACCAACAACAAGAATCACGTAAGGACGATGGTCGGTTGGCAATTCCCAATCGTCATTATCCGCAGTGTTATTCTCTGTAAGCAGCGATGCAATTTCATCGCGCATGATATTATTAAGTTCTGACGTAGACACATACTTGTCGCGTGCCACACGTTCCTCGATGCGCTTGATAATCTTCAGAGTTGTGTCAACACCGATATCCGATGTGATAAGAGCCTCTTCAAGATTATCGAGCACTTCGTCGTCGACGGTAGATTTACCCATGACAGCACGAGAAATCTTGTCGAAGACACTGTGTTTTGTCTTCTCCAGACCATTGTCAAGAACTTCTTTCTTGTTCTTATTAAAAAATCCAAAAATTCCCATATAACGTTATTTAAGTGCAAAGATAGTGCAAATCGAAGACAATACAAAATATGCTCGCATATTTTTATTGCTGAGATGCAGCCTATCTTATTTAGAGATAGTGCAAATCGAAGACAATACAAAATATGCTCGCATATTTTTGTCACTTCAGCTCCACTACCATGCCCTCTCGCGTCAGTTCTGACGCTGGAAACACGGCGCGAGCCTCTTCAAGTAGCACCTGTTCGTTGTCGTATTTCGAGCTATAGTGACCTAACAGTAGACGACCTGCATGTGCGTCGCGAGCCACTTGTGCAGCTTGCGCTGCCGTACTGTGACAATACTTAGTCGCCTTCTCTGCGTCTTCCGTAGCATACGTCGTTTCGTGATAGATACACGTTGTGCCTTCGAGCTGCTTATGCAGTTCGGGCAGATAGCACGTATCGCTGCAATAAGCATAGCTGCGCGGTGGATCAGCAGGGCGTGTCAGCCTGCTATTTGGTATCACGTTGCCGTCTTCGTCAGTCCACGATGCTCCGTTCTTTATGTTGTTTATCTGCGACACAGGGATATGATAAAAATCTATCATGTCGCGACGGATATGCGGCAGTGTCGGCTTCTCGCGGAAGAGGAAGCCTGCGCACGGCTCGCGATGCTTCAGCGGTATCGACTCAACAGTCAGACTGCGGTCTTCGTAGATGACTGCACGCTTCTTCGTGTCGACAGCATGAAACTGTATCTCGTAGTCGAAGTCGTTGCAGAATGTCTCCAACAGCATATCGAGCACGGGTTTCAGTTCTTTCGGAGCGTAGATTGCGAGTGGCATGGTGCGTCCGAGCAAGCCGAACGACGAGAGCATACCGATGAGTCCGAAGCAGTGGTCACCATGTATATGACTTATGAACACAGCACAGAGGCGGTTGAAGCCTATCTTCGAACGACGCATCTGCAGCTGCGTACCCTCGCCACAGTCGACGAGAAACTGCTTCTCGCGTATCTCTACCACCTGCGCCGAAGGGTTATGGCGCAACGTTGGCAGCGCACTGCCACAACCAAGTATATGTATTTTGAAAGGTTCCATAGTTTACACTATCTTCACTTGTTTTTCTTACTTCTTTCGTTTAAGAGCAGAGATTATTCTTTCGTTTAAAGAGCGGTTCTCTACTTCTGTCTCTTGAATGTAAAGATGCCATTTGCGTTCTCCAGATAGAGCGAGTCGGCGCTCAGACCATCGATGGCGAACGTGTCGCGGTTGAGCAGTAGTGAGCCGTTGAGTATTTTCCATGAGGTCCAAGGGTTTGTCTCAGCCTTGACCGCAGAGCGCACCGTTCCGCCCTCCTCTATCGTGAAGTTCTTGTCGATACTTGTCCAATGTCCGAGCAACGATGTAACGTTTATCACCCGGTCAGCCACCAGTTCGTCAGCCGTCTTATGTCCGGTCACAGCCATCTTGTCGCCAGCCATGAGTCCGCCCTGCACATCCGATGGTGTCTCCACTTCCGTTTCGGCATCCTGACTGAGAAGTGTATAAACGAGGGTGTCGCCTGCATCCGTAATAATCTCGAGCGAGTGCATCGATGTGCCCTCACCGCATACGCCGTAGACAGTGGTGTCGTTCACCTCCACCACCTCGTCCGTGTCCTCAATCTGCTGTTTCTTCTTTGCGTCGCAAGCTGCCAACATCAGAACAAGAAACAGGAGTCCCATACCCCCTTTGAGCATGGGGCGCAGCAATACGCTAATACTCTTCATAATATCCTTTGTTAAATGTTTTTATTCTTTGCTTTTCGCCTCATTCCAGAGTGCGTCCATCTCTCCGAGCGTCATATCCTTCAGCGGTTTGCCAATCTTTATGCTATGCTGCTCGATGTAGTTGAAGCGGCGGATGAACTTGGCGTTGGTCTTTTCGAGTGCCGTGTCGGGATTTATCTTGTAGAGACGTGCTGCGTTGATGAGCGAGAAGAGGAAGTCACCGAACTCCTCCGTAGAGCGTTCCTTGTCTTCACGGCGCAGTTCTGCCTCCAGCTCGTCGAGTTCCTCGCGCACCTTAGCCCACACATCGCCCTTGTCCTCCCAGTCGAAGCCCACATTGCGCACCTTGTCCTGCACGCGGTAAGCCTTGATGAGCGAAGGCAGAGCGTCGGGCACACCGGCAAGCACACTCTTGTTGCCGTCCTTCTCCTTCAGCTTCAGCTGCTCCCACTTCTCCGTCACCTGCTGCGATGTCTTCACCGTGTCCTCCAGATGCTCGTCAGCCTGCTCGCCGTAAGGCAGCGGTTTCGGGTCGGGCGCACCAACCTGCGAGGGATGGTACACGTGCGGATGACGATAGATGAGCTTGTCGACGAGCTTATCGCACACGTCGGCAATGTCAAACTCGCCCTTTTCTTCTCCGATACGTGCATAGAAGCCAACGTGCAGCAGCACGTCGCCAAGCTCCTTGCAGATGTTCGGCTCATCGTCCTTCAGCAGTGCGTCGCACAGTTCGTAGGTTTCTTCTATGGTATTCGGGCGCAGCGACTCATTGGTCTGCTTGCGGTCCCACGGGCATTTCTCGCGCAGTGTGTCAAGCACGTCGAGCATACGTCCGAACGCTTTCAGCTTTTCTTCTCTTGTATGCATAATTTCAATATAAAACTCCGATAGTTATTGTATATAATTTGTGCAAAGTTACAAATAAAATTTTGATATTCAGAATTATTGTAATACCTTTGTTTATATGAATATACTACTCATTGACAATTACGACTCGTTCACATACAACCTCTTTCAATACATAAAGGAAGAAGGAGGTGCGGATGTGAACGTAACCGTTTGGCGAAACGACCAGTTCGAGCTTGATGACGTTGAGCGTTTCGACAAGATAATCCTCTCTCCGGGTCCTGGTGTGCCCGACGAGGCAGGGTTACTGAAGACTGTCATCCGCCGTTATGCCCCTACAAAGCCCATACTTGGCGTGTGCTTGGGTGAGCAAGCCATTGGCGAGGTGTTCGGCGCAGAGATATACAATCTGTCCGCAGTCTACCATGGCATACAGTCGAGCATACGCATTGTCGCGCCCGACTACATCTTCAACAACATACCCGGCAACACGTTGGTAGGACGCTATCATTCTTGGGCGGTGAAGCAGGCAAACTTCCCTACAGAATTAGTTGTAACAGCGGTGAATGAAGACGGACTTATAATGGCATTGAAGCATCGCACTTATGATGTTCACGGCATACAATTCCACCCCGAATCGATACTCACGCCAGAAGGAAGGCGCATCATTCGCAACTTTATAGTCCCCGATTAACCATCTGCGTCGTAATTTCTATTTCTCCCAAATCAATCATAGCGTTGATGAGACTCACCTTCTGCGCTTTCATCAACGTTTCTACGCTTATATCCGCTTCTCTTATCACTTGTCTTTCGAGCAGGCTGGCGCGCTTTGTGCCCAACAGAAGCGGATGCTTGGGTGTGAGCCATCGCTCACCATCAAACACTGCTATGTTTGTGAATGAAGTGTCGGTGAGCAATCCGTTCTTCACGATCAGCACCTCGTCGCAGTCGCCTTTCTGAGCGGCGAGGCTGTTGAGACATGCGCGGTCGGTGCTTTTGAAGGAATAGTCAATCTCGTTGTCTTCAACGAGCTTCAAGCTGCGTATCTCGCGCATTTTGTAGGGTGCATACTGTACATCCTCAACGCCCTGTCCGCCATACACCACCCTTGCCTTGTAGAAGTGCATGTCGGGCGTGGGCGACAGCACGCCAGAGAGCATAGGCACCGGCGTGTGGGCAAAGAAGTGGCGCATGGTGCTCTCCATGCGTGCCTGATGGAAATTCAGGTTAAGTGCCTTTCCGTCCTCTATCTTTATTGTTTCTACAAACTGCTGCATTGTTTTCACGAATTACTCTTTTATCACTTCGTTTACTTTGTAATCGGGAGATACACTTTCTGCAGCACCTCCTCATATTCCTTCATGCACTGGCTTTGCGACGTTATGCCGCCACCTGCCTTGAAAAACATTCCCTCGTCGGTCTGCTCTATGAAGCGTATCATCACGGCAGAATCGAGCTCGCCGCCGGTGTATATGCCCATGATGCCGGTGTAAAATCCGCGCTCGTATGTCTCCGCCTCGTCTATTATTTGACAGGTCTTCTTCTTAGGCGCACCCGTTATGCTTCCGGCAGGCAGTTGCGCAGCGAGTATGTCGCCGATGCGCTGCGTGTAGTCGGAGGGCAACTTGCCGCTTATCTCCGAACTTGTCTGCAAGATGTCGCCCTTGTTGGTGTGCAGAACATCAACGAAACGATACTTCTCCACCTTCACGTCTGTAGCCACCGTGTTCAGATCGTTGCGTATAAGGTCGACAATGGTGGCGTGCTCCGATGCCTCCTTCTTGTCGTCCATCAGCACTTGCTTGGCATCTGGCAGCGTTGCGTTGATGGTGCCCTTCATCGGGAACGAATAGATTCTGCCACCTCTTATCTTTACGAATGTTTCGGGCGAGAAGCACACGAAACGCCCTATATCATCCGACGGATTATTCAAGAGCAACTTGTACTTACCTTTCGAATGGCGGAAGATGTCTTCAAGCGAGAGGTTGCAGCGCACCGCGACCTGGCATGTCAGATTGGCGAGATAGCTATTGCCAGCCAGCATATTGTTCTTCGCGATGTTGAAGCTACGCTCGTATTCGTCGTACTTCGGTGCCCCCACCTCCCATTCTATCTCCGCAGGCAGTTGAGTGGCGCATTCTCCGACGGCGTTGGTATGACCGCCGAAGTCGTAGAGGCACTCGCCGGCATCTATCTCCGAGAGTTTCTTTATATATGCCTTGTCGCCCTTATAGCCGACAACAAACAGAAAAGGTTCTCCGCTGCTGCCC
>ERZ772900.2452-NODE-2452-length-13817-cov-5.774451_pt1 | contig 13817 bp, 12 predicted proteins | sample MGYA00512124_ERZ772900 | MGnify/ENA primary metagenome ERZ772900 (study PRJEB29015, sample SAMEA2737716) | human gut metagenome | biome: human gut; feature: human-associated habitat; material: faeces | place: China | collected 2012 ... | reverse complement strand
GGAATTTATTCGCGCCGCTGCGGCGGCGCGAACTCTGTGAGACTGCACCTGTCCTGTTTATAGGACAGGTGCAGCGGTATATTGTGAGCAGAAAGAGAGAAAGGACGGATGCCTACATGAACCCGATTGGATTTGCCAAGGAGTGTGTTTCCTCCCGCACAGAGAGCCGCGCGGTGGAGCGGCGAGCGGCGGAGCCCGTGCCGTCCGTCGTGCAGGTCTACTTCCCCTCGCGCAGCCGCGAGCTGTCCTACTACAACGACCGTTTTGACCTCCGTGAGGGCGACACCGTCTTTGTGGACGGAAAGCTCGCCGGGGAGCGCGGACAGGTCACCGACGTGCGCACGAGCTTCAAGATCAAGGCAGCGGATTATAAAAAGGTCATCGCGCAGGCCGACGTGCGCGTCGAGGGCGAGTTCCGCCCGCTGGGGGCGCACATGGTTACGTTTGACCGCGGCGCGCTCCCGTTTGAGCAGGTACGCACATGGCTGCTGCCGCCGGAGGAAGAGGGCGAATACTACGTCCACTACAGCGACAAGCGCATGCCGCTCGGTGACTTCGGCGCGCTGCATATCTCAAACGACGTCCGAGAGCGCGGGCAGTTCTATTTCCTGACTGACCATGTGCGCTATCTCTCCCTCGATGGGGTGGAGGGGCGCGCCGTCGTGGAGGGAACGCGAGGCTATGCCGTGGAGTTCCGGTATGAGGACGGGCAGATCAGCCGCCTGAACTGCAGCTGTCCCTGCGGATATCACTGTAAGCATGAGGTTGCGGTGATGCTCCAGCTCAAGCGGACGCTTGGGCAGATCGAGAGAAGCTACGATGCCGCGTGGCGGCGCAGCCGGTACTTCGCGCTTGTGCATGCGCCGCTGCTGCTGTCCGTGGCCGTCAGCGGCAACCCGGACGCCGTGCTTCACCTGACGCAGACCTGAGATTTCGTCTTGCGCCGTGGCGGCGCGAACTCTGCGAGACATTTGGGACAGATTAAGAGCCGGAGATTTTCTCCGGCTCTTAATCTTCGATCATGCAGGTTACTCCTCCACTTTTTTGGTCAGGGAATCGTCGAGGTGGATGGCACCGTAGAGGTTCTTGGCGCTGCAGCCCGCCCGGCCGCCGCCGGCGCAGGCACACGCGCACGCACAGGCGCAGCTGCTGGCGCAGGCGCAGTGTCCGCCGCCCCCACCGAAGCCTCCTCCGCCAAACCTGCCGCCGCGGCTGCCGCCGCCGAAGCCTCCTCCGCGGTGAGACGGGGGCGGCGCGGGACGGCGCTTCATGCCGACGCTGCCGGGCTTCGGGCGGCCGTCCGGCCCCGCTGGGAACCACAGGTTGTTGACGAACACATACCGCGGCGCGCAGAAGCCGCCCCGGTACCCGTCGGAAGCGCGCGTGATGGCATAGACGATGCAGAACACCATAACCATCACGATCACCAGCGAAATCATGGCCACGATCCGACTGTCGCCGTCGTCCTGCGGCTCGTAATAATCCGCGCTGCCGCTCTCGTCGAGCGCCGTGGGCCAGTTGTCATAGCGGACGGAGATGTTCAGCCGCTCGCCGTGGGAGAGATTCTCGCGCTCAAGGATGTAGGGGCTTGGTCCCGATGTGCCGGAGACGGAGCTGGCGGTGACGCCGTCCGGATCTGTCCAGGTGAGCGTCATCTGCCCGACGCGCGCCTCGTCGAACCAGCCGGGCGTGTAGTCATAGGTGACGGCGCCGCCATCGAGGTTATACATGTACTCCTGCGTCCAGGAGTAGTCGAAGAGGATCGTTTCGCCGTCGTCATAGCCACGGACGAAGTAGACGTACATGTAGCTGTTGTCATAGCTCAGACGGTCGATGTTGGCCGTGAGGGCGGTTTCATTCCGGATAGAGCCGTTCGGCAGGCCGATCTTCACCCACTCGACCGGCCCCTCGTCGAGCCCCTGCCACTCGATCTGCACTCGGATGTCCAGACTGCCGTCGTCGGTATTGGGAGTGACGCTGATGTCATAGCTTGCGATATAGTCGAGGTCGGCGGCTTCGGCGCGCTGCGCAAAGAGCGGCAGCAGGCAGAGCGCCAGCGCAAGGCACGCGCAAAGAGCCGTGATTTTCCGTTTCATGCTCAGCAGCCCTCCTTTCCGCGGTTTCCGGTCTGCAGCTGGCAGATGTGTTCCATCTTCGCGCTCTCGGCGCGGATGGCGCGGCAGGCTTCGCCGTCCCAAATGGCGGGCCAGTCGTCCGTGAGAATGTTCCCGAGCGCCGTGCCGCCGAGCCAGCTCTGACACGGGATGACCGTCCCGTCCGGGGCGACGGCCATGTTGCTCAGGCACGCGCCGCAGCTCGGGATAAGGTGCAGGCCGAGCGCGCGGAGCGTCTGCTCCGGGAGCCAGCCGGGGCTGGTGAAGTCCAGCTCCATCGAGAGCTCGTGCGCGGCGGCGACGGCGCTTTGCAGAATCTCCGTCAGCTCCTCCGCGGAAAGGCGCGTCGCGCGGCTCTCCGCCCCCTCGGCCCCGCCGGAGGGGATCAGCCCCGAGCAGGTGGCGTACCGCACGCCGAGCGCAGCGGCGAAGCGGAGCGTCGCGGCGTAGTCGCGGTTTAAGCTGCACAGCGGCGTGTTGACCGACACGATGAGCCCCGCGTCCACGGCATTGCGGATGCCCCGCACCGTCTCGTCAAAGCCCGGCGCGCCGACGAGGGCATTGTGCGCCTCGGCGTCCGCGGCGTAGAGCGTGACCTGCACACTGTCAAGGCTCGCCTCCGCGAGCGCGCGGCAGAGCTGCGGCGTGAGGAGCCGCCCGTTCGTGTTGAGCCGCGTGACGAACCACTGCGCCGCGTCCACCAGCTCCACGAGGTCACCGCGCAGCGTCGGCTCGCCGCCGGTGAACGTCACCTGCGGGATGTTCGCCGCGCGCAGCCGCGCGAGCACGTCCTTCCACTCTGCTGTTGTCAGCTCGCGGCTCTCGCCCATCGGCTGCCCGGCGGCGTAGCAGTGCAGACACTTCTGGTTGCAATGCCACGCGCCGCCACGCGTCATGGCGCTGACCATGAGATCCATCCGGTGCGGGGCAGACATCTTGTCGGCGTATTCGCCGAGCGTCAGCGCGCCGACGGCCACGTCCGGCTCGCGCCCCTGCGCGATGGCGACGAGCGAGCGGAGCATGAGCTCGAGATCCTCCTGCAGCAGCGCGCGGTCCGTGCGCGGATAGGTGCGGTGCGTCTCGTCAACGGCGCCGCGCACCATCCCGGCCCAGTCCTCCTCGCTGATCTCGCAGCCGGAGAACGGTTCGAGCCGATCCATGAAGTTCGCCAGCAGCACGGCCCACGACAGCGTCAGCGGCACGAGCTGCGCCCCGTTGAGCAGCAGCAAAAACGGATCCTCGGGGCTTTCCGTCCGCGGCGGGATCATGTGGATGCGCACGACGCCCGGCCCCTTCGGGTCGAGCGTGATATGCCGCACGCACGACAGATGCGCGCGGCGGTAGCGCTTTTCGCGCCAGGTCATATGGGACATAGGCGGCCCTCCTGCCTTCGTTACAGATTTTGTATGCCTATCGTATCACACCCACCGCCGTCCGCGCAAGCCTGCCGCCGCCATCCGGCGCAAAAAGCGAAAAGAAGGGCTACCAAAACGGGCGCGGTTGTGCTATAATTATCGTGTATGATTATAAGCAGAAAAGGAGGGATCCGCTTGCGGCATTGGAAGACGAAGCTCACCGCACTCTGTGCGGCTGCGGCGATGCTGCTGCCGATGACGGGCTGCTCGCTCACCGCCTCGGCGGAGGAGCTGTTCACCCTGCCGGAGTTCCCGGTGGAGTATACGGGTCTGTCGAACCAGCTCAACGCCCTGCTCGGTCAGGGCTATGAATACGTCTCACCCTCCAGCGGCCGGAATATCCAGTCCGTCCAGATGACGGATCTCAACGGCGACGGATATGAGGAGGCGGTGGCCTTCTTCCGCGCGCCGAGCGGGGAAAAACCGCTGAAAATCGTGATTTTCCGCCCCACGGAGGACTCGTTTGAGCAGCTGTGTACCATCGAGAGCAGCGGCTCGGCCATCAACCGCGTCAGCTATCAGGATCTCAACGGCGACGGGACGATGGAGCTGGTCGTCGGCTGGCGCATCAGCGCCGACGTGCAGACGGTCACCGTCTATGAGATTGCACCCGACCCGGTCGTGCTCATGCAGAGCAGCTATCAGAGCGCCATTTTGCAGGATCTCGACGGCGACGGCGTCATGGATCTGCTCGTGATCCACGCGGGCACGAAGGGCAACGGCGTCATGGACTTCTACCACTGGCAGGTCAGCGAGCAGAAGCCCGTGGCGAGCGACTGCGCGCTCAGCTCGACGATGGCCGAGCTGTCGGCGGGCAGCTTCATTGCGGGGGAGCTCTCGGACGGGACGCCCGCGGCCTTCATCACCGGCGTCAGCAGCAGCCAGCAGGCCGTGACGGACGCGGTGATCTGGAGCGGGGACAAGCTCGTGAACGTCTCACTCCCGCGCGGCGGCAGCGTCTCGCGCATCGCGGCCGACTATCAGCAGTGGAAGCCGCAGGACATCAACAGCGACGGCATCACGGAGCTGCCCAGCCCGCAGACCCCCGCGCAGGAGCGCACCTCGGGCGACGATATCATCCGCTGGGCGCAGGTGTCGAAAAGCGGCAGTCTGACGACCGTTGACTGCACCTACCACAGCCTGACCGGCGGGTGGTACTTCCGCCTGCCGCAGAGCTGGTGGAGCCGCACGAGCTATACCGAGGGGGAGGGGAGCTCCAACGAGAGCCAGCTCACGCTTCTGGTGGACGGGACACCCGTGTGTACGATCTACGCCCTCACGGGCGAAAACCGCGAGAACCGCGCCCTGCGCGGCAACCGCATCATCCTGCGCCGCCAGACGGGCGTGATCTACGCCGCGGAGCTGCTCGGCGGCGCGGTGGACGTCGGGCTCGACGAGGCGCTGCTGCGCCAGAACTTCAACCTGGCCGTCAGCGGCTGGAGCACCGAGAAATACTGAAAGGAGACACCATGAAAAAGGTAATGGTACTGGAGGACGAGTCCAGCATCCGCAGTTTTATTGTCATCAATCTGCGCCGCGCCGGGTATGAGGTCATCGAGGCCGAGACGGGCGAGGAGGCGCTGGAAAAGCTGCAGCAGAACCACGATATCCGCGTGGCGCTGCTCGATATCATGCTGCCGGGCATCGACGGGTTCGAGGTCTGCCGCCGCATCCGCGCGACGAACGCGCAGATCGGCATCATTATGCTGACCGCCCGCTCGCAGGAGATGGACAAGGTCACGGGCCTGATGACCGGCGCGGACGACTATGTCACAAAGCCGTTTTCCCCAGCGGAGCTGACGGCCCGCGTCGACGCGCTCATGCGCCGCAGCGGCGGCGCGTCGGAGGAGAGCAGCGGCGAGATCAGCCAGCCGCCGTTCCTGCTCAACACGCGTAACCGCACGCTCGAGAAAAACGGCCAGCGCATCAAGCTCACGCAGGTGGAGTATTCCATCATGCGCATGTTCATGGAAAATCCCGGCAAGGCCCTCTCCCGCGAGGAGATTCTGGACATGGTCTGGGGGCGGAACTACTTCGGCGAGCTGAAGATCGTCGACGTCAACATCCGCCGCCTGCGCCTGAAGATTGAGGACAACGCCACCAACCCGGTCTACATCACCACGGTCTGGGGCTATGGATACAAATGGGGCTTCTGAGCCCCACGCCCGAAAGCGGGAAAGGAGAGTGTCACGCGGTGAAGGGAAAGAGCACCCTGCTGCGCATCCGCGGCCTGCGCAAGCGCTGGATTTTCAGCAGCGTGGGGCCGATTCTGCTGATCCTTGTGCTGGTGTCTGTGATTCTGGCGCTGAGCCTGGCCAGCGGCTACTATAACAGCGCCCGCACGACGCTGAAAACCAAGGCCAGCGTCGGCGCGGATTATTTCAACACCTATCTCATGGACACCTACAGCGACTATTACTATAGCGCCACGCAGTACGCCGCGAGCTTCGACAGCGCCGAGCGCATCGAGCTGCAGTTTCTCGACAGCTCCGGCCATATCGAGACGTCCACCCGCGGCTTAAACGCCGGCACCGCGCCCGGCACGCCCGAGATCCGCCGCGCGCTCGAGACGGGCAAGACCGAAATCTACGAGGGGCGTGACCCCGCCACGGGGGAGAAGATCCTCGCCGTGTCGTGCCCGCTCAACTTCGCGGGGACGACCGTCGGCGTGATGCGATACGTCACGGCGACGCACCTCATTGACCGGCAGATCGTTATCACCACCCTCATTATCGCCGCCATGGCCGCGGTCGTGACGGTCGTGCTGCTGGCCTCGAACCTCTCACTCATCAACGGCGTCGTCGCCCCCGTCGCCGTGGTGACGGACGCCGCCAAGCGTATCTCCGGCGGCAGCTACGGCATCCAAATCCCCAACAAATACTCCGACGAGATGGGCGAGCTGGTCGACAACATCAACGACATGTCGCTGAAGATCAGCCAGAGCGAAAAAATGCAGACGGAGTTCATCTCCTCCGTCTCCCACGAGCTGCGCACGCCCCTCACGGCCATCACTGGCTGGGGCGAGACGCTCCTCGCCGACGAGAGCGGCGACATGGACCAGTTGCGCCGCGGCGTGCGCATTATCCTCAACGAGTCGCGCCGCCTGACGAACATGGTCGAGGAGCTGCTGGAGTTCTCGAAGATGCAGGACGGCCGCTTCACGCTGCGCGTCAAGCGAGTCGATCTGCAGGCTGAGCTCGAGGACGCAATCTATACCTACCGCGAGCTCTTCCGTCAGGACGGCATCGCCCTCGAGTATGAGAGCGGCGGGGAGCTGTTCGAGGAGCAGGTCATCGGCGACCCGGAGCGGCTGAAGCAGGTGTTCTGCAACGTGTTCGACAACGCTGCCAAGCACGGCGGCGACGGCAAGCGCATCGTCGTCTCCATGGAGCAGGAGGATGAAAACTACATCATCCGCATCCGCGACTTCGGCCACGGCATCCCCGAGGCGGAGCTGCCCTACGTCAAGCAGAAGTTCTATAAGGGCTCGTCCAAGGCGCGCGGCAGCGGCATCGGCCTTGCCGTGTGCGACGAGATCATCACCCGCCACGGCGGTACCTTCGACATCGGCAACGCCCACGGCGGCGGCGCGCTCGTCACGATCACGCTCCCGATCGCGCCGGACGAGACGTGAGTTTGGCAGCAGAAAAATAGAACAGCCGTTGCATCTTTCGGCAATTTGTGTTACCCTATCTGAGAAAGGACAATCCCATGAAAGAAAAACGGACGGGTGGACAGTTCCGCACCTCCATCGGCGGTCAGGCGCTTATCGAGGGCATCCTCATGCGCGGGCCGAAAAAGCAGGCCATCGTTGTGCGCTCGCCGGAGGGGCTGGTGCGCGAGGTGGAGGAGCTGCACCTCATCAAGGACAAGTACCCCATCCTCGGCTGGCCGATCATCCGCGGTGCGGTCACGTTTGTGGACTCGATGGTCCGCGGCGTCAAGGCGCTCATGTTCTCGGCGGACTACTTCCCCGAGCTGGAGGAGTCGGAGCCGTCGAAGCTCGACCGCTGGCTCGAGGCGCACGTCTCTGAGCAGAAGCTCCAGAGCGTGATGGTCTGGGTCTCCGTCATCCTGTCGCTCGGTATGTCGATCGCGCTGTTTCTGCTGCTGCCGACGTTTATCGCCGGGCTGTTTCACGCGCAGACCCCGGCGCTGCACAACCTGATCGAGGGCGTCGTGAAGATCCTCGTCCTGCTGGCCTATCTCATCCTCTGCTCGAAGCAGAAGGACATCAAGCGCGTGTTCTCCTACCACGGGGCCGAGCATAAGACGATCTTCTGCTATGAGGCTGGGCTGCCACTCACGGTCGAAAACGCCCGCATCCAGCCGCGGCACCATCCGCGCTGCGGCACGAGCTTTTTGTTCGTGGTCATCATCGTCTCGATCCTCGTCAGCAGCATCGTCTTCCCCTATATCAACTGGCAGAATCTCTGGGTGCGCATCGGCGTGAAGCTGCTGCTGCTGATCCCGGTCGTCGGCGTTACCTATGAGTTTAACCGCTTCGTCGGGCGGCACGATAACATGGTCACGCGGGTGCTCTCCGCCCCTGGCATGTGGCTGCAGAACTTCACCACGAATGAGCCAGACGACTCCATGCTCGAGGTCGCCATCGAAGCGCTCAAGCTCGTCCTGCCCGACGAAGAAGGCAGCGATACGTGGTAATCTCCATTAAAACGATAACAGGAGTCAATCATGGCCATCACATATAACAATCTGTATATGGATATCCGGCAGGAGCTGCACCGTGCCGGGATCCAGGCTGCGACGCTCGAGGCGCGGGAGCTGGTGTGCTTCGCCGCAGGGAAAACGCGCGAGCAGTTCGTGCGCGACGGGCGGCTCTATGTCCCGCAGGACGTGGAGGAGCAGGCCCGCGCGCTCATGCGCCGACACCTCGCGGGCGAGCCGTTGGCCTATCTCATCGGCGAGTGGGAGTTTTACGGCCTGCCGCTCGACATCTCCGAGCAGGTGCTCATCCCCCGCAGCGACACGGAGGTGCTCGCGGGCGAGGCGATCCGCTGGCTGCAGACGCAGCAGGACGCGCGCGTGCTCGACCTCTGCGCGGGGAGCGGCTGCGTGGGGCTGGCCGTCGCGTCGCAGGTGCACGCCTGCCGCGTCGTCCTCGGCGAGAAGTCCGAGGCCGCGCTGCGCATCTGCCGGCAGAACATCCGCCGTAGCGGCCTGCTCGGCCGCGTGACGCCCATGCCCGCCGACGCGCTTGAGCCGCCGACGCGGCAGCTCGGGGAGTTTGACTGCATCGTCTGCAACCCGCCCTATATTCCGACGCAGGATATCGAGACGCTCGATGTCTCCGTGCGCGACTATGAGCCGCACATGGCGCTCGACGGCGGTGAGGACGGGTTGGAATTCTACCGCGCGATCAGCGAGAACTGGCGCGAAGCGCTCCACCCCGGCGCCCGGCTCTATTTCGAGGTCGGCATCGGGCAGGCGGACAGCGTTCTGCGCATCATGCGGCGGCAGGGCTTCGGCGAGCTGGAGATTGTCCCGGACACGGCGGGCATTCCCCGCGTCGTGTACGGCACACTGTATAATGAAATTTAACCCCGGAATGATAAAGAGGAGGAATCAGGATTATGGCGGCAAAGAAAGAAACCGCAGCGGCGGCCCCCGCAGTTTCCGATAAGAAGAAGGCGCTCGAAACGGCCATGCAGCAGATCGAGAAGATGTATGGCAAGGGCTCTATCATGCGCTATGGCGACGGGACGGTCGCCAATGTCGAGGCCATCCCCACCGGCTCGCTGGCGCTGGATCTGGCGCTGGGCATCGGCGGCCTGCCGAGAGGACGCGTCGTCGAGATCTACGGGCCGGAGTCCTCCGGTAAGACGACGCTCGCGCTGCACGTCCTCGCGCAGGCACAGAAGCTCGGCGGCGAGGTCGCCTTCGTCGACGCGGAGCACGCGCTCGACCCGACGTATGCCCGCGCGCTGGGCGTGAAGGTGGAGGACATGCTCATCTCCCAGCCCGACACCGGCGAGCAGGCGCTCGAGATCACCGAGGCGCTTGTGCGCTCCGGCGCGATCGACGTCGTCGTGGTCGACTCCGTGGCCGCGCTCGTGCCGCGTGCGGAGATCGAGGGTGAGATGGGCGACAGCTTTGTCGGCCTGCACGCCCGCCTGATGAGTCAGGCGCTGCGCAAGCTCACGGGCATCATCGCCAAGACGAACTCCATCGTCATCTTCATTAACCAGCTGCGCGAGAAGGTCGGCGTCATGTATGGCAATCCCGAGGTCACGACCGGCGGCCGCGCGCTGAAGTTCTATGCCTCCGTGCGCATCGACGTGCGCCGCATCGAGGGCATCAAGGTGGGCGGTGAGATCATCGGCAACCGCACCCGGGCCAAAATCGTGAAGAACAAGGTGGCGCCCCCCTTCCGGGAGGCGGAGTTTGAGATCCTCTATGGCCAGGGCATCTCCAAGTGGGGCGAGATGGTAGACCTGGCGGTGAAGCTGGACATCATCCAGAAGTCCGGCTCCTGGTTCTCCATGGGCGAGCTGCGCATCGGCCAGGGCCGGGACGCCGCCCGGCAGTATTTAAAGGACAACCCCGACGTGGCCGAGAAAGTGGAGGCCGAGGTCCGGGCCAACGCCTATAAGCTGATGGGCATGAAGAACGGCAAGGCGGACAAGCCGGAGAAGAAGTCCGCGGGCCAGGCGGTGGATGTGTCCGCCGATGACTTTGTGGACGGCCCCGTGGACGAGGACTAAGCCGTGGTCATTCAGGAGCTGAAGCCCTCTCAGCGGGTGCAGGGCCGCTGGCTGGCCATGCTGGAGGACGGCTCTATTTTGCGGGTGGGCCAGCAGGAAATCGCCGACTTCGCCTTGTACTCTGGCAGAGAGCTGACGGAGGAGGAGACAGAAGCCCTGACCGCCGGGCTCCGCCGCCGCCAGCTCCGGGAGCGGGCCTTAGAGCTGCTTTCCCGCAAGCCCCAGTCCCGGCGGGAGCTGACCCGAAAGCTGAATGAGTGGGGGGCCGGACCGGAGGAGGCGGATGCCGTGTGCGACCGCATGGAGGAGCTGGGCTATCTCAACGAGTCGGCCTATGCCGCACGGATCGTGGAGGTATACTCCGCCCGGGGCTTTGGCGAAAAGAAGCTGCGGGACGAGCTGTATCGCCGGGGTGTCCCGCGGGAAGAATGGGACGAGGCTCTGGCCCGGGTGGAGGACTCTACTCAGGCCATCGACGATTTTCTGCAAAAGAAACTGACGGGGTGGACGGGGGACCGGAAGCAGCTGCAAAAGGTCACCGCCGCCCTGGCCCGCCGGGGCTTCTCCTGGTCCGATATCCGGGATGCCCTGGCTAGGTATGAGACCGGGATCGACATAGAATACGACTAAACGAAAACTAGGAGCGAAAAAACGATGCCTTATAAAATTGCCTTTGTCTCCCTGGGCTGCGCCAAAAATCTGGTGAACACCGAGCAGATGATGGCCCTGTGCCGTAAGGCGGGCCACACCATCACCGGCGAGCCCGAGGGGGCCGACGTGGCGGTGCTGAACACCTGCGGCTTTATTGAGTCGGCCAAGAGCGAGGCCATTGACAACATTTTGCAGCTGGGCCGCCTGAAAGAGGAGGGGAAGCTGAAAAAACTGCTGGTGGCCGGCTGTCTGACCCAGCGCTATCCTGACGATATCCGCAAGGAGCTGCCCGAGGTGGACGGAATGCTGGGCACGGGGAGCTATACCGACGTAGTCGCCGCCGTGGAGGAGCTGATGGCCGGGGAGAAGGCCGAGCACTTCGCCGGCATCCACACCACCTATGAGGACGGGGAGCGCATCGTCACCACCCCGCCCTACACTGCCTATCTGAAAATCGCCGAGGGCTGCAGCAACGGCTGTGCCTTCTGCATCATCCCCAAGCTGCGGGGCCGCTACCGCAGCCGGTCTATGGACGCTTTGTTGACGGAGGCCAGAGGGCTTGCCCAGGCCGGGGTGAAGGAGCTCATCGTCATCGCCCAGGATATCACCCGCTATGGCATGGACCGGAAGGATGGCTCCAGCCTGGCCGGGCTGCTGCGGGAGCTGTGCAAGCTGGACTTCCACTGGGTCCGTCTGCACTACCTGTATCCCGAGGTCATCACCGACGACCTTATCCAGACCATGGCCCAAAACCCCAAGATCGTCCACTATCTGGACATCCCCATCCAGCACTGCAACGACGGGATTTTAAAGGCTATGCGCCGCCACACCACCAAGGCGGACATCCAGGCCCTGTTTGCCAAGCTGAGGGCTGCCATGCCCGACGTGGTGCTGCGAACCTCTCTCATCTGCGGCCTGCCCGGCGAGGGCGAGGCGGAGTTTGAGGAGCTGTGTCAGTTCCTGCGGGAGGAGAAGCTCCAGCGGGCGGGAGTATTCCAGTTCTCCCCGGAGGAGGGGACGCTGGCTGCCGCCATGGACGACCAGGTGGACCCGGACGTGGCCCAGCGCCGGGTGGAGCTGGTGGTGGACCTGCAGTCCCGGGTGATGGACGAATATAACGAGCAGCGACTGGGCACCGTGATGGAGGTCCTGTGCGAGGGCTTTGACAGCCAGGCCGGGTGCTATGTGGGCCGGACCTATGCCGACTCGGTGGAGATCGACGGCCATGTGTACTTTACCGCCGCCGGGCTGGTGCCCGCCGGGAGCTTTGTGAATGTGCGCATCACCGGCACCATGGACGGGGACCTGACCGGAGAGATCGACGAATAAACCAGAATACACAGCGCATATATAAGCGCATAAAGGAGATTTAAGACCCATGAATACCGCCAATAAGCTGACCTTGCTGCGGGTCGTGATGATCCCGGCCTTTCTGCTGGTGCTGTATCTGCATGTGCCCGGGGCCAACTACTGGGCGCTGGCCATCTTTGCCCTGGCCAGCATCACCGACACCCTGGACGGCTACATCGCCCGGCACTATAACCAGATCACCGATTTCGGCAAGTTTATGGACCCCCTGGCGGACAAGTGCCTGGTGACGGCGGCCATGCTGTGGTTCGTGGAGATCGGCCAGATGCCCGCCTGGGCCCTGCTCATCGTCATCGTGCGGGAGTTTGCCGTATCCGGTCTGCGGATGATCGCCGCAGATAAGGGCCGGGTCATCGCCGCCGGCTGGTCCGGCAAGGTGAAAACGGCCAGCACCATGGTGTGCATCGTGCTGATGCTGCTGCCCATCGGCTATTGGGTGAACAGCATCTGCGTGGCGGTGATCGTGCTGACCACCATCTATTCCGGTGTGGAGTATTTCACCAAGAATCTGGACGTGCTGACTGCGGCAGAGTGACGGAAACAGCCTGGAAAATCTGATGTAAGGAGTAGATGCATGGACAAGATCAAAAACGGCCCCCTGCGGGAGGCGGGCCTGCGAATGCTGGTCATCATGGTGTATTCTGTCATCGTGGCCCTGAATTTTAAAAGCTTTGTGCAGGCAGGCGACCTGTTTCCCGGCGGTTTTACCGGCCTGACCCGTCTGCTGCAGCGGTGCGCTCAGGAGTATTGGAAGATCACCCTGCCCTTTGCACCGCTCAATCTGCTGTTCAATGCCATCCCTGCGGCGGTAAGTCTGAAACTGATCGGCAAACGGTTTACGATGTATTCCTGTCTGGCCATCGTGTTTTCCAGCTTTTTTACCGATATGATCCCTGCTGTTCCGGTGACGGAGGACATCCTGCTCATCTGCGTGTTCGGCGGTTTGGTCAACGGCTTTGCCATCAGCCTGTGTCTGCAGGTGCGCATCACCAGCGGCGGAACTGACTTTATCGCCATCGCCCTGGCCGAGCGGAAGAACATCAATGCATGGAATTATATCTTCTGCGGCAATGTGGTCATGCTTATGGTGGCCGGTGCGCTGTTTGGCTGGGATCGGGCGCTGTACTCTATCATTTTCCAATTCGCAAGCACCCAAGTGGTGCGTATGATGGACCCGGACGGGCGGCGGATGACGCTGTTCATCGTCACCGGGCGGGAGAAGGCCGGGGGCGTGTGCGCCCAGATCCAGGACACCCGCCACACCGCCACCCTTATCGAGGGCGTGGGCCTTTATAACGGGGAGCCCTGTGTGATGATCTATTCCGTGGTGGGCAGTAACCAGCTCCGCCGCCTGACCCGCAAGGTCAAGCAGGCCGACCCCCAGGCCTTTGTAAACGTCATCCGCACGGAAAAGCTGATGGGGAATTTCTACCGGGACCCGAGGGATTGAATTATGTTTCAAGCAGGGCGGCCGTCTGGCCGCCCTGCTTCAGTCTGTCGAGGAACCCGGTCTGTACTCAGGAGCAGACTGGATCTCGAACATC
>ERZ772900.2445-NODE-2445-length-13858-cov-5.996378_pt1 | contig 13858 bp, 10 predicted proteins | sample MGYA00512124_ERZ772900 | MGnify/ENA primary metagenome ERZ772900 (study PRJEB29015, sample SAMEA2737716) | human gut metagenome | biome: human gut; feature: human-associated habitat; material: faeces | place: China | collected 2012 ... | reverse complement strand
CTACAGAATGTAAAACACGCCCCGCGGTTCAAAATGAACTGCGGAGCGTGTTTTGGGTTTAAAATAGCTTTTGCTTTTTGGTGGGCTGGGGGTCGAAGGGGGTGTCCTCGTGGTGGCGCTTGATAAAGACCTGGCGGGTCTTTTCGGTCACGCTGCGTCCGTTGTGCTTGGGGACAGAGTAGAATGTCCGGGTGATGTTGTAGTACCCCAGCAGGTGCTGCACCAGATATTGTGCTACGGCGGGCAGACAATCGGTGTCGTCGATGGTCTCGTAATTGTAGTCGCCGTAGAGGAACGGCACCTCGTCGCTGCCGGCAAACAGCGTGATGGCGGCCTCGTCCAGGACGATCTCCCGGATGACGCTCTGCTGCAATCCCGCGGTGCCGCACTCGGCGGCGCGCTTCGATGCAAGTGGGCGCTGATCCAGCGGCACGCTCTGGGGGTCGAGCTTTTCGGTGCCGCGCTGGCCGATCTCCAGCAGGATGTCGCGCATCATGCGGCTCTCCAGCAGCGGGCGGATGCGTTCCTTTGCGCGGGCTTGTTCGGTTTTGTTCTGGATGGCGGTAATCAGGCCCATGGGGGCGCCTCCTTGAAAGTATGACGATTTGATAACAGTATACCACATCCGAAAGCAGGATGACAACCGTTCCCGGTTGTAAAATTCCGCAAAATTACCCGACGACGAGCACCTGCAGACTGGCCGTGCCGTGCTGCACGGTGTAGCGGTCTGTGATGGTAAAGTGCTGCTCGATCCAGGCGTGGAATTCGGCCATGTCGCGTACCTCGGCATCATCGTAGAGGATGACGTCGGGCTGCTTCTCCGGCAAAAGCGCATAGTACTGTTCAAAACGCGGGTCGCTGTCGGTGCCCGAGATGACGGACGCCTGCGCGACGGTCAGCGTGCCGTCTGCCATCAGAAAGCCGAGGCCGTGCTGCTCACCGATCGCCTGGAGCACGCTCTTGCCCGCATAGGGGGCGAGGGCTTCATACAGGCATTCCTGCATGTCGGCGGCCTTGGTGTCGGCCCAGGTCCCGGCGGCGGGGCCGCGGGTGATCCTTTCGGGCTGGATGGCCGTGATCGGCTCACAGTGCCAGCCGGTCTCCAGCACAAGGCAGAGCTTCGGCACGGCACAGGCCAGCAGGAGCCCGGCTGCCAGCAATGCCGCCGCGGCGCGGTGCCGCCGGGTCGGGCGGGGCTTGAGCAGCAGCGCTGCCGTTCCGCAGACCGCGGGCCAGAACAGGTACATAAAGGTCGTTGGCAGCGCGATCAGCGTGGAGCGCAGGATAAACAGGTACGCCGCTATGCCGGGCAGCCAGCCCAGCCAGAACAGCAGACGGCGGTGGTCGGCCTCGCGCCGGTCACACCAGAACGTCCAGCCGCCGGCCAGCGCGAACGCCGGGCACATGTAGCGGAAATCCAGCTCCTGCGCGCGCAGGCAGTAGGCCGTGCACCAGAGAGAGAGGAAGAACGCTGTGTACCAAAGCGCCTTTTCAAGGCTGCGGGCAAAGCCGCGGCGCTCGCCAAAGAGCATCCCGGCGGCGGCCAGCGCCACACCGGCCAGGGCCGACAGCCAGCAGTTGCCGATGACGGCGGAAAGCTGGGAGCGGAGCATGGCAAGACGGTCCGCTGTGGTAAAATCATACTGTGGGTCGTGTAAAATCAGGTCGGCGCGTGCGAGCAGGGCGGCAAAATCAAAGCCCATGCCCTGCAAAACATACACGACAAACGCACCGCCGCAGACGGCACAGGTCAGCACAAATACCCAGAGACCGCGGCATTTGTCGGTACTGCCGCGGCCCAGCAGGAGCAGCGCCAGCATCAGCACCGGCGCGGCAGCGAGGGTCTGCGGGTAGGCGAGGAAGCTCAGACAGGCGCAGACGCCGCCCGCCGCGACCCGCCACAGACCGCGGTACTGCCGCGGGCCGGGCGCGTAGTAGCCGTACAAAAACAGGAACGCCGCCAGCGTAAAGTGGAACTGCTGGCTGACGTAGTCCGGCCCCAAAAACCACTTGGGCGTGAAGGCCAGCACGGCCAGTGCCAGCAGATAGGCGCAGCGCCCCCCGAGGGCCACGCGCAGGCTGCGGTAAAACCAGACGGCCAGCGCGAGCTTGACAGCCAGCACAGCGCCGCGCACAAACAGCAGCACGCCGGTGGTCGTGCCCGCGACGGCGGTAAACAGGCCGATGAGCAAAGCGGGCGGCAGGGCGGCAAGCTGATGCGGCTCCCACATCGAGTAAAAGAGCCGGTCACCGCGCACAAGGCGGAAGCCGAGGGACAGGGCGTACTCCTCGTCGATCTCCAGCCCCAGGAACATTGTGCGGACGAGCGCGGCCAGCGCCAGCAGGCCCAGCAGGGCAAGGATGATTTTTTCAATTGTCGGTTTTTTGGTATGGCTCATAGATCGTTTTTAAAATCAATGCGGCGGCGCAGCAGCGTGTCGCGCGCCAGCCAGAGATAGGGCAGCCAGTTCAGGCGGAACGCCTCCCACTTGCGCTGGACAAAATTCTGCGGCTTGGCAGCGCCCTTGACGCTTTCCACGTTGATGCAGCGGCTTTTTTGCAGCACAAGAATGGCCTCATGCCCGGTGGGCGTTTCCTCCGGCGTGCAGTAGTCGGGCGGCAGGATGCGGAATTTTCCGGGCGTCTCGGCGACCAGGCGGTTGAGCTGGCTTTCATCGTGAAAGCGCGCAATGACGTTGTTTTGCAGATCCTCGTCCGTGCGTTTTTTCAGTTCGCGGCACAGGGCCAGATAGGCCGCCGCCGTGCCGCCGTTCAGCCCGCCCGCCACGTAATACTGCCCGCAGTTGTACGGGATGGACGCCCGGCTTTTGCCGCTGCGGTCATAGGGGTGGAAAATCGGATTTTTGCCATAGTAGGGCAGGTGGCAGACCGCGGTCAGGCTCTGCCCGGCGGCGGGGTCGGGCAGCAGCTCGTCGGCGCGGATGACGCGGGTGCAGTGCAGGTTGGCGTTGGCAAAGAACAGGTAGTCATAGCCTTGCAGCGCGTCGGCCTGGCCGAGGAAGGCGTCAAAGCGCAGCATCGTGCTCTGCGGCCAGGGCAGGGCCTTCTGATAAATGCGGCGCACGTCGGGGGCGTCCTCATAGTCAATATGCGCTGCATCGGTAAAAACGTAGAAGGTGCGGTCACAGTCAGGCAGGAAATTTGCCTTGAAGTTGGGGTAAAAATCATGCCAGAACACCGCGTAGGGGCCGGTGCAGATATACAGGATGGCGAGAGTTTTCATAAGATCACCGTTGTATTTGATTTGCTCTGTGAAGGAGAGAGCCTTGCCGAGACGAAACACCCGGCTGTGGGAAGGCTCTCTCCCCCACCGCCTGCGGCGGAGCCCCCTCCCAGAGGGGGCCAAGAAGGGGAGTCACTTTTTCAGCAGCTTCTTGGCCACCTTGCCCGCGTACTGGCGCAGGTAGGCAGCATCTTTGCCCCAGCCGTAGACGGCGAGGTTCAGGGCGTTGGGCACGACGAGGACGACGAGGATCCGCGGCACAAGGCCGAGCCAGCCGCCGGGCATCCGGGCGCAGAGCGCGTAGCTGCCGCCCATGCAGACGGCCAGCGTGACCAGATGCAGCGCCTGCACGCCGAGATAATGCCCGAGCCCGCCGCGCATGTACTGGCGGAACACGACCCGGATACGCCCGGCCCACATGATGCAGTGGGCGACGACGGTGGCAATCAGCGCGCCGGTGATGTCGAACAGCGGGAACAGGATAAAGCTGAGCGCCAGATTGACCGTGGCCGACGCGACCATGAACCACTGGTCGTCCTCAAAATGGCCGAGGACGGCGCGGTAACTGCCCAGCATCCGGTGGTTCCAGCCGACGTACTCATTTAAGCAGAACACAAGCACGAAGCCCAGCGGCAGCAGCCATTTTTCGCCCATCCAGGACGCCATGAACGGCTGGAACAGGCAGAAATACGCCGTAGCCACGAAGCTGGCAAACAGGTAGCTGAACAGGTCCATGCCCCAGAACACCTGCTTGTCGTGGTCGTTGGCGGCGGCGGACTTGTCGTAGACGATGCTGCCGATGGCCGCGGCGAAGCTGTCCATGACCTTGTTGCCGAGGTCTGTGGCGGAGGTGGAAATCGTGTTGTAGTTGCCTAAAAACGTCGTCTGAGTCGAGCCGCCCAGGCGGGAGGTCACGATGGTGTCGGACGAGCCGTAGATGGTGTTGGACAGGCGGTGCACCAGAAAGTACCGCAGATCGTGGAAGATGCCGAGGTCTTTAAAGTCGTTGACCGTGACCTTAACGTCGTGTACGTAGGGAAAATCCTTCCTGAAGCGGCGGGCAATCAGCAGGTTGGCCGTGACGTTGAAGAAGATCGTCACGCTGAAATAGAGCACGTAGTTGGGGAACCACAGCGACACGGCAATTTTGGCAAGGCTCGTCAGCACGTTGCAGCAGAAGTCGATCTGGGTGCAGCGGTAGCCCTGCTGGGTGCAGGTGTACATCAGGCGGCGGGTTATCAGAAAATAACTGCACAGCGTTGAAATGACGTTCAGGCCGTAGACCGTGTATGCCGTGGCGGCGGGCACGTCGGGCATGATCCACCGCAGGGCCGCCGCGCCGATGAGCGCCAACCCCGCAATGACCAGGCCGACGACGCGGTAGGCCCACTTGTACATCGACATATACTTGCTGATCTTTTCCTCATTTTTGGCTGCGATTTGCTCGTAGAGACGATAACTTATGACGCTGCCAACGCCGAACTCGGCGATGGAGAAAAAGTTGAAAAGCTGGCTGACGACCTGCGATGCCGTGGTGATCTGCGGGCCGAAGTTATCGACGAGCAGACGCCGCGTGACGAGGCCCAGCAGCAGAAGCAGCAGACTGGACCCGAGGGCGTAGGCCATATTCAGTAAGGTACGTTTGGTACGCAAGGCAGTTCCTTTCACAAAAGCCTTCCCCCGAGGGCCGGACGAGGGGAGAGTATGAGTTGTAAGCCGTTCATGGGCGGTGATGGCGAGGTTAGCCCTCATCAGTCGCCTACGGCGACAGCTTCAGTCTCCGCGCCAAGAGCCGCCTACGGCGGTTGCGCTTCGACACGCGCCTGCGGGCGCAGCCCCTTGGGGGATGCCTTTAGCGGCGGCTCGCCGCCCACAGGGTAAATTTCGGCCCGAAGGTCTGCATCATCCACTGGAACAGCCGCCAGTCGCGGCGGGTGCGGACCTCGGTGCCGTGGGGGTAGAGCGGGCGCAGCTGCTCGATATAAGGCAGGCAGGTCTTGCGGATGGCGGCGTCCCTGACCGCTGCCGTGCGGGCCTGCGGCCAGAAAACGTCTGCAGCGGCATCCTGCATGGCGGCGTAGGCCGCGGCGTCCGCCGTGCCGTTGGCGGAGAGCCTGGCCAGGCGGCGCTGTGCGGCGGCAAGGCCCCGAAAGCGTTTGGGCAGATTTTTGGCATCTGTCAAAAGACTGCCCTGCCGTCCGACGCGGTAGTGGGTGAAAACCGTGTCCAGAAAGTAGAGCCTGTTGCAGTGCAGCAGCAGCTCAAGGTCAAAGGGCCAGTCCTCGGCCCAGACGCAGTCCGGCAGAAAGCGGACGCGGGCCTGCTCCAAAAAGGACCGCCGGATGCAGTATTTCCAGACCGACCAGTGCCCGGCAGTGTACAGGGCCTTCAGCCGCGCGGCGTAGTCGCTGCTGGCAAACGGGCCGGGCACCAGATGCAGACCGTCGTGCGGGGTCAGCGTGCCGTCGGGCTGCCATTCGAGATGCCTGCCGATGAACCAGTCGCAGTCCGGGTGGGCGGCCAGCGCACCGCGCAGCTGCGCCAGCAAGCCGGGGGCCATGGCGTCGTCACTGTCGAGAAACAGCAGCCAGACGCCTGTGGCGGCCTTGAGGCCGGTGTTGCGCGCCGCGGCAAGGCCGCCGTTTTCCCGGTGAATGACCTGCAGGCCGGGCAGCTCGGCGGCGAGGGCGTCGCACATCGCGCCGCTTTGGTCGGCGGAGCCGTCGTCCACAAGGATGCACTCCCAGTCGCGCGGGCCGGGCTGCTCGACCACGCTTTTGACGCAGGCGGACAGGTAGTTTTGCACATTGTAGACGGGGATGATGATGGAAAAGAGAGGCATAAGTGTCTCCTTGCTATAAAGCCTTCCCCCGAGGAGGGAAGGTGGCCCGAAGGGCCGGATGAGGGGAGAGTGTGCGCTGCAAGCTGTTAGCGGGTGATGATGGCGAGGTTTGCCCTCATCAGTCGCCTGCGGCGACAGCTTGCCCCGAGGGGGAAGTCTTTATAAGCTGCCATCCGTCCTGATACAAGGCCGTTTTCTTTGTGTGCGCATACCATTTATCCGGCGCCCAGGTTTGTTTATCGGGGGCGGGGGCAAGGTACTGCGCCCACCAGCTGTAGGTGGAGTTGCTCAGGACAAAGCCGCGGCAGAGCTGCATGAAGGCCAGGTCGGCGACGGCCTCGCCGCGGGGCAGGAACACGGCGGGCAGACCCGCGGTGTCCAGATGCTCCCGCGCCCAGTCGATGTCGTCGGAAAAGACAAACAGCGCGGCGTCGGGGTGTTCGTCCCTGACCGCTGCGACAGCGCGGGCGTAGTAGTCCGGCGTGCAGACCTGTAAGATCGCGTTCTCGGGCTTCTGGTAGTCGCCGCGGCGCAGATGGACGCAGACAGGGTACGCGGCGGCGGTGATCTGCGCCGCATAGGGCCCGGAGGGGGCGGCTTTTGCACGCAGCTCTTCCTTTATTATAGGGGCAAAATCCGCAAAGTAGCGCTCACTCTGGAAGTACCCCCACGCGAGGAAATCGCGGGCGTGGCCGCGGCGGGCGGGGGTGTAGCCGTCGGTGGCAAAGTGCAGGCCGACGGCGTTCAGCAGCGGGGCAGCGGCAGCCTCAAAGCTGTGCCAGTCGCGGGCCATCAGGCCGCGGCGCTGCTCGTACTTGATCATCAGCGCCTTGGCGGCGTTCCGGCGCGGCAGGTGTGCCTTGGCAAAGCCCGCGTCGGCAATGATTTTGACGTCCGGTGAGATGTTCAGTGCGTCCAGCGCGCAGACCGTGTGCGCCGGGGCACCGTCGCGCCAGTCCTGCCGGTCCAGCAGGGTGACGGGTTCGCCGCAGCGCAGACCCAGCGCCCGCGCGAAGGCGTAGATGAACATCTGGTTGCCGAGGCCCCCGGCCAGTTCGGCGTAGATCATGCGTGTCCTCCCAGTTTGTCGTACAGCTGCTCCATGCGGCGGGCAGCGGTTTTCAGCTCGTACCCGGCGGCGGAGAGCGCGGCCCAGTGGTCGTCGTGGTCGCCGTGGGCGGCGATGGCCTCGGCTTTGGCGGCCCAGTCGGTCAGCGGCGCGGCCAGCGGCAGAAAATGCACAAGGTCTGTCACCGAGCCGTCGTCGGGCACGTTGGTGGACGCCAGGCACGGCACGCCGCAGCCCTGCGCCTCCACCAGGGTGACGGGGCTGCCCTCAAAGTTGCTGGGCAGCAGAAACAGGTCAAAGGCGTTCATGAAGGCGGGTACATCGCTCTGCACGCCCGCAAAGATGACGCGGTCTGTCAGGCCGCGGCGGGCCGCGGCGGCGCGCATTTCAGGCTCCATCTCGCCGGTGCCGACGAGCAGCAGCTTCCAATGCGGGTCCTGCGCGGCCATCGCGGCAAAGACCTCCATCAGGAAAAGCGGATTTTTCTGGTGGTTCAGCCGCCCGACGAACCCGGCCAGCCGGTCCGTGTCGGTAATGCCCCAGGCGGCGCGGGTCGCGGCGCGGGCGGCGGCATCCGGGTGAAAGCGCCCGGCATCCACGGCGTTGCAGGCCACGGAAAAGTTCGGCTTAGCGTCGATATGGTCACCGAACACGAACCGCCCCGCCGCGACGCCGCAGCCGAGGAAGTAGTCCGCGAACAGCTGGTACACCAGATGGGCGGCGCGCCAGGTCAGCGTCATGGGCGGGTAGACGATGTGGCTGTGCACCACGATTTTAGCCCGGGGGCAGAGCACGCGCATCATGCCGCAGACCGGGGCACCGATCTTGCTGGCCGTGTGGTAGTGGATGATGTCGTAGTCCTTATGGGTGCGCAGGTGGGCGGCCAGGGCGCGGATGCGGTCCTTTTTGTTGTCCGGCACGGCGAGGATCTCGACGCCGTGCGCCTCGAGCGCCGGGGCCGTGCTGGCCTGGTCCGGCGGGCACTGACCGACGAAAAGGGTGACGCGGTATTTGGCGGTATCGAGGTGCAGGAGCAGGTTCTGGACATACCGCTGTACGCCGCTCTGCACGCCGAGGTGGTTGCTGATCATTAAGATTTTCATGGTGGTCTCCGGAAAAAATAAAAGATAAGAGAGAAAAGATAATAGAAGTGGAGCGGCGACGTGCGCCGCAATTTTAACCACAGGGGAATATAATATAAGGATAAAGCGATAGGCAGGGAAGGTTGAGGGCCGGACATGTCCGGCCCCTACGGGCAGGCTTTTTAAGACGCGCCGTCTGACGGCGCACATTTTTTATTATCTATTATCTCTTATCTATTATCTGAAAAATTACCAGTAGCTCCCGCCCTCGACCTTTTCTTTATTGCTGATGCCCTCGGTCTCGTCGGGACGGACCCAGGCGGGGTTGTAGAGCTTGGAAATGACGGGGTGGTCGTCCCAGCGCTTGCCCTTGATGCCAAACAAAAGCTGCGTGGCACCGCTCATTTGTATGGCGGCGTGGCCGGTGTCGCGGGCGTGGGCGGCCAGCGGCAGGCTGTAGGCCCCTGCGCCGACGATGGCGACGTCGTAGTCGGCAGCGTCCATCCGGCGCTCCATCTCGGTCAGGGCGTCAAACCAGTCGGCGTAGCCGGTATCCTGCCCGCCCAGACCCTGCACGGCCTGAATGACCGTCAGGCAGGCAAGCTCCGGCAGCACGTCTTTGCCGGGAAACAGCTGGGTGCGCTTTTCATACTGGGCTAAAATCGTGCGGCGGAACGGATGCACGACGAGCACCCGTTTGCCCGCGAGGGCGGCGCTCCACGGGCGGGCGTGGTAGTAGGGCTCCAAGGCGCGCAGCTCGGTAAAGCGGGTCGCGTCACAGCCGCGGATGACCTCCCGCTCGGCCCCGACGTTCCAGAGGGCGAGCAGCTCGGCGCTCTGCGCAGTCTTGACGTAGAGGCGGCAGAATTTGTCCAGCGTGGCATCGTCGGTGGGAAAGACGCCCGACAGATTCCGAATGTCCGCCCGCGTGCGGTCCGTGAAATTGTGCCCGCCGTTTTGCAGCCAGTCGGCCACGGTGCGCATCTCGGTGGCACCGCAGCGGCCAAACAGGAACGGCTGACCGCTCTCGAGCAGGTCGCGCACCAGGTCGTTGCCGGCAGCGGCGGGCAGGATGTCCACGCCGCGGTATTTCATTGTAAAGCGCAGACCGCGGTAGAGGTCGGCAGCCTTCTGCAAAAGAGGATTGTCGTTATCCATTGGCTTTTCCCTTTTTGGGCAGCAGGGTCAGGGCCAGCTCGGCACTGTTCTGCCACAGAAAGTTTTCGTTCACGCGGCTCTGGGCGGCATGGCCCATGGCGGCGGTGGTTTTGTCCAGCGCTGCGGCCAGCTCGGGCACGGTGCCGCACAGCAGGCCGCTGATGCCGTTCTCAATGATAAGGTCGGGGCCGGGGGCGTGGCGCGCCACCGGCGGGCAGCCCGCGTACATGGCCTCCAGCAGGCTCATGCCGAAAATCTCATTCGGGTTCAGGTTCACAAAAGCGTCGCAGGCATGATAATAAACGTGCACCTGCTCGTTGGGCAGCTGCGGGATCAGGCGGCAGCGGTCCAGTAAGCCCGCGTCGGTCAGGCGGCGGGTCAGCTCATCGCCCAGTGAGCCCCGGCCGATGATGATGGCGTACCAGTCCGGCGCGGCCTGCAAAAGCGGCACAAGGTCGAGCGGCTGCTTGTAGGGGTCAAGGCGGCCCACAAAGATGAACACCCGCGCGTGCTCGTCGATTTTGAGCGCACGGCGGATCTCGGTGCGGTTGTTGGGGATGGACGGGATGATGGCGGTGTCCAGCCCGACGGGCATCAGCCCCGCGCAGGGCACGCCGAGGCTTTCCAGCTCGGCGGCGACGGCGGGGGTTTTGGCGTAGGTGGGCGTTTTGCGATATACCGCCAGATTGCGGCGCAGCAGCAGATCCATGACCCTGCGCACGGCGGCGTGGTTGGAGGTGCTTTTCAGCGCACCGAGCTGGCTGTAAAACAGGATGCCGTGCTTTTGGCAGAAGCGGTACAGCCCCGGCACGCCGAGGGAGTTGTCGCCCATGACATGGACGGCGTCGGCATGCTCGTCGAGCAGGATCTGCCAGCTTTTATAGAATGCCTGCACGCCGAAGGCGACGGCGGGCATATAGCAGATTTTTACGTTTGGCTCCGGGGTCTCGATCCGGGGGGCTTTAGCGCCCGGCTCCGGGTAGAGCACGACGGCGCGGCAGCCCAGCGCGGCAAAGGCGCGGGCCAGGCCGACCTCCTGCCGGTTATACAAGCCCTTCTGGCCCGACGGCCCGCGGTAAAATTGCGGAATGACGATGGTTTTCATGAATGGATGATTACCTCTTTTGGGGTATAGAGACCGTAGGGACGAACATGGTTCGCCCGTGGCCGTTTGCTATGTGCGCAGCCTTCCCGGAAAATCGATGCGGCGTCAGGTTGGCGGGCGAACCATGTTCGCCCCTACAGAGCACGATTTTTTACGGTTTTGCTTCGGAAACGGTTTCGACGGCTGTCTCAATCTTCGGCAGCCTTGTCAGATACCTTGCGTCGATGATCTCTAAAACGTCATCGCGGCAGTAGGTGTGGATGCCGATGATGTCCGCGGGGGCAAGGCCGGTGATCTCGACGTTCTGCGGCGTGGCGGCGCAGAGAGGTACCTCCGAGCTGCCGCGGCGAGCGAGAAACTGCAGATAGACCCCGTAGTCCACGGTGGTGCTGACCTGGGTGGGGTGGATGATCTGCTCACCCAGCAGGAAAAACGGCCCGGCGTTGCGGCTGACAAGGTCAAAGTCGCGGTGCTGCAGATTGTAGGCTTCATCGGGCAGCAGCTCAAACGGGCCGGGCGCGGCGGGCAGCGTGTCCTCGGCAGGCAGCGGGACGGCGGCGGTCTCCTGTACGGCGTGGCGCAGCGTGTAGCGGCGGTAGCGCACATAGAGCTGGTTGTCGGGGCGGGTCTCGCTGCAAAGCAGGGTCAGGGCCTCGGCGCGGCGGTCCAGCAAAATCGTGTCGCAGAGCTCCTCGTCCGTGGGAAAGCGCTGCACCAGCTCCCATTGGGTGGGGAAGGTCTTGCAGCGGTAGAGCCGCAGGCTGTGGTCGCTGCCGGTCTCGGGGATCATCCAGACCTCACCGTTCCAGTCAAAGACCATCGGGAACGACAGGTGGAAATCTTCTTCCAGCGCGACGCGCCAGCCGTCGGCGGTGCCGTCGTCGTGCAGCTCGCAGACCTCGAGACGGCCCTTGCCGGTGGAGAGGTCCATCGCCTCAGCGAACAGCCAGCGCTTGCCGCGCCGGTGGTAGAGCAGCGGGTCGGCAAACCACCAGCCCTCCCGCCCGGGCAGCAGGGTGTAGGGGCCGCCTTCCAGAGCGGGCAGCGGCTCGGTGCCCTCGGCAGTGGGGCGGGGGCGCACGGCGATGGTGTAGATTTCTTTTTCGCCCATGACTTTGCGCAGCAGCCGCTTGGGCGGCATGTGCAGGGCGCGGTAAAACTGGTTCATGATACTTCCTCGGCGGCGCGGCGGCCGTATAGTTTTAGCAGGGTCTTGTAGTTTTCCTCGGCGCTGAAGCGGCGGCGGGTGGCGTTGGCGATGGCCGTGCAGTCAAACTGCATGGCGCTCATGGCGCGGACAGCCCCGGCCAGCGCGGCGGGGTCGCCGGGGGCAAAGCACAGCCCGTCAAACCCGGGCCGCACCGACGCCCCGACATTGCCGATGCCGCTGGCCAGCACCGGCGTGCCCAGCGCGTGGGCCTCCGCCGGGACAAGGGCAAAGCTCTCATAGCAGAGACTGGCGGCGACGACGGCGCGGCTCTCGGCCATCAGGCGGTGCAGCGCGTCCCGCGGAAGCTGGCCGACGAATTGCACCTTGGGCAGATTCTGCGCTTTGGCCCAGTCGGCCAGCGGGCCGTCCCCGGCCACAAGCAGCAGCGGTGCGTCCTTGCCCAGAATGCGCCATGCCTCAATGACGGTGCGCAGACCCTTTAGTTCCTCCAAGCGGCCCGCAAAGACGAACTGACGCTTGCGCTCCTCCCAGGGGGTGACGGGGCCGGTGGGCACGGTCACGGGGTTCGGCTTGACGACAAGGCGATTTTCGTCGAAGGTGGGATGGATCTTATTGAATTCCAGCAGCTTTTCCCGGTCAAACTCGGTGGGGGTGGTGATGGCGATGCCGCGCCATGTGCCCAGCACCCGATGCAGCCAGTAGGCGGCCACGACGACGAGCGTCTGCGCCCGGCTGCCGCGGTAGCAGCGGTGCCGCAGTGCGCAGTGCAGGCCGTGGTGCGGGCAGTCCTCACAGACCCGTCCGTCCCGCAGTAAGATGCCGTTCGGGCAGAACAGGCGGAAGTTGTGGAGCGTCAGCACCACCGGCACGCCGCATTTTTTGGCGGCGCGCACGACGGCAGGGCTGAGGAGCAGCAGCGTGTTGTGGATGTGGACGGCGTCGATGTGCTGCTGTTCTATGATATTCCGCACGTCGCGGGCGGCCCGACGGTTCCAGACGGCGCGAAAAGGCAGCAGCGCCTTAGCCGCGCCGTGGGCGGCCTCCTCATTGCTGCGCTCATAGACGACGACGGTGTGGCCGTGCTGCTCCAGCAGGGTGCGCTCCGCGGCAAAGACGGCGTCCTCGCCGCCGGGCAGCCGGTAATGACAGTGTATCAGCAGAATTTTCACGCAGCCGCCTCCTCTTGCAGACAATAAACCTATTATGACATTATACCCTTTTTGCGGCGCTTTCGCAACAAAAAAAGAGGAACGCAGTGCGTCCCTCGCGGTAAAATTACTGGTCGTCGTCATCGTGAAGCTGGGCCTCACGGATGGCCTTGATTTTTTTCTCGATGTCAAAGCTCTTTTCCAGTGCGGGGTAAATGGCCATCAGGCTCAGCAGGCAGGGCAGCCACAGGCTGGTTAAAATCAGCACAAAGCTGGAAATCGGCCAGAACAGCGCCACAGCGCCCCAGTACAGCAGCTGCCACAGCAGACCCAGGCCGCTGCGGGGCAGGTAGCCCAGGAACAGCATGAGGGAGTTTTTCAACAGTCCGGCGAAGGACAGGTCAAGCAGCGCGACCTGCACGTAGAGGTACTGGGCAATGCCGGCCAGCAGGATGAGGGCGACCAGCACGGTGATCACGGCCACCTGCCCGCTGGCAATGTCGATGTGGCAGAGTGAGAAAAGCTCCATGGCCAGCAGCAGGCCGCAGACAGCGCCGGGCAGCAGGGATTCCTTCAGGTTGCGCTTCCAAGTGCGGCGGTAGGTCTCCCACCAGTAGCCGGGCTCGTCGCGCAGCGTGCGCAGGATCGTGTCGTTCAGGCCGACGATCTGCGGCGCGGCGATCATGCCGCCCAGCACGCCCGCGATGACGAGCGGGACCAAAGAGTGGGTCTCGACGGCAAACCAGACACCGGCGGCAAACGGCAGACCGCCGAGCATCGCCAGTATGCCGGCCAGCCAGATGGTGGAGAAGTCGCGGCCCAAAATCTCAAAAAAGCGGGCAGCGCCCTTTTTGCGGGGGGCGTCGGGCGATACGCCCGGGCCGGGTTTATCAAAATTGCGCGTGAAAAGTCCCATGATACAATAGCTCCTTATTGGATGGTGTTGGGGGAAAAGAGGGGGCGGCGGCCTTTCGGGTCGATGCAAGCATCGACCCCTGCGCCGTAGGGGCGGATTCCATATCCGCGCGGGGTGTTTACC
>ERZ772900.2444-NODE-2444-length-13860-cov-12.166027_pt1 | contig 13860 bp, 10 predicted proteins | sample MGYA00512124_ERZ772900 | MGnify/ENA primary metagenome ERZ772900 (study PRJEB29015, sample SAMEA2737716) | human gut metagenome | biome: human gut; feature: human-associated habitat; material: faeces | place: China | collected 2012 ... | reverse complement strand
GAGGGGGAAAGGGAACCATACGGTGCCCTTGCCCCCTTTTGTTCCCGCCGGTGAACACCGGCACCCCCGCCGCCGGGCGGCGGCAATGCACAGCCATGTCATGGCGAATATCCCCGGCCCCGGGAGGGCCTGTCTCGCCTGCGGCGGCAAGCCGCCGGAACGGCGGAACCGCTCACCCTCTGCTGAGGGTAAAAACCACGGCGCGCCGCCGGATCGGCGGAAGGTCTGCCCTCTGCTGACGATCGGGATTTTAAGGATTTGCAAAGCCTTTTACAAAGGCTTTTCCTGAAAAGCCTTGCATTCCACCCGGCGGTACGATATAATAAAACTACTCGGAGAGGCAAAGCCTTTACCAGCAGAATTTCTTTGACCGCCCTTTCCCTCCGGAAAGGTGCTAAGGCCATACGGACAGCCGGGTCAAATGCCGAACATGGCAACTTTGTTGCCTTATTGAATTTTTATAAGTTGGCTGACTAAAAGCCGTGTGCCGCGGGCGCATACACTTGTGAAACAATCAATAAGAGTAGTAAAAGTAACGATTCTTGCTATATAGACTCTTTCCTCTTCCACAGACACGAAAAACAGTGCGGTCACTCCGCGCGAGAAGAGAATGATTGATTTTCCCCAAGGTGAAAGCGTGCCCGGTGCACTCCCTTCCATCCGGGGATTTTTTTATTATTTTTGTGAGGATATGATATGGAGAACAAGCTCAAACTCTACGGCTTTAACAACCTGACCAAGGCGCTGTCCTTTAATATTTACGATGTCTGCTACGCAAAGACCGAGCGAGAACAGCGCGACTACATCAAGTATATCGATCAGCAGTACAACTCCGAGCGACTGACCGGCATCATGGAAAAGCTGACCGAGATGATCGGCGCACATGTGCTGCACATCTCCAAGCAGGACTACGATCCGCAGGGCGCTTCCGTCACCTTCCTGATCGCGGAGGAGCACATGAAGCCGGCGCTCGAGCCGGATACCATCGTGGCGCACCTCGATAAGAGCCATGTCACCGTGCACACCTACCCCGAGTACCATCCGGATACCTGCCTTGCGACCTTCCGCGTGGACATCGACGTGGCCACCTGCGGCGAGATCACGCCGCTGTCCACCCTCGACTACCTCATCGGCTCGTTCGATTCGGACATTATCACGATGGACTACCGCGTGCGCGGCTTTACGCGCGATATTGAGGGCAAAAAGCTGTTTATGGACCACAATATGACGTCCATTCAGGACTTTATCGACCCCGCGACGCTCGATCGCTACGATGCCTACGACATCAACGTGTATCAGGCCAACCTGTTCCACACCCGCATGCTGCTCAAGGAGATCGACCTTCAGAACTACCTGTTCAACACCGACATCTACGAGCTGCCGCCCAAGACCCGTCTCAAGATCCACTCTGACCTCCGCCGTGAGATGATCGAGATCTTTTCGGGCAAGAACATTTACTAAACCCTAATTTCTGCCGAAAGAAGGCATTTCTATGGATCAATCCCGCGCGCCCATCATGGAGGCGCTCGAAAACTTCAAGGATATGCGCATTGTGCCGTTCGACGTTCCCGGCCACAAGCGCGGACGCGGCTCGCCCGAGCTGACGGCGTTCCTCGGTCAGCAGTGCATGACCGTGGATGTCAACTCGATGAAGCCGCTCGACAACCTGTGCCACCCGACGAGCGTCATCCGCGAGGCGGAGGAGCTGGCGGCCGATGCGTTCGGCGCGTCGCACGCCTTCCTCATGGTCGGCGGCACGACAAGCAGCGTGCAGGCGATGATACTCTCGGTCGTGAAGCGCGGCGACGAGATCATTCTGCCGCGCAACGTGCACCGCAGCGTCATCAACGCGCTCGTGCTCACCGGCGCGATACCGGTCTATGTCAATCCGCAGATGAACGACCGGCTGGGCATTTCGCTCGGCATGTCGGTCGCGGACGTCAAGGCCGCCATCGAGAAGCACCCGTCCGCGAAGGCGGTGCTCGTCAACAACCCGACCTACTACGGCATCTGCTCGAACATCCGGGAAATTGTAAGGCTCGCGCACGCGGCCGGCATGAAGGTGCTTGCGGACGAGGCGCACGGCACGCATTTCTACTTTGGGGAGAATATGCCGGTCTCCGCCATGGCGGCAGGCGCTGACCTCGCTTCGGTTTCCATGCACAAGTCGGGCGGTTCGCTCACGCAGTCGAGCTTTCTGCTGTGCGGCCCGTCGATGAACGCCGAACACGTCCGCCAGATTATAAACCTGACCCAGACGACCTCGGGTTCGTATCTGCTGATGGTCAGCCTTGACATTTCGCGCAAAAACCTTGCGCTGCACGGAAAAGAGATTTTCCGAAAGGTCGTTGACCTCACGACCTATGCCCGCGAGGAGATCAACCAGATCGGCGACTACTACGCCTACGGCGGCGAGCTCATCAACGGCGACACCGTGTACGATTTCGACACGACCAAGCTCGCGGTGAATACGCTCGACGTCGGTCTCGCCGGCATCGAGGTCTACGACATCCTGCGCGATTACTACGATATTCAGACCGAGTTCGGCGACCTCGGCAATCTGCTCGCCTATGTTTCGGTCGGCGACCGGGAGCGCGACCTCGAACGTCTCGTAGCCGCGCTGGCGGACATCCGCCGCCGCTATAAGCGCGACAAGGCGACGCTTATGCGGCAGGAATATATCTCGCCGCAGGTGGTCGCGGGGCCGCAGGAGGCGTTCTACGCGGACAAGCAGTCGGTCGCGCTCGACAGCTCGGTCGGCCGCATCTGCGCGGAGTTCGTCATGTGCTATCCGCCCGGCATCCCGATCCTCGCCCCCGGCGAGCGCATCACGCGCGACATTCTCGATTATATCCGCTACGCCAAGGAAAAGAACTGCATGCTGCTCGGCACCGAGGACCCCGAGGTGAACAGCCTTCAGGTCATCCGCGGCGTCATCAGCCCGGAATAAAAGGAGCGTTTTCCCCATGCAACTTACCTTTACCGAAATGCACACGCCGACGGTCGGCCTGCAAATTCAGGTGGACCGCCAGCTTCACACCGAAAAGAGCGACTTTCAGCGCATCGACGTATTTGAATGCGAGGAGTTCGGCCGCTTTCTCACGCTCGACGGCTACATGATGCTGACCGAGCGCGACGAGTTCATCTACCACGAAATGATGGTGCATGTGCCGATGGCCGTGCTCGGCGAGAAGATCAAAAAGGTGCTCGTCATCGGCGGCGGCGACGGCGGCTGTGTCCGCGAGCTGTGCCGCTACAAGCACATCGAGCACATCGACCTCGTGGAGATCGACGAGCGCGTCGTCGCGGTCTGCAAGGAGTATCTGCCCGGCGTGGCGTGCTCGCTCGACGATCCGCGCGTCCATATCCTGTATCAGGACGGCCTCAAGTACATCCGCCGCATCGAGGACGAATACGACCTCATCATCATCGACTCGACCGACCCGTTCGGCCCGGGCGAGGGTCTGTTCACGATGGAGTTCTACGGCAACTGCTACAAGGCGCTTCACGAGCACGGCGTGCTGGTCAATCAGCACGAAAGCCCGTTCTACAGGGGCGACGCGCTCGCCTGCCAACGGGCGCACCGCAATATCGTGCACTCGTTCGAGCTCAGCCGCCTGTTTCAGGCGCACATCCCGACCTATCCGTCCGGCCACTGGCTGTTCGGCTTCTCGTCGCGCGGCGTGCATCCGGTGCGCGACCTCGACCCGGACTGGTGGAACAGCCTCGGCCTCGAAACCGGATACTACAACACCAACCTGCACAAGGGCGCGTTCTATCTGCCGAACTATGTGCAGAAGCTGCTCGAAAAAGTAGAGGAATAACGAAAGAGCTTTCGATTTGTGCATCCGTTCTGCGAACAGGAGAATGCCGCACCCGCGGCGGAGGGCAAGAGGGTAGACACCAAGGTTTCTACCCTCTTAACTCCCACTTCCTTTTGCTTCATAGTCTGGCGCAGACCGGAGACCGACGACCGCTCCGAAACAGAGAACGGCAGAGGATTTTTTCTCTGCTGAGGATGGACTGCCTTCGGAGTCCGTCCTCTTGAGCAGCCTGTTCGCAGAGCTGGCTGCTATACTGCTACACAGACGATTTATCTTCTGCCGGGTGCGGCATAGCAGTGCCGCACAAATCGTTTACGGTTTGTTACAGACAGCACCTGCGAGGATAGATTGTACCAAACAGAGAGATTTGCATATGCCATGCGGTACGGTGCGCTTAGGAACTGCGTATCGTCGGCGCAGCTTCGCTTGTCTCTTGAGCGGCAGTTTAAACCATTCAACAAATCCAAATCATATCATTTAAGTTACACCAAGGAGGAACTAACCATGGGAAGAGCATTGATCATCGGCTGCGGCGGCGTTGCCGGCGTTGTCATTCACAAGTGCTGCCAGAACAGCGACGTTTTTGAGGAGATCATGATCGCGTCCCGCACCAAGAGCAAGTGCGACGCCATCAAGGAGAAGCTCGACGGCACGACAGCGACCAAAATCCGCACCGCAAAGGTGGACGCGGACAACGTGGACGAGCTGTGCGCGCTCATCGACGAGTACAAGCCGGACATCGTCATGAATATCGCTCTGCCGTATCAGGATCTGACCATTATGGATGCGTGCCTCAAGTGCGGCGTCAACTACATGGACACCGCAAACTACGAGCCGGAGGACACCGACAATCCGGAGTGGCGCGCCATCTACGAGAAGCGCTGCAAGGACGAGGGCTTTACCGCGTACTTTGACTACTCGTGGCAGTGGGCGTACAAGAAGAAGTTCGAGGAGGCCGGTCTGACCGCGCTGCTCGGCTCCGGCTTCGATCCGGGCGTAACGCAGGCGTACTGCGCTTACGCACAGAAGCATCTGTTCGATGAAATCGACACCATCGACATCCTCGACTGCAACGGCGGCGACCACGGCTATCCGTTCGCAACCAACTTCAACCCGGAGATCAATCTGCGCGAGGTATCCGCGCCCGGCTCCTACTGGGAGGACGGCCACTGGGTCGAGATCCCGGCCATGTCCATCAAGCGTGAGTACGACTTCGATCAGGTCGGCCACAAGGACATGTACCTGCTCCACCACGAGGAGATCGAGTCGCTCGCGAAGAATATTCCGGGCGTGCAGCGCATCCGCTTCTTCATGACCTTCGGCCAGTCCTACCTGACCCACATGAAGTGCCTGGAGAACGTCGGCATGCTGTCCACCACCCCGATCGAGTTTGAGGGCCATCAGATCGTGCCGATCCAGTTCCTCAAGGCGCTGCTGCCCGACCCGGCGACCCTCGGTCCGCGCACCAAGGGCAAGACCAACATCGGCTGCATCTTCACCGGCAAGAAGGACGGCAAGGAAAAGACCGCCTATATCTACAACGTCTGCGACCACGAGGAGTGCTACCGCGAGGTCGGCTCGCAGGCCATCAGCTACACCACCGGCGTTCCGGCGATGATCGGCGCGGCGATGCTGCTGACCGGCAAGTGGAACAAGCCGGGCGTGTACACGGTCGAGGAGTTCGATCCCGATCCGTACATGGAGGCGCTGAACAAGTGGGGTCTGCCGTGGCAGATCGATGACAAGCCGGTGCTGGTGGACTGATATGAGATTTACCGATCTTCCGACTCCCTGCTTTATCATCGACGAAAACCGCCTTGTGCAGAACCTTGCGGTGCTGCGCGACGTCGCGCGGCGCAGCGGCGCGAAGATCCTGCTCGCGCAGAAGGCGTTTTCCATGTTTTCGACCTATCCGCTGCTGCGCGAGTACCTCGCCGGAACGACCGCGTCCGGTCTGTTCGAGGCGCGGCTGGGTCACGAGGAATTCGGCGGCGAGACGCATGTCTATTCGCCCGCGTACACGCCGGACGAGTTCCATGAAATCCTGAATTATGCCGACCACATCGTGTTCAACTCGTTCACGCAGTGGAAAAAGTACGGCAATCTGGCGCGCGTGGCCGGAAAGAGCTGCGGTCTGCGCCTCAACCCGGAGTGCTCGACGCAGCCGAGCGACCACGCCATCTATGACCCGTGCGGCCCGACCTCGCGTCTGGGCATCACCGAGGCGAACTTTCAGCCTGACCTGCTCGACGGCATCGAGGGTTTCCATTTCCACACGCTGTGCGAGCAGAACGCGGACGATCTCGTGCGTACGGTCGCGGCGTTTGAAATGCGCTTCGGCCGCTACATGGAGGGCATGAAATGGCTCAATCTCGGCGGCGGCCATCACATCACCCGTGCGGACTACGATGTGGACGCGCTCGTTAACTGCATCATCTACCTGCGCGACAAGTACAAGGTGCAGATCTATCTCGAGCCGGGCGAGGCGGTCGTGCTGAACGCCGGCTATCTGGTCTCGACCGTGCTCGAGACCATGAAAAACCGCAAGGATATCGCCATTCTCGATACCTCGGCGGCGTGCCATATGCCGGACGTACTCGAAATGCCGTACCGTCCGCCGGTCATGCGTGCGGACGAGCCGGGGTGCAAGGCGTTCGATTATCTGCTGACCGGCCGCACCTGTCTTGCGGGCGACGTCATCGGCGAGTATTCGTTCGATGTGCCGCTGATGGCAGGCGACACTGGCGGTAGCCGAAAAGCGCAGCATTGCCGCAGCCGCCGCAGCGCTCATTGCTGCCGAGGATTTTGTATTCATTGATGCAGGCACCACCACGCTGGAGCTGGTGCGGGCGTTGACGGGTGTGGCGCTCAAAGCCACCTATGTGACCAATGGCGTGGCGCACGCCCGGCTGCTGGCGCAGAAGGGTTGTCGGGTGTATCTTCCCGGCGGGCTGCTGCGCCCCCAGACCGAAGCCATCGTGGGCGCTCCGGCGGTCAGCAGCATCCAGCAGTATAACTTCACCAAAGCATTCATGGGTGCCAACGGTGTGGCGCTGGAGGCGGGCTTTACCACCCCGGACCCCGAGGAAGCAGCGGTAAAGGCCGCTGCCGTCCGCCGCGCCCGGGAAAGCTGGTTCCTTGTGGATGACGCCAAATTTGCTAAAATTTACCCGGCGGTCATCACGGACCTGCACGGCGGTGCCATCCTGACCAACCGCTGCCCGAACCCGAAATATAAGCAGTATACGTTCGTAAAGGAGGCAGAAGCATGATTTACACCGTTACCTTTAACCCGGCCATCGACTACGTTGTGCGTCTGGACGCACCGCTGGAGGTGGGTGAAGTGAACCGCGCCCAAGGCGAGGATTGCGTGCTGGGCGGCAAGGGCATCAACGTGTCCGGCGTGCTGGCGCAGCTGGGCTGCGAGAGCGTGGCGCTGGGCTTTGTGGCGGGTGAGACCGGCGCATGGCTGGAGCGCGGTCTGGCGGCACAGGGGCTCAAGACCGACTTTGTGCATCTGGAAAACGGCATGACCCGCATCAACGTCAAGATCAAGGCCGGGCAGGAGACTGAGCTGAACGGCGCAGGCCCTGCCATCCCGGAAAGCGCTTTGCAGCAGCTGGAAGCCCAGCTGGACAAGCTGGCCGAGGGCGATATCCTCATTCTGGCAGGCAGCATCCCGGCAAGCCTGCCGCAAAGCGTCTACGAGCGGCTGCTGGCGCGGCTGCAGGGCAGGGGCGTGCGCGCGGTGGTGGACGCTACCCGCGACCTTCTGGTAAACGTGCTGCCCTACCACCCCTTCCTTATCAAGCCCAACAACCATGAGCTGGGCGAGATCGTGGGCAAGGTACTGACCACTGACGCAGAGATCGTGGCAGCTGCCCGCACTTTGCAGGAAAAGGGCGCGCGCAACGTGCTGGTAAGCATGGCCGGGGACGGTGCGCTGCTGCTGGACGAGCAGGGACAGGTGCACCGCATCGGTTGCCCCAAGGGCAAGGTGGTCAACAGCGTGGGTGCAGGCGACAGCATGGTGGCCGGTTTTGTGGCCGGGTATCTGCAAAGCCGCAGCTACGCGCAGGCGCTGCGTCTGGGCACGGCCTGCGGCAGCGCAACGGCTTTCAGCCTTGGGCTTGCCACAAAGGAAAAGATCGACGAGCTGCTGGCGCAGCTTTGATAGGATAAAAGGAACAAAGGAGGAACGTTTATGCGCATTACCGAGTTATTTACCGCACAGTCCATTGCGCTGGACGAAGCGCTGCAGACGCAGGAGCAGATCCTGAGCCGTCTGGTGGAGCTGCAGGCTACCCATGGCAACATCACCGACAAAGAGGCTTACAAAAAGGCACTCTACGCCCGCGAGGCCGAGGGCTCTACCTATGTGGATAACGGCATCACCGTGCCCCACGCCAAGACCAATGTGGTCACCCGCCCCAGTCTGGCCGCTCTGCGGCTGAGCACCCCGGTGCAGTATAATGCCGAGGATGACGGCACCACCGATTTACTGTTTGCCATTGCCGCCCCGGAAAACGGCAGCCTGCATGTGGATATGCTGGCGCGCATGATGCAGATGCTGATGAACGAGGACTTTGTGGAAAAGCTTAAAGCCGCCAAGACCCCCAAGGAGTTTTTGGAGTGCATCGACGCGCAGGAGGAAGCACAGTTCGGCGCAGAAAGCTTTACCCAGCAGGCCATCCCGCAGGACGGCTACCGCATTCTGGCTGTAACTGCCTGCGTCAACGGCATCGCCCACACCTATATGGCCGCAGAAGCGCTGACCAAGGCCGGTGACAAGCTGGGTCTGCCCACCAAGGTGGAGACCAACGGCTCGGACGGCGCAAAGAACATCCTGACCCGCGCCGAGATCGCCGCCTGTGACGGCATCATCGTGGCAGCGGAGAAAAAGGTGGAAACCGCCCGCTTCGACGGTAAGCCGGTGCTGTTCACCCGCGTGGACGACGGTATCCATAAGCCGGAGGAACTCATTAAGAAAATCGCCCACGGCGAGGTGCCTGTGTACCACGCCGAGGGCGGCGCAGCAGCCGAGGACGACAGCTCTACCAAGGACAGCTTCGGCCGCAGCCTGTACAAGAACCTGATGAACGGCGTTTCCCACATGCTGCCCTTTGTGGTGGGCGGCGGCATTATGATCGCGCTGGCCTTCCTGCTGGATGATTACAGCATCAACCCCGCAAACTTTGGCATGAACACCCCCGTTGCCGCCTTCTTCAAGACGGTGGGCGGCGCAGCCTTTGGCTATATGCTGCCCATTCTGGCGGGCTTCATCGCCATGTCCATCGCCGACCGTCCGGGCTTGGCCGTAGGTTTTGCCGGCGGCGTGCTGGCCATGAACGGCACCAACTTCACCGACCTTGCCGCAGGCAGCACCACTGGCATCTCCGGCGGCTTCCTTGCAGCGCTGCTGGCCGGTTTTGCGGCGGGCTACATCGTGCAGTTCCTTAAAAAGATCACCGAAAAGCTGCCTGCCAGCCTGAACGGTATCCGGCCCATGCTCATTTACCCGCTGGGCGGCATTCTCATCGTAGGTGCGATGATGTGCGCCGTGAACCCGGTTATGGGCATGATCAACACCGCCATGACCGACTGGCTCAACGCACTGGGCGGCAGCTCCAAGGTGCTGCTGGGTGCTATCGTGGCCGGTATGATGAGCGTGGATATGGGCGGCCCGGTCAACAAGGCAGCCTACGTCTTTGGCACCGCAGCCCTTGCCTCCGGCAACTACGAGGTGATGGCCGCCGTCATGGTGGGCGGCATGGTGCCTCCCATCGCTATTGCCCTGTCCACCACCTTCTGCCCCCGCAAGTGGACCCCGGACGAGCGCCGCAACGGCATCGTAAACTACGTCATGGGTCTGTGCTTCGTGTCCGAGGGCGCTATCCCCTATGCAGCAGCCGATCCGCTGCGTGTTCTGCCCAGCTGCGTTGTCGGCTCTGCTGTTGCCGGTGCACTCTCCATGACCTTCGGCTGCGCACTGCGCGCACCCCACGGCGGCATCTTCGTATTCCCGGTGGTGGATCACGCTGCGCTGTACTGCGTGGCGCTGGCTGTGGGCAGTGTGCTGGGTGCAGTGATCCTGAGCCTTGTCAAAAAGACCCAGCCCGCCGAGGCAAAGTAACAAGCCATTTTCTTTCTCCATACGGATAGTTCTTCATAAGAGCAAAGGGGACTGTCGCACACTGCGGCGGTCCTTTTTGCATTTTCCGACCGTCTGCGGTAAAAAGATGTTTTTTGCACCGGACAGTTCCCCGGCGGTGGAAAATGTGCTATCATAGAAACGATAGGAATGTGTAAGACCCCGCACTTGCGGGGAGAAAGGAAACGATCCGTTCCATGCACAGACAAAGCTTCTGGAACCACCGGTTCACCCGCACCCGGATCAAAAGCGAGAAGGTCCAGCTGCCGGAAATGCTCTTCGGCTATATTCTGGGTCCCATGGGTGCTTCCATCTCAGGCAGTATTTTCGGCAGCATCCTGCAAAGCTACTTCACCGATGTGCTCCGGCTGGATCTGCGGTTCCTCAGCCGGTTGCAGCTGGTGTCCACCGTGCTCATCGTGGCGGCAAACCTTCTGGTAGGGCAGCTGATCGAGCGCACCCGCGCCACGGCGGGCAAGGCAAGGCCGTGGCTGCTGCTTTCGGTGTTTACCTTTTCCTCTGCCAGCGTGCTCATGTTCATCGTGCCATTTCAGGGCATTGCGCGCATGGTGTGGATCGCCGTGGCGTACAACCTGTACTACTCGTTTGCATCCCCCATTTACAGCACAGCCAGCAGCATCATGATCTCGGTGTCCACCCGGGACAGCCGTCAGCGCGGGTTGCTGGCCTCCATCAACAGCATGGTGGGGCTGGGCGTGATGGGCACTTGCAGCATGGTGTTCCCCATGCTGGTGTCCTTTTTCCTCCGGGAAAATATCCACCGCTGGTTTTTCACTATGCTGGGTGTGGCGGTGTTCACCGGGCTTACCATCTACTTGCAGTTCGCCTTTACCCGGGAGCGTGTCACCGAGGAGCGCCGCATTCTGGAAGGCCTGTACGGGCCGGAAGATGAATTTGAAGCCGCTCGGCAGACAGAAGCTCCCCCGCCGGAGTCTGTACCGGTGCAGCGGGTCTCGCTGCGCCGCCAGCTGCGGGCGGTGGCTGCCGACCCCATGTGGTGGCTCATCATGGGTGTATGCGTTTTGTTCCAGTGGAGCGGATCTTTAAAAAACAGCACCATGACCTACTATTGCAAGTGGGTGGTGGACAACACCTTTTTGGGCAGCGCCGGTGCATGGGGCGCGTCCCAGTCCCTGCTGACCATGATGGGTGCGCTGCCCATGGCGCTGGCCTCGGTGCTGCTGGTGCCGCTGACCGACCGGTTCGGCAAGCGCAAGGTGTGCGGCTGGTTTCTGCTGCTGGGCGCTGCGGGCGGCGTACTCGCGGGGCTGGGGCAGGGCAGACTGGTCCCTGTTGCCATCGGTGTTGCGCTCAAGTGCTTCGGCTCTGCGCCTACCTGCTGTCTGCTCCTTGCCATGGTGACCGATGTGGTAGACCATGTGGAGGGGCGCAGCGGCATCCGCACGGACGGACTTACCATGTCGGTGTACAGTTCCCTGTCCGTGGCGGGCGGCTCGGTGATGAGTGCACTGTTCAACGGGGTGCTGGCGCGCACCGGCTATGACCAGTGCGCCAGCACGGCGCTGGGCACTGCTGCCCAGAATGCCGCCGTGCGCCATGTGATCGCAGGCGGTTATATCTGGGTGGAAACGCTCAGCTATGTGGCGGCGGGGCTTTTGCTGCTGGCCTTCTGGAAGGTGGAAAAAGATCTTGCCGCCCGGCAAAAGACCTGACCCAAAACGGCATCTGCAACAAAAAACAGAACTCTGTACCGCCCAAAACGGCCTATCCTGCCGGAATTGCATTCTGCGCGTTGTTTTGCATTGCACCCCATCCCGGGCTGTGGTATACTTATGCTTGTGATTTTAAAGTCCGGGTATGGTGTGCCCGGCCACCAGAGAGGAAACGAACGATGAAAATAGGATTTGACAACGACAAATATCTTTCGATGCAGTCCGAGCATATCCGCGAGCGCATCAAGAAGTTTGACAATAAGCTGTATCTGGAATTCGGCGGCAAGCTGTTCGACGATTACCACGCTTCCCGCGTGCTGCCCGGCTTTCAGCCGGACTCCAAGCTGCAGATGCTGCTGCAGCTCAAGGAGCAGGCCGAGATCGTCATCGTCATCAGCGCCGAGGACATCATCAGCAGCAAGGTGCGCGGCGACTACGGCATCACCTACGATCTGGATGTGCTGCGTCTCATCGACGCGTTTCAGGAGGTGGGGCTGTATGTGGGCAGCGTGTGCGTGACCAAGTACACCGCCGCCGCCGAGGTGGAAGCCTTTGAAAAGCGGCTGAACAGTCTGGGCATCCGCACCTTCCGCCACTACAAGATCCCCGGCTACCCCAACGATGTGGCCCGCATTGTCAGCGACGAGGGCTACGGCCGCAACGAGTACATTGAGACCGAGCGCCCGCTGGTGGTCATCACCGCACCCGGTCCCGGCAGCGGAAAGATGGCCGTCTGCCTGTCCCAGCTGTATCATGAATATAAGCGGGGCGTCAAGGCCGGTTACGCCAAGTTCGAGACCTTCCCCATCTGGAACATTCCCCTGAAGCATCCGGTCAATCTGGCCTACGAGGCCGCCACCGCAGACCTGAACGATGTGAATATGATCGACCCCTTCCATCTGGAAGCCTACGGCGTGACTACCGTGAACTACAACCGCGACATCGAGATCTTCCCGGTGGTGAACGCGATGTTCGAGTTGATCGCAGGGCAGAGCCCCTATAAGTCCCCCACGGACATGGGCGTGAACATGGCTGGCAACTGCATCGTAGACGATGCAGTCTGCTGCGAAGCCTCCCGGAAGGAGATCGTGCGCCGGTACTACAAGTGCCTGTGCGAGCAGAAGATCACCGGCACCGCCAAGGAGAGTGAGCGCTACAAGCTGGAGCTGCTGATGAATCAGGCCGGGCTGACCATGGGAGCCCGGGAAGTGGAAAAGCAGGCACACGCCCGCAGCGAAGCCACCGGCGGCGCACCGGCTGCTGCCATTGAGCTGAGCGACGGCACTGTCATCACCGGCAAGACCGGCCCGCTGCTGGGTGCTACCGCAAGTGCCCTGATCAACGCACTCAAGCATCTGGCGGGCATTCCGCAGGAGACGGATCTGGTCAGCGCTGCGGCCATCGAGCCTATCCAGACCCTCAAGACCAACTATCTGGGCGGCAAGAACCCCCGTCTGCACACCGACGAGATCCTGATCGCCCTGTCCAGCTCTGCCGCTTCCAGCGAGCTTGCCGCAGCAGCTATGCACCAGCTGCCCAACCTCAAGGGCTGCGATGTGCACTCCACCGTGCTGCTTTCCAGCGTGGACAGCAGTACCCTGAACCGTCTGGGCATGTACCTGACCTGCGACCCCGTCTACGAGGAAGAGGATCGCAAGTACCATAAGCTGTAAAAATAAAAAGAAACTGGTAAACACCCCGGTCAGCGCCGTCAGGCGCTGACCGGGGTGTTTGTTCTGTTGCTTGCCAGTTGTCCGCAGATGTGGTACACTTGTTCTGCTTAATTCAATATAAAGAGGATAGGAAAAGAGGAATAACAACATGGAACAACAACACAAGCGCAGCGCGTTCTCCGGTAAGATCGGGTTCGTGCTGTCTGCCGCAGGCGCTTCGGTGGGTCTGGGCAACATCTGGCGCTTCCCGTATCTGGCAGCCAAATATGGCGGCGGCATTTTTCTGCTGGTATACATTCTACTGGCAGTCACCTTTGGCTATACCATGATCGTGGCCGAGACCGCGCTGGGCCGTATGACCCACAAAAGCCCGGTCAGCGCCTATGCTCATTTCGGCAAGGGCAGGGGCATCCGGTTCGGCGGCTGGATCAACGCCATCATCCCCATTTTGATCGTGCCGTACTATTCGGTCATCGGCGGCTGGGTCATCCACTATCTGGCCGAGTATCTGTGCGGAC
>ERZ772900.2442-NODE-2442-length-13866-cov-5.706755_pt1 | contig 13866 bp, 12 predicted proteins | sample MGYA00512124_ERZ772900 | MGnify/ENA primary metagenome ERZ772900 (study PRJEB29015, sample SAMEA2737716) | human gut metagenome | biome: human gut; feature: human-associated habitat; material: faeces | place: China | collected 2012 ... | reverse complement strand
GGCAGAAATGCCGCACAGGAAGAAATCTCGACCATGAGGGTGGGGTGACAGCCAGCGGACAGGCGAGCGAGCCTATCCGCTCTTTGTGTTGGCTGGAATAGCCCAAGAATCAAATGTATGAGAAGTGGATGTTGTTACGAGTAAAGGGGAGGACTGTTTCCCGAAAGATATAAAGCAGTTCCTAAACCATTATTACGATACGAATGAAATTTTTAGAGGAGAGAGTCAGATGAAGAAAAATGGTGAAATAAAAGTGTGCTTGGTGGGTTCATCTGGCGGCCATTTGACCCACCTTTATATGTTAAAGCCTTTTTGGAAGGATAAAAATCGCTTTTGGGTGACATTCGATAAGGAAGATGCAAGAAGCCTTTTAGAGGGAGAAAAGGTATACCCTTGTTACTTCCCGACAAACCGTAGCATTAAGGCACTCATTAAAAATACAAAAATTGCGTGGGATGTGTTGCATAAGGAAAAGCCAGATTTGATTATTTCCTGCGGCGCAGCAGTTGCGGTTCCGTTCTTCTATATCGGAAAAATGATGGGCGCAAAGCTGGTTTATATTGAGGTCTTTGATCGGATTGATAAGCCGACTATGACGGGAAAAATGGTTTATCCCATTGTGGACAAGTTTGTTGTGCAGTGGGAAGAACAGAAAAAGGTCTATCCGAAAGCGGTCAACCTCGGCAGCATTTTCTAAGTAGGGGTAAGAAGTAATGATTTTTGTGACGGTAGGAACACATGAGCAGCCGTTTAATCGACTGATTCAAAAAGTAGACAAATTGAAACGCGATGGGGTTATCAAAGATGATGTAATTATCCAAACGGGCTTTAGTACATACGAGCCGAAATATTGTCAGTGGAGCAAATTAATTCCGTATCAGCAGATGGTAAAGAATGTGGCCGATGCTCGTATTGTGATTACCCACGGTGGCCCAGCCAGTTTTATCATGCCGCTGCAGATTGGAAAAACGCCCATCGTTGTGCCGCGTCAACATCAGTACAACGAGCATGTAAATGACCATCAGGTCGAGTTTGCAAGAAATGTGGCACAGAGAATGGGAACGATTATCCCGGTAGAAGATATTGAAACATTGGGAGATATCATAACGAACTATGATCAGATTGTTGCTGGCATGGGACATGGTATGAGCAGTAACAATACAAAGTTTAATGAAGAACTTGAAAAACTGGTAGATGAATTGTATTGAGGATGGGTGGATGAGAAAAGTTGGAATCATGTCGATGCAGCGCATTGCAAACTACGGTTCGTTTTTGCAGGCATATGCATTGAAGCAGCTAATTGAGGAAGTTGGCTGTAATGTAGAATTTGTGGACTACCATGTAGGTGCTCCAGTAATTGCAGAAAATGCAGATAGTAAAAACAAGGTTGTCCGAAAGATAGAAAAGGGGCTGGAAACCTTTCGGTATCGGGCTCCTCTTGCACACAAATTATCGTTCATCCGATATAAACAGTCTTTCGCTCAAAAGTATATGCCACTTTTAAGGATTACGGATGAAATGAACTACAATCCGACATTGGACTGTCTTGTGATTGGCAGTGACGAGGTCTTCAACTGTATTCAAAAAAATACCAATGTGGGTTACTCGCCAGAATTGTTTGGAAAAGATAACCATGCAAAAAGGCTTATCACTTACGCGGCATCTTTCGGCAATACAACATTAGAAAAGCTGGAAAAGTATCAAAAAGCTGATGAAGTTGGAGCATTGTTACAGAAATTTGATGCGGTTTCTGTACGGGACGCAAATTCGGGAACTATTGTGAAGCAGCTCACGGGAAAAGAACCGGTCTATAACTTGGACCCGGTTCTGACCTATGATTATATGAACTGCTGCGATAAAATTCCACAGCTCCGGGCCGACGAGAAATATCTGATTTTGTATGCGTATGCAGGCCGCATTTCCAATGAGGAAGCAGACTGGATTGCTGCTTATGCAAAGAAAAAAAATCTGAAAGTTTATGCAATCGGCGGTATTCAGAAATGTGCAGACCGCTTTGTGGATTGTTCTCCGTTTGAGGTTCTGGCTTATTTCAGAAATGCAGAAGAAGTCATTACCGATACGTTCCATGGCAGTATCTTCTCAGTAATCACACACCGTCCGTTTACGACACTGATTCGCAAGAGTGTGGGAAATAGCTACGGCAATGAAGAAAAATTGAGTGATTTGCTGGAACGGTTGGATTTGGCAGACCGAATGACAGCGAAAGTTGAAGATGCAGAAAATATCAATGAAGAAACGATTGATTACGCAAAAGTTGATGAGCTGTTGAAAGCACATCGAGAAGTGGCGAAGGAGTATCTGCGAAGTAATTTAGAGGGATAAGATGGAGAACGTAGCAAGGATAAAAGAGAAATGTGTGGGATGCAAAAGCTGTGCGCAAAGCTGCCCGAAACACTGCATCTCTATGGTGGAAAGCAACGAGGGCTTTTGGTATCCGTCCGTTGATGAAAAAAGCTGTATCGAGTGCAAATTGTGCCTAAAAAAATGTCCGGTGGAGAATACAGAATTTCATCGGAACAACCCCAAAAAAGTCTGGGCGTGGCGCAACAAAAACGATACGGATATTATGTGTTCCGCATCTGGTGGCGCAGCAGACAGCGCGGTAAAGACGGTTTTGCAAATGGGTGGTGTAGTCTATGGTGCCGCTTATGATGAACAGTTGGTAGTAAGCCACATTGAAGTGACAGACGAGACAGATAGAGAAAAACTCCAATCCTCTAAGTATGTTCAGTCCGATCCGAAAGACAGCTATGCAAAGGCCAAACAGCGACTCGTTGAGGGAAAAACGGTGCTTTTTACAGGAACACCCTGCCAAATTGCTGGCTTGTATGCTTTCTTGGGTGGCAATCCTGAAAATCTATATACGGTTGACCTGATTTGTCACGGCGTTCCGTCTCCGAAGTTTTTTAAAAAGTATTTGGAATACCAGAACAAGCAAACGGCAGGTAAAGTGATTTACTTCAATTTCCGCTCCAAAGATAAACGGGGCTGGGGAACACAATATCTGCTAAAGACAAAGACAAAGACAAAGACAAAGACAAAGACACTCTCTCTTGATCGCTATGGAAAACATTTTATGGATGGTGACTGTTACAGAGAGAGCTGTTATCAGTGCGACTATGCGAATACGAGCCGCGTAGGAGATTTGACAGTTGGTGATTTTTGGGGAATTGCCAAGAGCCACCCGGATTTTAATTCTCCAAAGGGCGTGTCCAGTTTATTTGTCAATACGGAGAAAGGTCAAAAACTCTTTGAAATGATGCGACCCCTTGCAGAAGTGGAAGGGGCAACGCTGGAAGAGGGAATGGTGAAGCAGCATAATCTGGTGCAGCCGAGTGGCAGACCGGAAACGAGAGATACCTTCTATAACGGCATCGATGAACCCGACTTTATCGAACACATCAAGGTTGGGCTTCAGCCAAAAGCATGGCTGAAATCTGTGCTGCCGAATAAACTGATTCAAAAGATCAAGTCTCTTTGAGATCTTGTGGAGGAAGAATTCATGGGAGAGCCGATAAGAGTTTTGCATATCCTGCAGCGAATGGAAGCTGGCGGTACGCAGGCTTTGTTGATGAATATATACCGGAAAATTGACAGAACAAAAGTACAGTTTGATTTTCTGGTCGTTTATAAGGAAAAGCAGTTTTACGATGATGAAATTGAGAAAATGGGAGGGCATGTTTACAAGTTATCTTTCCGAGAAGATTTGAATCTTCCGAAATTTCAAAAGGATTTGGCGGATTTTTTTGCCCAGCATCATGAATATAAAATTGTTCACTGTCACGCCTATACGATTGGATATTTCTGCCTGAAAGCTGCAAAGAAAGCAGATATCCCTGTCAGAATTGCACATTCACATAATAATGAGACTGTACACGATATAAAGTACTTGCCGAAGCTGGTCATGCAACGGATATTCACTAAAAACGCTACAGATCTTTTCGCCTGCTCTGAAGAAGCTGGAAAATATCTGTTCAAAGACAAGCCGTTTCAAGTGCTGAAAAATGCGATTGATTCGCAGAACTTTATTGCGGATGCGGATACCAAAAACGAAATCAGGAAAGAACTGGGGTTAAAGGATAAATTTGTTGTCGGCCATGTTGGTCGCCTGCATCCTCAGAAAAACCATGATTTCCTGATTGATGTTTTTGCAGAAATTAAGAAGAAAAAGCCGGACGCGGAATTGATCCTCGTTGGTACGGGGCCATTAGAGGAAAAAGTGAAAAGCAAAGTGGCAGAAAAAGGACTTTCGGATTGTGTGCATTTTCTTGGAAATAGAAAGGATATGAACAGAATTTATCAAGCGATGGATGTATTTGTTTTCCCATCTTTGTTTGAAGGTCTGGGTATTGTTGCAATCGAAGCACAGGCGGCGGGTGTTCCTATTGTCTGTTCTGAAGGTTTGCCACCGGAAACAGATATTACGCCGATATACCAGAAACTTCTACTGAGCGATGGCGCAGAAAAGTGGGCCAATGTAGCGCTTGAAATGGCACAAAATCCAAAGGCCCATACCAATATGCAGCAGTATGTGATTGATGCAGGATTTGATATGGATGCAACTGCAAAATATATGGAAAAATACTATCTGACAAAAAATGAATTGACTATAGAGGAATCACGATGAAATTAACAGTAAGTCAAATGTATTTTGCATTTGTAATTGCCAATGTTTTTTGTAAAGGTATTGGGTTGAATAGTTCAAGCGTGATATACAAGATTATCATGGTGGTGGGACTGATTGGCATCCTGATAGGGATTAGTACCAGAAAATATTCACGAAAAGAAAGTTTTATTTCAGCGGTAATGCTATCGTCTGGTATTATGACATTGCTGATAACGAAACAATATACATTTCTTATAACTTGTATTGCAGCAATCGGCATAAAAAAAACAGATGTCGATAGATTGATGAAAAATGTTTGCTCCATTAGAACTATTTGCTTTGGATTGATATTCAGCTTGGCACTGCTGAATATCATAGATCGGGACAAGGTGGAAATATGGAGAAATACAGGATATGTCTCGCGATACGGAATGGGTTATGGGCATCCTAATATTCTACATTTGACCTTGTTTATTGTGTTGACACTTAATTATTATTTAAATGTCGAAAAGAAAAATGATTTAAAGAAATTCTGGATTATTGCTCTTGCTTTAAATATCTTTGTATATAGGTATTCGGCGAGTCGAACGGGATTTATAGTAATAAGTATTTTTGAACTCTTGATTCTTGTGCAAAAAATTGGAATTGCAAGAAAGGGCTTAACAAAACTTCCAATTGCTGTGTTTTGCACGCTGATGTTTTTTACATATTTGACACCGGCTTTGAAGAATTTGGGAGTAGTAGATATAACAACGCTATTTAATGGTAGAGCGAGCTATACTTATTTATATCTGACAAGATATGGATACTCATTATTTGGATTTAATAACTCGTTGAGTGAAACGGGATTACTTTTGGATAATGGCTATTTAAGACTACTGATTGAAACTGGAGTAGTTGGATTGCTGATTTGGATTTATCTCAATGTAAATCTTATGAGAAAAATAATTGAGAATAGCGATTATAAGATGGCAATCATTGTAACTTGTTTTTATATTTACATTTTCACAGAGAGCTTTAGTTCAAACATTTTTATGAATTATATTTTGTTTTGGGGCGCGGATGAGATATTTAATAAAAGCAAAGGAGTATCAATAAATGGTGACCGTTTTCACGCCGACATACAACAGAAAAATACTTCTTCAGGAATTGAAGAAAAGTCTTGATAAACAAAGTGATATGGACTTTGAGTGGATAATTATAGATGATGGATCGACAGACAATACAACTGAAATCATAAATCAGTGGGCTAAGAACACAAAGTATTCAGTAAAATACTATAAGCAAAAAAACAGTGGAAAGCATATTGCTTTTAATAAAGCAGCAGAGATGGCAAGCGGAGATATATTTATTTGTGTTGATAGTGATGATCAGTTGACACAAAACGCAATTGAGAAAATAAAATCTGAATTCCAAAAAACATCGTTAATGGATATTGGAGTGGTTTCGCCGAGAATTGATAAATATGGAAAGGGCAATAATAATTGGAAAAAGATTGATTCCCAACGAGTTGATATCATAGATTTAAAAGAAGTATATGGAATTGTCGAATCAGCAATTGCAATTCAAACAAGCGTATTAAAGAAAAATACGCCATTTATAAAATTTGAAAATGAGAAATTTTTACCAGAGGGGTGGCTTTATTTAGATTTGTGTTATCAAGGAAAATTCTTGGTGGATAGCGAAGGGTACTACATTTCTGAATATCAAGAAACTGGCTTGACAAAGAATCTGTGGAAGCATTGGAAAAATAATTATCATGGAGTACTCGCAACACTACAGAAGAAATATGAAGTGTCAAAAAAATATGGTTTTCTTAAACGTGTGAACATTCAAACTAAGATTATCCTAAATATAGGGTCATTATGCTTTGCTGTGAGAATAAATGTGCTTAAAAACACGCCATCAAAAATGAAAAGTTTGGTGCTTTTAGCTCCTTCATGGATTATTTATAAAATGCGATACAAAAACATGTAAAATCTTGAATAGAGGATGTAAGAAAATTTATGTATAAAAAAGATTTTGTGAGCGTTATAATACCATTTCATAATGCCGAAAAATATGTAGGGAAATGCATAGAGTGTCTAAAAGTGCAAGAATATAAAGATATTGAGGCGATTTTTGTTGACGATGGTTCGGATGACAAAACCAGTGAAATTATTAGTAAGTGCGCTGATTCAAGAATTAAATTGATTTCGCTTAAAAAGTCTGGCGTTTCAACTGCAAGAAATGTTGGAATTCAACATGCTACTGGAGAGTATATTACATTTTGGGACATTGACGATATGCCACATCCGGATTTTATATCTACTTTTGTTGATGATATTCATAAATATAACGTGGATACGGTTATTAGTAATTACGAAGATGTATTCGTAGGAAACAAGCATGTTGAAATAACTCTTCCGTGGGAAAATCAAGTTATTGGAGAAAAAGAAATCACAGAGGTTTTGATTCCCAGAATGATTTATCCGACGAAGGGCGAAACAGCTATAAGAGGGCTAGTGTGGAGAACTTTTACATATACAAGGATACTAAAACAAAACAATTTGTTTTTTGACCCGGATATTTCAATGGCAGAAGATTTGCTTTTTACCATTGAATTGTATAAATTGTCAAAGAAAATTTATGTAGAAAGTAGAAGTCTATATGATTATATCCGAAATGGAAATTCTTCAATGAATTCTCGGAGAGATAATGTTATAGAAAAACAAGTTTTATTCCATCACCGATTTGTTGCAGAATTAAAAAGACTCGGTATCTATGAGAAAAATAAAAAAAGATATGCGGCAAATAAGCTGAACATGTACTCTGTTTGTATTAGCGCATGTGTAAGAAATGGAAATATTCAAGCAAATGCGTTGAAAGATTTAAAAAAGCTGAGAAGAGTGCTTTTAGACGATGATGTGAATATATTACAATCGGATGCCCCCATGAAAATAAAGGTGGCTAATTATCTTTTACTTTTAAAAATGTATAGATTATTGATAATGATTTACGCGATAAAAGAAAAAAAGAGAATATCGAAATATAACTGAAAACATGAAAACAAAAAGTATTAAGTTTAATTTGCTGATGAATGTTATTCTTAAAGTATCAGCATTTGTATTTCCATTGATTACGCTTCCCTATGTTGCGAGAGTTTTGGGGGTTGAAAATAATGGAAAGATATCGTTTGCAACAAGTGTTATTAGTTACTTTACACTCTTTTCCCAATTGGGAATTCCTACATACGGCATCCGAGCCTGTGCAAGAGTGCGTGAGTCTCCTCAAAAGCTAAAGCAAACTGTATCGGAGTTGGTCGCAATTAACGCGATTTTTGCTGTAATAGCTTATATTACGCTTGTCGTTTCGGTTTTAATTGTGCCAAAGTTTCGCGAACAGTCTACACTGCTGATGATTTCCTCGACACGAATTTTACTGACGCTTGTTGGTATGGAATGGTTTTATCAGGCAATTGAGCAGTATCAGTATATTACGGTAAGAAATCTTCTGTTTAAATTTATTTCGTTGTTGCTGCTTTTTGCTCTGGTGAAAAAACCGGAAGATTATCTATTGTATTGTGGAATCAACATTTTGGGTGTATATGGTTCGTATATTGTCAATCTGATTCATTCTCGAAAGTTTATATCAAAAGATAAAATTGAACGATTGGATCTCCGACAACATATGAAACCGATTTTTACGTTTTTTGCATTATCACTGGCAATTTCAATCTATACAAATATGGACACTGTAATGCTGGGCTTTATAAAAGGTGATGTGGAAGTTGGTTATTATAACCTTGCAACGAAGATAAAGGATGTTCTGGTGGCGGCATTGACTGCACTGGGGACGGTTCTTCTGCCAAGACTTTCTTTCTACTATTCAACGGGAGAAAGCCAGAAGCTAAAGAAATTGCTGGGGAAATCTATGCACTTTACGGTGCTAACAACGATTCCTGCGGTACTGTTTTTTAACATTATTTCACGAGAAGCTGTTTTGTTTTTGGGGGGAGAGCAATACTTGCCGTCCGTAGCTTGTATGCGAATTGTTACCTTAGCAATCTTACCGATATCGTTCGCTAATATTGCATGTACACAAATATTGGCACCTATGGGACGTGAACGGTATACAATGTATTCTACGATTGCGGGTGCACTTATTAACCTAATAGCAAATAGTGTTCTGATTCCGCAAATGGGTGCTGGTGGTGCTGCGCTGGGAACCGTGATTGCAGAAGGTACTGTTGCCATAATACAGATTTATTATGCAAGAGATTTTTATTTGCCGCTTTTAAGAAAAAAGGATTTTGAAAAAATTGCAATTGGATGTTTGGCTGCCACAGCGGCGTTAGGTCTCCTAAACCAAGTGAGCTCACTTGATGTGGCGATTGTGAAAATTGCAGTGGAATTTGGAGTGTTTGGCATAGCGTATGCGGCTGCTTTGCTGTTGTTAAAAGATAGCATTGCAATAAATGTGCTTGATAACATACGGAATAGACTTAAAAAGTGAAAATAACAATTATATAGGAGAATGAAAGTGAATACAACATTACTTATCATGGCAGCCGGAATTGGCAGTCGATTTGGAACAGGAATTAAACAGTTGGAGCCTGTGGATGCTTCCAACCATATCATTATGGATTACTCAATCCATGATGCGATTGAGGCTGGTTTCAATCATGTGGTATTTATTATCCGTAAGGATATCGAGAAAGAGTTCAAAGAGGTCATTGGTAATCGTATTGCCTCCATTTGCTCTTCTCATAACGTAACTGTGGACTACGCATTTCAGGATATCAACGATATTCCGGGAGAACTTCCAGCAGACCGTACAAAGCCGTGGGGAACTGGACAGGCCGTGCTTGCAGCGAAGAGGGTTATCGAGACTCCGTTCATCGTGATCAATGCAGATGATTATTATGGCAAAGAGGGCTTCAAGGCTATCCATGAATATCTGGTAAATGGTGGAAAGTTCTGCATGGCTGGCTTTGTGCTGAAGAATACTTTGTCTGATAACGGCGGTGTGACTCGCGGCATCTGTAAGATGGATGAGAATGGGAATTTGACTGAGGTTGTGGAGACCAAGAATATTGTCAAGACTGCAACTGGAGCAGAGGCTGACGGTATGACTGTTGATGTGAATTCTCTGGTTTCTATGAATATGTGGGGATTGACTCCGGAATTCTTGGATGTACTGGAAGAAGGCTTCAAAGAGTTTTTCAAGAAAGAAGTGCCGGGCAATCCGCTGAAGGCAGAGTATTTGATTCCTATCTTCATCGGTGAACTACTGAGTGAAGGCAAGATGAATGTAAAGGTTCTGAAGAGCAACGACACCTGGTACGGCATGACCTACCATGAAGATGTTGCAGCCGTAAGGGACAGCTTCAAGAAAATGTTAGAAAAAGGCGAGTACAAGGCTGACTTGTTTAGCGACTTGTGATATACTGGAGCCACGGGAAACCGTGGCTTTTAGTCTATTGTATTGGGCGTCATTTGACATCTCCGCTAAACATTGGTTCTGGATACAGCTTATCTCAGATAGAATAGCTTTAGCATCGTTAAAATCAATCTAGTTCGGTCTTTGACAACTCCAATTGTAGAAGCAGTGGTATGCATATATAGAAACCCTGTGACTGTTTTGAAAACTTGGCGTCCTGCATAAACAAATATTCTTTCATCCTTACTGAATTGGATGAAAGCAGAAGTCTATGGGGTATTGGTGTGAGACGTGGATTTTAATTCAATCTACATAGAATTAATCCGTTCCTTTTAAATTTATGCTCTTATGTTGTAGAGAACACTATATGAGAATGATTACATATGGATAACTATAAAGCAAAAAATAGTTATCCTTCATTCTAGTGAGTTGGGTGAGCGCGAGGCTTTATTGCTCATAACTTTAAACGTATTTCGGCGTATGAAAAATATAATCAAGATTGTAACAATAAGTTACGAATGAAAAATAGTATAAAATAGGCTGTTCAAATTAAATTGATAGGGGGACAATTATGATTACGGAAGAGATGGTATATAAAGTGTTAGATGCACTTTATAAAAACACGAGAATTACTTCTGCAGATGTTGGGATGGATAAAGAGGATTTTAATGATGCGCTGGATATGATTAGTGATTGCAATTATGCAAAAAATATCAAGTTTTCAAGGGGCGCGAAAAATCAAATCCTAATTGCATTTTACGACAATGCAAAAATTACGATGGAAGGATTGCATTTTTTGAATGGGTATAGACAACCGTCTCCAGTTGATAAAAATGATGAGAACAAGTGTGTGTTTTTATCATATTGTTGGAATGATAATGCTGTTGCGGACAGTATTGATGCATTTCTTCAAAGTAAGGGATATGAGGTCAAAAGGGATATTCGTGATATTGGCCGTTGGCACAGCATACGTGAATTTATGAATACGATTCGTACACAAGATTGTGCGGTATTGATTATAAGTGATAGGTATTTGCGTTCTGCAAACTGTATGTATGAAGTTGGACAAATGCTGAAGGAAGAGAATTTTAGAAACAGAATAATTCCAGTTGTGGTAGAGGCTTCCATATATAATCCAATTAAAAGAATTGACTATATTCGATATTGGGAAGATGAAGCCAATAAGCTGGAATCTGCCATGAAAGAAATTAGTATGACATCTCGCGGAGAGGCAACGGAGACACTAAAAAGATATAAGAATATTTCTATGCAGATGGGTGAATTCTTGCAAACAGTTTCTGATATGAATAATCCGAAACTGACTGATATAAACGAAGCAATTATTGAAAAATTGCAAGCCTAAATTAATTGAGAAATATATGAAAACTAAGGAAAAAGTAAAGGAACTGTTGCAATTCTTTGCATTCGCATTTTATCCGGAAACAACCTTGATTGCCTGCACGGCTTTTTCGGTGGTTGTCATTGCAATACTTGGAATCATGATGGCTACAACACAGCAAAATTCCAATTTGTACAATATAGTATTTGCATTGACTACTGGTGCGATGGCTTCATTCTTCGTATCGGTTGTTGTGGAAATGTCCAGCAATTTTAAACACAACAAATTGGCATGGCACGAATTGCAGGACTATTATAAAACGTTGATTGATTATGAAGAAAATAAGCAAGTCATGATGCAACTGACGCCGTGTCAGCGAGCAGAAAGAAAGGCACATGAAGAGTTTGTGAATGCAGGAGGTGTGGAGGAAATAGGTGAGGACGATAAACCGAAGGACATTATTCAAATAGCATGGAAAGAGTTGCCTCGTATAATTCCGACTTTTAGACAAACGCTCAGAGAAAAGAAGGGATTCCTAAGTGATGAAGAAATTGATGAATTGAAAAACATCTTTTCGGCGTATGAACAGATTCGGTTTACTGTAGAGGAGCGTATTCTACTGTCTCCAATGACATATGATGCGCTAAATCATCCTGACGAAGAATACTTAAAATCCATTTATCCAGAAGATGTTATAAAGAATATGCCTGAATGGATAAGAAAGTATTTGTCGAGTAAGGAAAGCAAGAGAGCTTGTGAGTTATATGTGGATACGATTCTTTCGGATGATATGCTTCTTTTGAGGTTTATGGATAATTACGATGTTTCAGAAACTGGTTTGAAAGGCTATCAGGACAAACAGCATAATCCAGAAGAAGCTTTAGAGGATATTGATAACGATGAATTTGAATTCGATGAGCCAGATGATGAACAAATATTCCGAACGCAAATTGTAGAATATGACAAACAAGTGGAGATGGAGCAAAGGTCTTTTGTGAACTGGCAGCTAAGTCTGTGCTGCCAAAATATAGCGAAGAGTGTCGACAGCCTGGAAAAGTGCATCTTGAAGAAACCGTATTATGGAATGATGATTAAACATTGGAGAAATTCTAAAAATGAACCAATTGATGATGTCACGTCAAGAATATCCTATGAAAATGAAAAACGACAATTGGATAAAAAACTTGCAAGATAAACGGCATCTGCTAACAAAGATTGAGCTCTAGTGGTGTGATTAGAAATATTATGCAGTCAATGTAGGCTTGATACAGAAGGATGTTATCCATTGAAGAAAATGGGGTTATTCAGATTCCTATCTATATGATACTGCAGATATAGAGTAACTTGAGCGAAACGGTAAGGGATAAAAGCCCTTGCCGTTTTTCTTTTTGCACGAAATTGTGAAATTTTCAAAACTGTATTCCAAAACAGCTCTGCGGATTCCTATTAGTGTAGGGGTTTTCAAAATCTTTTGTGAAACGGCTTTCCTCTAGTTTTATGAGTGGAAAATAAACAAAATCTATGTTCTAAAATTAGGTAGTTCAACAAAATTTAAAAAACTGGTTGCCATAAATCCATTTTAGATTGTTATAGGTAGAGGGGAATGTTGGAAAAATGAATTTTCTTTGAACTTTCAAAAGACCCGGTTTAAAAACACCCCTTAAAGTTTGTATAGGGTATAGGAAGTGTTTTCAAAAGTAAGCCAATTCACTACGGTATCACTGATGAAATTCCCCGATTCCTTACAAAGTCACATCGCACCTTGAAAATCGCATGAGCCACCCCAGCAGGATACCTCTGGTACTGAATGTGCATTCTGCGCGTCTTACCGGAAAATACGCCGGAGAAAATCGGGCAGGAACGGGCTGGGACAGAGTGGACAGTAGTTAAGAGCAAGATTCGCCTTTGTATACGAAACCGCTCCTACGGACGATTTCTCCATGGCGGCATCTTGATGGGGATTGCGCTCCCCATACCCTCACATCGTGCAAAATCACATGATTTTGCCTGTTGGTGGCCTGCCGCAGCAGGTCACAGCCGGAGTGCAGATGCACTGCCGGGAAAATCAAATTCTTGATTTTGGAAAGGAGACCCCATGCCAAGAACGAAGAAAAAAGTGAAATCTATCGTAAAGACAAAAGTAATCTCCGCACGAGTTACAGAAGCAGTACATGAACTTTTACACCAGCAGGCAGAAGATGCCGGAATGACGCTCTCTGAATTTGCAGCGCAGATGCTGATGAAAGGTCGCGTGAATACCTCGTATGTGTTCTATGTCCACCCGGACGAGATCGAAGCCATCACACGGGAGTTTGCCGCCATCGGGAACAACCTGAACCAGATCGCGGCGTTCTTCAACAGCGGCGGTATCCAGTCCCGCGCTATGCTCGAAAACATCAACCATGCGATTTCCTGCATTTTTGAAATGCGGGAGCAGGTCGCAGAAATGGCAGGAAAGAACTATGGCAATCTTAAAGCA
>ERZ772900.2440-NODE-2440-length-13871-cov-18.001448_pt1 | contig 13871 bp, 14 predicted proteins | sample MGYA00512124_ERZ772900 | MGnify/ENA primary metagenome ERZ772900 (study PRJEB29015, sample SAMEA2737716) | human gut metagenome | biome: human gut; feature: human-associated habitat; material: faeces | place: China | collected 2012 ... | reverse complement strand
AAGATAGGTGATAATTGCATTATCAATACTTTCGTTAATATAGAACATGATGCAGTGGTTGGTAATCAATGTCATATATCAACAGGAACCATGGTAAATGGTGAATCTAAGATTGGAGAGAATTGTTTTATCGGTTCTCAATCTGTTTGTGCCAACTGTATAGAAATAGCTTCTGATATTATCGTGGGAGCTGGTTCTGTAGTTCGTAAGTCTATACGTATGAAGGGAATTTATGCAGGAAATCCTGCAATCCTTAAAATTAAAGCAAAATAGCATGAGCAACCATACATTAATAATTGCAGAAGCTGGTGTCAATCATAATGGTTCCTTGGATATAGCCAAGCAACTTATAGATGCAGCAGTTGATGCAGGAGTTGATATTATCAAGTTTCAAACCTTCAAGGCTGATAAACTTGTATCAAAAGATGCCAAGAAAGCAGAATACCAGAAGAAAAATATTGGTGACGGTGATGATTCTCAGTATCAGATGCTCAAGAAATTAGAACTGTCTGATGCTGATCATCAAGAACTTGTTGCCTATTGTCACCAGAAAGGTATACGTTTCTGGTCAACAGCTTTTGATTTGGAAAGTATCGATTTCTTGCATTCTCTTGGTTTGGGACTTTGGAAAATTCCTTCTGGTGAAATTACTAACTATCCATTCATCAAGAAAATTGCTCTTCTTCATGAGCCGGTCATCATGTCCACCGGAATGTGCGATGAAGAAGATATCAGGAATGCGATGGAAGTATTGTTGAAGAATGGTTTGACAAAAGAGCAAATTACAATCTTGCATTGTAATACCCAATATCCTACACCTATGAAGGATGTCAACTTGAAGGCAATGCTTACCATCAAACAAGATTTTGGAACAGTAGTAGGTTATTCTGATCATACCCAAGGAATAGAAGTTCCTATTGCAGCTGTAGCTCTTGGCGCACAGGTCATTGAAAAGCATTTCACTCTTGATAGAAATATGGTTGGTCCTGATCACAGAGCCTCTTTAGAGCCACAAGAACTAAAGGCTATGGTAAAAGCCATCCGTAATATAGAACAGGCTTTGGGAACCGGTATAAAACAGGTTTCTGATTCAGAACGTGCCAACATAGCTGTAGCTCGCAAGAGTATTGTGGCAAGTACCTTTATAAAAAAAGGTGAAACATTATCCGATGATAACTTAGCAGTTAAGCGTCCTGGCACTGGTATTACACCTATGCGTTGGGAAGAAATTGTAGGTACAAAGGCTATTAAAGATTATCAACCAGACGAACAAATACAATTATGAGAAAGATTTGTTTTGTAACTGGCACTCGTGCTGAATATGGCTTGTTGAGTCGATTGATGAGATTAGTCAAAGAGGATAAAAAATTACGGATTCAAGTCATTGCCACCAATATGCACCTGATGCCTGAATATGGAGAAACCTATAAAGAGATAGAGAAAGATGGATTCACTATAGATAAAAAGGTCTATATGCATAAATCATCTGATGATGCCCATGGAATTATTTCCTCAATGGCAGAAGAGATGCAAGGTATGAATGATGCCTTGTCAGAGCTTAAACCTGATATCCTCGTACTCTTAGGTGATAGATATGAGATTCTTGTTGCTGCTCAGGTAGCGTTGATTCATCGTGTTCCTATTGCTCATATTCATGGTGGAGAAGTTACTGAAGGCGCATTCGATGATGCCATCCGTCATTCAGTGACAAAGATGTCGTCTTTGCATTTTACTTCTTGTGAAGAATATCGCCATCGAGTTATCCAGATGGGAGAACAACCATCTAGAGTTTTTGATGTAGGTTCTTTAGGGGTAGAAAACATCAAGGCAGTTCCTTTGATGACGAAAGATGAACTTGAAGCATCCTTGGATTTCAAGATAGATACACAAACAATTCTTGTTACTTATCATCCTGTTACCCTTGGTGGTGATCCTGCTAAAGACATTCGTGAGTTCTTGGATGCTTTAGACCAGTTCAAAGATCTGAAAGTAATCTTCACTATGCCAAACTCTGATACAGGAAGGGATGCCATAGCATTGGCTGTGGAGAATTATGTGGAGAAGCATTCTAATAGTGCAAAGGCTTATACATCTTTGGGATTAAAGCGCTATCTTTCGACCCTTCAGTTTGTAAAGGCAGCAGTTGGCAACTCCTCTAGTGGAATCATTGAAGTTCCTTCATTTGGTATTCCAACCTTAAATATTGGAGATAGACAGAAGGGAAGACTTGCCTCTAAGAGTGTTGTTAATTGTGGTACTTCAAAGGATGAGGTAATAGCTGGTCTTAAGCTTTGTTTATCCGAAGAGATGCAAAAGGCAGCAAAGACTTATGAAAATCCGTATGCCAAACCAGATACAGCTAACTTGATATATCAGGAACTCAAAAATGTTGAGTTGGCAGGTTTGAATTTGAAAACTTTTTATGACTTATAGATATGGAAGATATTTTAGTAGTTATACCAGCTCGAGGTGGCAGTAAAGGACTTCCTGGTAAAAATATTAAGAATCTTTGTGGTAAGCCCCTAATCGCATATTCAATAGATGTTGCGCGAGCCATCACAATAGACGATAATATTTGTGTGTCAACTGACGACCAAAAGATTATTGATGTAGTAGAAAAAGATGGCTTACATGTGCCATTTGTACGCCCGGCAGAACTAGCTTCCGATACAGCGTCAACAAATGACGTTCTTTTGCATGCTATCAAGTTTTATGAAGAAAAAGGCAAGAAGTTTACTAAGGTACTTCTTTTGCAGCCAACTTCACCTTTGCGTACTGTAGAACAAGTAAAGGAGGCAATTACTTTATATAGAGATGATATTGATATGGTAGTCTCTGTAACAAAGTCACATGCTCCTGCTGTGTTATGTAATGATAATGATGATGGTTTCGTGAATCTTGTATATAATAAATATGCAGGTGGACGTCAGTCTCTTCCTACATTTTATGAGTTCAATGGTGCTATCTATGTCATTAATGTTGAAGCTCTGAAACTAAAAGGTTTAGGTGGCTTTGATAAACGTATTAAATATGTAATGTCTAAAGAAACGTCAATTGATATTGATGATATTTATGACTTTATGTTTGTTGAGGCGATAAAGAGGAATAAGATAGGTTGATATTAACAAAATAATAACCATAAAGTATGAATAAGAAATTTATAATAAACGAATCTTCTACAATTAAGGATGCGCTGATTGCAATTAATGATATTACGCATGATGGTGAATCCCTTGTTGTGATAAATTCAGAACAGGAGATTATAGGTACACTTACGGATGGAGATATTCGTCGAGGTCTTATTGCTGGAGCAGAATTGACGGATTCTGTGTGTAAGATAATGCACCACGATTTTAAGTTTATCAACCAAACTAATTTTGATGTAGCACATTTGAAATCATTCCGTGATCAACGTATCATGTTTATTCCTATCTTGGATGAGCAAAAGCATGTAGTGGATGTCATAAACTTGAATAAGTTCAAGTCAAAGCTTCCTATTGATGCAGTTCTTATGGCAGGAGGAAAGGGTGAACGTCTTCGTCCTTTAACGGAAAAGACACCTAAACCATTGTTGGAAGTAGGAGGAAAGTGTATTATCGACCATAATGTAGACCGTTTAATTTCGTATGGCGTAGAGCATATAGATGTGACTGTAAACTATCTTGCAGAGCAGTTGGAGGAACATTTTGCCACTCCTCGTGATGGAGTACAGGTTCGTACTTTCCGAGAGCCAAAGTTTCTTGGTACTATTGGTAGCATTAAGTTTGTAGATACATTCTATAATGATACCATCCTTGTGATGAATTCCGACCTTTTTACCAATATCGATTATGAAGATTTCTTCCTTCATTTTCAACAGAATGATGCAGAAATGTCGGTGGCAGCCGTTCCATATAATATTAGTATAGAATTGGGAATTCTTGATTTGGATGGTCGTAACATTAAGGGACTCATAGAGAAACCGAAGTATAATTACTATGCCAATGCAGGTATCTATCTAATAAAGAAACGTGCTCTTGCTGAAATTCCTGAAGACACATTCTTCCATGCCACTCATCTTGTGGAGAAGCTTATCGCTCAAGGTAAGAAGGTAATACGATATCCACTTAATGGAACGTGGATAGATATTGGCACTCCACAGGAGTATCAGAAAGCAAAGGATTTGGTTAAACACTTGAGATAAGATAATCTCTCAATATAATAGGTGGTATATTCGGTCTTTGACAAAGACGATACCACTTAATGCAGGCAAAAATATAAGCTATCAGTTGTACCATTATTGTAGTGGGGTATGGACTTGTGTAGAAGGGAAGGCATCTTTTTGTTTGATGGTGAGTGCTAAGGGTAAATCGAGGTGATGTGGTGAATTTCCCCGTAGGATATTTTCAGGCCATTAAGGTCTCAACGGATTTAACATTCATAGAAGTTAGATAGGTAATCCTCTTGTTGAGGAAAACATAGATAAATTTGAATGGAAGTGGAATTTTTAATAATCTTTAGTTAACAAAAATGTTTTGAACATATAATATGATACAAATAAAAGATAAGAAAGATTGTTGTGGATGCAACGCTTGTGGGGATGTATGTCCAAAAGGTTGTATTACATTTAAGGTAGACAATGAAGGTTTTTTGTATCCAGAAGTAGACATGGACACATGTATTGATTGTCATCTATGCGAGAAAGTATGTCCTATTTTACAACCTGCAGATAAGGTTGTACGATATGACGAACCACGAGTTTTTGCTGCATACTCAACAGATGATAATATTCGTATTGATAGTACGTCGGGAGGAATTCATTCTATGCTTGCTAAAGCTATGTATGCAAAGAATGCATATGTAGGAGGAGCCGTTTATAATGATGACCATACAGTATCACAGATAGTCGATGCAAATCCTCAACGCTTGGAAGAGATAAGAAGTAGTAAATATCTCCAAAGCAATGCAGAAGGTGCTTATAAGGAGATAAAAAAACTTTTGAGAGAGGGTAAGGAAGTTTTCTTCTGTGGTTGCCCTTGTCAAGTGCAGGCTCTATATAAAGTATTGGGCAATAAGGAATATGACAACCTTACAACTTGTGACTTCATCTGTCGAGGTGTCAACTCTCCTAAAGTATTTATCAAGTATATGGATATGCTTGAACGCCAGTTTGGAGCTAAAGCAACCAAGATAAAGTTTAAAGCGAAGGAATGGGGATGGCATAACTTCTCTATGCGTGTGAACTTTGCCAATGGACAGGAATATTGCAAAGACCGTTATCACGATCTTTTCTTTATAGGTTATCTACAAGCAAACCTTCTCACTCGTCCTTCTTGTTATGAATGTCATTTCAAGGGATTCCCACAGAAAGCAGATATTACACTTGCCGACTTTTGGGGTATAGAGAATATAGACAAGACAATGGACCAAGATAGGGGAACATCCCTTGTCATGGTAAATTCAGACAAAGGAATGGCTCTTTTTGAGTCTATAAAGAATGATATCAGCTGGAAAGAGTTTTCAATGACAGATGCTCGTAGAGGAAATCCTGCTATGGACACGTCCTTAAAAACACTTAAACCCAATCGGGCAGAGTTTTATGAAGCTATAGATAAGGAACCATTTGAAGAAGTTGCAAGACGATTCTTTCCTCCAGTTCCAACTAAATTCACGGCAATAAAGAGGAAAGTTTTTAGGTATGCAGTGCTGTTCAAACGAATACTATCGTTATTTAAGCAATTGGGGCTTTCATATAATGCATGGTCTACATTCTTGTCTATCAATTTCACATCTTCTAAAGTAGCCAAGACACTTCGTATCCCATTCTTGAATACCAGTAGAACTGTTATACAGATGGATGCTGGTGCTCAAATGGTATTGAAAGGGAAGTTGATTGTAGGTACAAAACAAGTGAAAAAGTCAAGACCGGAAACACGTATCTTATTAGAGAGCAATGCAAAGATGACGGTAGATGGTGATTTTAACGTATATGCGAATTCTTACATTCGTGTATTCCCTAATAGTCATTTAATTCTTCATGGTGGTTTTATAAATGAGAATGTGCAGATATCTTGTGGAGAAACCATAGAGATTGGAGAAGGTGCAACAATAGGACGCAATGTATGCATACGTTCTTTTGATGGACATACTATTGAAGAAGAGGGCTATAAAATTGCAGAGCCTATAAAAATAGGTAGACATGTTTGGATAGGTCAAGGTGCTACCATACTCAAAGGAGTAACTATAGGTGAAGGTGCAATAGTAGCTTCAGGAGCACTTGTAACAAAGGATGTTCCTGCACGCTCAATAGTTGGAGGTGTGCCTGCAAAAGTTATTAAGGAAAACGTAAAGTGGCATAATTAATGGAAGTATCGGATAATAAACGTATTGCCAAGAACACCATATTCTTGTATATAAGAATGATGGTGGTGATGCTTGTTTCACTTTATACATCCAGAGTTATTCTGAATACTTTAGGAGCATCTGACTATGGAATATATAATGTTGTAGGTGGTATTGTCACCATTGTTAGTTTCCTAAATAGTGCTCTTGGAGGAAGTACCAGTAGATTTCTGACGTTTGCTCTTGGTGAGAAAAATCTAAAGAAACAGAAGTCTATTTTTGGCGCTTGCCTAAATTTGCATATTGGTGTAGCTTTATTGGTTTTGATATTAGGTGAAACGATAGGCTTATGGTTCTTTTATGAGAAGATGGTTATACCTGACGATCGAATGGTGGCAGCATTCTGGGTGTATCAGTTTTCCATTCTTACAACCATGGTGAGTTTTACTCAGGTACCATATAACGCATCACTTATTGCACATGAAGAAATGTCTATATATGCGTATGTAGGATTATATGAAGCCTTATCCCGTCTCGTTATTGCATATTTGATAACCATTTCTCCAATAGACAATCTGATTTTCTATGGTTTGTTGCTTCTTATTAATACAGTAGCAGTACAGCTGTTCTATAGATGGTATGCAGTACAGCATTTTGTAGAATGCAGATTTTCTTTGGTAAAAGAAAAGACTCTGTACAAAAAGCTGTTAAGTTATGGTGGTTGGGATTTATTAGGTAATCTTGCGCTTGTTTGTCAAGGAGAGGGCGTAAATCTGTTGCTTAATGTATTCTTTGGACCTATTGTGAATGCAGCTCGTGCTATTGCTTTTCAGATTCAGGGAGCGGTAACACAGTTTGTGAGTAATTTTATGACTGCTGTTCGTCCGCAAGTTATCAAGAACTATGCAGAGGGTAATGTTGATAAAATGTACGTTATGACATTTTATGCTGCCAAGTTTTCTTATATACTGATGCTTGCGCTCGTTGTGCCTATAATGTATGAGATTCGTTTTATCTTAGGTATTTGGTTAGGTGATGCAGTGCCAGATGAAACAGCCTTGTTTGCAGTTATTGTACTTATAACTTACACTTGGCGTACATTTCATATCGCAGCCCTGATGCCTTATCATGCTATAGGAAAGATAAAGACGGGAAATATTACAATCGGTACTCTAATGATAGCAACACTGCCTATGGGATACGTCCTTTTCAGATTGGGCTGTCCTGCATACACTGTTTTCTTGGCTATTTTTGCAGTAGAAATAGTTGGCATGTTTGCTATTTATTGGCTAATTCATAAATATGAGTATTTTCCATATAGGTATGTGTTTACCAAGATACTTCTACCTTGTGGATTGGTGACATTATGTACTATCTTATTTCCTACAATTATAACACATTTTATGGATGATGGATGGGACAGATTATTTACGGTAGGCTTCTCGACAGAAATATCATTGTTATTGTCTGCCTTTTATTTAGGTTTAAACAAGGAAGAACGATCCAGAATTTTTTCAATAATTCAAAATAAATTAAAGCACAAATAATATGACAGTAAAGAGTTTTATAAAGAATATACTCTCAATGGCTCAACCCAAGAGAATAGTAAATGCCAATTTCACGTTTAAAAATGAAAAAACGTATATGGCAGATAAAATAGTTCTTGTTACAGGAGGTGGTAGTGGTTTCGGTTTTGCCATAGCAAAACGTTTTGTTGAATGTGGAGCAAAGGTAATTATTACGGGTCGTAATGAAAAGAAACTTGAGTCAGCAGTGAAATCATTGGGGCATAACGTATCCTATCTTGTATGGGATTTATGTGATGTGTCTATAGCCAAGACGAAAATGAACGAGGCTAATGCTATCTATGGTACAATTAATGTAGCCATTAATAATGCAGGTGTTTGGACTCCTATGAGTTGGAACGATATTGATGAGGCAGAATGGAACAAAGTACTTGATACCAATCTCAAAGGTTTGTTCTTTATTTGTCAAGCAGAAGGTGAAGCTATGGTTAACAGCAATCCTATAGCTAGCAAGATTATTAATATAACCTCCATAGAGGGTGTTCGTGGAGGATTTGGCCCTTATTGGGCATCTAAATGGGGAGCTAATGGTATTACTCGAGGAATGGCAAAGGCTCTTATAAAGAATAATGTTGTTGTAAATGCAATAGCCCCTGGCATGGGGTTAACTGATATTAATCCTAATCTTCCCAAGGATGGAAATCTAAATTTACCATATAATTTAAATGGAAGATATGTAACTGTTGAGGAAATTGCGGAAACGGCATGTTTCTTAGCTTCGGATGCTGCAAATAGTATAGTTGGGCAGGTGATAGTTGTTGATGGTGGAATGGCATTAAATTAAATATGATAATTTTTATTTTAGCACTCATTGTATTAGGCATTGTTTTATATATAGCCAATGCCATTTATAAGCGAACTAATCATTTCAACAATCAGTTTGTTGATATACGCAAGTATTGGGATATGGCGACATTTCCCAATAACTTGCAAGTTGTTAATCTTGGTAGTAATCATCCTAAATTTGGACTTGATTATAGTGAGACTGATGTTAAAGCCATGAATTGTGCTGTTGGTCCTCAAACATTCGAATATGACTTTGCTATACTACGTAAAATCACATCTCATTTAGCTACAGGAGCATGTGTATTAATCCCAGTATGTCTATTAAAATTTTTTTTATATCGTCAAAAATCGAGAAGCACCCACGCCAAATACTATACATTCCTTGCTAAGGATGATATAGTAGGCTATAGTAAGATGGAACAAATAAAGTTTCTAAAGTTTCCACTTATATTCAATCCACGTTTACTTCGCTGTGTGCTTCGTGATGTAAAGAAGGATACACGTCTTGAACTGACAGAAAATCCAATGAAGGATGCTGCATCTCTAAGTAAAGATGCTGACCGCTGGATAGATAGTTGGAATCAAGAGTTTGATATTACATTGCCTACGCCCAATCTCTCAGAAGAGAATAAAAACGAGATACAGCAAAATATACGTATTCTTCGTGAAATGCTGGAGTACTGCAAGATGCATAAATTCAAACCTATAATAACAATTCTGCCAGTAACAGATTATCTTTCTTCTCGTTTTACAGATGAGTTTATTCAAGAGTATATCCTTAGATATATAAACGTAGCCAATACAGTTAAAGCACCTGTGCTGAACTATTTGAATGATAAAAGGTTTACTTCATCTGAACTTTATATAAATAGCTTCTTTATGAATAAGAAGGGAAGGAAAATAATTACTAAAGAGATAATAAATAACATAACAGGTAGAAAAAATTAAAATAAAATGAGTACTGAGAGAATTACAAACGGGGCCGTTCTCGGACGGGCGGGGGTAAAACTCGATCTTCAAATGTCGAGGTATTGAGAATAATAGCAACATTCTTTATCTTGTTTATTCATGCAAATTTTTGGTCTTTAGGAAAGCCGACAATAGATGATATGATAGCTAATCCTATTGACGCGTGGTGTCGAACATTATTTGAAGCAGCAGGTATAATAGCTGTGAATTGCTTTGTATTCATATCTGGTTGGTTTGGAATTAATTTCAAACTTAAGAGATTGGTAAATTTCCTGTTTCAAAGTTCTTTTTTCTATATAGGAACAACTATATTTTTACTACTGATAGGGATATATAGCGTAAATAGGAATATAATAATAAGAATGACATTTGCAGATAATTGGTACATAATGTCTTATTTACTTCTCCTGATATTTTCTCCAGTCCTTAATGCTTATATTAAAAGCGCATCGCGTAAGAGTTATCGCATATTACTTATCTTGTTTTGGGGATTTGCATTAACATATGGATTCCGTTCCGAAAGTACATTTAATGGAGGATACTCTCCGATATTCTTTTTCGGCTTATATTTACTTATAAGGTACATTAGGATTTACAACCCAAAATGGATAGCTTTCCCGATATACGTTGATTTGTTGATATATGTGTCATGTTCGATATTAATGGCACTTGTGTGGTGTTGTCTTAGAATCAATTGCTTTACTTATCTTAATCCTCTTGTAATAATTTCCACGATTTACTTCTCTTTAATATTCACCAAGTTTAAATTCAAAAACAAGAGTATTAATTGGTTTGCTGCAAGTTCGTTTGCTGCTTATTTATTGCATACATCTCCCTGTTTGCGAGATGGCTATCAAGCCTTTTTCAAAAACTTGTGGTGTACAAATACGACTGTAATGTTTTGGATGAAAGCAATCTTGGTGATTTTTGCAATTATGATTGTTGCAATTGTTATAGACCAGTTACGAATAAGAATATATAAGATGCTTGTAATGAAAATAAATATAGATAGAATGTTAGAAAAGATATATTGTAAATCACCATTAGCCCGTATGGCGGTACCTATATAATATATTACCTTTGCATCCGTAATCAAAACAGTTTGATAATGGAAACAAGGGAATATTTCGAAAAAGTGATGCAGGATTACAACCAAAATCGTAAAGGTCGTAGCTTGCGCAAGTATTGTAAGGATGAGGCAGTGGATTATGACTGGCTCATTGAGTTTAAGAAATCATATCGTTCAAATAAGCTTCAACCAGATGAAAACAAGAAGCTAGGCGAAGGTGAGTTTATCGCTTTGACAGTTGAGGAGAATTTTGTTCCCGAGCAACAAACTCCTGCAGGTTGGCAAGTTGAGAGACTGATTTTGAAGTCTCCGACTGGTGATGAGATGGAAATCAAGTGTACTAACCTGTTTGCAGTTGCAGAACTGCTGCGTAAAATGTCATAGCTATGCTGAACTTCACTTCTCGAACAACTTATTATTTGAGTTCCACGCCAACTGATATGCGTAATGGTCGTGAGGGCTTGGCAGGAATCATCCGTGAAAAAATGCAGCATGATCCTTATAGTTATGATGAAGCCTTCATCTTCTATTCCAAGGATTACCGCAAGGTTAAAATATTACATTATGATATCAATGGTTTTGTCTTATACCAGAAGTGGTTTGATGATGGTAAGTTTCTCAAGCCTCGCTTCTTGGAGGCAGCTCGCTGTCATAAGATAAGCCGTGAGACATTGATACTGTTGCTATCAACATCCGTACAAACGGAAATCATATTATGAATACTGATATTAAGAGTTTGATACCATCCATGCATGCAGAACTGAAGCGTATGCAATCTCGTGTTGCAGAGCTTCAAGTTTCATTACAGCAAGGTTCATCTGATGAAAAGGCGATTCGAGAGGAAATTTCTCGAATGAATCTGCGTCAGGTTGAAATCATGGATGTGATGGTAGAGATACAAGAGTATATTTTGGGCAAGCAGGAAGCACTGCTTGCTCTATTGAGAGAGCGCAAATCTCTTCTGACAGCAAAAGAAGCTTTGGAAAAGAAAAACAAGGAATACGAGGAAAAGTTGTTTCTGAAATCTTATAAGCTTCTGAAAAACAAGTAGTTATATAGCTTTTCTTAACAAGAAATAGTTGTATATGTCGCAGAAATTTAGTACCTTTGTAAACATGATAAATAACAAGAGTAATATAGAGATGCAGCTTGCTACGTATAAGTCAATGTTGACTAAAGCTAGCAATGACCTAGCCAAGTCCAAACAGCTTGTTGGCTTGCTCAAACAGCAGATTGAGCAAGGTAATACAGAGTTGTCGGAGGAACTTGACAAGGCAAACGAGCGTATCTCTATGTTAAGCGAAGATTTATCAGATGCAAATGCTCGTATCTATGTGTTGGAGGTGGCTTTGACCCAAGCGGAATCTGATAACTCGGAATTACGAGCAGAGGTATCTCGACTTCATTCCAAGGCTGATGATTATGAAAAGGCAAATGCCTTGTTGGATATAGCAGACAAGGCTCAGGTTGATTATAAAACTATCATCGAGGTTCTCCTTCATAGGAAGTTTGCTCATAACTCAGATATGACCAAGCTCTTGAATGGTGTATTGGATACATCCGATGCTGAGGTCAATGAGTTGGGGCTTGATGGATTGAAAAAGAAAATCAGTGATGCTGCTGACGAGGCGTTGGATGAAAAGCATAAGGATGAAGAGTCTAAGGCATCTTCAGCCCCAGAGCAACCAGCTGTAAAACTGCCTAAGAAAACAGAAAAAGAAAAGCAGAAATCAGATAGTCAACTCCCTCGCAAGCGTTATACTACAACAGCTAGAGTTTTGAAGTCCTTCGGCATAGATAAATCTGATCTTCCTGAGAATGCAAAGGTTATCATACGTAAGGGTAAGAAGGACATGTGGGTAGTCCGTCTGTTCTTCTATCAGAAACAAGAGGTTTATTGTAAGGAATACAAGATAGCACGATTTAATGTACCAGGCTCTGATCCTCAGAGCAGCAAGTATCCTCAGAGTATCATCAAGGGTAATCCTTTGATGCCATCCTTCTGTAGGTTCTATCTGGAGTCGAAGTTTGCCTATCATCTCTCCGAAAACCGCTTGTTGGATATGTTGTCACAGATGGGTATGAAGGTAGCTCAGTCAACCCTGAACGGTTGGATGCAGCAAATCATGACTTATCTTCGTGAACGCTTGGGACCTGTGATGCTTGAGCGTATCCGTCAGTGTGTCTATACCCAGAATGACGAGTCAAGAATCGTGGTTCGCAGTCGTGAGAGTATTTCGGCTACGGCAAGTTCTACCGCTTTGCCAAGGCCGACAATAGCAGGTGTATTTTCCGTGCCGGCTCTCTTGCCTCTTTCCTGTCCGCCACCGTGGATAAGGTTTGATATTGTAATACCTTTTCTTAAATAGAAAGCACCGATTCCTTTAGGAGCACCAAGTTTATGTCCGCTCATTGAAAGCATATCTATGTTCATTTCGTTTACATCTATTTTAACATGACCCATAGCCTGAACAGCGTCTGTATGGAAGTAAATTCCATGTTCGTGTGCAATCTTTCCTATTTCCGCAATAGGCTCTATTGTACCTATTTCATTGTTTGCAAACATTACGGAAATCAATATTGTGTCAGGTCTTATTGCTTTTTTAAGTTCGTCAAGAGAGATAAGACCGTTTTCGTCAACAGAAAGATATGTTACTTCATAGCCGTGTTTTTCAAGAAATTCACATGTATGAAGAATAGCATGATGTTCAATCTTTGTTGTTATAATATGTTTGCCTTTTGAAGCAAGTGCGTCTGCCGTACCTTTAAGTGCCCAGTTGTCGCTTTCGCTTCCGCCTGCTGTAAAATATATTTCCTCAGGTAAAGCACCGATACCGTCTGCAACCTGTTTTCTTGCCTTTTCTATAGCTGCCTTGCTCTTTCTTGCTATATCATAAACACTTGAAGCATTTCCGTAAAATTCCGAAAAATAAGGTTTAATTTCTTCAAATACTTCTTTTCTTACAGGTGTTGTAGCTGCATTATCAAAATAAATCGTTTTCATTACTATTGCACCAACCTTTTATATATGTTATAATACGTACATTCTTAATCCTACCTATTTGGTATGTTTTTGCTATGTCTATATACTACTATTCATATAGGATTTTGTCAACACTTTTTTTGATATTATTTTTATG
>ERZ772900.2429-NODE-2429-length-13952-cov-47.742678_pt1 | contig 13952 bp, 10 predicted proteins | sample MGYA00512124_ERZ772900 | MGnify/ENA primary metagenome ERZ772900 (study PRJEB29015, sample SAMEA2737716) | human gut metagenome | biome: human gut; feature: human-associated habitat; material: faeces | place: China | collected 2012 ... | reverse complement strand
GATTGAAACGAAAGGATGACTTATGGAAAGTAACAATCCATGAATTCCTGCATTCCCGCGGCCTCCCCCATTGCAAAAAGGATAATCTGAAGTGCCTGATGCAGGATGCCCATGGCAAGAATACTTTCTACATGAAAAACCGACTGTGCCAAGATTGCCAAAAGTCATTAAAAAACATCATTGACAATCAATGAGAGTCCAAACCAACCAAGATTTTGCTTATAATTTTGTCGCAGGAGTTCCATAATAACCATACAGAACCCAAAATACAAAGTAAACTATCATAACTATACATTCAACTATCTAAGAACTGATAAGGTCTATTCTTAGGGTATGCCCCATTTGGGTGTACCCTAAAGAATGGACTGCTCAAAAGCAAGCATATCAAAAACAAAAAATCCCCACTAAATCAACCCACTCCAGATTCATTCAAAACCACAACCAAGTGGAAAAATAAAGAACCTTTGGCCAGATGTAAGAGTATGAACACTATACCTACTTAGTTGAGAAGTGACACAGCTCTTTCCCAAGCCAAAGGTAGAAAGGCTAATGTAAGCAACAAGGTTAGTACTCGTTTACCACTATGCAAGTATATCCTACATTTAGTAGTACATACTCGGGATCAACCTTTCTTTAATGCAGTTGGCACTTCTCAGTCAGCCCAATTCCGGCCAATATCCAACTGCCATGCAAAACATTGGTGGACAAAGTAGGAACGTAGCTATGACCTTCCACCGCAATCCAACGTTTCACATGTAAACCACCGATGGACGAAATTACCATCATCAGTCCTTCAAATAATGAAGCCGCCAGTCTCGATTTTTCTGCTCTTGGTGGTTGACAGTTGCAAAGATACAACATTCTTTGAAATCACAACACATTAAAGCGCTAATCTTTTGTTAATATTTGAATATCCTTTTTTGGATTATATCAATTGATCAATGCATTTAGCAGAAAAACACCATCAATAATAAAATACATAGGTACTATCAAACAGAGATAACCCCTTGTTATAGTGAACAATGGCCTCGTACGATGGAAACCATATGCTCATCATGCATGAGCAGGGGTCTTAATCCTTATTGTAGTGGACAATGGTCTCGTACGTCTTTTGGTCCTCAGGTACAATTAAACGCTCAGGAATCTTAATCCTTGTTGTAGTGGACGATGGTCTCGTACATACTACTGAAATGACTAATTATGCAAGAGTAGCTATGTCTTAATCCTTGTTGTAGTGGAAGATGGTCTCGTACTACCAACAATGGTAGTGTTAGTGTTCGTTTTACAGTCTTAATCCTTGTTATAGTGGACAATGGTCTCGTACATTAGGTGGCAAACTCAATCTTGAAACCTTAGAGATGTCTTAATCCTTGTTGTAATGGACGATGGCCCCAAACCTAACATTAATGGTACTATCAGTATCAGCATTGTGTCATATAATCCTTGTTATAGTGGACGATGGTCTTGTACACGATGGTAATCACATGCTAATCATACATGAACAGTGGTCTTAATCCTTATTGTAGTGGACGATGGTCTCGTACAGATGGTTCACTGGTGTAAGGGTTGGATGCTTCCGTCTTAATCCTTGTTGTAGTGGAAGATGAACTCGTACTACCCTGTCAGTCTGCCTAACAGCACAGAGTTGACCACGTCTTAATCCTTATTGTAGTGGACAATGGTCTCATACATTCATTGTATCAGTTCCTGGATTCGTACGATAAAAGTCTTAATCCTTATTGTAGTGGACGATGGTCTCATACAAAAACGAACTTTATATTCGACACAAGTTGAATTTGTCTTAATCCTTATTGTAGTGGACGATGGTCTCATACTCACTATCTCAGGTTTCGTCGTTAAGGACGCAGAAGTGTCTTAATCCTTATTGTAGTGGACAATGGCCTCGTACAGATGATTTCGATGCTGTTGAAGCTACTATTCTCGAGAAGTCTTAATCCTTATTGTAGTGGACAATGGCCTCGTACAACCGTGTAATACGATAGATGTTAATTATGTTGGTGTCTTAATCCTTATTGTAGTGGACAATGGCCTCGTACTCGACCTTATAAGACATTATTGATTATCAATAAGTTAAAGAGCTTTAGTAAAGAAATATTCACTTTTCTTAACCGAAAATTAACTATTTCTTAGCGGGTGCAAAGGTACGACTTTTTTCTGAGATATGCAAGCCAATTATTCTTAAATATTTAGCCATTTTCTGCATAAAAATTAAACTCCATTAAACATCCCTTGCGATAGATTGCTAATTAAACAATCAATAAAAAGAAACGCCAAACAATAAGCAAGTCGCCAAGAAGAGCATGAGAAACTTACTCAAAAATTCACTTTTCAGAAACTTCTTTCACGTCCCCAGTCCTCCTATTTGTTAAACAACAAACAGTATAAAAGTCCAATAAATAAAGGAAAATGCATGAGTCCTGCATATAACTGAAAGTATACAAAAACAACAAAAAACAAGAAAAATGAGCCAGTGAAATACCTTTTCACTATATACTCTTACCTTTGCACCCAGAAAACCAAAGCACCTATGGTTAAAGTTAGGAGCACAACAAAAAGAATAAAGACTATGAATACAATGATCAAGAACATTTTAACTAGTTGGGAATCTTCCCTCATCCGCTTCCAAAAGATTGACTGCTGGAATTACTCTGAGAATCTGGCAACATTGGGATGGTACCTACATAACAATGACTGTACAATAGAAGAGTACTACCTGATCAAGTACATCAGAGACAGCATCATCGGAGTGAACTTCAACGTCAAAAGCGTACTCAATGCCATCCAAAAACTCATGAACCTGGAAGCAGCAAAAGAGAAAGACCTCACATCCATGCTGGTGAAAATGGATGGAAACAGAGTTGTCCTCTATGGTCAGGATGTTCGCTTCAAGAAAGAGACCGAGAAAATCTTCAAGGAGAAGCTCAAGTTCAAGAAAGGAATGCTGCTCCGTAACTTCGACATTGAGACGGAAGCTCCACATGACTCCAAAAAGGTAAGACGCATCGTGGAGAAGAGAATGTGCCAGGCCTATCACCGGATGCACAAGAAGGATGAAGGCTACAAAACCAGCAACAGAGAGAAGTACTGGATGGACAGAGCCACCGCCTTCCAACTGTACAACATCGGACAGAAGGAAAAAACTAGAAACACAAGAAGAGGCGAATCCACCCACTGGAAATGGAAGAAAGATCCTATCACCCATGAATTAGTCCTCAAAAAAAAGATGGGGTACAAAAACGAAGAATCTGCACAAAAGGCTATAGCCCAATGGAAGATCAATCACCCATATGATTCCAAAGAGATGACAGCTTACAAATGCAACTACTGCAACAAGTGGCATATCGGGCACAAATCCAACTTTCAGAATCATCCAGCGATAGATTCCATGATTCCCCAAATGCAGACTTGTTGCTAAGCAATGAAAAAGAACAAAGAGAAATATGTGGAGTCTTCTTGCCAGCGTTGCCAATGTAACAGGAATCAGTGACTATAGCCATCTTCCATGTTCACCAAAGTAGCACATGGCAAATGAGACATTAAGCTGGAGCCAACCAATGCGTTTGATTCAAGCCGAATGCATTGCAATTGGTTCGCTCAACATACGAGCAAAGCTAGAATATATTTAAGTCATCCTATTTTGGGTAGTCGTTTAATAGAGTGTACAGAAGCATTTTTAAATCAACCAAAATCAGCGTATGAAGTATTTGGAAATGATGTAATCAAATTTCGCTCTTGTATGCTATTATTTAATGCACAATGTAATAATAAAGATAATCCTTTTAGAAAAGTTCTTATCAGAGAACATTGGTTATTTTAAACAATAAGACCAGGATATGTAAAGTTGTAACCAAAAAAGAAAATGGTAGTAACAATCATAAAAATGTGACATAATGAAAAAAATATTTTTTGCTGCATTCATAATGCTTATCGTAACAGTATTCACTGCTTGCACTGCTAAACAAGTTCCAGAAAGTACTGTCAATACACAGTTACAGAACTCTGTTGACAGCATTGTAAAGCAGGATATGAAGGAGTTTGCTGCTCAAGAAGGTATGGTAATCGTCATGGAGACCTCCACAGGTAATCTCCGGGCAGTAGTAGGATGGAAGGAAGATAAAGGAAAAGTAGTAGAGGACACCACCCTACTCTCCAAAGCCCGTGAAACTTTCCTTTTCAGAGGGGCATCCCTGCTTGCTGCTCTGGAAACCGGAAAAGTTACGCTGGACGATATGTTTCATACTTATGCCGGTATTGATGTTATCGGACAGGATACCATCTATGACCATAACTGGCGAAAAGGTGGATATGGAGAACTGACGCTTCTGCAGGGGCTGGCATACAATTCCAGTATTGCCATTGACAAGGCTGTAGATGTGGCTTATCAAAATAAAGATGTTTTCTTGCAAAAGCTACAGCAAATGGGATTGGAGAAGGATTCTACTTTCAAAGGTTCCTGGCCTGTTTATGCTCTAGGCTTCCATCATAGAAGACCAACCAGCATGGTAAGTTTCTTCAATGCCATTGCCAATGGTGGAAAGATGGTCTGTCCAAAATTGCAGGAGGGTTCTGCCATCGTAGCAGACTCTATGATAGCCAAGAAGAAGAATATTGAATCGATGCAGAAAGCACTTAGATTCTTCGTCACAAACGGCTTGGGCAAGAAGGCAGAATCAAAAATGGTCAATGTGGCTGGCATCTCAGGAAGTATCCATACGGAAGATGGCATCTATGCAGACTTCTGCGGCTACTTCCCTATCGAGAAACCGAAATACACGGTATTCGTCAACTATAAGAGATCAGGGACACCAGCTCCTGGAGGAAACATGGCAGGACGAACTTTCAGAAAGATAGCAGAGTTATTGGAAAAGAACAACAAATAAAAACGATACATATGGAAACAATTATTTCAACAATTGTGATTGTAGCTTGTACTTATTTCTTTACTCGAAGAAAAGTAAAGCCTACAGAACAAGAGCCAGATGTCAGTACACAACCTGAGGCTTCTGCAGACATACAGCAAGAAGAAAAGCAGGATGAACCTCCACACACCAAGGATTTGTGCATAGAGCTACTGAAGCAATTAAATTGTGAGGTAACTACTTCGAAAGAGAACGAGAACCGCTTGTATTTTGAGTATCAGGGAGAACATATTGTCATTGATGCCAGTAACGACAGCTACTTCATTGAAATGTGGGATCCATGGTGGTTAATTGTTCCAGTGGATGATCTAGAGCAAATGTCTAACGTACGTAAGGCAATTAACGTAACCAACAGCTGGGGCGGAACAACCGTATATTACACCATAGAAGAAGAACAGAAATTTGTTCTCCATTCCAAACGCCAATGTATATTGCCAAAAGAATTGCCCAACGTGAAAGAATATCTAATGGCTCTACTGAATGATTTCTTTACTGTAAAAAAATGGCTGAACGAAGAAATTATTGTACAACAAAATAAAGAGAACTGAGATATCCTGTGGTTAGGCAAATATTTTATTTATAATTTTGTCGCAAATGTTCAGTAATAACCATACAGTACCCAAAATACAAAGCAAACTATCATCACTCTACAGTTCAATTATCTAAGAACTGGTAAGATCTATTCTTAGGGTATGCCCCAATTAGGTGTACCCTACAGAATGGACAGCTCGTAAGCAAGCATACCAAAAACGAAAGAACTCCTCATTAATTGTGCCAAAGCAGAACCCTTCAAGAACCTCAAGCAAGTAAAAAAGAAAGAACCTTTGGCCAGATGTAAGAGTATGCACACTACACCTACTTAATGGAGAAGTGACAAAGCTCTTTCACAAACCAAAGGTAGAAAGGCGCAGCTACCATCGTCCCCCCTAGTCTGCCTTTCGTTGGAGCAGGTGCTGTCACTCCAAACCTTTCTTTTATGCAGTTGGCATTTCTGCGCAATCTCATTCATTGCGAATATCCAACTGCCATGCAAAACATTGGCGGTAAAAATGAGAACGTAGCTATGACCCTCTCCCTCAATCCAACGTTTCACAATTGCAAAGTTATATTTTTCCATTGAAATCCCAACACATTGAAGCGTTAATCTTTTGTAATATTTGAATATTCCTTTTGGATTATATCAATTTATCTCTACATTTAAAAGAAAAACACCATCGACATTAAGCTATAGTGGAACTATCGAACAGGAATCATCCCTTGTTGTAATGGCCGATGGTATCGTACTTTACAGTAATGAGAAGTTAAGTAGAATGATCTACCAAAAAATATACGTGCCCCTCTACGTCATATTTAAACCGATGCCTTGCATCCAGTCTCATGCTAGCTTCAATGGACGATTTCGTCGAATTTGGGAAAAACACCTTCACTTGCTGATATATTTCCATAAGCGACAATGGCTTACCGGCCGAAGACAACACCTCATAAATTTTGTCTACCATCGTCCCCCAATAGATATGCTCCCAAGATGCCAACCCATAGTAGCCTGACAGTCCAATGGATTTCACTTCCTTCATTTTAAGCAAATAAACGCGGATGGTATTAACCGTAAGATGACGATAAGTAGGACACCTTCTTAGAAAAATGTCTCTAATTTCCTCCGCTCTCATAGGTTTACCTCTTTCTTTCAGTATATCCAGTAGTTCATAAGTAACGGAGATTTTGTTTCTTTCAGCCACAAAACCACCTTCACTATCCACATCCAAACCAAAGATATCCAACATCAGATAAGTAAAGAAAGAAATGAAATGCTCCTTACCACCTAATTTCTGAATATCCAACTCCTTTAAAAACATACCAGCCTGATAATGCTCATCCTTGAAACGAATGGTAGCCAACAGTTCTTTTATCTTCTCAACCAGCTTGGCTATTTCTTTTGTATCAAACAGACAGGCATTAACCAATATAAATCTATCTTGATAATTGTACTTTCGAAACTGCTTGTTTAAAGGATAGCAAGAATTTCTCAAAAATATCAGTTCCATCAGCCCAATGACATCCTGCAAATGCTCTTTTTCCAAGATATTCTTACAAATAGGCGAATAGAATCCAATAAACGGCATTTCATACAAAAAGTCGTAATATTTCCAATGTTCATCCTGTGTAATTGGTTCAGTATTCTCCCCTATAGGGAAAAAAAGATACTTCTTAAGTTTATATGATTTTATATTGTAGGCTTTCATCAACTCCTGAAGAGTTCTTCTTTCTGTCCCGATTCCTCTATATTCTAAGAAAAAACACCTTCTTTCATTCCACATTCCACTATTCAGATAATCCGTAAAAAGAGTGAACATCGGATAATAACCATTTGCCCGATGAAAATCAATCACAAAGGATACCTTTTTATCCGTCATGAATGGAAACAATCCTATTGTGCATAAACAGGTATGTTCAAAGTCTATGGATGTATATGCCTCTACAAGAAAATCAAGCAAAGAAAACGGATAATGATCGTTCAAGGAATGTTCAAGTTTATATTCAATGTCAAAACGATATAATTTATTAAAGCTATGATATGTCCATGATTGGAACATTTCAACTTCATATGTCAATCTATCCTCTACGAAAGGAAATATTTGGACAAAATCTAGCCCTTTAAAGTTCTTTTTAAAGACAGCATAATGCAATTCCAACAAGAACCTGTTCTTATTAGAAAGACGAGAATAAAGTAACGTTCCCAATGCATCTTTACCCACCTTATGCATATATTGCTTAGCATTATCTTGAACATAAAAACTAAACTCGTTATGAAGATCATGCATCAAATATTCCAGACAAAGTAAGAAAACATATAGGCATGAAGCTGCCCTAGGATAATTATCCACCATCGACATTAAGTGAGATCCCTTCATACAAATGAACTTCAGTATATCTAACGAAGAAGGGAATATTGCCTGAAATTCCTTGCTATCTTCAGCATTCTCACATAAATGAGCATAACAGATGACCATCTTTTGCATGATTTCATCACCACAAAATTGCTTTACCTCCAAAAGAGGATCTTGAGAATTAATCGTAGCAAAAACATGCTCTACATCATTGATAACCTTCAATCCTATCCCTGGTATTGCCCACAACTTTTTTATCCCCATAGCCTGAATGTCTCCAACAGTGAACAGTGAAAGAGCCCACAGTTTGTTGTAAGTAAACGTTGTTATCAGCTTATCGCCTAATAATCTGTATATCGATGTATCAATAGTATACATAATTCTTTTTTATATTTCATTGTTCTTGAATTTCTTGACATAGAAACCATCAAAGAAACTCACATAGTTAACAGTAAAAGTCCATACAAAACAGTTTAATCTTTCTTGTCAAACGTAGAATACATAGCTACCTGAAACAAGTTCCTCACTTCAGAATTATCTGACTTAAGCCAAATACCATCCTTGCTAGCCACATAAACAGCCAACACCATAAGAAGAAAAGAGTACAAGCAGTTAAGCCCAACCTGAGCAGATGTCAAAGCAGCACCAACCCAGAGCAAAGGGATTACCAGAACATTTCGCCTGTTTAACCATTCATTGAAAATATAGCTATTCATTATTATAAGTTTAAGCACTTTTATACAAAGGTACAAAAGTATTAAAAATATAATAGAATACCAACTTTTCGATAGGAATTTTACTGATAATTCCTCAAAATACATGAAAATGAGACCATTTCTTTAAAAGAAATCTATTTCAGTACCCCTTAAAAAGTATCTCTAAGAAAAAAGCACGTTGAACTGTCCACAAGTCTTTAGCACGTAGGCAGTTCAAATTAATCCTTGTTGTAGTGGACAATGGTCTCGTACCCAACATGAACCTTCGCAATGCTATGGCAATTACTAATGTCTTAATCCTTATTGTAGTGGACAATGGTCTCGTACTCGACCTTATAAGATTGTACTGATTATCAGTAAGTTAAAGAACTTTACTAAACAAATGTTGACTTTTCTTAACCGAAAATTAACTATTCCTAAGCGGGTGCAAAGGTACGACTTTTTTCTGAGATATACAAGCCAATTATTCTTAAATATTTAGGCCTTTTAGACCTCACAATTTAGTTCTGTTAACAACAAATCAAAGAGTTAACCCCAAAAGCACTCTTCAGCATAAAAGTAAACTACACCATCACAATATCATAAACCAACAAATCAAACTACAAAAAACTATTCCTCACATATATAATAAGGTATTATATGCACCCTAAACAACAAAAATCAGGAAAAATGAGCCAGTGAAATATCATTTCACGATGTTCCCCTACCTTTGCACCCAGAAAAACCAAAGCCGCTATGGTTAAGTTGTTAGCGACACAGTTGTATCCATTCATAAAAATGGCATAAAACAAAAGAAAGTAGCAAAAAAAGGAAAAATTGAGTGAGTGAAATACCATTTCAAACTCCCACAGTACTTTTGCAAACGAAAACAGGAACAAGAAGTTAAACCCATTAAAATTAAAGAATATGAATTACGAATATCGCTACCTCATGGAATACCTCCCAAAGAGATACTCCGCAACAATGAAACAAGAGAATGACAGAGAAGTCATCTACGACTTCAAAAACGGCTACTGCAGCCTTAGCTTGATGAACACAATCGTAGAATGCATCAAGGAAATAAAAAACGAAATAGGTGGCTACAACTGGAGAGTATGCTTCATACCAGCATCCACCCACCACAAGACAGCTTGCCGCTACCAAAAGCTCGCAACCTTCATCGAGAAGGAAACAGGAATTGCCTGCGACTACCATACCATCCTGCCCATCCAGGACCAGGAATCAGGCCACATCACAGGCAAGAAGACAAACCCGGCAGAGAACTTCAACATCAAGACAAGCGACGTTGCCGGCAAGAACATCATCCTCATAGATGACGTCATCACAAGAGGCATGACATACGTGCACACAACCAACAAACTCATCAACAATGGTGCCAACATGGTAAAGGGACTCTTCCTCGCCAAAACAATCAATCCTGACTGGGTAAGACATTCAGCATAGCCCTTCAGAGAGAACAAGAGAATAAACGTTAAAACATATAAAGATCATGACAAAAGAACTCAAAATGGACGCCATCCAAATGACAGAGGATGCTGCATCAACAGTACAGGCTACCAATAACCTGGAGTACGTAAACCTCATGGAATATCTCCCTTTGAGATACCCTCCAACGCTAGAGGAAGAAAAAAATCGCAGGATTGTGAGCAACTTCAAGAGGGGAAGATGCTCACCGGAACTGAAGAATAAGTTCACCGATGCAATCAAGCAACTCAAGGAAGAACGCAAGGACGTGAAGCTGAGAGTCTGTTTCATACCGGCCATCACAGCAGACAAGACAGCCCTCCGCTACTCACAACTGGCAACTGCCATCGAGACAGAAACAGGCATACCAAGTGACTACCACACCATCCTGCCAAAACGAGCAACAGAACTGATGGCTACCGGAAAAACAGATCCAGCAGAGGACTTCCTCTTCAACAAGGAGCAAATCGAGGGAAAAGACATCATCCTGATAGGTGACATCATCACCACGGGAACAAACTTCACCAAGACATGCCAAAAGCTTACAGAACTAGGCGCAAAATCAGTCATCGGCCTATTCCTGGCAAAGACCATCCATAGAAAATAACAATAAACAAAACATAAAATACAATCAAAATGAATAATTATCAATACCTTAAAGAATATCTCCCAGTGAGATACCAGGCAAATGCCCAGCAGCTGGCAGACCGTCAGACTTGCTATAACTTCAAAGACGGCTACCTCAACGACGAAGTTAAGAGTGGATTCCTGAACAAGATCCAGGAAATAACAAATGGAGAGAAGACAGGTTGGGCCATCTGCTTCATCCCTGCATCCACCAAGAGCAAGACACAAAACCGCTACAAAAAGCTTGCAGAAGCAATCCAGGCAGCCGGCTACGAGGTAGCAATCAATGCCATTTACAATGAGCACGACCATGAAGCTGGTCACCTCACAGGAAAAACCGGCAACCCAATCGAAGGCTTCGGCTTCAACGCCAGTGACATCGCAGGCAAAAAGCTCATCGTCATTGACGACATCATCACAAGAGGAAGAACCTTCCAAATGGTTGCAGAAAAGCTGGAAACCATGGGGGCAGCAAGCGTAACAGGATTGTTCCTGGCAAAGACCTTCAACCCAGATTACCATCCTTACTATGATCCGACGGACGATTACGAGCCAGAAGACTACTACGATACATCAGACTACTACGAGGAGGAAGAGACATACGACAATTACAACGGTTCATACGCCCAAGACGTAGAAGGCTGGAGCGACCAGGACATAGACGACGTTTTCGACGGCGATCCTGATGCCTACTGGAACATCGACTAGTACAAACAGAACGTGCAGCTGCATAACAGAAATAATAAAAAAGAAATAGAACATAAAGAAATATGGCACTCAATACAGAACTCATTTTGACATTGAAAAACCTCAAAGGGTGTGGAAACAAAACCGTTCTCTCCATAGCCGAGGTTGCTCCATCCCAAGTGCAAACCATCGAGGACCTATGCCACTTCTGGCCAACACTTAAGGGCAAGAAGTTCGAAAAGTACTCTGCCACTGATCTCCAGGAAGCCAACAGAAAGGCACTGACCATCATCAACGATGCAGAGAGAGAAGGTGTAGGCATCATCTCCTATTACGAAGAATCCTTCCCTCAAATCCTGCGTGAGACCATCAATGAAGATGGCAATGCAGACGCTCCATTGATTCTGTTCTACAGAGGCAACATCAAAGTTCTCCAAATGCCGGGCATCGCCATCATCGGTACAAGAGAACCGACAGAAGCAGGAACCCAGGCAGGAATCTACTTCGCTGAAAAGTTCGCAGAACAGGGTTTCAACATCGTATCAGGTCTTGCCATAGGATGTGACACTACCGGTCACCAGGGAGCATTGAACGTGAAGGGAGCCACCACGGCATTCCTAGCCAACGGCTTGGATTGGGAATCCATCTATCCTAAAGAGAACCTGGAACTGGCCAAGAACATCGTGGAAAGCGGAGGGCTGCTGCTTTCCGAGTACCCGGTAGGACAAAGAGGCAACCGCTATACCCTGGTGGAGCGTGACAGACTGCAGGCAGGACTCTCATACGCTACCATCGTCATCCAGACAGGTCTTAGAGGAGGAACCATGCATGCCGTAAATGCCACCCTCAAAGCCCGAAAGCCCCTCTTCATGATCAAATACAAGAACATGGATGGACAGGTAGGCGGAAAAGCAGAAGGCAACAAGAAGTTCCTGGAAGATGGAAAAGCACACGCCCTGACATCAGGTTCATTCGAAGATGCCCTTGCCGTCATCAGAGAATCAGTAGAGAAGATCAACAAACCCAAAATCAAGAATTCATTATTCTAGCATATGATAAAAGGAGTGATTTTTGATCTGGACTTAACTCTTGTAGATACCACAATACTGGAAAATGCCAGAAAGATGAGAAACTGGCACGAGGCATATGGGCTAATCCCATATACCTCCATGTATGCAGGAATCCAAGAAGTCCTAGACAAGATAAAAGCACAAGGAATCAAGATGGCAATAGTCAGCACCTCACCCCGTCCCTATGTGGAAAGAATCGTTAGCCATTACCAGATTCCAGCAAGATTCATCGTTGGCTACCATGACGCCCACCCCATCAAACCTCATCCAGCCCCTATGCTAAAGGCATTGGAGTTGATGAATGAGAAAGCGGAAGATGTTCTGAGCTTTGGAGATAGGGCAATAGACATGATTGCAGCTAAAAAAGCAGGCATAAAAGCCATTGCATGCCTTTGGGGAACTAAGGAAAGAAGTATGCTGCTTGGCACCGCATACGACCAAGCAATTAGTTCTCCACTGGAGATTCTCCCATACCTGCAATGAAGATAGCAGAGACATTGAGTATGGTATGATATCCTCTCATCAGGTTCCACTAGACATCCACATTCCTAATGGAACCTTTTTAAATCACTTACACCCACAAAATACAAAATTAGAGCACTGCTGTCCCGTTTAGAAATCGTCGGGGCTGAAAAGGCTAGGATATAGCCAATCCTCCGTCTCTTCTGTTGGAACAGCTTTGTTAAACAAATCATTTAAAGGAGTCTTGTCCGTAAGGAATAGACCCACGTTCTTTGAAATAGTGTGTAGCGATTGATCTATGTGCATCACTTTCTTTGCATAAGCTAAAAGCAAGTATGTGCATATTGCAATCCAGATTTGCAGATATATGGCATTCTCGGAAGTTCCATAAAAGGATTTGATGTGAAGGTGTTGCTTAATCCATTTAAAGTAAAGTTCCACGTTCCATCTTTCCCTATATAATTCAGATATAGTAAGCGCTTCATATTCCATGTTGTTAGTGAGAAACCTATACACCTTACTTGTTGCATAGTCCTCATAGGTTACCATTCTAAGTTCTTCAGGATACCATTTGGCAGTATGTAGTCCTGTTAATTTGATACGTTCATCAGAAATGATACCAGTACTCTTGTCAACTTCGGCTTCTGATACAACTTCAAAAAGCATGTTATCTTTTGCCCTAGTAACAAAGAATGCATTCTTCTTAGTTATCAACTTGAAGAGTCTGTTGAAATCTACATATCCTCTGTCCATCAAATAGATAGCAGAAGGTTCTATGTAGAGATCATCAAGAGCTTTTACATCATTAACCGATGCAGAAGTCAAATAAACTGAGACTGGAAGATTTCCTCGCAAATCGACTAATGTGTGCATTTTGATGCCACCTTTGTTTTTGCGATACTTTGCCCAAGGACATAATTTGAGACACAGACTTATAGTACTGCTATCAAAAGCATATACCATGTTGTCTAGGTCTAATCTGAACTTGTCTTTGACATAAAGAGGACGTACTTTTTTCAAAAGAACGTCTGCAAAATCTTTATAGATATGCCAATCTCGCTTCTCGTTAGCTTTTGCTAGAGTATTACGTGGTACAGCATA
>ERZ772900.2426-NODE-2426-length-13960-cov-13.851277_pt1 | contig 13960 bp, 20 predicted proteins | sample MGYA00512124_ERZ772900 | MGnify/ENA primary metagenome ERZ772900 (study PRJEB29015, sample SAMEA2737716) | human gut metagenome | biome: human gut; feature: human-associated habitat; material: faeces | place: China | collected 2012 ... | reverse complement strand
GGTACGACAACGAGAACTCCTACACCTCTCAGATGGTTCGTACCATTAAGTACTTTGCTGAGAACTGCTAATGACGCAGCTGCGTTAAAAATTGGATGATTTGTCGACCGGAGTTTGTCTTGCTCAACTACGAACAAGCTTGATTTGGTACGATAAGCTTATCTAGCAATTTTTCACCCTTTCTTTTGTGGTCCGCCATGAAGGAAAGGGTGTTTTTTTATGTGTTTGAAAGATCTCCGTGATGAATTTATCTATGACTGTGAATGCCGCCATCTGGCTAAAGGCTCCCTGCGCAATTATAAGGCTGCGACCCGGTTTTTGCTGGAATATCTGGAGCTGAAGCAGATCACTGAGCTGGAAGACGTCCGTCCCCGCCACATCCGGGACCTGATGAAGGAAAAGCAGGACGCGGGTAGCACGTCCCGCTATATCAACGACCTGCTCAAGGTGTGGCGCACATGGTTCAACTATCTGGTCAATGAGGGCTATCTGGAAGAGCGGGATAATCCGGCCAAAAAGGTAAAGTGCCTCCGCCAGCCCCGGACGATCATCGATACCTTTACAGTGGCTGAGATGAAACGGATGGTCCAGTTCTACGACGGCAAGGATTTTCTGGAGGTACGGAACAAGACCATCATCATGCTGCTGTTTGATACCGGGATGCGCTGCAACGAAATGATCCTGATGGAGCCAGAGGACATCAAGCAGGACTATATTCTGGTTAAGCACGGCAAGGGCAGCAAGGAACGGGTCGTGCCCAAATCGCCCGCACTTTCCAAGCAGCTCGTCAAGTACTGCACGCTCCGGGATGGCTACCTGAAGGAGCACCCTACCCGCTATAAGAATCTCTTCCCCAGCAAAAACGGCAAGCCGATGACCGATGAAGCCGTGGCACGGATATTGAAGCACGCAGCAAAAGAGGTGGGGGTCTCGTCCTCGGTGCGTGTCAGCCCTCATACCTGCCGCCACACCTTCGCACAGATGCAGCTGAAGAACGGTCTGGACCTGTACAGTGTCTCCCGTCTGATGGGGCATGTCAATATCATGATCACCCAGCGCTACCTGTTGGGCATCAAGGATAAGGACATCGTGGATCGAGGCACCCAGACCAGCCCCCTGATGAACCTGTAAAAACTGAATCGTACACTTCAAGAGTGGCCCCGCCGGGTGGTGGGGCTGCTTTTTTTGGTGGATGGCATAAAAATACCCCCATTACTCTATGAAAAGAGAAATGAGGGGGATGGAATCAATCTACTTCGTTGTCCAGATTTTCGAGAAGCTCGGTAAAACTTGGCGTGGCATACTGATCGTTGAAGCTGCTTAAATAGGACAAGCTCATAAGCGCCTGATTCAGTTGAAAGACAGCCTTGTTGTTGGAATGCTTCAGCAGGAAGATGAACTCGCGCCGCAAATCACCCTCAAACTGATGGGCCCTTATGGATAGCAGAAGCTGCACAATGACTTCCTGCCCAAGAGGATTTAGCTGGTCGAATTCGCATAGGGAGCTGTGCCTTTTGTCGCCTGGATCAAACGGAAAACGGTCGTTCTTTTCGGTATTGTACGGGTTGTCTTCATTGGGGTTCTGCAGACTGGTAAATTTATCATCGGAGGAATGGCGCGCTAAGTATTCGTTGCGTGATGGATAATGGTCGAACAAAATCAGCTCCTTGTTGGGTACGGCGGAACCCATTAATATTCCAACGGATACGTCAAGAGATCGTGCGATTTCCTCCAGCAGATGGAGATCAAACCGATCGTTATCACGATTCAACATATTATATAAAGTGGTATAGGGGATATCGACCCTCCGGCTGAGTTCTTTGATGGGAATCCTCTTAACTTCCGCAACGGTCTTGATGTTTTGGCAGACGCTCATTCTGGGACACTCCTTTCTAATAGGTATTTATATGATAGCATGAAATTCTAAAAATGTCAACACATAAAGAACAAAAAACTTGTGATAGAAATCCGCAACGCCGAAAAATACTTAAAATAGATATTTGCTTTCAAAAAAATACTTGACAATGGAATTCATTGGCGGTATACTTACACTGCAAGGTTGATGAGATGAGAACATTGATTCGACTTTCCAACGTTGACAAATCTTAAGAAGGGAGGAGCCCATCGTGAACCGCAATCTGGTTTTATACCCGGGCACGGGATAGTAAGATACTGTTGTAGCGGCCAAGAGTGGCAAGGCGGCAAAAGCGAAGGTTGGCTTGTCCTTTGGAACATAGAGTCAGGGCTGCACCCTGCCAACAAGGGGTACTGTACATGGACTCTAGCGAAATAAACAAAAAATATGATTTAGGAGTGTTGAAATTGCTAAAAATTTGGAAGAATTATTATCTGGACGCGAGCAGCGTGTATTATGCGTTGAAAAAGGCGCATACGAAGGCCGATGGCGGGGTGGAGTACGATATTTGCACCTATCATGCAAGGCTGGAGGAGGCACTGGCAGAAGCTGTAAGACGCACAATTCGTGAGGGAGTCGCCAGCGGGGAGCTGAAGGAATGGGAGCAGGTGCGTGCCGAGCTCCAGCGGTTGGAGAGCGAGGCGCGGGGGCTGCTGCAGTCCATCTGTCCGGCGGACAAGGCTTTGACCTCAACTCTGAAGAACAACAAATGTGCATGAAAAAGGAGAACTGATATGATCGAACTTTACTTCAATGATGCAAATCTTCTGCCCGAGAACCGTGAAGAGGAGCAGTATGCCGAGGCGACACTCAACAACATTTTGGCTGGAAAAACGGCTGACACGGAGATGTGCATCCTGCCCTGCTTTTACGATGCTCCGCTGCACAAGGGGCTGCTGTACCATCTGAACGACGGCACAACGCTGCGGATCAGACCTATCCTGAATGAGGCGGGAGAACCGGAGCTGCTCATCAGATGCGTTACGGAGGAGACCGTTGAGGGGATGTACCAGAGGGTCGCGAATTACGACTAAGGCGAACCCCGTACCGACAATGTACCTGTTTTCAAAAATAAATTTCAATGAAAAGAAGCTATAATATGGTTGAAAATAACGTAAAAGAGAACCTGCTTGACGGTGAGGAGGAAATCTATATGAACCTGAATGATCTGGTGAACCTCAGAGAGTCGGCGGAGCTCAAGGAAGCTGCAGACGCATTTGAATGCTACTTGGAGGATTATGCGTTGGCAACAGGAATGCCGCAGAGCGTCCTGTCGGATATCTGCCATCTGTCTGTACAGGCAGCACACAGGGGAATGGAATTTTGCTTCATGAAAGGGTTCGAGATGGGCGCTCGTGTAATGAAGAGCGCACTGGAAGAGGAGATGACGGAGGGGGTGAAGCCGTGAACAGAAGACAAGCAGCGGTATCCTGACACTGCAGTACGAGCAAGAGGTTTGACTATGCTAACCACAAATGCAAAAGAAGCCTGCAAAAAAATTACATGTGCGCGCATCGCGCAGGAGGTATAATGATGGATTACAATCACGAAGACGCAGTAACGATCCGGACGAATGGACGTAAGAATGACGTATCGGCGCTCTGGGCGTTGAGGAATGTGCTGGAAGGGAAGGCTTTGATCTATGATACCTGCACAGACACACCCCACGACAGTCTGAATCCCTGCGAAGGAATTACGTTGAAGCTGGCCGACGCGCCGGATTGGGAGTGTAATATGACGATCACCTTCTTGCCATACCTCAGCGATGATGGGCGGGCGTTACTGAAAATCGACTGCCATTCTGTGCCCTACCAGAATGATGCGGACGAAAAAATTGTCCCCACGGCATATGACTGGATGGACGAACTGGATGAGCTGGACGATCCGGACATCGATACGATTTTTTAATCAACCAAACAGGAGGGGTACGACTATGATCGATATCTACATGAACGGTGCCGAGGTCCATGCCGAAACACCTGAAGAAGAGCGGGAAGCATCGCTCATTCTGAACGCAGCGCTGTCTGGGAAAACGACCCCGGCGGGCGGATGTATCTGCCCGGATCAAAGAGATTCCACGGTCGGTAAAGGCATTACGATGCGTTTTTGCGATGGTACGGATATGACCATTACGCCTACCTCAGATGCAGAAGGCGACCCCGAACTGGAGATCATCTGCAGCATGGAGGCTGTCGTTCAGGAGGCAGCAGCAGAGGAGCCGACCTACTATTATGAGGTGCGGCTTGAACCAAAGCCTGTACTGCGAAGCTATATCGCTGCCACCTATGAACTCTGCAATGAACTGACCGATAGTGAGCTTGTGCAGATGGGGCATGACCGGAACACGGGGCGCATTCGTCTATTGCAGGCGCTGGAAACGGTGGATGCATTGGCCGATTACAGCGAAGAGGCGGCGACGGAAGAGTTCGGAAACTATATGGATGTGAATTTCCCCAATGTGACGTTCAAGCCGGAGTTTGTGAATCCCCGGGCGGCACGATGGTGTGGAATGTAAAGGACAAGGAGGAAGCTTATGACGGATAACAAGACCTGCAGCGTGGACATTTTGAGTGTGTCGTTGGACGAAGAAGGATATTTGATCATCCCACGGCAGACGCGTGAGCTGTGTGAGCCGCTGGTCAAGGCCGCAGACGCGCTGGAAAGGGCGCTGGAGGACCTGCCGGTTGATGAGGCGGACAAGAATAGGATCGCACGGTTGTCGGCAGAACTGATGGCCCAAGCAGAGCAATACGCGGTAGAGCTGGGAATCCAGGCATACTTGGAGTTTACCAGAACGCTGACCCCAGAGATGCGCGTTGGACTTGAAGGGCACAAGGACAATGAGGTGCCAGAGACATGATCCAAGGCAAACAAAAAACGCCTAGCACATGCAAGGCGCTTGACAATAAAAAAGCTGTGGTAAAGGTGGGTGCCGGCAGTGTACAGCGCGCCCAAGCAAATGAGCAGGCTGTGGAATGGGCAGGACATCCAGAGGCAGTGTCATGCTAAAAAGGAGATTAAAATGAGCTTTTTAGAAGATGTATTTCAGACCACTGACGAAATCAAGCAGAATGAAGAGAAGTTCAAAAGTGCTGTGGAGGCAAGCTTTCATCAGCTAGATGTGCTTGTTCGACCGTATTTGGGTGACGTACAGAATGCGATTCTATCTGAAATTCTGGAAGGGTTGGTCGCGCCCATTGCCGAGAGTTCTTTTGAAATTGGCTACAGCAGCGCCATGCGGAGGTTTGCAGAAGCGGCGGCGGCACTCGAGGCGAAGGCCCATGTGCAACAGTAAAACAAAAACCGCCTTACCTGTTGGCGCAGGCAAAGCGGTAATAGAGACGGGAATATGTATTTGCAGTAAAAGTTCCCGCCCCTATAATAGCACAGAACAAAGCGTTTGACCAGAGCTTTTTTTGGCAGGCGCTGACAAACCGGCGCATGGTCTGGCAAGATGGCTGGGCTGTGCGCCTTATATTATTATAGAGGCTATTACATGAAAATGCCCTTTGACGGCTTCTACTTGAAGCTTTTGGATGAACAGAACGGAACCCACGAATATGAGGAATATCTACGCAACTGCAAGGAGAACCCGTTGACCGAGGAAGAGCAGCGGGAATGGACAGAAAGCGCCCGTGCAGCGATTGCAGAGCTGGAACGGATAAACGCAGAGCCGGAGCCCACCAGACAGTCAGCAGAGCCAGAAGCAGAGGCTGAGGGGATACCCAGTCCCCAGACGCCAGAGCCCACCGAGCTGCAGGAAGGGTGCTGTGCCGTTCAGGAGGCAGAGGAAGCGCCAGAGGTGGAAGTGGTGCCCGCAGAAGCAATCGTGCCATTGGTAAAGATAGGAGGGGACGCCCCGGCGGAGAAGGAGCGGTGGGCGTATGCTTCAGAATTAATCGGTGATGCATTCCAGCATTGGGGGAACGGAAGAGTTCTTCTGGATATGGGAACCGGACGTGGCAAGAACGAATTTATCATTAAGAAGCTGGTGAGCTGGCGCGTTGATGAGATGCTGAAAAATACGACCATAGGCCGGGTCCTATGCCTCTGCCCGCTAAATACCCTTCACGCCGAGATGCTCCAACGCAGAACGGAAGCCGCTATTGCCGAGGCCGATGATGAGCCAACGGAAATAGCAATGACCTATGATGCGTTCTACGAGAACATGCTAGAGGTCCGGACCTATCAGAATATCGAGACGAAATACAGGAATGACCCGGCGTCGCTGAAAAAATATCTGGAGGATTTCAAGTACATCGTCGCGGATGAGTGTCACTATTTTACGGATTTTTCCTCTTATGGAATGAATACCTATTTATCGCTGGAAGTGCTGCAGAAGGCCGAAGCCGACCACGTGGTTATCTATATGAGCGCAACGGGCGAGGAGACCTATAAGCTGCTGGAGGAGACCGCAAAGACTCCCGAAGACCGCATCTACAAACTGCCGCAGGATTACCAGCATATCAAGCAGAAATATTTCTATTCGAGGGAAAATCTGGTCATGATGCTAAAAAGTCTCCCGGAAGACGAAAAGGCCGTTATATTTGTATCATCCGGCGAGGACCTGCTCAAAATGAAGGAGATATTTGGCGATACAGCTGCCTATTACTGCTCCGAGAACAACCCGAAATACGGCAAAATGTTCAATAAGCTGACGGACTGTATCAAGGATAGAGAGCTCCAAAAAAGATATTTGTTCACCACAAAGGCGTTTGGCATAGGCACCGAGATCAAAGACCGCACGGTAAAACACCTGTATATTGACCAATGGAAGCCGACGGACATCATTCAGTCAACAGGTCGAAAGCGCCCACTTGATGTCGACGATACCTGCACGGTCTATTTTCGTGATTATGATGCGGACTGGTATTATGGTGACTTGAAGAAATTTAAGGCCATCGTGATAGAAGAGCTGAAGCCGGCAGTGGCATATCTTGCGGGGGCGGAGGCATTTGAAGTGTTCCGAAACAGTGGAACGCCCGATAGTATCAACAACAAAATAAGAAAGTGCAAGATCATGGAGTTCGATGATGCAAAGGGTGAATACCGCGTGAATCCGCTTGGTGTCCGGCAATTGAAGCGAGAACTGGAGCTGCTTAACGAAATGCTCGAAACGTCATATAAGAAGGTCTTTGCAAAGTATGCGCCGGCATTAGCAGAGGAAACAGTGCCGTATTGCTTTGATTCGGTGGTGGACTGGATAAACGCACACTTGAATCAGCCGATGTTGAAAGAAGAAATGTACGAGAGCATCATGGCATTGAAGGTGTTCAAAGAGTATAAAGGACGTCCGATGGGGCAAGACGCATTAAATTGTAAACTTCAAATCTATGGTGTCAAGATCATCAGTGACAAAATGCGAAAGCGAGGCGAATATTATCAGAAGACATTTTGGGAATTGACTCGAATTTGATAGAGTTTGCGTCTAAAATTGTACTCGCTCTATATAGAATAGGTACAAAAATAGACGCAAATCTGAACAATAAAACAGAGAACAAGAGAAAATAACAGACTTATGATATAGCTATAATTTGAGATTCGTGAATACTTTGATATCTCACTCGCGAGCATCGAGCGTGCGAGATATTAAAGTGTTTACGAAAAAAAGGAAAGAAGATGAGGGGGTGGGAGAAGAGGGAAACCACTATTGATTCGATCATAGCGAAATGCCTCAAATAATTGAGAAAAACATCTGCTGAGGTGTGATTCTGTCTGGCTTTGATACCATTAAAAAGTATACATCAAACGGAATATGCCGTGTTACCGTATAATATAAGGCGCCTGCATTGTGGATATTGTTGGATGGCGGAATTTTGCGCTGTCAAAAATGGACCATTCAAGACAATGCCTATACAACATCGAACAAATCGTTCAGCATTCAGAAGCTCACCCCTCAAGCTGAGAATCGATGAACTGTTATCAAAATGATTACGGTTGGAAAAGCTCAGAGGACAAAGTGACTGCCGAAATCCATATTCTATCGATGATACGATCAATGAACATTATCCAAATCGGTAAAAGTTCAATAGCGCTCAGATAAAGGCGGTAGGTGGTCGCAGTAGCCCTCGATTTGAGGGGTGCACAAAATTCCGCATAGTACATGACGGCTTTCTATGATGCTACGCAAGTTATGATGGATGATTTTACGGTATTTCGCTTTTTTGCGATTAACTGTACCATCAACACCCGTCATTTTGTCCCTAGTTGAAATTGAATCAGGATGCAAAAACGCCCCACTGCTCGACATAGAGTAGCGGGGTGTTGCTATTGAAAGACACTTATTTCAGAATAGAGAGATCGTCATAGCGGGCGACACCATTATAGAGAAGCTCGAGCATGGTCACGGCAGAAGGGCGACCATTCAGAGGATAGCCAGCCAGCTCCTGAACGCGCTCGGGGCAGAGATCCCATGCGACCTTGGATGCCCGGCGGCGTGAATCGGCAGGGGATAGGAGCGCGACAGCAGGGAGCTTGGCTATGATATATACAGTCTAAAAAGGCATTGGCATTGGGATATGGGCGGCGGCAGATTTCCGTGACACCATCGTCTGAATTCCAGAGGGGGTTTCAATTTGAAATCCCCTTGAGAGCGAATCAAGGCGTGTGACCTCAAACAGCTATACACAAAACTGTGCACAAGTTCCATATCGGCTTAAAAGTCGCAAATCCGCCGGGATATCTGCTGTCTGATATTAAACGCCGCTCTTTAAGTTCACTTCTTGACCGAATACCGCGTAAAAAAGAGCCCTGCTACTCGTGTCTGAGCGGCAGAGCTCTGTTGCTGTTATAGGAAATGGTGGTTGGTGTCAGCGTTCAATGATTTCTGTGGTAACTTTCGTTTGACCCTTGCCAAAAAGTCCGGCATAGCCAAAATCAGCCAAATCCTTGAGCTTCTGTGCTTTTTCTCGTGTTTCACGGTAATCTTCACGAAGCAGAGTGTCTCCGTTTTCATCATGGAATACCGTTTTGACAACGAATTTATTTTCAGCCATAAGCTTACCTCCTGCTGCTGATAGAAGTGGTGACGATGGGCGCGATGTCTATTACCGCAGCTTTCTCATATATGCTTGGGACGTCCTTTTCTGGCTCTCGTAGAAGGTAACGCCAGTAACATCATCCACAACCAGATCATCATAAGGAATGCCCTTTTTATTCAGGTGGTCAATGAACCAACGTTTTTTCAGATAGCACCACGGGGTTCTGCTGAGGTCGCCGTAACTCGATGCAGGCCGCTCGCATGCGTTGTAAGTCTTGCCGCAGATATTCCACCATTCTTTACGCACTCGCTCCCGCATTTGCAGAACCTCAGAGGTGCCATGAAGGCCATGCTCCTCGCCATACTGATAATCTGCCTTCTTGATTTTTACGTTCTGTCCCGCGCTGACTGCACCAGCTGCACCAAGACCCAACATGCCTAAAAATAACGAAAAAGCGCCTGCCATAATAGTTTCCTCCTGTATTTTGAAGTGTGTTTGCTTTTGCTGTACCTGAAGTCTACCAAACGGTGCGTCCGATAAGATGGACTTACAAGTGTGCGGTTAAAAATATGGAGCGTTGTAGCTGCCATCGCGCAAGTTTATAGATGACCGCACTATAGCAGGCAAAAAGTCTCCGGTAAGGCGTCCGGTGGCGGGGACACCTCACTCGGTCAGCCCTAACAGATAATCGGTCGACACCTGATAGAATTGGGCGAGCTGGATCAGATGGGGGATCTCGGGGCATTTGTCGTGCTCCCATGCGTAGACTGCCCGGCGGGTCACACCCATAGTTCGGGCAAGGTCGGTCTGGGTATAGCCGTGCGTCAGGCGCAGATGCTGCAAACGTTCTGATATAATGGTCATAGCTGCTCTCCTTTAAATAATGGGCGCCCTCTCACAGCCCGGTGGATCTCTGTCTTTACGGGTGCATTTTTAAACAACGTCAAGGGTAATGGTGCCGCTCTCTTTGGTGATGACCTCATACTCGGTAGTTTGGATGTCCCGCAGTATCAGCTTTTCGATGCTCAGGATGCTGGCAAGGGGGATGGAAAGCATGGTGTGTCCGGCCATGAAATGCAGCTCTGACTTGTTCCGGTGTGTATGCAGCTGGATGTCTTGGAACGCGATGTCTGCCCCGGAAAAAACGGCGCACCCACTGGCTTTGCACTCGGATGTCTCGGCAAGAAAGGTGTCAATAGCGATTTTATAAGTATCCATGAGGAGCCTCCTGTAATTTTATATATAGCACTACTCTCACTCGTGCCCTCGCTCTCTGTCCTGCTGTGATTAGTCAGCCTTCACAAACAACTCCATGCAGTCTGCACAGATGACCCGCACTTCCTTGGTGCTCCGGATGATGGTACCGCACTTAGGACATACCCACCGCCGGGTGCTGCTCTTTGCTTTGGGAGGCTTGGGCGCTCCGGTCTGACTGCTGCCGGGTGCCTTGCTCCCTGCTCCGGTGCCTGCCATATCCGACCATGCCAGCCGCTCGCCCATCTGGATGTCCTGCCAGCCCTGAAAGATGATAAAGTCCAGCAGCTCCTCGGACGGGCTTGTGATGGTCCAGCCGTACTTTTCATGGTGGTCGACGGTCAAACCGTGTGCCTCGGCCTGCTCCTTAAAGCGCCGGTTGTGGTAGATCCCGTTGTTGCTGGTGTCCTTGATGCCGGTCTCCATGCAGTGTTCGTGCACCATCTCGTGCAGTAGGGTGGATGCGGTCTCCTCGATGGGACGGTCAAGGGTAGCCGACGAAATATTGATCTCATACTTGTTCTCGCCGCCTGCCTGCCAGACCTTGGAGCAGGTGATATGACCGTATGCGGACGGGGTCTTTTTCAGGCTGATGATGGGCTCGGGCAGCTTGCCTGCAAAGTAGTGCTTGTTGAGCTCGCGGAACATCTTTTCCAGCTGACCAGCAGCGCGGGAGGTTTTGACAGTCTGTTTCATGATTTTTCGAACCTTTCTATTGATAAAAAGGGCCGGGACAGGTATAATATTGGTGTAGCCCGCCCCGGCGGGTGTTGTGGGCTCTGTACAGCGCAAACTTTGGTCGGTAGGTGCTGTATGGGGCTTTTTTGGGTGATGTCAGGTGATGCTCAGGCGGGTGCCGATGACTGTTTTGCTGTACTGGTCATACAGGTCAGAAGCTACAGCCTTGATGGCTTTGCTGTCCAGTCGGGTGCTGGAGAAATCGGACAGGCGGACTTTGTGGCAGCCTACTTCCAGATAGTTGGTGGAGCGCTCAGCCAGTGCCTCGCGGATCTGGATCTCCAGCTGTTCCTGTTCAGCCTGTGCGGCCTCGATCAGTTGGGCGGCCTCCTTGTACTGCTCGACAAGGGTCAGTAAAACGTTGATGCTCATGTGTGTACCTCTCTTCAAATCGTTGGTGAATGGTCGGATGTGAGAACCGGTGTTCCCGATGGTATAAGCATAAACTATTCACGGGAATATATCAAGATGGAATGTTGTACAACGATTTAGGAGCAAATTTGTGCAAAATGTATATTCACGAGAATAGGTAGCGGATGCTATAATAAACACTATAATGTACTGGAGGAAAAATCAATGGCAAAGACGAGTGCAGCACAACAGCGTGCAGTTCATAAATATGTGAAAAATAATTATGACCGTTTGGAGCTATCAGTGCCCAAAGGAGAAAAAGCGACTATCCAGCAGGCAGCGAAACAGGCGGGGCAAAGCGTAAACGCCTATATTTACGAAGCGGTATGCGCCAGAATGCAGCAGGAAAACGCCGCATCAGGCACTCCGGGGGTAGTTAAAAATCTGGAAGGGGACGCTGACCCGGTAGAATGAGATCGTTGTTCCATCTCCCCAGACCGAATTGAATCTAGCAGCAGAAGGCCTCTGTCTTTCACAGAAATGTGATCGGCGGGGGCCTTTTTAGCGTAAAAAATAGCCTGACCCAGAGCAGGTGGTAGCTGCAGTGACGGGATGCAAGTTATACCTATATATAATAGGGGCAGCAGGGGAGAGAGAAAAATTATGTGGTACTGTGCGATATGCCTCGTCAGAACTCCTGACCAATGTGACTGCATAAACCGGCTTTTCAGTGCGAGGGGCGCGTTCTATTTAACAGCTGTCATTACATCGGAGCGGCTATCACACCTGACTGCACTCTCCAGCGCCTTGGACAACTATATGACCACACATTTTGTCCATCGATGATTTCATCTGGAGCTTTCATGCGAAACTGGGCAATGTGCGAAAAAGTTCTGGCTGAATCGCATTTTTTTCTAAAACATGGATGGATACATTTCCTCGGATTTCTATTGATTCCCAGATATAACCATGATAGAATAATAAGAGAATTCAGACGGCCACGTAGAAGAACTGGTATCCTCTGTTTTGTGATGGAAGGATACGCCTTGATTGCGGTAAGGAGGTGAATCCAGTGGGCTTATGTCTGTTTGCGAACAATCATGTGATAGATCATGAGAAAACCCGAATGATAGATCAAAATAAAAAGCCCACTGCTGTTTCCCTTGCTGGCGTGATGCGCAAAGGTGAAAATGAAGTGGGCTTGTTGAGGTTCTACAAAAATGTGAAATATTACATACTTGGATCAATACACATGCGGCGCTTGAGCTGTAGCATGACGTCCTGGTTTTCATTACGGCCACATTGCATTTGAAATGACCTTGGGCGAAGCTGTCGTCCGAGGGCTTTTGTCTGTCCAGAGATCAGTGATAACAATCTGTCAATTTTGGGAGAAGAGGAACGGTTATCTAAAAGGAAGGTGCTTGCCGGAACGGTGTGAGTTAAAGAGATTACTTTATAGAAGTTTGCGTTTTAAATGTCCAAGCAACATCCGCAAACTGCATATCGCAAATATGCCGTGTTGATAGGGCACTATTTCTGAAAATTGCGATAAAACGAATGACGATAAGAAGTGCATAGACAAGGATTTATGTGAGGAGAAAAAATGGCTACGAATACTGTTGGAATCGATAAGGAAGTTGAAGTTAACCGCAAGGAAAATCTGCGCGACCATCGCCTGTACTGGATCGGACGTCGGATGCAGGACGTGATCTTGTCATCGCTGGCACTGGTGGTGCTGTCGCCGGTCATGCTGGCTACGGCTATTGCAATTGTGGTGGACGACCCGTCTGCGGGTCCTGTTTTCAGTCAGGAGCGTATCGGCCGCAACGGTAAGCCCTTTAAGTTCTATAAGTTCCGCTCCATGTGCCCCAATGCAGAGGCAAAACTGGACGACCTGCTAGACCAGAACGAAATGGATGGTCCCGTGTTCAAGATCAAGGACGACCCCCGCATTACCCGTGTGGGCAAGTTTATCCGCAAGACCAGCCTCGATGAGCTGCCCCAGCTGTGGAATATCCTGAAGGGTGATATGAGCATCGTTGGCCCCCGCCCGGCGCTTCCCCGCGAGGTGGAGCAGTACGGCGACTACGAAAAACAGCGTCTGTATGTGACCCCCGGCTTGAGCTGCTACTGGCAGATCGCCCCGCACCGCAATGACCTCTCCTTTGAGGAGTGGATGGATCTGGACGTGAAATACGTCAAAGAGCGCAGCTTCTGGGTGGATTGGAAGATTATTTTTAAGACCTTCAAGGTGTGCTTGCTGGGGCGTGGGGAGTAAAAAATAGTACATGGAAGGAAAACGGTTGGAGAGACGAGATGGAGAGAGACCTTAGAATTGCGGTATTTGGACAGAAGCGATTGTCGAGAGAGGGCGGCGTAGAAATCGTTGTAAAGGAGCTGTGCACGCGGATGGCACAGCAAGGCTGTCAGGTGACCTGTTATAACCGGTCGGGACATCATGTAAGCGGCGCAGAGTATGACGATATTGATAACACGAACTACGAGGGAATCCGGCAGAAGTCCGTTCCAACGATAGAGAAAAAAGGGGCTAGAGATATAATACGCGGCTGTCATAATAGGGACGAGGGTACGGCAGAGAATGAAAGGCTCCGCAACCTGAAGTTCATATTTTCTTACCCGAAGAATGAACGACTGATCTTTTTGGGAGGCAGAAATGCCGCACAGGAAGAAATCTCGACCATGAGGGTGGGGTGACAGCCAG
>ERZ772900.2419-NODE-2419-length-14006-cov-4.414881_pt1 | contig 14006 bp, 9 predicted proteins | sample MGYA00512124_ERZ772900 | MGnify/ENA primary metagenome ERZ772900 (study PRJEB29015, sample SAMEA2737716) | human gut metagenome | biome: human gut; feature: human-associated habitat; material: faeces | place: China | collected 2012 ... | reverse complement strand
CCGCTACTTCTTCTATAACGGCGGCAACGACTCCATGGACACCTGCAACAAGATCAATGAGTACATGCAGTCCGTCGGCTACGAGTGCCGTGTGATGGGCGTGCCCAAGACGATCGACAACGACCTCTTCGGCACCGACCACTGCCCCGGCTACGCCTCCGCCGCGAAGTACATCGCAACCTCCCTCATGGAGGTCTATCAGGACGCGCACGTCTATGACACCGGCATGATCGTTGTCATGGAGATCATGGGCCGCCACGCGGGCTGGCTCACCGCCGCCTCCGCCCTCGCCGGGGAATACGGCGCGGGTCCCGACCTGATCTACCTGCCCGAGACGGATTTCAGCATGCCCCGCTTCATTGAGGATGTCAAGCGCATCTATGCCGAGAAGGGCACCTGCATCGTCGCCGTCTCCGAGGGCATCCACTATGAGGACGGCGGCTATGTCTCCGAGGCGAAGGTCTCTGCGAGCGACGGCTTCGGCCACGCGCAGCTCGGTGGTCTCGCCGCTATCCTCGCGCAGGTGCTCAAGGAGGAGACGGGCGCGAAGGTACGCGGCATCGAGCTGAACCTGCTGCAGCGCTGCGGCGCGCACCTCGCCTCCAAGACGGACATTGAGGAGAGCTACATGGCCGGCAAGGCCGCCGTCGAGAACGCTGTCAACGGCATCAACGGCCGCATGATCGGCTTCGAGCGCGCCGTCATCGACGGCAAGTACGCCTGCAAGACGAAGCTCGTCCCGCTGATGGAGGTCGCGAACGTCGAGAAGAAGGTACCCCGCGCGTGGATCAACGAGGCGGGCAACGGCGTGAACCACCAGTTCATTGAGTACGCCCTCCCGCTCATTCAGGGCGAGCCGGAGCTCCCGAAGCAGGACTCCCTCCCCCGCTTCGCGAAGCTGAAAAAAATCCTCGCAAAATAAAGCCGCAAAAAGTGCCCCATCCGACCAGGCCGGATGGGGCACTTTTCCTGTCTCACCGAGTTCACGCCGCCGCAGTGGCGCGAATAAATTCCAATCCGTTTTTTGCGGCGGCGTGTACGTCGCAAAAAACACTTCTCGCGAAGCGGAGCGTCAACTCCCGGCTATTCCCAGCCGGGAGTTGGCGCAGAGCGCAGCGCAAACTCTCTCATGCAAAAGGGCATGCCCTTTTGCACGAAGTGTTCACTTGGTGATCTGGAACGTTCTCGTCACGGGGGACGCGACATAGTCGCCGCCCAGAACCACCACGGTCATGACGTAGCGGCCCGGCTCTGTGGGAGGTGTCGTGGTGCTGGAATACGGCTTCCACTTGCTGGTAAAGCCGGAGTACAGCACATGGACGCTGCTCTGATCCGCCACGGCCACGCCGTTCACCGTCAGCTCAGCCATAAAGTCGGCATTCGCAGCGTCGGCGGCGGAGATCTTGCTGATATTCTGCTTCCAGACGAGCTTGGCCTTGTCGGCCTTGAGCACGACGGAGCTGGCAAGGCGGCTGTCCGTCAAGGGTCACGGAGACCATGACCCTTGACGTCGACCGTGACCACGATCTCGGTCTTGGCATAGTTCTTGTTTCCGGCGTAGGTCAGACGGATCTGCTGCTCACCCTCGGAAATCGCGGGATAGGTCAGCAGGCCGACCTTTCCGCCCGCAATCGGCATCCAATCCTTACCGGCGCTGCCCAGAGATCCGCTCGTTGCCGTGGCGTAGTACTCCACCGTCAGCGCGGCATCCGCAGGCTTCACGGACTTTACAACCGCCCTGACGATTGCGTCCTCCGTAGCGGCCGCGTCGAGCGTGCCGTCCTCGCCGTAGACCAGCGCGACGGAAACGCCGGTCTTCAGCTCAATGCCGGAGGTCAGCTTGGCCTTCTTCTCGATGGTATACTCCTTGGTCGTACCCGCAACGCGGACCTGATACTGCCCGTCAGTGTTGGCAGCGAGTGCAGCATGGGTATAGGTAGTGGTGATTCCCAACTTCTTGGTACTGCTTTCAAATCCGTTCACGGATCCCCATGCAGTATTCTTGGTAAAGATTTTACTCGTACCCTCGCACTTGTACTCCCACGACTTCGTCTCAGTCGCATCCGGAATCAGTGCCGCCGTCAGGATCGCGTTTGTCTCGCTTCCCTGCGGAATCAGCACTTCGACGGGATTTTCCGCGAAGGCGGTGATGCAGAGCGTCTGCGTCAGCAGCAGAACCGTCAGCAGCGCCGCCAGCATGCGGGAAAATGTCTTCTTTTACATGATATTCTCCTGTTCCATGGTATTTTTGTCCCTTTCAGGGCATCCTTTCGGGTTCCGTCTTTACGTTAGGATTCCATAAAAAAGCAAGCATACTATACCACTTCAAATTTACTAAATCAAAGAAAATCTGCGTTTACTTTTTCACCCTTTCGATCACGCAGAAAATTTCCCGCCCGCTTTACTTCTCCGCCAAAACGGGGTACAATACACCCATATGACAATCAGCGAAAGGACTGTTCTCATGGAAGAAAAACTGCGCGAATACGCAAAGCTGCTCATTGAACTGGGCGTGAACGTCCAGCCCGGCCAGACACTCGTTATCGCCAGCCCCGTCGACTGCGCGCACTTCGCGCGCCTGTGCGTCGCGGAGGCCTACGCCGCCGGCTGCCGCGAGGTGGTCATGAGCTGGAAGGACGACTTTCTCACCCGCGAGCGCTATCTCCACGCCGACGACGCCGTCTTTGACGAGGTCGCCGACTGGCAGCGGCACTTCTTCAACGACTACGCCCGCGAGGGCGCGGCCTACCTCTCCATCTCCGCGACGGATCCGGAGAATCTCAAGGGCGTCGACCCCGCTCGCCTTGTCCGCGCCCAGCGCGCGAGCGGCAAGGCGCTCACCGACTTCAACCGCCTGCAGATGTGCGGGGGCTTCCCGTGGTGCATCGCGTCGATCCCCGTCCCGAGCTGGGCAAGGCGCGTCTTCCCAGACTGCTCCGAGGAAGAAGCCATGCAGCACCTGTGGGACGCCATCTTCACGACCATGCGCATCACCGGCGACGGCCAATCCGCCGCGCGCTGGCACGAGCACATGGCGCGCCTGCACCGCCGCATCGACCGGCTCAACAAGCTGAACTTCGTCTCGCTGCACTATCAGAACGCCCTCGGCACCGACCTGACCGTCCGCCTGCCGGAGGGGCACGTCTGGGAGGGCGGCGACGACCGGCTCCCCTCCGGCGTCCCGTTCATCGCCAACATGCCGACCGAGGAGATCTTCACATCGCCCCTGCGCGACGGTGTCGACGGCGTTGTCTACGCCTCCATGCCCCTCGTCCACGGCGGCAACATCATCGACGGCTTCCACTTCGTCGTAAAGGACGGCAAAATCGTCGAAGCGCACGCCGCGCGCGGCGAGGACGTCCTGCAGGCCGCCATCTCCGTCGACGAGGGCGCAAGTCACTTCGGTGAGGTCGCCCTCGTCCCCTATGACAGCCCGATCTCAAACCTGAAGCTCCTGTTTTATAACACGCTCTTCGACGAGAACGCCGCCTGCCACATCGCCTTCGGCGAAGCGTACCCCTGCCTCAAGGACGGCCACGGCCTGAGCAAGGACGAGCTGAAGGCCCGCGGCCTGAACGATTCGATCACGCATGTGGACTTCATGGTCGGCACGCGCGACCTCACCATCACCGGCACGACGCACGACGGCCGCGAGGTACCCGTCTTTGTGGACGGCAACTTCGCGCTCTGAGCGCCGATGCACAATTTACTATGGAGGAATACCCAGCATGAAGCATTTCTGCGTTATCGGCGACCCCGTCGAACACAGTCTCTCCCCGCGGCTGCACCGCCGCATGATCGAGCTGACCGGGCTCGACGCGACCTATGATCTCTGCCCCGTCCGCGCGCAGGAGCTGGAGCGCTTTGTCGAGCAGGCGCGCGGCGGCGCGTGGGACGGCTTCAACGTCACCATGCCGCATAAAGAGGCCGTCGTCCCCTATCTCGACGGGCTCTCCGGCACGGCGGCGCGCTGCCGCGCGGTGAACACCGTCTGCATGGAGGACGGCCGCGCCATCGGCCACAACACCGACGGGCTCGGCTTTATCGAGAGCCTGCGCGCCCACGGCTTTGATCCGGCGGATAAGACCGCCCTCATCATCGGCACGGGCGGCGCGGGCGAAGCCGTCACCGACGCGCTCGTGCAGGCAGGCGCGCGCCTTGTCTATATCTGCAACCGCAGCGTCTACCGCGCGCAGGCCCTTGCCGCGCGCTATCCCGAACACACCAGGTGGGTCTATTTCGGGACGTACCCCGTTCGCCGCGGCTCGGCGCAGGCCGACCTCGTCGTGAACGCGACCTCCCTCGGCATGGCGGGCTGCAAGGAGTTCTCCGACCTGCGCTTCCTTGGCGGCGTAAACCCCGAAGCCATCGTCTATGACCTCGTCTATAATCCCCGGCGGACGCTCTTCCTCAGCGAAGCCGACCGCCATGGCCTGCAGACCATCGGCGGCATCGAGCTGCTGGTTCATCAGGCCATGCTCGCCTTCCAGCGCTGGACCGGCGCGGAATTCGACCCCGCCGACATGAAGCATGAACTGCTCAAGACGCTGCAAAATAATTAAAAGGTACATAATCATAAAAGACGCTGCCCTCACATAGAGGGCAGCGTCAATCTATTAAAAAAGAGTCTCACAGAGTTCGCGGCCCGAAAGCCGCGAAAAAATCCAATCCGTTTTTTACGGCGGCGTGTACGTCGCAAAAAACACTTCGCGCTGCCCTCGGCCCAGAGGAACTGGCCTCGGCAAACCCGACGGTTGATGTCGGGCCAGAGTGTATTTTTGTGAGCGGAATTTGCCTAAAAAGCATGAAATATAGAAAGAGCAGCGCGCACAAAAATGAGCGGGTCGGAGCGAAATCTTTTCGTTACAAAAGGGCAACGCCCTTTTGTAACGTTATTCTTCTATCCACTCCATGCGGCAGGCCTGCGCCAGCAGCTCCTCCGACGCGGCTCTGTTTTCCACATAGGGATCGGGGCTCTCCTCATAGTCGGCGGTGATCTTTTCCAGATCCGCCGTGAGAAGCCCTCTGTACGCGTCGGAAACCTTCAGCTTTCCGCCCCGCACCCGGGTGATCTCGGTTCGGGCGTCCGGCCATTCGGTCGTGTCCTCGCCGCTCTCGAGAATCGTCTGATGGCGGCTCAGGGAGACGATGATCCACGAGGAATACCGGGCCGGCGCACAGCCCGCCGGCTCCAGCGGCGCGGAGCGCTCCAGCCGCACCGCATACCCGGTGTCCGGATGCTCCTCCCGCAGCGCCCGTACCAGCTCGCACACCTCCTGAAAGATCCGGTTTTCCTGCCGCTTGACCTCCGCGGCATCGCCGGTGCTCTCCGCCGCGCGCGGCTTTTGCCGCGGCACCCGCCGGGCTGCCCGGCCGTCGGCTTGGTCTTCACGCCGTTTCTTTTTCGGAAGGGAGCATTCGATCAAGCGGGCTCCCAGAGTCCAGAAAATGGCGATCATGAACACATCCTTCAGGATCGTCTTAATACCCATCTCCAGCACCCAGTTGGACTTTTCCGGCACGTCGGGTTTATACCGGATTTCGATGGTCTCACCGAGCGCCCGTTTGCCGACCTTGCTGAACTTGCCCGTGTAAATATCCCCCGCGGCCTCATATTGGTAGTATACGTCGTAATCGCCGCTGTGCGGGGAGACATCCACCACGACGGCCGTCGCAGCCGTCCAATCCTTTTGCTGCACATATTCGCTGATTTCGCTTATCAGTATCCAGAGGGTCATGCCGATACAAAACAGGCCCGCCGCAAACAGGAGAATGTCAAACCGCTCCTTCTGCCGTTTCTTTCCCATACGATTATTTCCTTATGATTTACCGTGCAGATACCCGATATCGGCCAGAATCGCATTGGCTTCCTGCAGGGAATCGGGCGAGCACGCATAAATTACGTCGCTGTTTCTGGTCAGCGCAAGGTAATACACCCCATCTAAGATGACGGTAAACATACTGCCGCCGCCCGTGAGCGTTATTTGGTGACTTGCGCGCGCCGCACTCTCCATCTCCGGGGCAATCAGGTTCACAACCTGACCATACGCCCGGCGTGCCGTTTCTTCGTCCGCATACCGGTAAAGCTCAAACCGGTTGCCGTCCTTTTCTCCTCCGCCCGCCGCCTGCAGGGGATCATCCACCACCCACCGGTAGGTGAGCGAAACGTTCTCTGTTTCGTAGCCCCGCTCCTGCAGAAGTTCGGACAGCATCGCGCTGCGCGGCGTCTCTGTCTGCGCGGGCTGCTGCCGCAGCGATCTCAATGTGCCGCCTACAAAAATATACAGAATCAGCAGCAGAACGGCGGCGCATACGACGCCCTTCACCGCAATCTTTTTCCAATGCTTTCTGTTATACGCCCGTTCCTTCCGTCGCTTTTCGCGAAGCCGCTCCGCCGCCGCGGGATCCATCGGATGCCTTCTCCTGTAAAGCACGCCCGCCAGCGCGAGCGCGGCATTCACGGCCAACAGCGCAAAATCCCCGCTCAGAACGCCCGACAGCCGCTCCGCATGCGCCTCCGCATAACACAGAAGGAGCACCGCGGCCAAGCCGGGCAGCAACGCCGCCGCATAGATCTTCATGAAGTGCATGGATCTCTCCGGATCGGAGCTGTACGCTTTGAAAAAACGATTCGTATACCCCCAGCGCTGTTCGCTGCCGAGCAGTACCTCCCCGTCGGAGGAAGTCTTTTTGAAATACTCCTGATACGTCATCCCCGTCAGCTGCAGCGCTTCCCGAAAAAGCCAGAAAGCGCAGAGAAAATTTACCGGAACAAGAAGAATGGAAAACAGAATGCAGATTCCCTGTTCGTTCATGGCCGCTCCCCCCTCCTTCTGTCTTATATTGCTATTATAAGTAATATTGTGCGGTCGTGCAAGTATTTTGTCAAGAACGCATGACAGCGCAGATCTGCGGTTTTCACCGTATCCGGCACGCAAAAGGGAACTGACCGTTGCCGCGGTCAGTTCCCTTTATTTTACGCTTCTTTTTTTCTGCGCAGCGTGCAGACGGCTGCGCCCGCAGCGGCGGTCAGGGCCAGCGCGCCCCAGAGGGCGAGATGGCTCTCGTCGCCAGTCTTGAACTGATCGGGCTTTGCCGGGGTCTCCGGCGCAACCGGATCAGCGGGCTCGGTCGGCTTGGGATCCGCCGGATCAGGATCGGGATTAGGCTTGGGATCGGGCTCCGGATCGACGGGGTCGGGCTTCTCGGTCTGCTTGATCGTGATGCCCGCCTCGGAGACGCTGTAGATGTCGCTGCCCTCGGCGGCCTGATTGCCCGCAAAGGTGCAGTCCGTCAGGTTCAGCGAGCAGCTCAGGCTCGTCACGCAGTCATACGGGATACCGATCGCGCCGCCCTTGTCGGCGGTGTTGTTCGTGAAGGTCACGTTCTCGCAGTCGACGGACGCGCCTTTCTCGCGCACCCCGCCCTTGTCGGAGAGCGCCATCGCACCTCCAATGGGGGCGCTGTTGCCCGTAAAGGTGCAGTCCTTTACCGTGCATTTCGCGCCGGACGCGCCGAGCGCGTAGAAGCAGATCGCGCCGCCCGTGCTCGTGGCCTTGCCGGTTACGGAGTTGCTGTCAAACGTGCAGCCCTCGAAGTTCGCGACCGTGTTCGCCACATACAGCGCACCGCCGCCCTTGTTCGCGGCGGAGGCCGTGGTCTTGTTGCCGCGGAAGGTGACGTCCTTCGCGCTGAGCGTGTTGCCGTCCATCAGGTTCACGGCGCCGCCGGTTGTCTTGGCGGTGTTGTCCGTGAAGCTGCCGCCGATGAAGTCCATGTGCACCTTGGCATTCTTCTGCGCGTCGACGGCGCCGCCGGTGGATGCGCGGTTGTTCTCATAGCGGCAGTCGGTGGACGTCAGCGTGCCCTTCGTCATGTAGACCGCGCCGCCCGCACCGGCGGAGACGGCGTTCTTGAGATCCACCTTCGTCAGCTCGAGCGTCCCGGCGCTCGCGATCATGGTGGCGGTCGCCTCGACGGACGCGCCGTCAACCGTGATGCGCGCGTCATCGCTGCCGGTGAGCTTCAGGGTGGAGCCCTCGGGGACGTTGAAGAGCGACTCCGTGAGCTTTTCGCCGCGGGTAAGCGCGACGGCCTTGCCGTCCGTCTTCAGCTCCACGACGGTGCTTGCGGGGATGGAGATCGGGGACGTGATGGTCATGTCCTCCGTCAGCGTAATCACGACGCTCGAGCCCGCGGCGGCGTTGATCTTCGCCACCAGCGCATCCTGCGCGGGGTTCTCGTCGGGCTTCTCGATCACAGGCGCGGGGGGCAAAGCCGTCCACGCGACGCAATCGCAGTCCTTGCCGCCGTCGGGGAGCGTGCGGTTGGCGTTGAAGTAGAGCTTCCCGTCATAGACGGCGCAGCTCTCCACCTCGACGACGCGGTGGTTCACATCGCCGATCTGGATGGAGCAGTCCTTATCAGGAGACAGCGCGCCGCTCTTGACGGTGCCGTCCTCATTGAGGATGGAGTACACGGCGACGACCGTGCTCGCGCCCTTGCACACGGGCACATACAGCCGTCCGTCGTGATAGCCGCAATCCTGCCACGTCCAGCCCGTGACGTCGAGCACCGCACCGGTCGTCAGGGAGACGCCGGTGGTGTTGATGCTGAAGCGCGTCACGGCCGTGAGCTCGCCGCTCGTCTGGTCGTGGGGCACCTCGGCGGTATAGAACGTGCCGCCGGTCTTAAGCAGAAGGGTCGTCTTGCCGGCGTCAACGCTGAGGACATCGATACCGGACTTGGAGGCGGAGATGCCATTTTCCATGACGACATACTCGCCCACCTTCTCAAAGGTCGTACCGCTCATGTGCAGCTTTACGACCGCGTAGATGTCCTGCGACGCATCGCCCACGAGGAGCGTCGCGACATAGAGATAGTGCTCGCCGTTTTCCAGCGCGCCCGCAACGCCGTTGGCGTGGCCAACGTAGGTGACGTAGTCCGCGTTCGTCACGGCCTCGCTGAGTTGAACCGTCTCACCGGTCTTGAGATCGGTGCGCCAGAGCGTCGCGTGCTCGCCGCGGTGATAGTTCGTCGTGTCGCCGCTGGGCTTCGCGGCCGTCTTGAGCTTGACGGAGTAGGCATAGTCGCCCACGACCGCCATGCCCGCCAGATCCGGCAGCGCCGTCCCGGCGCTGTCCGTCACGTTCGGGACGACGGAGACATCGGTATAGGCGACGTAGTTGGGGTTGCCGGTCGTGGTGCTCGGGTCGAGCACCTTGCCGTCCACGGTGATGTTGAGCTTGTCCGCGCTGTAGAAATCCGGCTCCTGCGCGGCGGTGTTGCCGCTGTAGGTGCAGCCGCTGAGCGTCACGACGCAGTGCATCGCGTTCTCACAGCTGTACGGAATGGCAATCGCGCCGCCCTTGCCTGCCGCGCTGTTGCCGGTGAAGGAGCAGTCCGTCCAGTTCACGATCGCCCGGCCGCTGCGGAAGCTGCCTTTGTCGGACAGGCCGATCGCGCCGCCGTTCGGCGCGGTGTTGCCGGTGAAGGTGCTGCCGCTGACGGTGATGGCCGTCTGGCTCGCGCTCACGGCGTAGAAGCACAGCGCACCGCCGACGCTGTCGGTATTCCCGGCGACGGTGTTCTCGGTGAAGGTGCAACCGTCAAAGCTCGCGCTGGTGTTCGCGACATAGACCGCCGCGCCGCCCTTGTTGGCCGCGGACTTCGTCGTCTTGTTGCCGGTGAAGACCGTATTCTTCACGGTCAAGGTGTTGGTGTCCAGCAGGTTGATGGCGCCGCCGTTGGTGGTAGCGGTGTTGCCGGTAAAGCTGCTGTCCGCGACGGTGACGGAGATGTACGTCTGCGTCTTGGTGTCAATCGCGCCGCCGGTCTTGGCGGAGTTGCCGGTGAAGCTGCAGCCGCTGACGCTGAGCTTGCCCGCGGTCAGATAGACCGCGCCACCGGTCTTGGAGTTCACGGCGTTCTTCGCGTCCACGTTCGTCAGCTCCAGCGTGCCCGCGCTCGTAACCATCGCGGCCGAAGCCTTGACGGACGCGCCGTCGAGCACAAGGCGGCCCTCGCCGCCGCTGAGTGTCAGCGTGGAGCCGGCGGGAACGTTGAACATCGCCGCCGTCAGCCCTTCGCCGCGCTTGACGGTGCGCGCCGCGCCGTCCGTCGTGATGGTGACGGCCGTTTTGGCGGGGATCTGGATGGTCTGGTCGAGCGTCACATCGCCGTCGAGCACGATCTGCACGCTTGACCCGGCCGCCGCGCTGATCTGGCTCTGCAGCCCGTCCGTCGTCGTCGCGGCCGAAGCCTGTACGACCACAAGCGAGAGCAGCATGCAGATCGCCATGCCGAGCGCAAGGATCCGGTTGAGTGTTCTCTTCAAAAGATCTACCTCCTGTCGAAATGTGTGCGGCCTTTTTTCTCTCTGTGTTCGCCGTCGGCCGCTTCTTGCTCCCATAGTAGCACGCCGCGGCCCCGCTTTCAAGAAAAATCTACTAAATCAGATCGTTTATTTCCTGTCAAGAATTACTAATTTGCACAATAGTTTCTTGACATGTCAATGATATAATATATGATTGATCTTTACATAATTAGTAATTTACCCGTCATTTGGCGCAAAGCAGCACGAAAAGCAGACATCCCCGGTCAGAAATGACCGGGGATGTCTGCTTTATGTAGTGGATGTGCAGAGAATGTCAAATTTTGGTAGTTGTCAGCGCTTGTTCGAGCGGATCCAGATGCCCTGCTTCTCGGCGTTCGAGATCAGCTCGTCGCGGAACTTCGGGTGCGCGATGGAGATCAGGCGCTCCGCGCGCTCCCACGTGCTGCAGCCGACGAGGTTCACGCCGCCGTACTCCGTCACGATGTAGTAGGCCAGGCTGCGCGGGTCGGTGACGATATCGCCGGGGGTGAGCACCGGGTTGATGCGCGAGACCATCTCACCCTTCTTGTTCGTAAAGGACGACGTCAGACAGATGAAGGCCTTACCGCCCGGCGAGAGGGCCGCGCCCTCGAGGAAGTCGAGCTGGCCGCCGGTGCCGCTGATCTGGCGCGTGCCGGAGCTCTCCGCGCAGATCTGTCCGTACAGGTCGACGGAGATGCAGTTGTTGATGGAGACGAAATTATCCAGCCGCCCGATGTTGCTCGGGTCGTTGCAGTAGCTGATGGGGTAGGTCACGACGCCGGGGTTCTCGCGGATCCAGTCGTACAGATCCGGCGAGCCGACCGCAAGGCCGAAGATGCTCTTATAGCGGTCGAGCTTCTTCTTGCGGTTCGTGATCCTACCCGCCTTGTACATGTCGAGGTACGAGTCGCAGAGCATCTCCGTGTGGATGCCAAGGTCGCGCAGGTCGGAGCGCGCGATCATCTGCCCCACCGCGTTCGGCAGCGAGCCGATGCCGAGCTGGAGCGTCGAGCCGTCGACCATGTTCTGCACGACGTATTCGGCGATCTTCATCTCCTCCTCGGACGCGGGCGGCGACTTCGCCGCGGGCAGCGGGCCGTGCGGCCCCTCGACAATCATGTCGACGTCGTCGATGTGGATGCACTCGCTCAGGCCGCCGTAAACCCACGGGAGGTTCTCGTTGACCTCGAGGATCACTACGTCGGCCTTGTCGAGCGTCGCGCGGGCAGAAGCGTTGGAAACAGAGAAGTTGAAGTAGCCGTGCTCGTTCATGGGCGTCACGCACATCATGGCGACGTTCACCGTCAGGAAGTGCTCATAGTAGGCGCCCAGATTGCGGAAGACCATCGGGTTGAAGTTGCACAAGCCGCGGTCGCAGAGCTTGCGCTCATAGCCGGACATGTGCCAGCTGTTATAGATAAAGTGTTCGCGCGTGGGGTCGCACTCCACCATCTCGATGGGTTCAAAAATCAGATAGCCGCGGATTTTCACGCCGCGCAACTCATCCTTGCGTCGGGCAATCGCCTTGTCCATCAGCGACGGGAACGCGCCGCCCATGGAGATGTCGATCCAGTCACCGCTCTTGACAACGCGGGCCGCCTCGTCCGGCGTACGGAGCTTGCGCTTATATTCTGATGCGTAGTTAAAAGGTATTGCCATAGCCCTCACCTTTACCCTTCTTTTATTCTGCTTCAGGGGTCCTGCGCTTTGCTTTTGTTAATTTTATCACGTTCACTTGACTATGTCAACACATTAACAATATCTTTGTAAAAAAAGTTCTCTCCCCGCTCTGTTTCGTTATACTATTCACATTCGCCGGATGTTTTATATTCTTAACAGTTTAAAAACAGTATTTTATGCAAATTGACTATTGCAAACCATAAAAAAAGTATTAAAATGAAACTCCGCGTTGAGGACGCAAAGAGGAAAAAATTCATTTCTACAGGAGGTTCTTTTATGGCATATCATTATCTAATGGATTTGGCCCTGATTCTGCTCAGCACAAAGCTGCTGGGTCTGCTGACGCAGCGCTTCCAGATGCCGCAGGTCGTCGGTGCCCTGCTGGCCGGACTGCTGCTCGGGCCTGCCGGACTGAATATTCTGACGGAGACAGAGTTCCTCTCACAGCTCAGCGAGCTGGGTGTTGTGGTGCTGATGTTCTCCGCCGGTATGGGGACGGATGTGCAGGAGCTGAAAAACAGCGGCCGGGCCGGCTTCTGGGTCGCCCTGCTGGGTGTGATCGTCCCCCTGCTGATGGGCACGGGGCTTGCGTGGGGCGCGAACGCCGTCGGCCTGATCGAAAGCAACAACCTGCTCGAGGATATCTTCATCGGCACGATCCTGACGGCCACCTCCGTCAGCATCACGGTCGAAACGCTCAAGGAAATGGGCAAGCTCGAGACGAAGGTCGGCAACACCATCCTCGCCGCCGCGCTGATCGACGACGTGCTCGGTCTGGTTGCCCTCACCCTCGTCAGCAGCCTTGCCGGCGGCGGTGACAGCATCCTGCTCGTCCTGCTGAAGATCGTCGGCTTCTTCATCTTCGCCGGCGTGGTCGGCTATGCCGCCAACCGCCTGTTCTGCTGGATGCTCCGGTGCCAGAACGGCTGGGCCACGCACCGCAACTCCGTGCTCGCCTTTGTGCTCTGCCTGGTGATGGCCTACTGCGCCGAGAAGTTCTTCGGCGTCGCGGACATCACGGGCGCCTATGCCGCGGGTCTTGCCGTCGCATGCACGCCCAAGGGCGCGTATATCCAGTCGAAGTATAACCCCCTCGGCTACCTGCTGCTCACGCCGGTTTTCTTCGCGAGCATCGGCATCAACGTCAAGTTTGACGGCATCAGCGGCGGCATGCTGGTGTTCTCCATTCTCCTGCTGATCGTCTCCGTCATCTCGAAGCTCGGCGGCTGCGGTCTCGGTGCGAAGGTCTGCGGCTTCACGGGGCGCGAGAGCGTGCAGGTCGGCGTCGGCATGGTCTGCCGCGGCGAGGTTGCGCTGATCGTCGCCAACCGGGGCCTTGCGATGGGCGTGCTCAGCAGCGCGATGATGACGCCTGTTGTCATCACCGTCGTCGGCGGCACGATCCTGACCCCCATCCTGCTCAAGCTCGTCTTCAAGGGCCAGTCGGAGGACCTCATCTCCAGTGGTCTGGCCGATCGCTACGAGAAGCCCGAGCAACTCGACGTCGCCTCGCTGGATCTCCTCGAAAGCGACGAAAAGCTCCTGCACGAGGAGCACAACACGAAGAAGAACAAGTAACGTATCCGTCTCAATCAAAGAGCGGTTCGGGAAATTCCCGAACCGCTCTTTTCGTTTGCAAAAAAGGGCATTGCCCCTTTTTGCAAATAGGTTTCGCTCCGTCCCGCGCATTTTCGCGCGCGTCGCGCGCAAAAATACACTCTCTCCGCGCGAAGAAGGAAGTCAAGAAACCATCGGTTTCTTGCGCATCTTTGGTGACTTTCTGTGCACACAGAAAGTCACCCGCCGGAGGCATGGACAAGCCGATTCAGCCACCAGTCACGCAAAATAAAGGGGGCGGACACCCTGTCCGCCCCGCGCAAATTCGCTGTTAATACGCCGCCTGCGCCCCGCCCTGCAGGTCGCGCTTCACGCGCTCACCCGTCGGCGTAGCGGCAAGTCCGCCGAGCGC
>ERZ772900.2410-NODE-2410-length-14052-cov-5.462028_pt1 | contig 14052 bp, 11 predicted proteins | sample MGYA00512124_ERZ772900 | MGnify/ENA primary metagenome ERZ772900 (study PRJEB29015, sample SAMEA2737716) | human gut metagenome | biome: human gut; feature: human-associated habitat; material: faeces | place: China | collected 2012 ... | reverse complement strand
CCCTCAACTGTACGGAAAACGGCATTTCCGGTAAGGCCGCGGGCCGCACATGTGCGGCCCCTACAGCGCAACAACAATTCAAAATGGATTTATCCTTATGCTGATTCTAACCATCCTCCTCTCTCTCTCCCTCGCAGCCCTCTTTACACTCCTGCCCGCCCGTATCCATCACCGCCGCTCCGTCCGCGCGGACCTGTACGCCGGGGCGGGGGTGTCGGCGCTGGTCTGGCTGTGGGCGGTCTGCGTCTGGTCCAAGCCCGGGCTGTCCGTCGGCTTTGACGCCTTCCGGCTGGCCGCGATTTTAATCATGCAGGCAATCGCCTGCGGTGTGGTCTGCGGCTTCCGGCTGCGCGGCACACTGCCGCAAAAGCTCCGCACCCCGGCGGCTGTCGGACTGCTGCTGGCCGCCAGCCTTGGAATAGAATTATTCGTCGGCAACCTGAACTGGCTGGCGACCCACAGCTACACGCCGGTTGACCTGCGCCCGTATCTGCTCAATGACGCAGACCCCGCCGCGCCGCTGACGCTGAACGATGAGCAGACAACGCTGGAATTTGCGGGCCTCGACTTTGCAATATACAACTTGCAGCTCGACGGCCTGACCTCGCTGGCCGACGGTGACACGCCGGAGCAGAAGAACGTTCTGCTGACCCTCAACGTTGCCGCCACCGATGAGGCCAGCTCGGTCTCCCGCCAGAGCTGGAACTGGGAGACCGCCCCCGCGTCCGCCCGCAGCCAGACCCACAGCCTTGACCTCTCCGGCAAGGCGTCCACCCTGACGCTGACGGCGTCGGGCTATACTGGCGAGTACCGCAGCTACCCGCTCAATGCCCAGTTGACCACGGTTTACGCCAACGCCTGCCGCCCGCTGGATTTCTCCGTCCTGCGCTTTGCAATCATCTTCGCACTGGCGCTGGCGGCGTTCGCCCTGCGCCCGGCCAGTGCCGCGTGGCAGGACGCCTACCTGACCCATGAGAAAAAATACCGCCCGGCAGTGCTGGCCGTGGGGCTGGCGCTCTGCGCGGCGGCGTTCCTGGCGCCCTTCGGGGACCGCTTCAACGCGGGCGTCGCCACGAGCTTTTATAACACCCCCGACTGGTCGGGTACGAGCCGCATCGACTTCACCATGCACATCAACGACTGGGCGTCCAACGCCGGTGCCCAGTACGGTGCGCTGGCGCACAGTCTGCTGAATGGCCGCCTTGACCTTGAAAAGGACCCGCCCGCCGCCATGGCTGAACTGGAGAACCCCTACGACACCGCCGCCCGGCAGGCCGCCGCGCCCGATGCCCTGTGGGATGTGGCCTACTATAACGGACGCTATTACGTCTATTTCGGCATCGTGCCCTGCCTTCTGTTCCAGCTTCCGTTTGAGGCACTGACCGGCATCCGGGACCTGCCGCCCGCACTGCCGATGATTTTGCTTGCCTGGCTGTACATACTTGCCGTCTTTGGCTTTGTGAAGCAGGCCGCGCGCCGCTGGTTCCCGCAGGCAAGCGCCGCAGCCTACCTGCTCACCGCCGCGGGCGCGGCCTCGGGCACACAGATCTACTATCTGCTCCACCGCCCGTCGGTGTATGAGTACGCGATCCTCTGCGGTGCCACGTTCGTTTTGTGGGCACTGTGGCAGTGGCTGTGCGCCGCAAACACGCCGGTAGACCGCCGCAAAGCGTTGACCTTCCACCTCGCGTTCGGCTCTCTCTGCATGGCGCTGGTCGCGGGCTGCCGCCCCCAGATGGTGCTTTTTGCCGCGCTGGCCCTGCCCATCCTCTGGCCGCGCTATATCACGGAAAAGCGCCTGTGCACCCGCCGGGGCGCAGGGGAAGCCGCTGCGTTTATCCTGCCCGTTGTGCTTGTGGCCGTCGGCCTTATGTGGTACAACGCCGCGCGGTTCGGCTCGCCGTTTGACTTTGGTGCCAACTACAACCTGACCAGCAACGATATGACCCGCCGCGGCTTTGCCGTCGGACGCATCGCCCCGGCAGCCGTGACCTTCCTCGCGGGCATTCCCGGTGTGCAGACGGTGTTCCCGTACCTGACTGCCACGCGGATGCAGACAAACTATATGGGCCTGACCATTACAGAGCTGTACTACGGCGGCGCATTCGCCTGCCTGCCGCTGCTGTGGGGGCTGGCTGCGCTGCCGCTGGCCCGCCGCCGGTTGGGCAGCCGCCGCGACCTGCGCACCGTCATCCGGCTTGTGCTCGTCTGCACGGTAGCGCTGGCCGTCGTAGACTGCCAGATGGCCGGAATGCTCTACCGCTACCAGAGCGACTGGCTCGGCCCGCTGCTGCTGGCGGCGGCGCTGGCGTGGCTCTTTGCGGAAAGTGTCCTGCAGGCTCGCCCCATCCCCGCGCTGACCAAAGCTCTGCGCACGGCGCTGCCGCTGGCCGTGCTGGCGGGCGTCTGCTACAATTTCTGTGTTTACTTTGCGGCGGAGCCGCAGCTGATGGGGCAGAACCCTGCCCTGTATGAAAATGTGAGCCGCCTGGTCCAGTTCTGGCTGTGACGGCGCACCCTAAAAAGGAAAAGGACGTATGGCTGACAAAAACATCTACACCGTCGTCGTGGCTGACGATGAGGACGAGCTGCGCGAGGCCGTCTGCACAATGATCCCCTGGGAGGCGCTCGGCTTCCACCTTGTGGGCAATGCCAGCAACGGGCTGGACGCGCTCGAGCTTGTCGAGCGGCTTGAGCCGGACCTGCTGCTGACCGACATCCGTATGCCGTTCATCTCGGGCATCGAGCTGGCGCGGCAGGGGCGCGAGATCCGCCCTGCGATGCACATTGCCTTTTTGAGCGGCTTCGATGATTTCGAGTATGCTAAGCAGGCCATCCAGTACAACATCATCAGCTACATGCTCAAGCCGCTGACGATGGACGGCCTGGCCGCCGAGCTGAAGGCCATCCACGAGAAGATCGACGCCCGCTACGCCGGCCTGCGCCGGGCTGACTCGGCCCATGCGGATCGCGCAGCGCTCATCATTCCGCTGGTACTGGCCCGTTATGAAAATGCCCCCGAGAATGTGGAGACGCGCCTGCGCCAGGCAGCGGTAGACTGCGGTCTGCTGCGCGGCACCGATGACCGCAGCACGCTGGTGGTGATGGTCGCGGCGCTGGACGGCCCGGTGGACTATGAGGCCGGGTTTACCCAGCTGGTGGAGCAGAGCGCCAACAAATATCTGCGGCATTTCGTATTTTATTGCTTCGGGCGTGCCGTGGCTTTGCTGCTGGGCAACCCCTCTGACTTTGATGAATACCTGCACATTCTGGCCGATGAGATCTGCCAGCTGGCGGACCGTGCCTTGGGACGCAGTGCCAGCGTCGGCGTCAGCCGTGAATTTGCCCGATTCAGCGACCTGAACGATGCCTACAAACAGGCGATCGAGGCCCTGCGCGCGGCGGCGGAGGGCGAGGGCGGCGTCAGCTTTACGGCGGACGCCCGCAAGACCGGCAGCCTGTGCGAACGCGCACTGGAGATCATTGAGCAGCACTACATGGACGAGGATCTGTCCCTTGCGTCACTCTCCGCTATGCTGGACGTCAGCCCCAACCATCTGAGCGCCTGTATCAAAAAATCGGAGGGGGAGACCTTCATCAACATTCTGGTGCGCCGCCGCATGGAGACTGCCCAGACCCTGCTGCTGACCACCGACCTGCAAATTCAGGAGATCGCCCGGCGCTGCGGCTACACCGACCAGCATTATTTCAGCTATTGCTTTAAAAAGTACAGCGGTACGTCGCCTGTGGCGCTGCGCCGCGCCCGCGCCGCGGGGGAGGCCCGGCCGTGAAGCGCCCGCCCCGCACCGTAGTCCTGGCGGCAGCGCTGATCTCCGGCGTGGCCGTGGCGGCTTTGATCCTCTGCACCACGCTGTTTCTGCGCAGCTACCGCAGTGCTGTTGTGGAGGGTGCGCGCACGAACAGTGCCCAGGTCGTCAGCCAGGTTGCAGGCGCGGTGGATAACTACGTCAACACGATGGACAGCGCCGTCGGCATCGTACTGGAACAGCTTGACAGTGAACCTGCGATGCGGGACGCATTTCTGAATGCCTTTCTGACAGCCCGGCCCGAGGTCGCGGCCATCACGACTTACGACGAAAACGGCAGTCTGTTGGACTGCTGGGCCCAGGCGGGCCGCACGCCGAAATCTGACATACTGCGCAACCTCTCCTTTGACCTGACCACGGCCCGGCGCCTGGGGCATGGCTACATCAGCACGCCGCATGTAGAGTCGATCTTTGACAGCTACTACCCGTGGGTCGTCTCGGTCATCCGCGCTGTGCCGGAGGACGGCGGCAGCAGCCGTTGGCTTGCGGTAGATTTGAGCTTCAAGGAGCTGGCCGCAACGATCAACAACGTCAGCATCGGTCAGCATGGCTACTGTTACCTGATGGATGAGCGCGGCAACATGGTCTACCACCCGCAGCAGCAGCTTTTGTATGCCGGGTTAAAGAAGGAGGAGGCTGGGCGTCTGGCCTGCCTCGGCGACGGCACCTACGTGGAGGACACGGTCATCTACAGCGTACAGCGTGTGCCGGGCAGCACATGGCGCGTCGTCGGCGTCAGCTACATTGACGAAACCGTCAATGAGAGCTTCCGGCAGATGGTGCGCATCACGGTTATCACGGCGGGGCTTGTTTTTCTGGCCGCGCTGGCGGCGGGCTGGGTGCTGTCCCGCCTGCTGTCCCGCCCGTTGCAGCAGCTCGAAACAGCCATGGAGCAGTTTGAGCAGGACGCCGACCACTTCGCCTTTCAGGCCGTGCGCGGCACGCGGGAGGTGCAGAACCTCTCGGACTCCTTCGGCCACATGGTGGGCCGCATCCAGCAGCTTATGACCACCGTCCGCGAGGAGGAAATTGTCCTGCGCAAGACAGAACTCAAGGCGCTGCAGGCGCAGATCAACCCGCATTTTCTCTACAATACGCTGGATTCCATCGCCTGGATGTGTGAGCGCGGCAAAAACGCCGATGCCGTCCAGATGGTCCATGCACTGGCGCGGCTGTTCCGCATCAGCATCAGCCGCGGGCATGAGCTGATCCCAATCGAAAAGGAGCTGCAGCACGCCGAGGCGTATCTGCAAATTCAAAAATACCGCTACAAAAACCAGTTTACCTACCACTTTACGGTGGACGAGAGCTGCCTGCACTGCCTGTGCAACAAGATCACACTGCAGCCCATCATTGAGAACGCCATTGTTCACGGGCTGGATCTGATGGTTGATTCCGGCCACATTGAAATCACCGTAAAGCCCGACGGGGATGATATTCTGCTCATCGTCGCGGACGACGGCATCGGCATGGAGCCGGAGCAGGTCGCGGCCCTCTTGCAGAATGAGCCGAGTGACCGCACCGGCATCGGCGTCAAGAATGTCAATGACCGTCTGCGCATCTACTTTGGCGCGGACTACGGTATCTCCATTGAAAGCGCCCCCTACGAGGGCACTACGGTGACGATCCGCACCCCGCGCGTGCCGGAGGACAGGGAGGGCGACTATGACAAAAACCATTAAACGTCTGCTGCCCGCGGCCCTGGCCGTGCTGCTGGCAGGCTGTGCCATGCAGCCCGTGGACAGCACAACGGCCCGCTACAGGGTCGCGCTCATAGCCAAAAACAATCGGGATTCCGAGTTCTGGAACGCCGTCTTTATCGGGGCAGAGGCCGCCGCCACGGAATATAACCTGCAATTGACCATAACGGCCCCCGACGATGAGGAGGACTATGCGGCGCAGAACCAGCTGATTGCCGATGCCGTTGAGGACGGCGCACAGGCTATCGTTTTCTCCGCCATTGATTATGAGGCCAACGCCGCCGCCATTGATGCCGCCGCCGCGGCGGGCGTGACGGTCATCAGCGTGGATTCCGCGGTGAACTCTGACAACGTTGCGGCCTACATCGGCGCGGACAACTACGGCGCAGGCCGGATGGTGGCCCAGAGCGCACTGGACGGCATGGAAGGGGCGCTCTGCGTCGGGCTTATCAACTATGAGGTCAACGGTGCCAACGGGCGGGACCGGGAGCAGGGTGCGCGCGATGCTTTTGCGGAAAGCGGACGCGCCAGGATCACTGCCGCCGTGTCAACACACCCCAACGCCGCCAGTGCCCGCGCGGACACGCTGGCCATGCTGCGCACCCACCCGGAGATCAATGTGCTGATCGCCCTCAACGAGACGACTGCCGTCGGCGCGGCGCAGGCTGTCCAGCAGATGCAGCGCGCCGACGACCTCTGGCTCGCGGCGTTCGACTCGAACATCGAGACGATTGACGCCCTGCAGACCGGTACGGTGGACACGCTGATCGTGCAGAACACCTACGGCATGGGCTATTTCGGCGTCGAAAGCGCCTATAAGCTGCTGGCCGGGCAGGGGAGCAGCGTCGAAAAATCGAACATCACCGCCACCCGCACCATCACCCGGGAAAATATGTTTGCCATGGATAAGCAAAAGGCCCTGTTCCCGTTTGGATGACCCCCGAAGCCCGGCCCCTACGAGCCTACCGCCAAAGCCCTTCTCCCACGCCGGAGAAGGGGCTTTTTATTTTTCCATCACCCGCAAAAATCTTACAAAATGAAAACAACAAACACCCTTTTGTTACTTTTACTGCGCATTCTGCACAAAAACAAACGCTTTCGACTGGCGAAACTGCCCTAAACGGTGAAAATTTCCACCCATAGTCGGTGAAATTTCACCTTGTTTTTTCACCCGTCCCCGAGTATTATAATAACTGTCAACAGGGTTCGCTCCTCTACAAGCGACCCGCCCGAAAATCTACTGTATATCTAAAAAGAAGGAGAAACTCATTATGAAAAAGTTTGCTGCTCTGGCCCTTGCAGGTTGCATGGCCGTCTCTCTCGCCGCCTGCGGCGGTTCTGCCTCCACTTCCACCGCTGCTTCGGAGTCCACGGCTACCGCAGAGTCCACCTCTGCTGCAGAGTCTGCTGCTGAGTCCGCAGCCGAGAGCGTTACCGAGGCCACTCAGGGCGGTAAGGTCGGCGTCTGCATCTACAAGTTCGACGATGCCTTCATGACCACCTACCGTAATGCGCTGCAGGAGATCCTCGAGGGCAAGGGCTACGAGGTCACCATCGTCGACGGCAACAACGACCAGGCCAAGCAGAACGAGCAGATCAACACCTTCATCACCCAGGGCGTTGATGCACTGATCATCAACCCCGTTATGACCTCCGCTGCCGACCAGATCATCTCCACCGTCAAGGGTGCCGATGTTCCCACCGTCCTGATCAACCGTGAGCCCACCGCCGATCAGATGTCCGCTTACGACAAGCTGGTCTATGTTGGCTGCGACGCTGCTCAGTCCGGCACCTTCCAGGGCGAGCTGATCCTCGACACCGAGAACAAGGGCGACATCAACGGCGACGGCAAGGTTTCCTACATCATGATCCAGGGCGACCCCGAGAATATCGATGCTCAGCTGCGTACCGAGTACTCCGTCAAGGCTCTGACCGATGCCGGCGTTGAGGTTGAGCAGCTTGACCTGCAGCGCGGTGACTGGGACCGTAACAAGGGTCAGGAAATCTGCCAGAACGACCTTGCCAAGTACGGCGATCAGATCGAAGTTGTTTTCTGCAACAACGATGATATGGCTATCGGTGCTCTGCAGGCCATTCAGGCTGCCGGCCGTACCGTCAACAAGGACATCTACCTCGTCGGTGTTGACGCTCTGGACGCTGCCAAGAACGAAGTTGCCAACGGCAACATGACCGGTACCGTTCTGAACGACGCTAAGGGTCAGGCTACGCAGGCTGTTGCTTCCATGGAGGAGCTGCTGGGCGGCAAGACCTTCGAGGCCGGCCACCAGAGCGTCTACGTTGACTACGTCAAGGTTACCCCTGACAACGTCAAGGACTTCCAGTAATTTGACAAAAGCCACAGCTTAAACCAGAACAATCGGGGTGCGTGTGCGCAGGCGCACGCACCCTTTTTTCGTGAAAAGGTTACAAAAGATTAAAGGGGGCCAGCGAATTGTCAGAGTACCGCTTGGAGATGTGTGATGTCGTCAAGACGTTCCCCGGCGTCAAGGCACTGAATCACGCACAGCTGAAATTGAAACCCGGCACCGTCCATGCGCTGATGGGAGAAAACGGCGCGGGCAAGTCTACCTTGATGAAGTGCATGTTTGGTATCTACCACATGGACGAAGGCAAGGTCATTTATGAGGGACAGGAGGTCCAGATCAAGGGACCTCTGGATGCACTGAACCGCGGCATTGCGATGGTGCACCAGGAGCTGCAGCCCATCCCGGAGCGTTCCATCGGCGAGAATATCTACGTCGGGCGCTACCCAACCAAGAAATACGGACCCGTCACCGTCATCGACCACGACAAGATGTACGAGGATGCGGCCAAGGTCCTGAAGGAAGTCCATCTGAATTATGATCCGCACGCAAAGCTCGGAACCTTGAGCGTTTCCCAGATGCAGCTGGTTGAGATCGCCAAGGCGGTCTCCGCAGACTGCAAGGTGCTGATCCTCGACGAGCCGACCTCCTCGCTGACGGCAGCTGAGGTCGAGGCACTGTTCACCATCGTGAACGAGCTGCGCGCCAAGGGCGTTTCCATCGTCTACATCAGCCACAAGATGGACGAAATTCTTCGCATCAGCGACGAAGTCACGATCATGCGCGACGGCCAGTACATCGGCACCTGGGAGGCCAAGGAGCTGACCACCGATATGATCATCACCAAGATGGTCGGACGTGAGCTGTCGAACCTCTACCCGCCGCGCTCGAATACGCCCGGTGAGGTCGTGTTTGAGGTCAAGGACTTCACGTCCATCAACCCCAAGAGCTTCCGTCACGTCAACTTCAACGTCCGCAAAGGCGAGATCCTCGGCGTTGCGGGTCTGGTCGGTGCTCAGCGCACCGAGCTGATGGAGGGCCTGTTCGGTCTGCGCTGCCACACGTCGGGCACCATCACCTATAAGGGCAAGGAGCTGACCATCAACCAGCCGCAGGACGCCATCAGAAACGGCATCGCCATGCTGACCGAGGACCGCCGCGCCACCGGTATTCTGGGTGTGCTTTCCATTGCGGATAACGTCTCCATTGCATCGCTGAACAAGTATCTGATCGGCGGCATCATGCTGGACGACAATAAAATCGAAAAGCTCGTGCAGGATAATGTCGCCAAGCTGTCCATCAAGACGCCGTCCTCCAAAACGCAGATCCAGTCTCTGTCCGGCGGTAACCAGCAGAAGGTGCTGATTGCCCGCTGGCTGGCCAACGACCCCGATGTTTTCATCATGGACGAGCCGACCCGCGGCATCGACGTCGGTGCAAAGTATGAAATTTACTGCATCATCGCCGAGATGGCCAAACAGGGCAAGAGCATCATCATGATCTCCTCCGAAATGAGCGAGCTGATCGGCATGTCTGACCGCATCATGGTCATGTGCGATGGCCGCTGCACCGGCTTTATCGACGGTGATAAGGCGAACCAGGAGAACATCATGACGCTGGCTACCCAGTTTGAATAAGGAGGAATCCGAAAATGGAGAAAAAATTCGACTTAAAAAAATTCCTGTCCAATAACGCGATCATTATTCTGATCATTTTGCTGGCCCTCTTCGTCGGCTGCACGACCCAGAACTTCTTTACCGAGACAAACGGCAAAAACCTGCTGCTGAACGTCGCCCCGCGTTTCATCATCGCCTGCGGCGTTTCGGGATGCCTGATTACCAAGGGCACTGACCTGTCCGCCGGCCGCCAGGTCGGCCTGGCCGCCTGCTTTTCCGCCATGCTGCTGCAGAGCGTTGACTACTCTGCCCGCATGCTGCCCTGGCTGCCCGATATTCCGTGGCCCGTGGCCCTGCTGATCGTCATGGCGATCATGGCCTGCTTCGGTGCCATCAACGGCTGCATTATCGCATTCCTGAAGGTTCCTCCTTTCATCGCTACGCTGGGTATGCAGACCATCGTTTACGGCCTGTGCTCCGTCATCACCAACAACCAGCCCATGGGCGGTTACAAGCAGAGCTACCTGACTGTTGCCAGCGGCACGCTGGGCCCCATCCCGTTCCTGGCCATCTTTGCGCTGATCGTCGGCATCTTCTTCTGGTTCCTGTACAATAAGACCCGTCACGGCAAGTACATGTACGCCATCGGCGGCAACGAGAACGCCGCTCAGGTTGCCGGTGTCAACGTCACCGCGTCCCTGATCCGCATCTACATCCTGGCCTCCTGCATGTATGCTCTCGGCGGCTTCCTCGTCGGCGCAAAGGCCGGCGGTGCTTCCACCAACACCGGCAACGGCTATGAGCTGGAAGCTATCGCAGCCTGCACCATCGGCGGCGTTTCCACCAACGGCGGCGTCGGCAAGGTCTCCGGCGTTCTGGTCGGCGTTCTGGTCTTTGAAGTCCTGAAGATTTGCCTGCAGTTCCTCGGCGTCGACCCCGCTTACACCTACATTGCACAGGGCCTTGTCATCGTCATTGCCGTTGCCCTTGACCTGCGCAAGTATCTGGCCAAGAAGTAAGCTATGGACGAAGAAAAGACTACTCCCGAGACCGAAAAGAAACCCGACCACCCGGATCACAGCCAACTGAACGCCTTTGAGAATTTCTACGAGAAGTTCCGCAAGGTTCCGCTGAAATACATTGATGTCTTTATCGGCGTCTGTGTTGCCGCACTGGTCATCGTTGTGCTGGTCGGCATCCTCAAGAGTAAGGGGATACTGTAAAAAAAAGCACCGTTCACGGAGAAAAATCTCTGTGAACGGTGTTTTTTTGTGCTTTAGCAGAGCTGTAGGGGCCGCACATGTGCGGCCCGCAACCTTGCATTTACAGCGCGGCTGCCTTCTAGCCGAGAGGCGGATATGGAATTTGCCCCTATTATTTTTTGATCACCTTTTTCTTCTTCCTGACACTGTACCCAAAGCTGCCCAGCTTTCTTCCCAGCGCCAGATAATCCCCGTGGCTGTAGACGATCAGCTTCGCCTTGTTCAGGCACAGCTTGCCGCTCTCGTCCAGCAGCCGCTCGTCCACATCCACGGCGACGCACTCGGCCAGAAACAAATCATGCGAACCCAGCGGAATTACCTGCGTGACCTTGCACTCCAGATTCACGGGGCTTTCCTCCACCAACACCGTGCCGACCTTGGCCGCAGGGGCGGCGGTCAGGTGCATGGCAGCGAACTTGTCCACGTCGCGCCCGCTCTTGACGCCGCACCAGTCGATGGCGCGGACAAGGCTCTCGGTGGGCAGGTTCACGACGAACTCGCCGCTTTCTTTAATTAGATGGTGGCTGTACCGCTCGGGCCGCACGCTGATGGACAGCATCGGCGGCTGGGTGCAGATCGTGCCGGTCCAGCCCACCGTGATAAGGTTCGGCTTCTCCGGAGCCCCGCAGCTGACCAGTACGGGCGGCTCCGGGTTCAGCAGGGTAGACCCCTTCCATACCTGTCGGCTCATTGCGCATCCTCCTTGATCTCGCCAAAGTTCGGCGTTGTATCGCTGATAATATACCGCGGGCGGTGCTTGGATTCCAGATAAATTTTACCGATGTACTCCCCGATAACGCCCAGGCAGATCAGCTGCACGCCCGACACAAAGCAGATGATGCTCGTCATCGACGCCCAACCGGACACGGTCAGGCCGAGCGCGGCCTCGATGACGGCCCACAGCACGCCGATAAAGCTGACGAGCGCCACAAACACGCCGAAGCCTGTGATGAATCGGATGGGTTTGATGGACAGGCTCGTGATGCCGTCAAACGCCAGCGCCAGCATTTTGGACAGGGGATAGTGGCTCTCGCCCGCCATGCGCTCATGCCGCTCGTAGGTCACGCAGGTGGACTTGAAGCCGACCAGCGGCACCATGCCGCGCAGGAACAGGTTGACCTCCCTGAACCGGGCAAACTCCTCCAGCACGCGGGCGCTCATCAGGCGGTAGTCCGCGTGATTAAAGACGACCTCCGCGCCCATGGCGTTGAGGATTTTATAGAAGCTCTCCGCGGTAAAGCGTTTAAAAAGCGTGTCGGTCTCGCGCTTGCTGCGCACGCCGTACACGACGTCGCAGCCGTCGCGGTAGGCGTCCACCATGGCGTCCATCGCGTTGATGTCGTCCTGCCCGTCGCAGTCGATGGAAATCGTAATGTCGCAGCGGCTTTTGGCCTCCATCAGGCCCGCCAGCACGGCATTCTGGTGGCCGCGGTTGCGGCTCTGGCAGATGCCTGCATAGTGCGGGTCACGCGCAGCCAGGTCACAGATAATTTCCCACGTCCGGTCCTTCGAGCCGTCGTTCACAAACAGCACGCGGCTGTCCGGGCTGATCTTGCCCGCCGCGGTCAGGTCGGTGAGCTTCTGTAAAAACATCGGCGCAGTGATGGGTAAAACCTCCTGCTCATTGTAGCAGGGGATGACGATGTACAAAATCGGGTCGGTACGGTTGTTCATACAAATAACCTCAATATGTTAAAATTGCTGGCAGGCGGCGTGCAGCCGCTCGGGGTCGGGCAGCTTAAAGCTGCCGCGGAACAGCTCGATCAGCCCCTCCTCCTGCATCCGGCTCAGCTCGCGGGAGAGTGCGCTGCGGTCACAGTTCAAAAACGCGGCCAGCTCAGTGCGGGTCATGGCGGTGGAAAACGTATCCGCGCCGCACCGCTCGCGCTGTTCCAGCAGCCACATGCAGATGCGCCCGCGCAGGCTCTTGCAGCATATCAGCTCCAAACGGCGGTCCAGCGCAAAATATTTGTCGCTGATGGTCTCCAGCCAGTTCTGCAGCAGCTTCAGGTGTGCGCTGTGCAGCGCGGCGCAGGGGCGCAGCAGTGCTTCGCAGGGAAGATACAGTGCCAGACAGGCCTCGGCGGCGGAGACATTGACGGGGCTGCGGCTGCGCCCGCCCGCCAGCACGTCGGCAAAGACGCCGCCCGGCCCCATACGGGCCATGACGACGGTAGAGCCGTCGGCCAGCGGTTTGCTTGCCGTGATAGCACCTTCCAGCACAAGGCCGACTTCGTGGGTCTCGTAGCCCGCCATCAGCAGCAGCTCGCCTTTGGCGTAGCGGCGCACCCGCGGCGCAAAGCAGGCCATCAGCGTGTCCAGCTCGGCGTCCGTCATGCCGCGCAAAAGGCTTGTGCGGCGCATCGTTTCGTAGTAGGGTGTGTAGTCCATACAGCTCCTTGCAAACGGTTGAAAAGGGTATCTGTTGCACGGGCAACAGACAATTCACATTTATTATAGTATAGTAGGGCCGCAAAAGCAACAAGGAGGATAAGATTTTTATGAAACTGAAACGTATTTTCGCCGCTGTAACGGCGTTTGCTTTGTGCGCCTCTCTGGCAGGCTGCGGCGCGGCTGCGACTGTGAGCGAGTCTGCCGCAGAATCTGCCGCTGAATCCGCCGTCGAGGCAACCCCCGCCGTCACCGAGGCCCCCGCTACTGAAGAAACCGCCGACGCATCCGAGGCCGCCCTGCGCATCGCGGGCCTGAAGGGCCCCACGACGATGGGCCTCGTTAACCTGATGAGCGACGAGGTCGCCTCCAACTACAACTTCACGATGTACGGCGCTGCCGATGAAATCGTGCCGCTGCTGGTCAAGGGAGACTTGGACGCAGCCGCTGTGCCCGCCAACCTCGCCGCCACGCTCTACAACAAGACGAACGGTGCAGTGGAAGTTGCCTGCATCAACACGCTGGGCGTGCTCTACATCGTCGAGAACGGAGAGACCGTCAACTCTGTCGGGGATCTGAAGGGCCAGACCATCGTCACCACCGGCAAGGGCGCTACCCCCGAGTACGTTCTGCGCTACGTCCTGACCGAGAACGGCGTTGACCCCGACAGCGACGTTACCATCGAGTATTGCAGCGAGGCCACCGAGGCCCTGAGCAAGGTCCAGGCGGGCGAAGCCACCATCGCCATGCTGCCTCAGCCCTTCGTCACCAGCGCCATGTCCCAGGTAGAGGGTCTGCGCGTTGCGCTTGACATGAACGAGGAATGGCAGAAGGTCGCCGGCTCCAAGCTGGTCACCGGCGTTCTGGTCGTTCGCAAGGATGCCGTTGTCTCCAGTTTTTTGTAAATAAACAATTTTAGCAGCCAACTCCTG
>ERZ772900.2397-NODE-2397-length-14121-cov-6.170553_pt1 | contig 14121 bp, 11 predicted proteins | sample MGYA00512124_ERZ772900 | MGnify/ENA primary metagenome ERZ772900 (study PRJEB29015, sample SAMEA2737716) | human gut metagenome | biome: human gut; feature: human-associated habitat; material: faeces | place: China | collected 2012 ... | reverse complement strand
GCTAGGAAAAGTGGGGACTTTAACTCGTACATAAAAATAACTCGCGATCCTTCGCGCGGGAAACAAAATAAGGACAAACGGAGCTTGTAGGGGCGGATTCTATATCCGCCCGTGTCCGTTTGCTGATGGCACGGCGCTGCGGGCGCATATAGAATGCGCCCCTACGGTGTCACGGAACGGTTATTCACCGTCCTCCGACACATCCTTGCTCTCGGCGTCGTACACCACAGGGCCGTCGCTGCCGACATCGCGTTCGGCGGCTTCGGCCTCGTCCAGGGCGTCGCCGATGGCACCCAAGGCCGCATTGGCGGCGGCAGAGGCCATGCGGTCCAGTGTGCGCAGCTCCATGGCGGCGTAGAGAATGCAGCCTAAATTCAGCGCACCTTCGGCGATCAGCAGGATGCCGCAGAGCATGACGGCGCTGACCGCCGCATCAAACGGGTGCAGCACCAGCAGTACGCCCAGGGCAACGGATACGATGCTGAACAGCAGCAGCAGCCACCATTTCTGCCCCTTGCGCTTGGCAAGGTCAATGGCGGTACCGATGCGGCTCAGGCCGTCAACGACGATGAAGATGCCGAACACAACGGGCAGAAAGCTGGTCACTACCTGCGGCTTTGCCAGCGTGAAGATGCCCAGCCCCGCCGTGATGACGCCGCCCACCAGCATGAACGGCGCGGTAAAGCCGGTGCCGCGGATGCGGGCATACTGGATCAGGCAGACAATGCCGGTGACAAGCACCACAACACCAAAAATGTTGCAGATCCAGAGCAGACTGGTCTCGGGCATGATGAGCAGCAGCATACCGATGACGATATACGCGACGCTCAACAGCAGCATTCCGTTTTTGACATAGCGCAGCATAGTGAAAGGCTCCTTTTTACTTGTCGGCTTCCTGCATAGCCCTGGCGGCGGCCACGATCAGGTCGGCGCAGGCCTCGCGGCCCAGGGTCGCATTCAGGCACAAATCGTAGTTCTTGGCCTCGCCCCAGCGGTTCTCGGTGTAATAGTTGTAGTAGCTTGCACGGGCGCGGTCATGCTTGGCCAGCTGGGTCTCCCACAGGCGGTCCGGCATGTCCTTGGCGTCGGGGCGGCTCTTGGCAAACTGGATGCGGGTCTCCAGCGGCGCGTAGACGAAAGTGCGCAGCACGTTGGGGCGCTCACGCAGGACGTAGTCACCGCAGCGGCCCAGAATGACGCAGGGGCCCTCGGCGGCCAGCTCCTTGATGACGTTGCTCTGCAAAATGTAGACCTGGTCAGCCAGGGGCATCGTGTTGCCCATCATGTACAGGCTGTAGATCAGGCTGCCGCTGCGCTGGTTCTCGCTGGCGGCAATGGCCTCCTCGGTCAGACCGCTCTTTTTGGCGGCAAGGGTGATCAGCTCCTTATTATATAAGGGAATACCCAGCTTGTCGGCAACGGCCTGTGCGATCTCGCTGCCGCCGGATGCGTACTCACGCGCCATAGTGATGACCATAGGTTCCTTCATACTGATACACCTCACAATATTTTATGTAGTATGCGCAAAAAGGCATACTATTCTGCTTATATTATAACCTGATTTTGTGAAAAACGCAAGAAAAAATTGCGGGAAAGGAGCAGTGTGGGCGGGGCTTTCGCGCCTTGCCGCCAGCGTTCGTCCCACAAAAACTGCCCGCGGCAGAACACCGCGGGCAGGGAAAACAGAATGTCAAATTTTATTCGGTCACTTCGCCGGAAATCTCCTTGATCGCGGACACGGTTGCGGCGAGATTCTGCATGTCGCTGGGCACGATCAGCTTGGTGGCCTTGCCGTCAGCGACCTTCTCCATGGCCTCCATGCTGCGCAGGGCCAGATAGTTGTGGTTGGGGTTCGCCTCGTTGATCATGCGGATGGCATCGGCCTGTGCCTTCTGGACGGTCAGCAGGGCTTCGGCTTCGCCCTCGGCCTCGCGGATGCGCTGCTGCTTCACGGCCTCGGCACGCAGGATGGCGGACTCCTTTTCGCCCTCGGCGCGGGTGATGGCAGCCTGCTTTTCGCCCTCGGCCAGCAGGATGGAGGCGCGCTTCTCGCGGTCCGCCTTCATCTGTTTCTCCATGGCCTGGCGGATCTCCACCGGCGGCTCGATGTTTTTCAGCTCGACGCGGTTGACCTTGATGCCCCAGCGGTCCGTGGCCTCGTCAAGGCTGGCGGTGATCTTCGTGTTGATGAGGTCGCGGCTCGTCAGGGTCTCGTCCAGCGTCATCGAGCCGATGATGTCACGCAGCGTCGTGGCGGACAGGTTCTCGATGGCCTGGATCGGGCGGTTCACGCCGTAGGCGTACATCTTGGCGTCAAACACCTGAAAGAAAACGACGGTGTCGATCATCATCGTGACGTTGTCGCGGGTGATGACGGGCTGCGGCGGGAAGTCGGCGGCCTCCTCCTTCAGCGAGACCTTGCGGGAGATGCGCTCGACAAACGGCGTACGGATGTGCAGGCCCGCGCCCCAGGTATCCTTGTAGACGCCGAGCCACTCGGTGACATAGGCGTTGGACTGCGGCACAATAACGATGCAGCGCACCAAAACTACCAGAATAATGATGAGCAGGATGGCAAAGACTAACAGCATTTGGGGGTCCTCCTTTTTTCTTTGTGATTTAAACCGCAGCCGCGTCAGCGGTCACGGGAGCGACAATAAGGATCGCACCGTCCACGGCCACGACCTTGCAGCGGGTGCCCTGTGGGAGTGTGACCTCGGCGCGGGCCTGCCAGTCCAGGCCGTCCACGCGGACCCGGCCCGGAAGGCCGGGCTCAATGTCCACAAGCACAACGCCCTGCTTGCCGATGGTCAGCGGCGAGCCGTTCGTGACAGGGGCACGGTGCGCGCCGCGCCGACTGATGAGCCGGGGCAGCATCAGGCCGAGTGTAATGGCCGATACAACGGCAAAAACAAGCATCTGCCAGCCAAAGCCGACATCAAAAAAGCTGACCAGCATGGCCGCGGCAGCGCCTACCGCAAACCAGACCGAGACAAGCGCCGTTGTGGCGGCCTCGACCATGATGAAGGCCACGACGGCAACCAGCCATAAAATCGTATCAAACCACATGGAAATCTCCTTTCAGGGACAGAAAGCGGCTTTGTGACCACTGTAACATTATGACGGTATTCTGTCAAGATTGCCGAAGAAATTTTACAAAACTGCAGGAAAAGTGCAAAGGATTGCAGCCCGTTTTCAGGCGGCTTTGCAGGGAGGGGTCTTGCCCCCTCCGCGGGGCGTCGGGGACACCGCCCCTCACAGTACCGACGCGCCCGTCAGGCGGGCACTGACGAGGATTTTCACGAAAAACATCGGTTTTCCGTAAATTATTGTGATTCCAATCATACGGCTCTTTACCTTTTGAAAAAAAGTGGTATAACAGAAGCAAGTAAGGCGAACAAAGTATGCGCTGTAAACAGTGTACCACAAAACAGGAGGAGCGACAATGAAAAATCGTTTTGACCGCACACCCCACACGATGAAGGACTGGCTGCTGCTGGCGGCGGGCGTCGCGGCGGTGTTTGCTGCGGCAGACTGGCTGCCGGGCGTGCTGCGCGGGGCCGGGGCGTTTCTCGGGCTGCTGGCACCGTTTGGCTGGGGGCTGCTGCTGGCCTATGTACTGGACATACCCACGCGCTTTTTTGCGCAAAAGCTCTTTGGCGGCAGGCGCGGCGGGGCGATGGCCGTCAGCTATGCGCTGTTTTTCGGTGCGCTGGCGCTGCTGGCGGCGCTCATCGTCCCGCAGCTCGTGCAGAGCGTGACGACCTTTGCCGGGCGGCTCGGCGCGTATGAGGAGACCATCCGCGGCCTGCTGGTCTGGGTGCAGAATACGTTCGGCATCGATACGGCCACGGCGGAACAGCTTGTGCAGATGGTGGGCACGGCACTGCAAAATTGGTTCGGCGGTTTGTCCCGCAGTGCGGCGCGTGCGGCGGCGGATTTCGTCTCCGGCGCGGCGGGGGCTGCGGGCAACGCCGTGGTGGCACTGGCCGCCAGCATCTACCTGCTCTCCGGCAAGGAGACGCTGCTCCGCGCGGCCCGGGCGTGTCTGCACGCGGCGCTGCCGCCGCGTGCCGCGGGCAGTGTGCTGGAAATCTGCCGTCTTGCCAACAAAATTTTCAGCGGCTACATCGGTGGGCAGCTGGTGGATGCCCTGCTCGTGGGCGGGGAAACATTTGCGCTGATGTCGATCTTCGGGCTGGAATACGCGCCGCTGCTGGCCGTGCTGGTCGGCGTGACAAACATTGTCCCGGTGCTGGGGCCGTTCCTCGGTGCGGTGCCGGGGCTCATCATCCTGCTGCTGGAATTGCCCTGGAAGGCGGCAGAATTTGCCATCATTATTTTTGTGGTCCAGCAGGTGGACGGCAACTTTATTGCGCCGCGCATTCTGGGCGGGGCTACCGGCCTGCCGGGGCTGGGCGTGCTGTTGGCCATCGTGGTGGGCGGGGCGTGGTTCGGCATCCCGGGCATGGTGCTGGGTGTGCCGACGCTGGCCGTGCTGGCGGCGCTGCTCAAACAGGCTGTCGGGGCAGGGCTGACGGCCCGCGGCCTGGATGAAAACGGTGAGCCGCGCCGGAATTTACCAGGCGGGCCGCAAGAAAATTAACAAGTTATTCCTTGCAATACAGGCGTGCATAGCGTACAATACTCTTGTAAAATGATGTAAAAGGAGCGGAGCATTTGAAAGAGGAACATATCTGGACCAAAAAGCCGGAAACGATGCTGGACTGGTTCTGCGTGGTCGGGGCCTGTATTGCGCTGTATCTGGCTTTGAACAATCTGGGGTACTTTCTGGGGAAAATCGGTGTGTTTATCGGCATCGTGTCGCCGTTTGCGGGCGGCATAGTCATTGCCTATGTGCTTGACCCGATGGTCAAGTTCTTCTACACAAAGCTGTTTAAAGAGAAGAAAAAGACGCGCGGATTCGCGATCCTTCTGGCGTATCTGGTGGCAATTCTGCTGCTTGTGCTGCTGGCATGGCTGGTCATCCCGCAGATCGTGGACAGCATCGCCATGCTGTTTACGAACTTCCCAAGCTACATACAGAGCGTACAGGATATGCTGGGCATGGTTCAGGAGCGCTTCGGCGTTGACCTGTCGTCGGCCACAAAAGTGCTGGACGATTCCGAGGCGATGGTCAAGGAAATCTACAGCATGGCCAGCGCCGCCATGCCGCAGATCGTGGCCAGCATCGGCAGCGTGGCATCGAACTTTGTGGCGATCTTCACCTCGATTGCGGCCAGCATCTATATGCTGGCGGACAAGGAGCATCTGCTCCATCAGCTGCGCACGCTGGCGCATGCCTTCCTGCCGGAAAAGGCTGCGGAAAACACGCTGCGCATCTGCCATTATGCCAACGTGAATTTCACGGGCTTCTTTGTGGGCAAGATCATTGACTCGGCCATCATCGGTGTTATCACGTTTGTGGCAATGGCGATCCTGCGGCTCGATTTTGCACTGCTCATCAGTGTGTTTATCGGCATCACGAATATTATCCCGGTATTTGGCCCCTTCATCGGCGCGATCCCCAGCATCTTCATTCTGCTGTTGGTTGACCCGATCCAGGCGGTCATCTTCGGCGTGCTGATTCTGGTCATCCAGCAGCTGGACGGCAACTTCATCGGCCCGAAGATCCTGGGCTCGTCCATCGGCATCTCTGCCTTGTGGATCCTGTTTTCCATCGTGGTCGGCGGCGACCTGTTCGGTCTTGTGGGCATGGTCGTCGGTGTGCCGCTCTTTGCGACCTTCTACGGCCTGGCGCGGGAATTTGTGCACTATATGCTGGATAAGCGCGGGCTGGACAGCGAGGGAAACCACGTTGGTGAAGTGGTGGAGGATGAGGAGAACGTGTTTGAGTGATGCAAGGGGGGAACGGGCGGTGTAATGCACGCCCGACAAAGCCCCTCTGTCCTTTCTTTATAAAGAAAGGACCAAAGAAATTTCAGCGTCTTACCCCAAAAGCAAAGCACCTGTTTACTGCTTTTTACCGCAGTAAACAGGTGCTTATTTTTTATGGCTTTGTCTGTGGCTGATTCTGTGCGCCCGGCAGCAGGGTCACCACATCCCGCAGCAGTACCAGCGGGCTTTCGCCCTTCTGCACGCGCAGGCTGAAATAAGGTCGGCCCAGTGCATTGTACAGCACCCGATGCGGGAACTTTTCCATGACCTCGCCCAGCTGCTTTGGCCCGACGAGGTCACTATACAAAATCAGCTGGTCGCCGCGCTGGACGATCTCCGCAATGCCGACGCGGGCTGCGGTCACGCGCACGAGGGAGACGTCCACCAGCCCCTGCACGCTCTTGGGCGGGCTGCCGTAGCGGTCGATCAGCTCGTCGAGCACGTCCTCGGCGTCGCTCGTCGTCTCGATGGCCGCAATGCGCTTGTATGCCTCGATGCGCCCGGCAGCGTCCGGGATATATTCCTCAGGCAGGAATGCGTCCACGGTGATGTCCACCAGGCAGTCGCTCTTGTCGGGGGCGGCGTCCTCGCCGCGGGCCGCAGCAATGGCCTGACCCAGCATCTTCACGTACAAATCGTAGCCGACGGCCTCCATGTGGCCGTGCTGGCTGTGGCCCAAAAGACTGCCCGCACCGCGGATCTGCAAGTCGCGCATCGCAATGCGGAAGCCCGACCCGAACGACGTGAACTCCCGGATGGCCGAAAGCCGCTTGGCCGCGATCTCGGTCAGCACCTTATCGCGTGTGAACGTAAAATACGCATACGCCTTGCGGGAGCTGCGTCCCACGCGCCCGCGGATCTGATACAGCTGGCTCAATCCCATGCGGTCCGCATTTTCAATAATCAGCGTGTTGCAGTTGCGCACGTCTACGCCGGTCTCAATTAAGGTGGTGCAGACAAGGATGTCGATCTCGTTGTCCAGCAATTGCTGCCACACCGACGAAATCTGTTCCTCGGTCATCTTGCCGTGGGCAATGCCGATACGCGCCCCGGGCACGAGCTTGCCCACCCGCGCGGCGCATTCCTCAATGTTGTCCACGCGGTTGTGCAGGTAGTATACCTGCCCGCCGCGGGCCAGCTCCTTGCGGATGGCCTCGGACACGATGCCCTCGTCGTACTCGAGCACATAGGTCTCAATCGGCTGGCGCTCAAACGGCGGCTGCTCAATTGTGCTCATATCGCGGATGCCCGACAGCGCCATGTTCAGCGTGCGGGGGATCGGCGTGGCCGACAGCGTCAGCATATCGACGCCGATGAAGCTCTCTTTGAGCTTTTCCTTGTGCTTGACGCCGAACCGCTGCTCCTCGTCAATGATGACAAGGCCCAGGTCCTTGAATTTCACATCGCCGGACAGCAGCCGGTGCGTGCCGACTACAATGTCCACGGTGCCGTCCTTCAGCCCGCGCAGCGTCTCCTTCTGCTCCTTGGCGGTGCGGTAGCGGGACAAAAGCCCGATGCGGATGGGAAAGGACTCCATGCGGGTCAGCGCGGTGTTGAAGTGCTGCCACGCCAGAATCGTCGTGGGGGCCAGGATCGCGCACTGTTTGCCGCCCATCACGCATTTGAACGCGGCGCGCAGTGCGACCTCGGTCTTGCCGACGCCGACGTCACCGCAGAGCAGCCGGTCCATCGGCCACGGCTCCTCCATATCGTGCTTGATGTCCGCCGCGCAGGTCAGCTGGTCGGGCGTTTCCTCATAGGCAAAGCGCTGTTCAAAATCACCCTGCCAGGTGTCGTCGGCGGGGAAGGCGTAGCCGTGCGCCTGCTTGCGGCGGGCGTACAGCTCGATCAGCTCCTTCGCCATCTGCTCCGTCGCAGCCTTGACCTTCTTGCGGGTCTTGGCCCAATCGCTGCCGCCCAGGCGGCTCAGCTTCACGTTGTCGCTGTCGCCCGGCGCAGTGTAGCGGGACAAAAGGTCCAGCTGGGTGACGGGCACGTACAGCACGTCCTTTTTGTCGTATTCGATGCGCAGATAGTCCTTTGTGACGCCCTGCACGGCCATCCGCTGGATGCCCGCGTACCGCCCGATGCCGTGGTTCTGGTGGACGACCAGATCGCCCACCGAGATTTCGCTCAGGCTGTTCAGCGCGTCCTTATTGCGCTTTTTCTTCTTCTGTGCGCCGCTCACGCCGAAGGCGCGGGCCGTAAACACGGCGTATTTCGCAAACGGCAGGCTGCACCCGGCGGAAAGCTGCCCCGGCAGGATCTGCACCAACCCGGCGCTCGGCTCCGCCGCCGCGTCCGTCGTGACGTTCAGCCCTTTGGTGCGAAGGTCGGCGGCCAGACCCGCCGCCGCACGGGGCGTGCCGGCCATGACCGTGACCGCCGTGCCGCCGCTGCAAAGCGGCTGGATGTCCTCCAGCAGCGCCGCGACCTCGCCGCCCCAGGCGGGCAGCGTGTGGGCGGGTGCGTTGACGATGGTTTTCAGCGGCACATCGGGCATGCTGCGGGCAAAGTTCTCAGCGCAAAGCGTGCGGTGCGCGGCGCACTGCGCCCAGAGCCAGCCGCTCTCGGCGTAGAGCTTATCCAGCCCTGCCGCCAGCACGCCGTCCTCCAGCAGGGCGGAAAGCTCCTCGCCCCGGCGGAACGCGGTGGCGCGCTCGGCCTCCCGCAGGGAGGCCGGCTCCTCCAGGATCAGCAGCGGATCGTCAAAGTAGTCTAAAATCGTCGCAGGCTCGGGGTAGCGCAGCGTGAGATATTTGTCCATGTTGACGGGCATCGCGCCGCCGTCCAGCTGTGCCAGGTCCGCAGCGGTGCAGGTCTCTAAGGCGGTGCGCCGCCTGCCGCGGGCCTTTTTGATATAGGAGCGGATCTTCTCCGCTGCGTCGGCGGGCTGACCGAACAGTATCTCCCGCGCGGGGGAGACGTAGATTTTTTCAATCGGCTCGTCGCGGCGCTGGGTCGCCAGATCGAAGGTGTGCATCGTGTCGATCTCATCGCCCCAAAACTCCATGCGGGCGGGCTGCTTCATGTCGGGCGCGTAGATGTCCGCAATGTCGCCGCGGATCGAAAACTGACCCGGGCCGTCCACCTGGTCGCGCCGCGTATAGCCTGCGCCGTACAAAAGCGCGGTCAGCTCGGCGCGGGGCAGTGTGTCGCCGGGGCGCAGGCTGCGGGTGTTCGCGCAGAAATCCGCCCGCGGCGTCGTGTATTGGGTCAGGCCCTCGTCGGGCACGCAGACGGCCTGCAGCCGCCCGCCGACGAGGTCGCCCAGCACGGCCAGACGGCGGTATTCGTACTCGCGGCCCGTGCCCTCAATGGGGCGCAGCACATAGTCGCGGGCAGGGAACACTGCCGCCGCCACGCCCAGCGCGGTCAGGTCGCCCGCAAACCGGGTCGCCTCGGCCTCACCGGGCGTCACGATGCAGAGCGGCTTGTCGAGGGCCTTCGCCAGCGCGGCATAGACCATCGCCCGGCCCGACCCCGGTATGCCAAATAAGGCGCAAGCCCCCGGACCCCCGAGCGCCTGCGCCAGTCTTGCGTATTCGTCTGTTTTGGTGAAAAGTGCGTTGAACATAAAAGAACCCATTGTATAAAGCAAACGTAGGGCGGGGTGACCTCACCCCGCCGCGGCGGCCTGAGGTCACTTCCGCCTCGTGCCGTTCCGTCAGCAGAGACCGAAAATTGGTTTCTTGCTTATCAGCCGTTCAAGAACTCCGTCTTGAGCCAGCCGTAGGTGCCGTTGTAGTTCACAACGACCCAGCTGCCGTCCTCATTGGTGCCCAGCGCGGTCACGCCGGTGGAGGCGGGCACCTGACCGATCTTGTCATAGTCGGTGCCGGGGCCGCCGCGCATGTTCAGATTGTTGCCGTCGGTCACGGTGTAGGTCGGCTGCTCACCCTCATTATAATAGGTGGTGGGCTGCACGCTCAGGCCCTCGTACTCGGGCACGGGCGTGGGCTCCGGCGTCGGCTCGGGGGTAGCCTCGGGCTCGGCGGGCGCCTCCTCGGCAGGGGTGCTCTCTGCGGTAAAGTTGTCGGCGGTGGGATCGTCAACGCCCTCCACGGGGGCACTGCTGCTGATGGTATCGCCGGAGGCAGGCTTGCTGCCGCCGGTTTTGCCGTCAAGGGTGCCGCTCAGCAGCAGGACACTGAAAATGATGCAGGCGACGAGCGCTACAGCGCAGAGCACCAGACGGGTCATTGCTTTTTTACGGATTTCACTCATGATTCACGTCCCCTTAGTGGTTGAACTTGTTCTGGGCGTACTGCAGATTATCGTCCATCAGCAGCTTGCAGGCTTCCTCAATGTCCGGGTAGCGGTCCGTCATGGCCTTGCGGTCTGCGGCAGGCAGCTTGCCAAGCACCCAGGCGGCCAGGTCGTACTGCGGGTTCGGTTTGGCGCCGATGCCGATGCGGATACGGCTGAAATGGTCGGTGCCCAGGCTGGCAATGATGCTTTTCAGCCCGTTGTGCCCGCCGGCAGAGCCGTGGGGCCGGATGCGCAGATGTCCCGGCTCCTGGGTGATGTCATCGCACAGCACAATGATGTGGTCTGCCGGGATCTTGTAAAAGTTGGCGGCGGGGGCAATGCTCTGGCCGCTCAGGTTCATGTAGGTCAGCGGCTTGAGCAGCACGACCTTGTGGCCGTTCACCTGTGCCGTGCCGTACAGGCCCTGCCATTTGGCTTTGGCAATGTCGCACTGCCACTGCGCGGCCAGATAGTCCAGCGCCTCAAAACCGGCGTTGTGGCGGGTGCCGTCATATTTCGGTTCGGGGTTGCCCAATCCGGCAATCAGCCAGTCCGCCCCGGAGGTCATTTCGAACATAGATATATCCTTTGAAAAATCGTGAAGTACCGTAGGGGCCGGGCATGCCCGGCCCGGCAGCGTAAGATAAGCGGCTGCTTATGGGAAGGCCGCGGGGCGTCGAGGACGCCGCCCCCTACAACGCTTTATTTCCCTTTCTTCTCCGCTTCCAGCTTCTGCTTCTTGGCGATATACTTCTCCAGCTTGCGCTCGCCCCAGCCGTCGATCTCGGCCTGCTTGGCGCGCTCGATGCCCAGCGCACCGGCGGGCACATCATGGCCGATGGTGGAGCCGGCAGCCGTGAACGCATGGTCGCCGATGGTGACGGGTGCGACCAGGTTCGTGTTGCAGCCGATGAACGCATAGTCGCCGATGGTCGTGTGGAACTTGCCCTCGCCGTCGTAGTTGCAGGTGACGGTGCCGCAGCCGAAGTTGCAGTACTTGCCCACCGTGGCATCACCGATGTAGGTCAGATGGCTGACCGTGTTGCCCTCGGCAAAGTCGGCATTCTTCGTTTCGACATAAGCGCCCAGATGGCAGCCCTCGGCGGTTTTGGTGCCGACGCGCACATGGGTGAAGGGACCAATCTTGTTGTTGGGGCCGATGTGGCTCCCATAGCACTGGCTGGCGTTGATCGTGGACCCGGCGTCAACGACGGTGTCCTCCAGCAGGGTGTTGGGGCCGATGACGCAGTCCGGGCCGATGACCGTCTGGCCGCGCAGGATGCAGCCCGGCAGGATGGTCGCACCGGGGGCAATGACGACCTCCGGCTCAATGCAGACGTTATCACTGATAAAATTCACGCCGTTATCCAGATGGCGCTCAAACGTGGCGGCATAGCGCTGCTGTGCCAGCTCGAAATTCTCTCTTGCGGTAGACATATAGCGGTTCTTCCTTTATACACTCATTTCGTGCCCGCGGCGCACGGGGGCTGCCGACGGACCTTATACCTATGGCAATACCGCATAATTCCAAGTGCCGATACGCCGAAGCGGTGCTTACGCCGTAAGGCGGGAATTATGCGGTGCTACCCTATATATTGTATAACATGCGGCGCATTTTAGCAAGCCGAAAAACGCCGTTCGCCGCAAAAATTTACCGCGGCACTCAAAAAGAAAAAAGTGACAGCTCAAAAAATATTTCGAACTTCCCACCCATTATAAAATACACGATTTTTGTGCAAATTGCAATAGGCGATGCAAAAAAGTTTGTCTATTTTTCGGCTAAACTATTTAGCATTTTTTTAACAAACTACTGGAAATTCGTTTTGCAGTCTGTTATAATGGACTACGCAAACATGATATGTGATGCAAAACAAGTCACCCGGTGATGCAGAAAACATCACCCAAATTGGGAGGTAACTATGAGCAAGAAATTCTTGTATCTGTTCAAAGAGGGCCATGACGCCTTCGGCGGCGACCAGACCACCATGAAGAACACTCTGGGTGGTAAGGGTGCCGGCCTGGCCGAGATGACCCACGCCGGCATGCCGGTTCCGCAGGGCTTCACCATCACCACCGAGGCCTGCACCCAGTACTATGCTGACAACCGTGAGATCAACGATGAGATCAAGGCAGACATCTTCAAATACATGGGCATCCTCGAGGAGCAGACCGGTAAGACCTTCGGCTCCATCGAGAACCCCCTGCTGGTTTCCGTCCGTTCCGGCGCACGTCAGTCCATGCCCGGCATGATGGACACCATCCTGAACCTCGGCCTGAACGATCAGGCTGTGGAGGGTCTGGCCAAAAAGACCAACAACCCCCGTTTTGCCTACGACTGCTACCGCCGCTTCATCCAGATGTACTCTGACGTCGTCATGGAGCTGGGCAAGAGCTTCTTCGAGGAGCGCATTGACGCTATGAAGGAGCGCAAGGGTGTCAAGCAGGACGTTGAGCTGGACGCCAACGACCTGAAGGAGCTCGTCAAGGAGTTCAAGCAGATCTACCTTGAGAAGCAGGGCGAGGAGTTCCCGCAGGATCCCAAGGAGCAGCTGATCGGTGCCGTCAAGGCCGTTTTCCGTTCCTGGGATAACCCCCGCGCCAACGTGTATCGTAAGATGAACGAGATCCCCTACGAGTGGGGCACTGCCGTCAACGTGCAGCAGATGGCCTTCGGTAACTCCGGTATGCGTTCCGGCACCGGCGTTGCCTTCACCCGTAACCCCGCCACCGGCGAGAAGAAGCTGATGGGCGAGTACCTGATTAACGCTCAGGGCGAGGACGTCGTCGCCGGTATCCGTACTCCTTCTCCCATCAGCAAGCTGCATGAGGAGATGCCCGAGGTCTACGATCAGTTCGTTGAGATCGCTACCCGCCTCGAGAACTACTACAAGGATATGCAGGACATGGAGTTCACCATCGAGGATGGCAAGCTCTTCATGCTGCAGACCCGTAACGGCAAGCGCACCGCCCAGGCTGCTCTGCAGATCGCCTGCGACCTGGTCGACGAGGGCGTTATCGACGAAAAGACCGCTGTTCTGCGCGTCGAGCCCAAGCAGCTGGACACCCTGCTGCACCCGCAGTTTGATGCTGCCGCTCTGAAGGCCGCCGAGGCAATCGGCAAGGGCCTGGCCGCTTCTCCGGGATCTGCCTGTGGCCGTGTCGTATTCTCTGCTGAGGAGGCCGAGGAGAAGGTCAAGGACGATGCTTGGAAGAAGGTCGTTCTGGTCCGTCTCGAGACCTCTCCCGAGGACATCGTCGGTATGCAGGTCTCTCAGGGCATCCTGACCGTCCGCGGCGGTATGACCAGCCACGCTGCTGTTGTCGCCCGCGGCATGGGCACCTGCTGCGTCTCCGGCTGCGGCAACGATAACAACGTCGCCATCGACTATGACGCCAAGGTCATCACCATCAACGGCCACACCTTCCACGAGGGTGACTGGATGAGCATCGACGGCTCCACCGGCAACATCTACGAGGGCCAGATTGCTACCGTCGCTTCCACCGAGAACGCCAACTTCAAGCGCTTCATGGGCTGGGCTGACGCAAACCGCCAGATGAAGGTCATGACCAACGCCGACAACCCGCGTGACGCGCAGAACGCCGTTGACATGGGTGCCGAGGGCATCGGTCTGTGCCGTACCGAGCACATGTTCTTCGCCGAGGACCGCATCAAGGCTGTCCGTGAGATGATCTGCGCCCGTACCGTTGAGGAGCGCAAGGCTGCCCTGGCTAAGGTCGAGCCGTTCCAGGAGGCAGACTTCACCGCTATGTACCGCATCATGGGCGAGCGTCCGATGACCATCCGTTATCTGGATCCGCCGCTGCATGAGTTCCTGCCCACCAAGGCCGAGGACATCGAGGCTCTGGCTAAGGACATGGGTATGTCCACCGAGGAGCTGAACAACGTTGTTGTCAGCCTGCACGAGTTCAACCCCATGATGGGTCACCGTGGCTGCCGTCTGGCTGTTACCT
>ERZ772900.2361-NODE-2361-length-14335-cov-10.234314_pt1 | contig 14335 bp, 14 predicted proteins | sample MGYA00512124_ERZ772900 | MGnify/ENA primary metagenome ERZ772900 (study PRJEB29015, sample SAMEA2737716) | human gut metagenome | biome: human gut; feature: human-associated habitat; material: faeces | place: China | collected 2012 ... | reverse complement strand
TGCGAAGCATCGGCAAAATCAGTTACTGTTTGCGCAAGGCGTGAACAGTAACAAATAATTGCCGGAACAGATCAGTGAAATCGGAAGAAAAGACTGGAAAATTCAGGCGAAAAGAACTATAATACGCATTAAGAGACCTGACAAGTAGGTTTTTGTCAGGCCTTTTTCCTTATAAGAATACTGCAGTGAATTTATGGGATAAAAGAAAAGGAGATTGTGGATAATGGACGAATTACAGAAGAAAATTGTGGATTATGTAGAGGCAAACGGCAAGACATATCAGCAGATCGCTTTGGAGATCCATGAGAAGCCGGAGGTCAGCAATTATGAGTTTTTCGCTTCCAAGCGTCTTGCAGATCAGATTAAGAGCGTGGGATTTGAAGTAGAGATGCCGGCGGCAGGTCACAGAACCGGTTTTGCGGCGAGCTATAAATCCGGGAAACCCGGTCCGGTCATGGTTTTCCTTGCGGAGTACGATGCCCTTGTAGGACTTGGACATGGCTGTGGACATAACCTGTTTGGAGCAACTTCTTCTCTGGCGGCTGCGGCGTTAAAGAGCGTGATCGATGAGGTCGGCGGAGAGGTCCGCCTCTACGGAACACCTGGAGAGGAAGGCGGAGAAAACGGAAGTGCGAAGGGAAGCTTTGTCCGTGAGGGATATTTCAAGGACGTTGACGCGGCTCTTTCCGCCCATCCGGGTGTTGGACATCGCCTTACAGAAAAAACACTTGGATGTGTTCCGATCGATATTGAATTCTGGGGTAAGGCGTCTCATGCGGCTGCGGCACCGGAGCAGGGAATCAATGCTTTAGACGCGCTGATCCAGACCTATAACTCCATCAATGCTCTTCGCCAGCATCTGAGTGATGATGTGCGGATTCACGGGATCATCGTAAACGGCGGACAGGCACCGAACACGGTACCGGATTACGCGGCAGCAAAATTTTATCTGCGGGCTGCTGCAGCTTCCACATTAAAGGATGTTTACGCTAAGGTAGAGCGGATCGTGGAAGCCTCCGCGATGGCAATGGGCGCAAAGGGCAGCATGAAGCCGTATCAGAACTGGGTAGAAAATATGGTTCCGACACCATCCTTTGATGCGGTTTATGCGAAGAATCTGGAATTGTTTGGAGAGACTGCAGATCCGGCAGGAGAGCGCCTTATGGGGTCGACAGATATCGGAAATGTATCCCAGGTCGTTCCGGCGATCCAGCCGACCATCAATATCAGCGACGAGCCGATCAAGGGCCACAGTAAAGAGATGGTTGCGGCGGCATGCTCACAGAAAGGACTGGATTCGATCCTTCTCGGTGCAAAGGTTCTTGCATTTACAGCCCTTGATCTGATCCGTGAGCCGGAGACGTTAAAAAAGATCAAGGAAGAACATGCCTATGAGGTAGAGCATCAGGCAGACTGATCGAGGAGAAAAATATTATGAAATATCTGATCATCGGTGCAGGAGGCACCGGAGGAATTCTTGGTGCCTATATGACAAAGGCGGGAAAAAACGTGACGCTGATTGCGAGAAATGCTCATCTTGCCGCTATGAAGGAACATGGACTTACCGTCCGCCATCTCTGGGATGAAACTGTGGAGACGATCCCAGTGCAGGCGGAGAATATGGAATCTTATGAGAAAAAGATCGAGACAGCAGGGGAGGAAGAAAAGCCGGATGTGATCCTCGTGTGTGTCAAGGGATATTCCCTGGACAGCACGGTGCCTTTTATCCGGAAGATCGCAAAGAAGAGCACGATTGTGATCCCGGTCCTCAATATCTATGGAACGGGAAGCCGCCTGCAGGAAAAGCTCCCGGGAATTCTTGTAACAGACGGCTGTATTTATGTGTCCGCGAATATCGAGGAACCGGGTGCCCTTGTGCAGCACGGAAAGATCCTGCGGGTCGTATTTGGCGTCAAGGAAAAGGGCGAGTTCCAGGAAGAACTTAAGGAGATTGCGAAGGACTTTAACGACAGCGGAATATCCGGAGAACTCTCTGAAAATATCCGCCGGGATGCCCTGGAAAAATTCTCCTATGTATCCCCGATCGGTGCTGCAGGCCTTTACTATCATGCCACAGCGGCAGATTTTCAGAGAGAGGGCGAGGAGCGCGAGGCGTTCAAGGCGATGATCCGCGAGATCATGGCGTTGGCGGAGGCGATGGGGGTTCCGTTTGAGAGAGACTATGTGAAAGTCAACCTTGAGATCTTATCCCATCTCGCACCGGAGTCCACGACATCCATGCAGAGAGATGTGATGGAAGGAAAGCAGTCAGAGATCGATGGGCTCGTATATGAGGTGGTCCGCATGGGCGAGAAGTACCATGTTCCGATGCCAGTGTATAAGAAGATTGCGGATGAGCTGAAAGAAAGATAAAGAATACTTGCAAAAGGTGGATGAACTGAAAGAAAAATAACAGAAATTCAAAAGCGAATAGAATCGTATAAAAATACTGCGTGCAGATTAATTTTGCAGGCAGCATTTTTTTGCGTGTGCCTTGCGGCGCACGTTTCTAAGTATGATGAACTTACCGCCAGTCTGCGTTGAAAGTCCACAAGGGGTGTTGCGATTGCCGACACCCCCAAAGTTTATATCGTGAGACATAGTATTGTTATCGATAAAAGTCATAACTGTTATTGAAAAAATGATAATTACAATTCTTGAAACATCCAAGTTAATTCTTTAATGAACTCTTTGGCAATAGGAGAAAGCGTATAGTCTTCATGTCGGATCCAGCCAATTTCAGAAGTAATTGTGCATCCATCAATTAGAAAAGAACGTAAATTTTTGGGAGTTTCTATTTTCCGGTAGCCCTGTTTTAAATCAGAAGACACATAATAAGCATCTGTATGTTCAAGAGTATCATAAATAATAGCACGGGATCCAGCAATAATACGATTTTTGTTTTCTGGGATTCCTAAGCGGGAAAAAATATCAGAAAATGGTCCGGAATGTAAATTAGGGTGAACAACCATAGGATAATCTGCCAGCACAGATGCGGGAATAGAATCTTTTTTTTGATAGTTATACAATTATGTATGCATTGCTCGCAAGAGAGATTATGAACGCTCTTGGAGAAAAGGGGGAACGAATCGTCCGCGAAGCAACGAGGCGATATGGCAAAGACCGTGGTCGAACTCGAAGAGAAAAGCATGAGGCACTGGGTGTAAAAATTAATATGCATAGTCTGTTTGCCGTATGCAGTGATCTGCCGTCAGATCCGAGATTTCGCAGGGATCGCTTGAAATTGACAGATGAAGAAAGAAATTCACATACACTTGTTTGCCCGATGGCAGAAGTTTGGGATCAATATGATGCAAGAAGAATAGGAAGAATTTATTGTGAAGAATTTCATCGCGCATGCTATCAGGAATATGCATTTGGTCTGACTCAGGTTAATCTGGCACAGACCCTGACACAAGATGGGGATGGCTATTGCGATTTCCACGTTGTTTTGAGAAAGGCAAATGTTCCGTCCGACAAGAAAGCGAAGTGTTTTGCGGAATATGATCCAGGTTATAAGGTCCCTCAGATTGACGGTTCAGCTGAAGCAGGTAAATCGGGATTCTCTTCATTATGTGTAAGAGTTTACTATTATATGTTGGAAGTTTTATATGAGGAATGTCCAGATCAGGCGGTAAAAGTAATGACAAAGGCACTTCATGTATGGGCGGAGGATGCTGCAGAACATTTAATACAGGAGTCAACGGAAATGCATCAAAAGCTTAGCAGAGAATTTGCAGATAAACATTTTCCATTATATGTTAATATGGATGATGATCCACTGTGGAATAAGTATGACCGTTATGGTGCTAAAGAACTGTTGAAAACAGAATTTTATAAGAATTTTTTTGAAAGATTAGGAATTTAAAAATAGGACTGGCAAAAAGCATTACGGTGTTTTGCCAGTCCTTTTTCTGCGTAGCCGGAGATCACGGAAAGTGGGGAGCGGAGCTCAGGGGAGACATTGGCGATGACTTCCTTTCGAAGAACATCGACGCGGGCGGAAAAATCATTTTCTGCGAGCCGGTCCACCGTGTGCTTGATTGCAAAGATCGGCTTTGTGAAATATTCGGAGTTTCCGGCGGTGGCGGGGCACCGGCCGGAAGATAGGAAAGCGGAAGAGATCTGCTGAACCGTTATAGAAATTTCTTCATACAGTCCCGGAGATTTTCTTCCATCCCGGTGAGCTCATCGGCGATCTCCATGACAGCCTTTGACGCACCAGAATACTGATTTTTATAACCGCATATGGTCTTGATCCCCATATTACAGCCGTCAGTGACAATACTGGCGGCTTCTTTGTCGCCGCCCTTTGCCAGCATCCGCATTTCTGTGGACATCCATGACCAGGCAGAGGCCATTTTTCCCGGCTCTTTTCCCTCTTCCTCCATGGCGCTTAAGGTCTTTTTGATCTTTGCGTCCAGCTCCTGATGTTTTTCATAGCTTTCCGTGATATCCTTCCAGAGCTCCTGATCCGACACCATATCCCGGATCTGTTCCAGGCTTTCCGCCGCCATCTTGCAGCCAGAATCACATTCGCGGAGAAGATTAACTGAGTGCTCTTCCATCATTGATCCATCCTTTCCATAATAATTGCCATGCAGTTTCTTCAGACAGCTGATAAAAACAACAGCCATGGATCTGTCTGATATTCATCTGCAAAAAAAGTATGAGAGATACAGGGGAAAATTATGCATGGCACCTCTGGAATGTCGCTGACATGTCATAAGAATTCAAGGGCGGTGGAACGTATTCTGCCGCAGGCAGAAAAACTTAAGAAAATGAAAAGCAAAGGACAAGAGGGATCAGTTGAATCCAGACCCCATTTATGTTATGATGTTAACGTTCGAAAACGAATTATGCAGAATATTGGAGGAAAAGCTTGGAAAAGACAGAAGCAGAAAAGATCCTGAAGGAAAAACTGGAAACCGCAGAGAAGATCCTGGTGGGGATCGGCTCTGAGTGGAAGAAAAAAGAAGGCACGGAGGAGGAAGAGGTCCTTCATGCCGCCGAAAAGTTAAAAAATTTTCTGGATGGAAAAGATTATTATATCATAACTTCACTGCCCGGTGAGGATGCGGACCGGCTGGGCTTTTCTGCCGGTCATATGGCAGTTCCCCATAGCGTATCCTTTACGGAAGAAGCGTGGAAGCATTATACCTTATGGCTCTCCTGCACCCTGAACCGGAACACGGTGCTCCTGGAGCTTGGTGAGAACTATAAAGATCCGTCCCTGATCCGCTGGCCCTTTGAGAAGACAGCAATGTTAAACAATAAGGCGTATCTGTTCCGGGTTCATAAGATCTTTTCTCAGGTGCCGGAAGAGCTTTCTGGGAAATCATGTCCGGTGGCGGAGGTATCGTTTAAATTAGTGAATGATTTCTTAGAAAGAGTGTAACTGTTCAGGAGGTTTGAGCACTTGCTGTGTTGACGGTAAGAAAACATAAAATTATGAAGGTACTGAAGCGTTACGAATAAATACAACAAGGAGGAAATATGGCTGCGATCGCAAATGACTGGTTGGTCCCTATGAGCGGGGAATTCAAAAAGCCGTATTACAGGAAATTATACGAGACCGTAAAGAGCGAGTACGAGACAAAGGAAGTCTACCCGGCGCCGGATGACATCTTCAACGCCTTTGCGTTTACTCCGCTCTCAAAAGTAAAAGTAGTGATCCTGGGACAGGACCCGTACCACGAGCCGGGGCAGGCGCATGGACTGAGCTTTTCCGTAAAGCCGTCGGTGGAGATCCCGCCGTCCCTTGTCAATATCTATAAGGAACTTCATGAGGACTGCGGCTGCTATATCCCGAACAATGGATATTTAAAGAAGTGGGCAGATCAGGGTGTGATGCTCTTAAACACAGTACTGACCGTTCGTGCCCATGCGGCCAACTCCCACAAGAATATCGGCTGGGAGGAATTCACGGACGCCGCGATCCGCGTCTTAAACGAGCAGGACCGCCCGATGGTATTTATCCTCTGGGGACGCCCGGCGCAGATGAAAAAGCCAATGCTGACGAATCCGAAGCATCTGATCCTCGAGTCACCGCACCCGAGCCCGTTGTCCGCCTATCGTGGATTTTTCGGCAGCAGACCGTTCAGTAAGACAAACAAGTATTTAAAAGAGAACGGGATCGAGCCGATCGACTGGCAGATCGAAAATATCAACTAGCAATCCGTCATGCGGTCGATCATGTGGAAAAATATGCTGCAAGCTTGCTTGCATAAGCATTTTGGTGTATGATCGGCCGTAGGGTGGATGCCATGACTAATTATAATAAAAATAGGAGTGAATATGAACAGCTTTATCGAATTTCTAAAGATCGTCGTATTCGGTGTCGTCGAAGGTTTCACCGAATGGCTTCCGATCAGCAGCACCGGTCACCTGATCCTTGTGGAGAATATCGTCCACCTGAATGTATCAGAAGAATTCATGAACGTGTTCCGCGTCGTGATCCAGTTAGGCGCAATTCTCGCGGTACTGGTCCTGTATTTCAGACGGCTGAACCCATTTGATCCGGGGAAAAAACCGGCACAGAAGCGCGCCACATGGCATCTATGGTTTAAGATCATCATCGCCTGCCTTCCAGCTGCCGTGGTCGGAATCCTGCTTGACGAAGTGCTTGACAAGTATCTCTACAATCCATATGTGGTAGCGGCGATGCTCATCATCTACGGTGTTATTTTTATTGCCTTCGAGAACCGCAACCAGCACGCGGAATTCCGCATAAAGAAAGTATCCCAGATCAGTTACCAGACCGCATTTTACATCGGTCTCTTCCAGCTCCTCGCGCTGATCCCGGGTACATCGAGATCCGGCGCGACGATCCTCGGCGCGATGATGCTCGGCTGTTCCAGAACCGCGGCATCGGAGTTCACCTTCTTCCTTGGAATTCCGGTCATGTTCGGTGCCAGTCTCTTAAAGATCCTTCACTACGGCCTGGCATTCTCCGCAATGGAGCTCTTCTTCATGGCAGCTGCCATGGTGATCGCCTTCGTCGTTTCCATGTACTCGATCCAGTTCTTACTCGGATATGTCAAAAAACATGACTTCAAATTCTTCGGATACTACCGCATCGTCCTCGGTGTGATCGTCCTGATCTATTTCGGACTGACTGCGATCCTGACAAAATAAAGAAAAACAAGAGTTTCCCGGAATCCATCCGGATGGGTACAGAATAGCAGCCCACCGATGGATTCCGGGATTTTTTTTGCGTATTACAAAAACACGGGAATTGTGACGCTATTTCACAGAACCGTGCATGTTTCATCACACTTTCATCACATTTCACTGGTACACTATGTCATGTAGTTAAGGAGAGGAAAGAAAAAGAGAGAGTCCTTAAGTACAAAAAGAAACATCGAAAATTTCAACACAGAAAGGAGATTCCTATTATGTATGATGAAAATAAATGGAACGAAGTAAATAATGAAAACGAAAAGAAAAATAATGAACAGCCGGTAAACACGCAGAACACTCAGAACACCCAAAACGGAGCCCAGCAGCCTCAGGGTGAGCATACAGGAAGACAGGTCTACGGAAGACTTGGTTCCGGTACACAGAACGGTCAGCCGTATAACGGAAATCCGAACGGCCAGAACGGTTACTACGGCGGGCAGCAGCATTACGGAAACCAGAACCAGTACACGAACCCGTATCAGCAGTACGACTATTATCAGGGACATGGACAGAATCCGAACGGAAACGGAAACAGCCACCACGCTTCGAAGAAACACTCCTACGCCAAGACGACAGCTCTTGTCACAGCGGCAGCGCTCCTCTTCGGTGTCGTATCCGGCGGAACGATGTACGGAGTCAACCGTGCGGCCAACACCCTGTTGCCGTACCAGAGTTCCCAGCTAAACGCCTCCTCCGAGACCATCGGGCAGACGACCCAGATCCCGGCAGCGAACACATCCACAACTTCCAGCAACGGTGTTGTTATTGAGGATGTCTCCGCGATCGTGGACGCAACCCTTCCGTCTGTCGTATCGATCACAAATACCCAGGTCTACCAGAGCAACACCTGGTTTGGACAATCCCAGACCTACGAAGTCCCGAGCAGCGGTTCCGGCATCATCGTCGGACAGAATGACTCCGAGCTTCTGATCGTTACAAACAACCACGTTGTCAGTGATTCCGAGGGACTTACCGTGACGTTCGCGGATGAGAGCACTGCGGACGCGGCCATTAAGGGCACAGACTCCGAGGCGGATCTCGCAGTGATCGCAGTTCCGCTCGACAAGGTCTCCGCTGACACAAAGGGCAAGATCAAAGCGGCGACACTCGGTGATTCCGATTCCTTAAAGATGGGGCAGGGCGTTATCGCCATCGGCAACGCGCTTGGACTTGGCCAGAGCGTGACAGTCGGACATGTAAGCGCGTTAAACAGAGAGATCAAAGTTGACGATGCGACTAAGACCGTCATCCAGACAGACGCAGCGATCAACCCAGGCAACAGCGGCGGAGCTCTCTTAAACTCCAAAGGTGAAGTTATCGGCATCAACGAAGCAAAGTACGCGGATACAAGTGTTGAAGGTGTCGGTTACGCGATCCCGATCTCCAAAGCAAAAGACATCATCGATGACCTCATGACAAGGACCACAAAGATCGCGGTTTCCGAGTCTGAGCAGGGCTATCTCGGAATCCAGTTACAGAACATTGATGAGTCCATGGCAAAGATGTACGGAATGCCGCAGGGTGTCTATGTCTACAAGATCATGGAAGACTCCGCAGCCGCAGGTTCCGATCTTCACGAGAAGGACATCATTACAAAGCTGGATGGTGAGAAGATCTCCAACTACGCGGACCTTGCAAAGCTTCTGACTTATTATAAATCCGGTGATACCGTAACATTGACTGTCCAGTCTCTTGTAAACGGCAGCTATCAGGAGAGAGAAGTCCAGTTAACCTTAAAGCAGCGTCCGGCTGAGTCTGACAGTGAAAACAGTCAGAGCCAGGGCGGACAGCAGGATCAGAAACCGGCGCAGAGCCAGTCTAAGATCGGAAAATAATAAAGAGTCGATATAAAATAGAGAAACAAGACCGCCTCCCTGGAGTGATCCGGGAAAGGCGGTCTTGTTTTGTAAAGGTATAAAGGTTTTATCGAAAAGTTCCTGAAAACATGTTTACAGGAAATTCATGAACGTGGTCAGTACCATGGAGTTGAAGAAGTCAACGAATAAGCTTCCTACTAACGGTACGATGAAGAATGCTCTCGGAGCTGCACCGTAGCGCTCAACGAGTGCTCTCATGTTTGCCATAGCGTTCGGGGTAGCGCCCATACCGAAACCGCAGAATGCAGTTGTCATGGCAGCTGCCTCGTAGTCACGTCCCATAACGTTGAATACAACGAAGTTCGCGTACAGGAACATAACAATCGTCTGAACAAGCAGGATGACGATCATCGGAAGAGCAAGTGCTGCTAACTGCCAGAGCTTTAAGCTCATCATAGCCATGGAAAGGAACAGATTTAAGGAAAGTCCGCCGAGGGCGTCGATCTCAACCATCGGAAGTTCTTTGTTCTGGACATCCCAGATATTGCGGATCGCTGCTGCTGCGAGCATAGCGCCGATATAAGTCGGGAATGTCAGGTGGCATACATCTTTGAAGAATGTGAAAATAAGAGTACCGAGACCGATGGCAACTGCTAAAAACATTGCGGATGTTGTGAATTTCTGACCATCAACGGCCGGCATAACCTCAGCTGTCTCGTTGCCTTCCTCAGCTGCTGTGGATTTTAAGTGGAGTTTTTCAACACGGGCACGTGCGATCGGGCCGCCCATCATACTTCCGGATACAAGTCCGTATGTAGCTGCCGCGAGAGCAACTGTGGTAGCGCCTACAACGGCGTAATCTGTTTCAAGAAGCGGTCCGAAGGAACCGGATGTTCCGTGTCCGCCTACTAACGGCATGGAACCCATACATAAGCCGAGCAGCGGATCCAGACCAAAGGCTGCTGCGAGACCGCTGCCAACTGCGTCCTGGATGACACAGATGGCGACTGCGAGTCCGAGGAACAGAAATACCTGAAGTCCGCCCTTTTTCAACAGACGGAAGCAGGCTGTGAATCCGACGCTGCAGAAGAAGATCGTCATGAAGACACTCTGTAATGTTGTGTCAAAGGAGAGTTCCAGAATTCCTGCTGCGTATAACGCCAGATGAGCAAAGGCGAATACGATACCGCCGGCAACCGGTGCCGGGATGCAGTACTTACTTAAGAATGAAAGTTTGTTGACCATGAGTCGTCCGAGACAATAGACGAGAGCGCCGAGGGCGCAGGCCTGGTACATGTCGAGCTGTAAAGTGATCATAAGATTTACCCCCTCTTATATAGTTGTTCACCAGGTAACGGTTCAGTGATTTCACAGTTGCGGTCAAGCCTGTGTTACTTACGGTCGATGCAGGAATGTGCTGACCTGCCAAACAGTTACTTAGTTGCTACAATTCCATGTTAAATTCAAACTACAAAAAACATCAAAAAAATACAGAGGGCAGAGTTCAGATACTGTTAAGGCGAAAGACGATTCTGTCAGAAAATTTACACATGGTTTTTCGGTTGCGGGAAGACTCAATTTGCATTATAATAGGTTATAATTCTGTAAAAACAGGCAGAAAACGCGTGGACAGGCCGCGGCCTGTATCCATGAGAAACGATAGAAGGTTCAGGGAGAAAAAATTTGGAAGACAACAAAAATAACGGATATGAGAAGATCTGCTGCATGTGCAGACGGACGGAGAGTCAGGCAGGAAAAATGATCACGCTGCCGGGCGGATTGCAGGTGTGCCGGGACTGTATGCAGAGATCGTTTGATATGATGATGGGAAGCGGTATGGACTGGACAAAGATGTCCGGGATCACGCCGGAGCTGTTGAAAAATATGTATCTGAATCCGATGGGAAGCGGAGATGGAGCGCAGAAGCCGGAGAATACCGGAACTGCTGAGGGTAAGAAAGATGACGTGAGCGAAGCGGAAAAACAGAATTCTGTGGATGATCCGACTGAAGCAGACGCGGATGAGGATGCAGAGCAGACCGTTGTGGATGCTGATGAGGCTGAGGACGGCGACGATTTCGAGGAGGACGGTGACGGATCAGAGGGAATTCCACTGGGAAATATTTTCGGAATCCCGGTGGGGCAGATCGATCTCGGCGCCCTCATGGGTCAGGGCCATAAGCGCAGGAAAAAGAAGAAAAAAGTAAAAAAGGAGCTGTTTAAGCTCAGCGAGATCCCGGCTCCCCATGCGATCAAGGCACAGCTCGACGAGTATGTGATCGGACAGGAGCAGGCGAAGAAGGTGATCGCTGTCGCAGTCTACAACCACTATAAGCGTGTATTTTCCAAGACATCCCCGGATGCCGGGAAGTACGGAACCGATATTGACATCGAAAAGTCAAATATCCTGATGATCGGACCTACCGGAAGCGGTAAGACGTATCTCGTAAAGACTCTGGCGAAGCTCCTCGATGTGCCGCTTGCGATCGCGGATGCCACATCCTTAACAGAAGCAGGTTATATCGGTGACGATATCGAGAGTGTTCTCACAAAACTCCTCGCAGCGGCGGGCGGTGATGTGCAGAAAGCGGAGATGGGCATCGTGTTCATCGACGAGATCGATAAGATCGCAAAGAAGAAATCCACGAACACCCGCGATGTCAGCGGCGAGTCCGTGCAGCAGGAACTGTTAAAGCTTTTAGAGGGTGCGGATGTGGAGGTCCCGGTCGGAACAGGACAGAAGAACGCCATGACCCCGATGGAGATGATCAACACAGATAATATCCTCTTTATCTGCGGCGGCGCCTTCCCGGATCTTGAGAATATTATCAAGGAACGTCTCACTAATACGACGTCCATCGGCTTCGGCTCCGATCCGAAAGACAAGTATGATAAGGATCCGAACCTTCTTTCCAGAGTTACCAATCAGGATCTCAGGGAGTTTGGCATGATCCCGGAGTTCCTTGGAAGACTTCCGGTGACTGTGACACTTCAGGGATTGACAAAAGACTTCCTCGTGCGGATCTTAAAAGAGCCGAAGAACGCGATCCTGAAGCAGTATAAGAAGCTTCTCGCCATGGACGAGGTAAATCTGGACTTTGACGATGACGCTCTGGAATGGATTGCAGAGCAGGCGTTAAAGAAAGATACCGGAGCCAGAGCACTCCGGGCGATCATCGAGGAGTTCATGCTTGATATCATGTTCGAGATCCCGAAGGATCCGGAGATCGGTTCCGTGACGATCACCCGTGCGTATCTGGAAAAACACGGTGGCCCGCGGATCGAGATGCGGGGGTATTCCGCACCGGAGAAGAAGGAAGCTCTGCCCGGACCAGTGGAAGCGGCAGTACAGGAAGGCGCTCCGCAGGTTGAATAAATTAAAGGTTTCGTAAATGTAAGAAAGCTTCATGAAGATCCAGTGTTCCATATCCGTATTCACGGTTCGGGTATGTGAGCGCTGGATTTCTTTGTGCTCCGCGGACGAAGATGGATTTTAATACCGGAGTGTTGAGGTACGGATAACTTCCGTCAAGGAGACCCCAGTGCAGCAGGATCGCCGCGGCTCCGGCGAGATGGGCGGCGGCGACGGAGGTGCCGGACATTCTCGTGAGGCGTATTCCCGAGGCGGATGCCCCTAAAATATTGACGCCCGGAGCAGCGAGATCCGGCTTGATCTGCCCGGAACGGCTGTAACCGCGGCTGGCATGGATGTAGATACTGTTCCGCGTGTGGTCATAGGCTGTGACGGTGATGGGATACTGGGCATTTCCGGGATCTGTGATGGTCGTGTCGGGATCCGGGCGGAGAAAATAAGTCTCATCCGAGATGAAACCCCGTACCGGAAGCCAGAGATGAAAGGTTTCCCGGATGTCCAGAGAGTTCCGGATCAGGATCCGCCAGATCCCGGACATCGGTCTTTCAAAGCGCATGAAGATAAACTGGCTCCCGGCGCTCACGTCGGCGATCTGGGTGTAGACAGTGATCTGAGTCTGCTCCAGAAGAAAGGACAACGTGTTCTCGCCCCGGAGCGAAACGGGAATCTCTTTTGCAATCTCCCCGGTGGGCGAGATAAAACCCACCGTGTAGACACCAACCTCATTTGCCCACAATTCCATGGAAAATCCCGTTTCCTGTTCCCCCACACGAAGTTCCGCTGTGATCTCATCCGTATCGGCATTCATGACTGCCTGAAAGTGGTGTCTCGCTCCTGTTTCATTTCCTGCGGCGGTGATGACGGCGGAACCATTTGAAAGGCTGACCTGATTTAAATACTGTCCGAGTCGGCTCGTTCCCATGTGGCTTCCCATATTGGTGCCGAGGGCGATACAGACGACAAGAGGCATGGAGTATTCCCGCGCGAGAGCGTAGAGATAGGAGACGCCCATCAGGATATCATTTTCCTGATATGCGTCAGCCCCGTCCCGGATCAGGTAAAAATCCCGGAGATACTGTTTTGCTGGTTTTAACTTCACCATGGCGATGGATGCCCGCGGAGCTGCCCCGGAAAATCCGGCGCGTTCGTCCCGGTTTCCGGCGGCGATGGAAGCGAGGAAGGTTCCATGCCCGTTTTCGTCCCGGGTTGGAACGATGGAGGCAGGATCATCGGAATTCAGGGCCAGATTGATCTGGGTAGCAGTATATTGGCAGCCGTAAAGGACCGGGAAGAAGGATGAGGTTTCAGAAGACGGCGGGAGTGTCTGGTCCCATATCCCAATGATTCTGGTACTCCCATCCGCGCTCCGAAAGAGAGGATCCATATAATGGATCCCGGTATCCACAAATCCAATAAGAACTCCTTCCCCCTGATTGTTCAGCACCGGAAGCTCACCTGCCGCTGTGATCCCAGCAGCATCCATACTTGTGACATCTAAAAGACTATATAGTTTCGGAATTGCCGAATATGTATAGGAGGTATAGGAAAAGGATGTTATCGTGGAGAACGGGATATAGACGACCGCCAGCGTGGAATTCACGAAATCAATGCAGTCTGTCCCCTGTGATCGCATAAAGTTCTCGGGAGAGGTAAAATAGGGCGCGATAAAATCTGCAAACTCTTCCGATGCGACAGAATTTCTACATGCCATGGCTGATACTCCGCAGAAAAATGGTTTATACTGTATATGTATCCAGAATGCAGATAAGACCCGGATCCAAGAAAGATATGGACGGACTCTTTAAAATGTTGTAAGATGATACAAGGGATAGAAGATCAAAAATCCGACGCAGGGCTGCCCGCGGAGGGATTTCTGTATCTGGACCCGGCATCATATCAGTTTAGAAAGGAAAGGGGAATCGCAATGTTTGGATTTTTGACATTCGGAACGACGCTTGCGCTTA
>ERZ772900.2359-NODE-2359-length-14349-cov-5.894151_pt1 | contig 14349 bp, 7 predicted proteins | sample MGYA00512124_ERZ772900 | MGnify/ENA primary metagenome ERZ772900 (study PRJEB29015, sample SAMEA2737716) | human gut metagenome | biome: human gut; feature: human-associated habitat; material: faeces | place: China | collected 2012 ... | reverse complement strand
CTGTGCCGGGGGTTATTTGTTTGGAGGTCTTTTATGACAGTAGGAAAGGCAATTGAAACGACGACGACCGCCGCCAGTGACGGAAACAGGGAGGAGTTGTTGGGGCCGCGGCCAGCAGGACACGAGCACAAAGCTTTGTGCGAAGTGGACGCTGGGAGCCGCAACCCGGGTTGCAGATGTGAAAGGATGGGATAAGCGTGACAGTAGGAAAAGCAATCGAAACGGCTGACAAGCTGCGGCCCAACAACGGGTTTGACCGCGAGCTGAAGATCTTATGGCTGCGGCAGGCGGATGCGGGGTTGAGAAAGAGCGTGGTGGACAAGAGCGACACCACCGATTTTGATGCCGTGGGTGCGGATATTTTATACGACCGGGAGCAGGAACTTTTGCGGCAGGACGCGGAGCTGCTGCTGCCGGAGCCCTACGACAGCTACTATGCCCACTATCTGGCGGCCCAGATGGACGCGGCCCTGGGCGAGACCGACCGCTATGCCAACGAGATGCAGCTGGCCAACGAGAACCAGCAGGAGTTTGCAGCCTGGTGCAGGCACACCTACCTGCCCAGGATGGCCACGAAGTGGAGGTACTGAGATGGCACTGCCGAGTTTATACAGCATCTCGACGGGGAAGAGCATCCAGACGGCCTTTGGCGGCCTGAACGAAAGCTATGCCTGCGCCGAGGCAGAATTTACCGAGATGAAGAACTTTTCCAGCCGGGGATACCCCGCACTGCAGACCCGGACACCCCGGCGCACCATGCGGGCCATGGGCCGCTGCAACGGGATGTACCACCTGAACGGCCTGCTGCTGTGCGAGGGTACCACCCTGCGCTACACCGAGGACAGCGAGGACGACGTGGCCACTGCGGCTGCGGGCGGGGAGATCGTGCTGGAAAACGCCGTGACGGACAGCGAGAAAATTATGATCGGCATGGGCACGAAGATCCTGATCTGGCCGGATGCCAAGAGCTTTGACACGGCCACCGGAAAGCTGGAAGCCCTGAGCGCCGCATGGAGCCAGACCGGCACGGTGACCATTGCCCCATGCGACGCGGGCGGCAAGACCTACACCGTGAGCAGCGTGGGCACCACGGAACCTTCTGGCCCGGCGGACGGGACGCTGTTTCTGAAACAGAACTCCTCTTCCAGCAAGTGGGCCTATGTGAACGTGCTGGAACAGTACGATGCCAAGAGCGGCAAGTGGGCGGAGATCCTTTTGAACAGCGTGAAGATGACCCTGCCCGGGCTGGCCGCTGCGGGCTTCAAGAAGGGGGATACCATTACGGTGGAGCAGGTGCCCGGGCTGGTGGAAGAATATCTGGCCGAGGGCGTGAACGGTGAGGTGACCATTGAGCAGATGGACGGGGACAGCATTGTGCTGACCGGCAGCCCAAAGACCGAGAGCGCACGCTATTACGGCAGCTTTACCGTGACGGCGGGTGGTACCACCTGGAAGAGCATGAACGGCAGCGAGAGCGCCACAGCGGGCGGCACCACCATTACCGCCAGGCGGCGGGTGCCCCGGCTGGAATATGTGACCGAGAACGCAAACCGGGTATGGGGCTGCAACAGCGAGGAGAACGTGATCTACAGCTGCAAGCTGGGCGACCCCACCAACTGGTACAGCTACCGGGGCATTGCTTCGGACAGCTACGCCGTGAACGTGGGCAGTGACGGCCCCTTTACCGGTGCGGCCACCTGCATGGGCTATGTGCTGTTCTTCAAGGAGAACTGCCTGCACAAGCTCTACGGCAGCCGCCCGGCAGACTATCAGCTGGTGAGCGTGCAGTGCCGGGGCGTGGCCAAGCAGGCCAGCAAGAGCATGTGTGTGCTGGCAGAGGTGCTGTACTACCTTTCCCCCGACGGCGTGATGGCCTGGGACGGCAGCCTGCCGGTGAAGATCAGCGGCGGACTGGACAACACCTGGCTGATGAACGTGCGCGGTGCGGTGGGCGGTGTGCTGGACACCCGGTATTACCTGCATCTGCGGGTGCCGGGCCGGAACGAGACCCGGCTGCTGGTCTACGACACCGAACGGCGGCTCTGGCACGAGGAGGACACGGCGGCGGAAGAGAATGCTTCCGGCTGGGCGATGTGCTCCACGGGGCGGCAGCTCTACCAATGGGACGGCGTAAACCTGTGGGCCACCGAACCGGAACGGGAGGCCGACCGGGACACCGACACGGCAAAGGCGAATCTGGAACAGAAGGTGGGCTTTGAGGCTGTGAGCGGCGACATTGGACTGAACATCCCGGCGGACAAGTACATCAACCGGGTGTTTCTGCGGGTGGATGCCCTGACATACAGCGTTGTGGAGCTGCAGGCCAGCTATGAGGGCGGGGCCTGGGAGACGCTGGGCCAGGCAGCCGTTCTGAACAAATACACCCGGGTCAACCTGCCCTTTGTGCCGGAGCGGCACGACACCATGCGGCTGCGGATCAAGGGCACCGGGCAGATCGTGGTGCGAAGTATTGCGTTCAGCATGGCAGAGAGCCGGGGCAACCGGGTGGCCGGAGGGGAACCGAAACGATGACCCTCTCAGCGCGCAATGCACCTGCGGTGCAGTTGCTTGCAGCTCCCCCGAAGGTGGAGCCCTGCTTAGAGGAAGGAGATTTTATATGGCAGATATTACGAGGCTTGGCGAGATCGCCATGCCGAAACTGAGTGACAACATGGCCCCGGAGGACAGGCGGAGCATCAACAACTACCTGATGCAGCTGCGGGACCAAATGATATACATGATGCAGAACCTGGACGAGACGAACTTCAGTGACACCATGCGGGACAAGCTGGTGGCCATGGGGCTGAAGGTGGAGTAAACGAAAGGAGACAGTGAGAAGATGGCAAGAGGACAGTGGTGGGAGTACCTGATCCCGGGCCACAATGTGGCGCTGATGATGGGGGATGCGTATGACGGCATTACCGGCAACAGCGAAAAGAATGCGGGCACCGGCGTGTTTGGAACCAGAAAGAACGGTTCCAACAGCTACCAGTACGCCCAGAGCAATGACAGGGTGACCACGGCAAAGAACAATCTGGATTACTGGAAGGGACAGCAGCCGGAGGACAAGACGGGCCAGTATGACAGCCAGATCAGCGATACGCAGAGCCAGCTGGACAAGATGAACCGGGACGGATTTTCTTACGACTACACCAAGGACGCAGCTTACCAGCAGTACAAGAACCAGTACACCCGGGGTGCGGAGCTGGCCAGCGAGAACGCTGCCGCCAACGCTTCGGCCCGCAGCGGCGGCTACGGCAACAGCTGGGGCACTTCCAGCGGGCAGACGGCCTACCAGAGCACCATGAACGGGCTTTCGGACGTGGCAGACAGCTTATACAGCCAGGCCTACAACGAATATGCCACCAAGAAGAGTGACCTGGGCAACAGGCTGAGCTCTTTGCAGCAGCAGAAGCAGCTGGCGATCAACGATTACAACACTCGCCTGAACAATTACTATGGCCAGCTGAACAGTGCTCATACCGAGTATGACAATGCAGTGGGGGCCAACCAGAAGAAGGATGCGAACAACACCAACTTCTGGGGGAACGTTTTGCAGGTCGGCGCACAGCTGCTGCCGTGGGTGCTGAAAGCGTTTGGCGTGATCTGAAGACCGGTGTGTGGCAGAAGAAAAGGAGAACGACATGTTATTTGATACCTTACGGAGAAAGAACCAGGCGGAACAGGAAGAGCGGGAATGGAACGCCAACCGCCCGGCGGACTATGTGAGCCGGAACAAGGACGCAATGGACAGCCTGACCGGGCAGATCGGCAGCGGGTTCGACTGGGACACCGGCAGCAAAGCCTACCAGCAGTACCGCGCCCAGGCCCAGGCCAATGCTGCCGCCAGCGCGGAGAACGCCCAGGCCAACGCGGCGATGCTGGCGGGTGGGTATGGCAGCAGCTACGCCGACAGCGTGGCAAAGCAGGGCCAGCAGCAGGCGCTGAGCGGCATTGACAATGCGGTACCCGGCCTGAGAGGCCAGGCACTGAGCGAATACCAGAAACAGCAGAACGACCTGCTGAGTGCCCTTTCCGGCATGGCCAACACCGAGGCGCTGGATCGCAGTGCCTACGGCAGCAATTTTGCCAACTACACGGCGTGGCAGAATTTCCTTGCCAACCAGAGCGAACAGGCCCGGAACGAGAACGACAACTACTGGAACAACCTCTGGAACACGGTAAAGAACATCGGCTCGGCGGCTCTGACGGCCTACGATGGGTACAAGGGGTACACGCAGCAGCAGTGGGAGAACGACTTTGCCCGGGAACAGTGGGAGTACAACAAGAACCGCACCGACCAGAGCGATGCCCTGAACGCCTATCAGCAGGCGTTCAACCTGTACACCCAGGGAGCCGGGGATGCTTCTGCCGATGTGCTGAACCGGTACGGCCTGAACAAGGATGCCTTTGCCAACTACACCGGCGCACCGGTGACCCGGGACGATCAGGCAAGCGTGCTGACCACGGCGGCTTCCCTTGTGGCAAACGGCAACAGCGAGGCGGCGGCCAACCTGCTGAAGATGTACGGGCTGGACAGCAATGCAGCCGGTTCTTACGGCACCATTGCAAAACGTCAGCTGGCGACCCAGCTGGCAAAGGCGGCAGCTACGAAGAGCAGCAGAAGTTCGAGAAGTTCCGGCGGCTCCAGCAAGAGCGGAAGCGGGTGGACAAACAGCCAACTGCTGACGGCGCTGGGTAAGTATCAGAGCCTGAAGGATGATGACCCGACCAAGAGCGTCTATGCGAACATTCTGGCCAGCGCCGGAATGCTGCCGGACGGTGACACGGGCACAACAGCAGCGACCGGAACTGGCAGCGGGCTGATCGCCCCGCTGGCGAATCCGAACAAGTGGGCCCTGCCCGGGGGAACCACGGGAGGGAGCACGGGTAAGAGTACCGGAATGCCGTACAGCAATGCCCTGAGCTATGCAAAGGGGTGGAGTGCAGAAGGGGTGGATTCGGATACGATCTATGCCAGGCTGGTCAACATGGGCATAAATGATGACGTGGCGGCCAAGGTCTGGAATGCGATGGGATGGTAAGGAGAACAAAAATGGCATGGACAGCAGAACAGATGGCCCAAAAGCGGGCCAAACTTCAGAAAAAAACCAATGCCGCTGCTGGTGGGGCAGAACCCCTCAGTCAGCGCAAGAGCGCTGACAGCCGCAACCCGTTAGCCCTTGGCAGTACGGGAAACTCTGTGTCGGACAATAGCAATCCATGGACGGCGGAAAAAATGGCCGAAAAACGTGCGGCACTGCAAACCCAGAAACAGCAGACGGGCACCGACCTGTACTCCACGGCGCTGGAGGATTACCGGACAAGGAACAACCTGGGCTTTGCGGATGCCATGGACAACCGGAGCGACGAGCTGAACCGGCAGAAGGTGACAGTGAGCCCGGCGGGGAAGGGAACGTGGTACGGACAGCAGGCCCAGAAGCTGAAGAACAGCTATGCGGAGTACAGCCAGCCGGATGCCTTTGACCAGGCCAACCAGTGGTTTGACCAGCCTCGGAATCAGGAGCTTGTGAACAAGCTGCTGGAAAAGAAGAGCAATTATACCAGCTATGCCGAGACCGGCACCAGCAGAAACGGGGCCAGCGCCGGGGATGGTAGCATCGACCCCTTCCGCACCACGGGAATCAAGGGGAAGGTGGGCAACACCTACAGCACGGCGGACCTGAAAAAGCTGGGGTACACGGACACGGAGATCCGGCAGGCCAGGGAGTATCTGGACACCATGGAAGAAATCCAGGAGTGGAAGCAGCTGGCCCGGCGGACGGCAAACACCGTGGGCGGCGTTGCGGACACCGTGGCCGCTGCCCCGCTGATGGGTGCGGAGTACCTGGTGCAGGCCGGAAAGAACATCCGGCAGAGCAGCGAGAACCGGAAAGCACTGGAAGCAGAGCTTGCCCGGAACCCCCGCGAGAAGAACCTGTATGACCAGCTGATGGAAACTGACATGGACTACCAGCCCAAGTACAGCACCGGCGACCTGTTGCAGCAGGGATTTACCCGGCAGGAGATCGAGGACATGCGCAGCCGCATTGCCGGAACGGAAGCAAAGGGTGGCATCGACACGGAGAAGAGCGTGGGCTACCAGCTGTACAACCGGGGCCAGCAGCTGACGGGCGCGGCCCAGAGCGGCCTGACCGATGTGCAGCGGACCGTGCAGGGCGTGGCGACCAGCGCGGCAGAGAACCTTGCCGTGGCTGCCATCAACCCGGCGGCGGTGCTGCCGGTGCTGAGTGCCCAGGGCGCTGCGGATGCCATGGGCAAGAGCGCGGCCAAGGACGAAAGCGCAGGCAAGGCGCTGGTGGGCGGCGTGGCCAAGTTTGGCGCAGGATGGGCCATCAACAGCGTGGGTGCGGCTGATCTGGCAAGAACCATGGGCGCGGACTACGCCAGAAATTCCGTGGCGGGAGCTGTGGCAGACAAGATCCGGGCGCTGGCTGGGGATTCGGCCTTTGCGGCGGCACATCCGGCAGTTGCCAACGCCATTTCCGGCGGCATTGACAACGCCGTGCAGGCCTTTGTGGAGACCTACGCCGACAAGGCCATTGATGCGGCCCTGGGAGACAGCGAAGCTGCCCAGACCATGTTTACCACGGACACGCTGGTTCAGGCGCTGGAAGCGGGGCTGACCGGCGGCGCGTCCGGTGCACTGGGCGGCGCTGTGGGCACAGGGCTTTCCAGGATGAACGCGGGAGATTCCAGCCTGCGGGGCAACGTGGAGCGGTATGCCGCTCAGGACGAATACGAGCAGGCGCTGAAGGAACACCAGCGCCGGGAGGAGCTGGCACGGGAACCGGAACCCCTCAGTCAGCGCGTGGGCGCTGACAGCCCCCCTAATAGTGGGGCCCTTGGCATGTCGGTGGAGTCTGATGGGACTGAAAAAGGCTCTGCTGACCTGAAAGCGGCGGGCCCTGCGGCTGAGGGCAACAGTGCGGAAACTGCTGCCATATCGGACAACTTGGCTGTGCAGACGTTTGCAGAAGCGGCGGCCGGTGACAGCCTGACAGGCAAGACCATCAGGCTGTTCAACCCGGAGGCCGGAAACGAGGCAAACCGCGCGGCTTTTGAGGAAGCCTATGGGGTGAAGTTGCCGAGCACGGCTGCGGCTACCTGGCGGATGCTGCGGGAAGTGGCGGCACAGCGCAGCCAGCAGAATGCTGTTGAGAACGCTGGGGAAAGTGTGGAAAGCTCCACGGAAACAGCAGCGGACGGTGCAGAACCCCTTAGTCAGCGCATAAGCGCTGACAGTCCCCCTAGTATGGGGGCCATTGGCAGGACGGGAAACGTTGAGCTGACAGCGCAGAATGGAGCTGACCGGCAGGCTGTGATGCAGTCGGTCCCTGTGGAAGAAAGCACCCTTGACGGGATGGACAGCAGCAACAGCCCGATGCGGGAGACCTACGGCATGGAAGCACCGAAGACGGAGGGCCAGAAGCAGGCCCGGACGGAGCAGGTGCTGCGGAGCTGGAAGGTGGGCGAAAAGGCGGCGCAGGAGATCAGCCTGAAACAGCCGGAAGGCGTGGACAGTGACCGCTATGCGGCGGCAGCATCCACTCTGTACCGGTTGGGCCAGATGGAGGACGTGAAGACCTTTGACCAGGCGCTGGAGCTGGCGGGCACCGGCAGCGGCATGGCGGCCAACGTGAACTATGTGCTGGGCAACCTCAAGGGCCGGAACGCGCTGAAGATCGCCTACACCTACGGCAGGGATGCGGCAGAGACCCGGTGGGCCAAGAGCCAGCTGGGCGGAAATCTGACGGAACAGAGCCTGACGGGCAGGGGTGAGACCATTTACAAGGGGACCTTGCGCAATGCGAACGACGCTGGAAGCCAGGTGATCGAGCTGAACGCGGCAGCAACCGGCACCACGGCGGTTCTGAAAAACGTGCTGCAGAACGGTGCGGGACAGGCAGACAGCCGGATGCGGGCCTATGTGGACACGGAGACGGCCCGGATCTTCTTTGGGGACAGTGCACAGGATACGTTCGGCACGGTGCTGCACGAGGACTACCACTGGTACAACGCACTGGACAGCGAGGGAGCAAAGACTTTGCAGGACCATGCCCTGCTGTATCTGGCCAGGAGCAGCGGCTTTGAGACCGTGGACGAGATGATCCGGGAGAAGATGACCGACTATGCCCAGCAGAACCTGACCTATGAGGAAGCTGCCGAGGAGCTGGTGGGCGATGCCTGGCGAGGCATCTTCTCCAATGAATCCGATTTCAAGCGCTGGGTGGAGTTCCAGCGCGGGCAGGCCGAGAAGAACAGCGGCAGGGCCGGAACCATCCGCACCGTGATGAACCGGGTGAAGGAGATGCTGGGCGGCATTGTGAGCCGGGCAAAGGAAGTGCTGACCCTTGACCCCGACAACCGGGCGGCCCTGAAGGCCCAGCGCCTGGCCGAGAACGAGCGCAGAATTTTACAGGACGAATACTTTGCCCACGCTGAAAAAGCGATGGACAACCTGCGCAGTGCAAAAGAAAATGCCGCTGCCCTCAAGACAGAGAGCGCGGCGGAAGGACGCAGTATGCGGTTCCAGCTGCAGGAGGGGGAGGAAACCCTTGAAAAACAGCTGAACCGTAATCTTGGCCGGTTGGAACAGATGACACCGGCGGCTGAAATCACTGGAAAAGAAATTGAGTACGGTGCTACCAGCAAAGAAAATGCTGAAAATATCGTCCGATTCTTTGAATCCATTGGCGGAAAAGTAGAGCGTGATGGATTTGGTGTGGTGGAACTGACCCGCAAGGGAGCCAAGGCAACCGTGCAGCATGGAAACGGCCCGGTGAAGCAGATCGCTGCAGCGGCCATTCCCAACGTAATCCGGTACGGTGAACAAATTGGTTTCGTGGAAAACTGGAAAGGACGGGGGTACAACACTCATACCTTTGTGGCTCCGGTTGTGGTGGACGGTATCAAAATCTATGAGGCTGTTATTGTAAATGAGTATACTGTTCCGAATGCGGCGAGCAAATTCTATGTCCATGAGGTATGTGGTTCTGATGGTAGCCTGCTGACCATTGAGAATGGGAAAATAACAAAAAAAGAAAGCAGCCTTACCACGGTACTCAAAACCGAGCAGGGCGATGAAGCCCCTAAGCTGCTTTCTAAAAACAGTATAGCACAAGAAAATGCCGAAAGCAAGGGAAACAGCGAACCTGTGAAGAAATCGGTGCGGTTCCAGCTGAGTGCTCCGGTGGAGGTGGACAAGAACAAAGACCTTGTGGCCGTGCACAACCTGACCGCCGAAAACCTGCAGGAAGCGCTGGAGCTGGGCGGGATGCCCTCGCCGTCTATTGCGGTTGTGAAAGCCCAGGAAGGTCACACCAAGTATGGCCCCATCTCGCTGGTGTTCAACTCCGATACCATTGACCCCATGGTGAACCGGGCAAACCGTATCTATGGTTCGGATGCCTGGACACCCACCCGGCCCAATGTGGAGTTTGAAGTGAATTACGATGCGATGCGGGACTTTGAAAGCAAGGTGGATTCGGCAAGCAAAGATGCGTTTGAAGGAAAATTTGCGAACAGCGCTGCGTTACAGCGCCTTGGAATTGAAGAGACGAGCAGCTCCGACCGGGCAGAGCTTGCCCAGCGCCTGGAGGAAAACACGGCAGTGCAGCTGGCCTATCTGGAAGCGAAAGGTAAGACTGTGGAGCCGGCGTATAAGACAGAACGGGACCAGTTCGACAGCCTGGGCAATGATACCCTGGAAAAGGTGATCGAACACATTGGCGCGGATGAAATCAAAGCTGCATTCGAGGGTGGTGACTTTGACCAGCTGGATCAGCTGGCAGATAAAGCGGCGGACGCACTGGAAGAAAAGTATACTCACGGACAGCTGGAGGGCCAGAACCGGCGTTGGCAAATGCGCATTGACAAGATGAGGAATGACAACCGTGGACGACTGTATGGGATGCTGGAGCACGCCTACAAAATGCTGACCGATACCAATGCCGGAAAGCAGGCGATGGATGTGGAAGCGACCAGGGAGGCTATCCGGCAGGAAGCTCCGGCAGAAGATGTGAAGAACTGGGTGTATGACCAGTTGGGAAATGTTCTAGGACAGAAGGGAATCCGAAACGGAAAAGACCGTTTTACTCCGGCAGGGATAAAGCGCAGTTTTGCCCAGCTGCACAACAGCTACACGCTGGAAAACCTTGTGGCTGCTATGAATGCTCAGAATGCACGAGGGCAGGATACATGGGGCCTTTCGGCCAGCACCCTGATGAGCACGGCCACGGCGGAGTACCAGAACCTGGACGAAGTGCGGGCGGACAAAGGCCGCTTGCAGCAGATGCCGGAAGAAGAGTACAAGGCGCTGCTGGAAAAGGCAGATGACCAGGTCAGCGATATCCTTGACAAGCTGCGGAGAGAGACTACGCCCCATGCAGACAACAGCTTTGAAGAGCGGGAAATCCTGGGCGGCATCCTGATGCAGGCCGCACAGGGAAAACAGACGGCGGCAGCCATTGGAAAGGCCTTTGCAAAAGAGGGGTATACCATTGGCAAGGACACGGCCCAGATGATCCTGAACCTGTACAAGAACGTGGCTGCTATTCCCACCGGGTACTTTGAAGCGAAGCCCCAGCGGGCCGTGGGCTTTGATGAGGTGCGGGCGGCGATTCTGCCCGACAACACCAGCAGCACCCTGATCGACAGCCTGAAAGAGACCGGCATTGACGTGAAGCTCTACAAAGCCGGGGACGATGCCCAGCGCACGGCCCTGCTGAACAAGGTGCCGAACGTCCGTTTCCAGCTGGCCGAACAGGCGGAACGGGACGCGCGGAAGAACACCCAGCGGCAGGCAAGCCGGGCCATTGCGGACAACAGCGCGGCGATGGAGACGCTGGCCCAGATGATGGGTGTGACCCACGGTGTGCGGATCAGCCAGGATTCCATTGACGGGCTGGCGGTGCGGTGGACAAAGGCCAACGGCAGCAGGGCCGACCGGACGAAGATTGCCGGAGAGACCCGGGCGCTGGTGGAGTACATGACGGCGGACGGGGCCAGCATGAGCAAGGCCAGCGCGCTGTCTGAGACCATTGCGGATGAGATTCTGAGTGGGGCCACCTACCGGAATACCGAGCTGTGGGACGAGTACCCGGAATACCACGACCTGAGCTACACGGTGAACAAGGACGGCCCGGCCAAGGCGGAGCTGGTGAAGCGGTACGGGACGTGGAGCGAAGCGGTGGCGGAGGCCCGGAAGCACGGCGTGAAGCTGCGGCAGGCAGAAGGCGTGCGGGACGGCAACCCGGCGGAAGTGTATGAATCCATCGTCAACGACACCCGGGCCATGGGCGGCACCAAGGAAGGGGCAGCGGCCTTGTTCCGGGGCGCGGCCCAGGAGGCAGGCGTGGACGGCGCGGCCAGCATGGAGAGCACCGAGTGGCTGGATGTGCTGATGAACGTGCACGATGCCATCAAGCCCAGGATGATGAGCCGCTTTGCAGATGCTGCCGAGTACGAGGATGCCAAAGTGGAGCTGGCCGACCGGATGCTGGGTGATATCCTGAACGTGCCGGAGATGACCGATGCACAGGCCATCTTTGATGGGTTCCAGCGCTGGCAGCGCCAGGCTGTGGCTGCTGCCGTGGGCGAGGAGAACGCGGAGCAGGCGCTGAAGGATCTGCGGAAGGTGCAGAAGGAGCAGAACCGGGAGTTCAACCGGAGGATGTATGAGAACAGCCGGAACGGAAGCCGAGATGAAGCACTGCGGCAGTGGACAGAGCAGCAGAAGCGGAATGAAAAAGCAGAAAAGCTGCTGGATCAGAATCTGGATACGCTGGGGCTGGACATCACCAACTACGGCGACATGGCCGAAAAGCTGGACGTGCTGAAGGAAGCCTACGAACGGGAGTGGAAGGCCGAAAAGAAGCGACTGAAGGAAGAACGCCAGCAGATGCTGGACGAGATCCGGCTGGAAAACAAACAGTTGAAGCGGGAGAACTGGAACCTTTCGCACCAGGTGGCAGGAGAACAGCGCCGGGCTGACAGAGCTGAGTGGCAGCTGATCCATCAGGAAAACGAACTGCTGGAATGGGAGCAGGAAAACCAGCGCAAAGCTCAGGAGTGGCAGGAAAAGCAGGCGGAGCGAAACGCAATCGCCATCACTGCAGCCCAGCAGCAGCGGGACGAGGACATTGCCATTGCAAAGAAGCTGGCTGAGAAGCGGGTACAGAAAGCTCGGGACGGCCGGCAGAAGGACGAGCTGCGGCGGGGCATCCGGGCCAATGCTGCCCAGCTGAACCAGATGATCCTGCGGCCCAGCAAGGACCGGTATGTGCAGCCCCACCTGATCCAGCAGGCGGCAGAGGTGGCAAAGCTGGCGGTGCGTGCTGATCGTAACCGACCTTTCGTTTGCGACGCACACCGTCATCGACCCCACGACCGAAGCCGTGCAGATCGTCGGACGCTTCCGCAACGGCGTGGAGGATGCCGCGCATATTTTCAGCACCAACAAGGAGATGCCCTGCAAATCGCGGGAGGAGATTGCCACGAGATTGGAGGAGTGCGAAGCGGTTTACAAACAAGTCCTGCAAATCGAAGCGTCGGGGGCGGGTTGCGATACCCGTGCGCAGGCATTGGAGGGAATGGACTACAAACGGTTCATGAACGCCGACGGAACGCGCAACTGGTTCATGTGGGACAACGCCTACGACGACGAGCGGATCAAGCGGTACTACACCGACGCCAAACTGGTGCGGGAGGAGTACGCGAAAGCATTTCACACGGATTGCACCGAACATATCTATCCGTTGTCGGACTGCGACCGACTGCAACGCATAAATCCCCGACTGAAAATGAAAGAGCTGTTCCGCGAAATCGTGCGGCAGTTGGAGATACTGGAACAAAACCGAACGTGGAATGAATACTACTTTCTGCGCGAGGAGATTCAGAACCAAGTGCCGATGATGGTGGATGCCTACTACGCCCTCGGAGCGGCAGAGATCGAACGGCACAACTACAACATGAACGCAATCGGCAAACAGATACAAGAAAACGAAAGCCAACAACTGCTGACCTCGGAAAAAGTTTGCGGGGAGGTGTACGACCGACTGAAAACGGGCGACAAGCTACCCGTGTGCGTCGTCAACCGTTTTATGAACGACCTGATTATGCGGCTCGGCATCCCCTACCGCAAAAAAGTGACAGCAAAGATGATCGGAATATATTTCGAGTACAAAGAGGTGCGCACCAACAAACAACGGTTCATCGAATTGGGAAAGCGGATCATATAGCCCGTAACGGGTAAAAACAGGTCGGTGACAAACTTTTGAAAAGGGTCTATAAAAGTACCTTTTTCGGAATTCCTGTCACCCGATCACCCACTCTCCGCGGCGTGCAGACCCCACCCGTCTGAGCCTGCCCGACTTGGTGAGTTTCTGCAAATGATATTTCACACCGTCGGGTGAGATTCCGACAACCTCGGCCAGCTCCGCCCGTGTAATGCTGGGATTGCAGGCGATGGCTTCCAAAATAATTTCTTGGGTAGTCTTTCGGGTAGTTTCTTGGGTAGTGAGCGTTTCGGCGATTACCCCCAAAATAAACTCGACGAAAGGCGTGCAACCTGCCTTACCGCCACTTACGGCAATCGCCTTATAATACTCCTTTTGATACTTATATACAATGTTTTCGATCGGCAGGTTTTTGAAGATAGGCCGCCACCTGCTCAAAATCAATGTCTGCCACAATCGCCCCGTGCGACCATTACCGTCCGCGAACGGATGGATAAACTCGAATTCATAATGAAAGACGCAACTTGCGATCAACGGGTGTTCATCCGTGGTGCGCAGCCACTCGAACAGATCGTTTACGAGAAACGGCACTCGTTCGGCATCGGGCGCATAATGGATAACCGTTTTCCCCGACACCACACCCGCACCACCTTTGCGGAAACAACCGATTTCGTCGATCAATCCCGCTTCCATCGTGGCGTGAGCCTTTAACAGATCATCGACTTTACAGGGATCGAGCGTGTCGAGCAATTCATATGCTTTAAGGGCGTTGCGCACCTCCTGCACCTCGTTAATAGGAGCAACAACGGGTTTTCCCTCCAATACCGCCGTGACCTGCTCCGTCGAAAGCGTGTTGCCCTCGATAGCCAGCGTCCCGTGAATCGTTTTGATTCGATTGACACGATGCAGACGCAGATTTTCGTGCGCATAATAGCTGCCGATTGCTTCGCTGATTTGTGCAACCAAATTCGTGATCTTCGGCGTAATGGTGTAAGGCGGTTTATAGGACATGGTACACTTGCTTTTCGGCAAAGATAGCGATTCTTTCTTTTATAGGGTAGTTTTGGGTAAATCTGTTTATTATCCACTC
>ERZ772900.2356-NODE-2356-length-14378-cov-4.209663_pt1 | contig 14378 bp, 10 predicted proteins | sample MGYA00512124_ERZ772900 | MGnify/ENA primary metagenome ERZ772900 (study PRJEB29015, sample SAMEA2737716) | human gut metagenome | biome: human gut; feature: human-associated habitat; material: faeces | place: China | collected 2012 ... | reverse complement strand
GGCAAGGGACCCAAAGGCAGCAAGGGCCACGGTGGCATGTCGCGCGCGCAGAACACTGCCGGACGCAACCGCGCGGCCCAGGGACGTCAGGGCGCCAACGGCGGCGGACGCCACAACTAGCGTGGCGAGGGCCGGCCGGTGCCTCTTGGCCAGTCGGCGTCTCCTCATCGCCCAAGCGTGTTTTCCCTAGGGGAAACACGCTTGGGCTGTCTCCAGTCGTGATTTCCCTAGGGGGAACACGCTCAGACACGCCTAGCCGTGTTTTCCTTAGGGGAATCACGCTTGCTGGCAGGGACGATCCGTCTGGCACGTCAGTTTGAGCGACCGCATCGCCTCTACCAGCACAAAGCCGGCGATGCCAACCGTGACCACAACGTCGAGCGGCGTATTCACAAACCACGGCAGCCCCATGAGATACGACCCGGCATTAAAGGCAAAGTGCAGCAGGATCGTGTAGCGGAGCTTTCCGGTGGTCACGAGCACCCAACCGAAGATGAGGCCGGCGGCACCCGCGTAGCAACCCTGTACCCAATTCATGTGCATAAAACCGAAGATTGCCGCCTGCAGTACAATCGCCGCTGCGATACCCCACGTGCTTGGGGCCGCCCAGGGCACCATGGCGCCGCCCTGCGCGCTCGCACGACGCCGGCGCTTCCAGAGCGGACGGCACTGCGGGTTAAATGCTCGGAGCGAAAACTCAAAAATGATACCGCGCACCAGCAGCTCCTCGCAAAACGGAGCGCCGATCACCGTGGTCAGGACGGCCAGATAGCTCGTTTCGCCCATGCCCGTCTCCTCGACAAGTTCGCTGTAATCGGCCGCCGCCTCGGGCAACAGCGACAGCACAGCGTCGGTCACGTAGCCAACGACCACCTGCAGGGCAAGGCCGATCACGATAACGCAGGCGATGCGCCTCCATGCTTTGCCTGCTCCCCCGCCAAGCGGGCGCTCGCCCTGCCAGCGCGCCATAAACGAGCGCGGCCACAGATAACGCCACCACAGCAGTGCCATCAAAAACGACGCCATCTGCGCGGCAGCCTGAAGCAATTGAATATCGAGGTCGTCAATCGAAAAGCCCATGAACACCGACGCGACACCAAGGGCGGAAAACAAAACGACGCTCAGGGCAATATCGGCAGCGACGACGCCAAAACAGGCAAGCGCCCAAATCATCGCATTGAGCATGCCAACCTCCTCCCGACGACTAGTCATTGGGGACGTTCTTCAACGACTAGCTGTTGGGGACACTCTTTACCAAAAGCCCCGCTCGGCGAGATGTCGAACGGGAAGGTGCCGCAGCGATTGAAGGCGGCGATAAACATGCGGATGGCGTTGGACGGCGTAGTGCCCACGAGCTGGGTTGCCGCCGCGAAGGCTGCCTTCTCCTCGGGCAAGACCTTCGCGACTACGGGGGTCATGTGTTCTGCCATGGCGCTTCCTTTTTGAAACGACGGTGGTGCGGATGGATGCGGGCCACGCGGCTGGGCGACGGGCTGTGAAGGCAACCCGATTGGCCCGCATCTTGAGTTTGTTCTACGGCGTTGGTATTACTTGGTATTCCTAAGTATTACCCCGTAGATAGAATACCATACCCGACCCCATGGGGACGGAGAAAAAACGGATCAATTTGTTGCTGAGTAAGTCTTTAGAGCGTGATGATGTCCGAGATATTGAGGGCCCGAGCGTCAGCGGAATCGTGCGTGGCAAGCAACAGCATACGGCCGTCGAGCAAGTCGAGCACGACCTCGGTGCATGCGTCGCGCGCAGCGATGTCTAGACCGGTAAAGGGCTCGTCCAGAATCACTGCGCCGCCCGGACACAGCAGGGCTCGGGCAATCTCGACACGACGGCGCTGCCCGCCCGAGAGCTCGGCCACGCGGGCATGCACATCGATCCCCGGTACCAGCAGGCGCAACAAGGCAGCGGCACTCGAGGTATTCACGCGTGCATCGGCGCACACCAGCACGTTATCCAAAGCAGAGGCGTCCTCGACCAGGCGCACATCCTGAAACACCATGGAGCACGGTGCGCACTCCCCCGCCACCAGCGCAAGCAACGTCGACTTGCCCACGCCCGAAGCGCCCATCACACAGGTGCGTCCACCGGCGGGCACATGAAGCACCAGTCCGTCGAGCGCCGGTGCCCAGGGCGCGCGATCGCCCACGGCAAGCGCAAGCTCCGCCGCAGCGCCATCGCCCGCAGCCCTCGCACGCCCGCGCAGCCCATGCCTATGCGCCCGCACGGCCGCACCCCACGCCACGGGCCCCGAAACCCGCAGCAGCCACACCAGCACGCGCTCACACGCCCACGAGGCGGCAACGACCAGCACGGTCCAAGCCAGCAGGTCGGCCGTCTCAATCAAAAGCTTCGCCTGATAGATGCGCTCACCCACGGTGCCCACCGCCATGCCGATCAGCTCGGCTGCCACACCGGCCTTCCAGCTCATGCCGATCACGGCACGCGCACACGAAAGCACAAACGGCAGGACCTCGCGCCAGGTATGGGCGCAAAACAGACGCCAACCCTGCACGCCATGCAGACGAAACATCTGCTCCAGCGGCTGATCAACCTGTGCCAAACCCTCGACCAGCGAAAAATACACTCCCGGCAGCGCCATCAAAAAGACCGCCGCAATGCTTACGCGCGCCGACCCCAGCCAAATGAGCAGCAGGACCACCACGCAGGCAACCGGCGTCGCCTTAACAAACGAAAGCGCCGGAGCCACCAAGCGGGCAAACGCCCGCGAGCGCGACGAAATTCCGGCCAGCAAACCACCGCACACCGCGGCAAGCGCCAAACCGCCTAGAATCCGCGCACCCGAGCCCGCCAGAATCGCCCACGTGCCGGCATCGCATACCAGCCGCAGCAACGCCACCACAACAGCACCCGGACCCGGCAAAATCAGCGGCTGTGCCACCAGCGCCGCCACGAAGACCCACACGGCAAGCCAAAAGGCGGCAACGGCACCTGCTGCCGCCACCGCCTTCATACGCTCTATCATTTGTCGAGCAAACGCACGCACGGGTTACTCCATGTAGTAGAAATCATCAGCCGGGAGCTTGCTGCCCACGGCGCTCGCGTCCGCATCGGCCAGCACCTTCAGGTACCCACCGAGCGCGGCCTTCATATCCTTCCCTGTCTGGCAGACAAGCATGCACCCGGGAATCGCCTTTTCGGCAATCGTGGCGTTATCCACGATGCCCGCATCGACCACGGCCTGCGCCCAGTCCGCCGGCGCCGCGTTCACGGCCTCAACGCTCGCAACATGGCAGCTCAGGAATTCCGCCACGGCCTCGGGATGCTCCTCGGCAAAGGCACGGCGCACCACGGTCACACCCGTCAGCAAGCGCGAGCCCGTGTCTCCTGCCAGCTCGTCCCACACATCGGTCAGGCTCACCGGTGCCGACAGCTTGCCCTCGCTCTTGGCGATGGCCGCCGTCTTGAACGGCTCGGGTAGCACGCCCACGGCAGTCGGGTCGGCAAGCAGAGCCGAGAGCACCTCGGTAGGCTCGCTCTTAAACTCGAGCGCCACCTGACCGGCCAAGCCCGCGCGCTCCAGCAGGTAGTTCATGACGTACTCCGGCGTGGTGCCCTTGCCCGTCATATAGACGGTATGGCCCGCCAGATCGCCAAACGAGGCCACACTCGCGTCGCCCGTCACCACGTTCAGCACGCCCAGCGTGTTGATGTCGATGACCTGCACCGCGCCCTCGGTCTTGTTGTAGAGCACGCTCGCCACGTTGGCGGGCACCAGGGCGATATCGATATCGCCCTGAATGACCTTGGGCACAATCTCGTCGGCGGCAGTGTTGATCGCAAAGTCGAACTCATTGTCCGTCTCGCCATCGGCTGCCTGGTCCATAAACTGCACCAGACCGATCGACGTCGGACCCTTGAGCGAGGCGACGTGCACCTCGACCGGCTCTGCGGCAGCACCGGCGCCGTCCGTGGCAACCGAGCCCGCGGCGGACCCGGCACCGGCAGCCCCGCCGCCACAGCCCGCGAGCGCAAGTGACAGGGCGCCCGCGGCGAGCGCCGAGGCAAACCCCCGGCGCGACATCTCAAAATCAAACGCGCGCATCGCTAGCATGTCCCCTCGTTAGGCATCGTCCATGCGTGATGGTCGGTATGCAGCAGCTCCTCGGCCAGTGGCGAGAGCGGCTCGCCTAAGAACTCGCGGTAGCACGCCTGGACATCGGGATTCTCGTGCGAGAAACGAATGTCCGCCTTCGCATCCAGGCTCCACAGCACCTAGCCACGCTCAGCCGCCAGCTCGCAGCCGTCGTGGATGGGCTGACCGCCGCCACCGACGCAGCCGCCCGGGCACGCCATGACCTCAACAAAGTCATATCTCACACGGCCGTCGCGAATCGCGTCGAGCAGACGGGCGGCGTTGCCCAGCCCGTGCGCCACGGCGACGCGCACCTTGGTACCGTCGATATCGGCCACGGCCTCCTTCCAGCCCTCGAGTCCGCGCACGTCAGTGAAGAAGTCGGCATCCGGGTTCTTGCCCGTCACCAGGTAATATGCCGAGCGCACGGCGGCCTCCATCACGCCGCCCGTGGCGCCAAAGATCACACCCGCGCCCGTGCCAAAGCCCAACGGCGTATCGAGCGGCTCCTCGACCAGCGTGTCAACGCTCACGTGGCTCGCGCGGATCATGCGCACCATCTCGCGCACCGTCAGCGCAACGTCCACGTCGGGCGCGCCGCCCTCGCCCATCATGCTCGGCAGCGCACACTCGGCCTTCTTGGCCGTGCATGGCATAACGGACACCACGAACAGACGCTCGGGCTCCACGCCCAGCACCTTGGCGTAGTAGGTCTTGGCGATAGCGCCGAACATCTGCTGCGGCGACTTTGACGTGGACAGGCTGTCGACAAACTCGGGGTAACGTGCCTTCACAAAGCGCACCCAGCCCGGGCAGCAGCTCGTAAACATGGGCCAGCCGCGGCTGTCGCCCTCACCCTTAGCGGCGGCGCCCAGGCGCTCGAGCAGCTCGGAGCCCTCCTCCATAATGGTGAGGTCGGCCGAGAAATCGGTATCGAACACATACTCAAAGCCTACGCGGCGCAGCGCGCAAGCCAGACGCTCGACGGTTGCCTCCTCGCGCGGAATGCCGAGCTCCTCGCCCCAAGCACTACGCACGGCCGGCGCGATCTGCACCAGCACGATCTTGTCGGGATTAGCGAGCGCGTCAAACACGGTCTCGGTGTCGTCGCGCTCGCGCAGCGCGCCCGTCGGGCAATGCGTGATGCACTGGCCGCACGCGACGCAATCGGTCTTGCCGATCGGCACGCGCCCGCGGGTGCCCACGGCGGTATGCGTGGCGCGGTTGGTCAGGTCCCAAATCCCTAGGCCCTGTACGCTCTCGCACACCTTGATGCAGCGCATGCATTTAATGCACTTGTCGTTTTCGCGGATGATGGGGAAATCGAAATCCCAGCCCTCGCCCGCCAAATGCCTTTGATACGGCAGATAGAAAATGCCCAGGTCGTTGGCAATGGTCTGCAGGTTGCAGTTACCGCTGCGCACACAGCTCGTGCAGCGTGAATCGTGCTGCGAAAGCAGCAGCTGCACGTTGGTGCGGCGCGCCTCGCGGGCCTTGGGGCTGTTGGTGTGGACCACCATGCCATCGAGCACGTAGTTGTTGCAGGCGGCAACCAGCTGGTCGCAGCCCTCAACCTCGACCACGCACACGCGGCAGCCGCCGATCTCGTTCAGATCGCGCAGGTAGCACAGGGTGGGAATCTGGATGCCGACGGACTTGGCCGCGTCCAGGATCGTGGTGTGCTCGGGCACCACGACCTCGCAATTATCGATAGTGAGCTTGACCATATTGAGTGCTCCGCTTTCGGTGTTATCGCTGACAGTGGGGTTGTTGAGCTCTACCATTCCAGGTTCCTCCCTCCGCGGAACGCGCCAAAACCAAAGTGGTCGCAACGCAGGCAGCGGCTTGCCTCCTGGCGCGCCTCCTCCTCGGTAAGGCCCTGCTCGACCAGATTCCAATCGTGAATACGCTCGCCGGCCTCGCGCTCACCCAGCTCGCAGCGGCCGCACTCGTGCTTGCCCTTAAACTGAACGGTCGGCAGCTCCACGTCGAGCTTGATCTTGTGGTCGAAGCCCAGATAGCGGTCGATGTTTGCCGAAGCCACGCGGCCGGCGTTGATGGCACGGATGACGGTGGCGGGGCCGGTCTGGCAGTCGCCGCCGCTAAAGAGGCCATCGAAGTTGGGCACGGCACCGTCCGAGTCGGTGACCACGCAACCCCACTTGCAGGCGATGCCCATGTCCTCAAACGGCTTGGAATCGATGTCCTGGCCAATGGCGACAAACACGCGCTCGCAGGGGATGACGCGCTCGGGCGTAGCGGCGGCACGCGGAGCCGGACGACCGCGGCGGGGCTCGCCGATAATCTGCGGTTGCACGCGCAGGCCGCTCACGCGACCATCTTCGCCCGTCTCGATAGCGAGCGGGGCCGTAAGCTCCAGAACCTCGCAACCCTCGGCCTGGGCGCCGGCGATTTCGGCGTCCTGAGCCGTCATATCGCAGATGCGACGGCGGTAGACGATGCTTACCTTTTCGGCGCCGCAGCGCACGGCAGAGCGCGCCACGTCCATGGCCACGTTGCCGCCGCCGATGACGCACACGCGCTGGCCGCTCAGGTCGGGCAGTTCGTCGTCTCCAATGGCACGCAGCATCTTGACGGCCGACTCCACGCCGGGCGCCTCTTCGCCCGGAAGGCCGAGCTTCTTGTCGCTATGGGCACCGATGGCCAGATAGACGGCATCGAACTCGTCGCGCAGGCGGACAAGCTCCTCGCCGTTGACGGAGTGATCGAGCTCAACGTCGATGCCGGCGCTCAAGATCCAATCGATCTCGGCCTGCAGGCGCTCGCGCGGCAGACGATAGCTGGGGATGCCGTAGCGCAGCATGCCGCCCAAGTGGTGGCGCTGCTCAAAAATGGTCACCTTGTGGCCCATCACGGCCAGGTAGTAGGCACAGGAAAGGCCGGCCGGGCCGCCGCCGATCACGGCGATGCGCTTGCCGGTGTTGTCCACTACATGCGGCTTGTGGTCGTTGAGGTCACTGTGCTCAACGGCAAAACGCTTGAGGGCGAGAATGTTCATGGGATCATCGACCATGCCACGGCGGCAGTGCATCTCGCAGGGATGCTCGCACACCAAGCCGCAGACGAGCGGCAGTGGGTTGTTCTTGCGGATGACCTTGACGGCGTCGGCATAACGGCCTGCCTCGACGAGCGAGATGTAACCAGGAATGTCGACGTGCGCCGGGCAGCCCGAGACACACGGGACGCGAGCCTCGCGGTCAAAGCCGCAGGAGTGCTCGCGGATGTGGTGCTCAAAATCGTCGCGGAAGCCGCGAATGGCCGTGAGTGCCATGGCGCCAGCTTCGTAGCCGATGGCGCAGTCGCTCGAAAGGTAGATGGTGCGGGCCGTGCGCTCAATCAAGTTGAGCGTGGACTCGTCGGCGCGGCCCTCGAGCACATCGGCGAGCAGGTCGCTCAGCGCGCTCAGGCCCACACGGCAAGGTGTGCACTTGCCGCAGCTCTGGGTGGAGCACAGGTTGACGAGCGCCGCCGTAAACTCGACGGGGCACGGGGCGAGTGAACTCACCGCCAGACGACGTCCGAGTGCATCGTGCAGGTCGTCCATGACGGCCTGAGCGTGGCTGCGTTCCATTACGTGCAGTCGTGCCATAAAGATCCCCTCTCACATGGCAGCCCGGAGGCGAGGCCGGGCGAAATTGCTACACGCACAACACTGACCTAAAAAGTTGTTAGGTCTCCACGCAGTTCGGCAGGCGGTATGAAATGTCACCATCAGCGGTGAAAATGAACATTATCGCAGATAAATGCCATATTTGATAAAACGCGTTACCAAACGACAATGCCCCGCCCACGCAATCACGTGGGCGGGGCATTGCTTCAGGCATGCGGCCAGCGACCCTGTTGCTTTTACTTAAGCTCGGGCCAGTAACCCTTGTTGGCCTCGATCATGTCGTCGAGAACCTCCTTGGCGACCTTCATCGACGGCACGGTCTTGTTGAGCGTAAAGGCCTTAAGCGCCTTCTCGTACGAACCCTCGATCGTAGCCTCGACAATGAGCTTCTCGGAGTTCAGCTGCTGCATCATGAGGCCCTGCTGGAACAGCGGAATGTTGTCGCGGCTGATGACCTCGGGGCCGTTCTTGCCAATGTAGGCAGGCAGCTCGACCATAGCGTCGTAGGGCATGTTGGGGATGGCGCCCTTGTTCTCGCAAATGACCAGGAAGCGCTGCTTGGTGTCGTTCTTCAGAGCGATAGCCAGATCGGCAATCCAGTCGCCGTGGCTACCCGCATAGAACGTGCTCTCGTCGATCTCGCCCGTCTTCTCGTAGTGATCGATACCATCAAAGAGGTTCTTCTCACGCGTCTCCTCAACCTCGTTAGCACGGGTGCGCTCGGGGTTGGAGTGCTCGACGAACTCCTTCTGCTGCAGGTAGTAGTTCAGATACGTGTTGGGCAGGTACTCCGGGAAGCACTCCATGATCTCGTACTCGCCCTTCCAGACGTAGTACCAGCTGCCCTTGGTGTGGCGGTTCTGCTCGGGGTGCTCGTCGACGGCCTCCTCGGGCTTCTTTGCCATGAGCGAGCCCATGCCCTTGAGGTAAGAGTCGGGCAGCAGAATCTCATGCTCCTTGATGTACTCGCGCAGCTGCGGGAGCACCTCCTCGCCCTTGTGGCGGATCGAGGTGAACCAACCAAAGTGGTTGAGGCCAAAGTAATCGTACTCGACATCCTTCTTGTCGATATCGAGCGCGGCGCAAACCACGTCGATGATCGCGATCGGCATGTCGCAGATGTTGATGATACGAGCGTTGGGACGCAGCACGCGGCAGCCCTCGGAGACGATGGCGGCAGGGTTGGAGTAGTTGAGAATCCAGTAGTCCTTCTTGGCGTACTTCTCAACGTCATCGATCAGCTCGACCATGGGGAAGATGGTGCGCATGCCGTAGGCAAGGCCGCCGCAACCGCAAGTCTCCTGACCCACGCAGCCGTGACGCAGCGGAATCTTCTCGTCCTGCTCGCGCATGGCGTAGCCGCCCACGCGCATCTGGGCAAACACGAAGCTCGCGTCGGTAAAAGCCGTCTTTTTGTCGGTGGTCACCGTGAGCTTGATGTCCAGGCCGAGGTCCTCGTGCAAAATCCAGTCCACGAGCACGCCGATCTTGCGCTGGCGCTCCTCGTTGATGTCGTACAGACGAATCTCGTCAACGTCGAGCTCGTCCTTGCGCAGGGCGATGGACTTGACGATGCCGGGGGTAAAGGTGGATCCGCCACCACACAGAGTAATGATCATTGTTTACTGCTCCTTCTCAATTGCGTTTTCGACCTTGTCGCGCATCTCGGCGACCTTCATGCCAAAGATGATCTGGATATTATTGCCGTTGCGGTTGATGCCGCTGTTGGGCACGTGGTTGATGAGGTCCTCATTGATGAGGTCCGGGTTCTTAACGTTCACGCGGAGACGCGTAAAGCAGTTCTCGAGCTCCTCGATGTTGTCCTTGCCACCAAGACCTGCGACCAGGTCGGCAATACCTGCATCGACGCCCTCTGCGGGAGCCGCGGCAACAGCGCCCTGCTTCACCGCGACAGACGCGGCGGCCTCGCCCTCGGCAACGGACTCGGCGAGCTCGGACTCCTCCTCGCGACCAGGCGTGTGGAGGTTGAGCTTCTTAATAAGGAAGGTGAAGAGGAAGAAGTACAGAGCGGCGTTGACGACTCCAAGCACCAGCATAACCGGCCAGTTGGTCTTGTCGACACCGAGGACCAGGTTGGAGACCACGATGTTGATGATACCGCCTGCAGTCGAAGCGGGCACGGAGAGGACCTTGAGCAGGACCAGGAAGATGCCGGAAAGAACCGAGTGAACGACAAAGAGCACGGGAGCGGCAAAGACAAAGAGGAAGTCCATGGGCTCGGTCACGCAGGAGAGCACGGCGGTGATGATCAGCGGGATGATAACGGCCTTGGTCTTATCCTTGTTCCCCTTGTAAGCGGTGAAGATAAAGGCGAGACCGATACCAATGTAGGGCCACAGGTTGTTGAAGGTGTAGCTGTTGAAGTAGGTGCTATCGGAGAAGGGCTGGCCCGTCATTGCCATCTCGGCGACACGGATGGGGTAGGCGCCGGCGATAACCTGATCGCCCAGTGTCAGGGTGCCACCCACATCGGAGAACTGGAACGGGGTGTAGATGAGGTGGTGCAGACCGGTGGGAACGAGCAGCTTGTTGAGCATGCCGTAGATAAACAGACCGATGTTGCCCGACTCCTTAATGATGCCGGCAACGGAGGAGATGGCGCCCTGAACCGGAGGCCAAACGATGCAGAAGCCAGCGCCCATGATCCAGGAGATGATGATCATAATCAGGAACGGGAAGCGAACGCCCGAGAACATCGAAAGGGCAATGGGGAACTGCTTGTTCGAGTACTTGTTGAACACGGCACCGGTGATGCAACCGAGAATGATGCCGCCAAACACGCCAGTATCGAGTACCTGGATGCCCATAACGGTGGCCTGGCCGGTTCCGGTAAGACCGAGCATGCCGCTCGCATCGGCAAGAGAGCCGGTGGCGTTGAGCACGATGTTGTTAGCCTGCAGGAACAGGAAGAACGACATCAGGGCGATCAGCGAAGCATGACCCTTGTTCTTCTTTGCCATGGCGCCGGCGATGCCCACGCAGAACAGAATCGAGAGGTTGTTGATGATAAACATCAGCGACTGATAGACAACGGCGCCCACAAGTTGGAACGGACCGGAGCCCAGTACGGGGACCAAAGCGCAGATGGTCTTGTTGGTCAGAATAATGCCCACGATGAGCAGGATGCCGGCAACCGAGAGATACATCATCGGCTGGACGATCGACTTCGCGAACACCTCCAACGGCGCTTTGAAATTGAACTTCTTTTTTGCGGTCATAGCGGTACTCCCCTTCCTTTTCCGCAAATTAAGACAGATGTGCCCTAGACAAGACCGTGAGCCTTGCCTTATATCAATCGATGTGTGGGCACGTTATGCCTAGAGACCAGGTTCTCCAAGCAGGTTAACAATGTGATATGCGAGATAACTCTTTTCGGCATCGGTAACGACAACGTTATAGATAGACGACAAGTGAGCGGCTATGGCGTCCGCGCACGAGAATGCACACGGATACGCCGTTTCATCGATTCGGAACAGCGCGTCTCCGTTGATTTGCCCGGCCGTAGGATCGAGCGCTCGCTGTGCGAAAAACTGCAGGTGACGAACGAAACGTTCGTAAGGCAGCGAGGTGTCATCGAGGGTCGTAGCATAGCGCTCAGAAACAATCGCGAGCACGTCGCGAACAAGCTGGACCGAAACAATCAGACGATCGGAGCGTTGCGGCATGGTGGCGTTGACGATATGCAGCGTAATGAAACCCTGCTCTTCTTCGCTCATCTGGATGCCCATATACTCCTTGATAATCTGCAGCGCACGGCCCGCAAGCGCGTACTCCTTGCGATAGAACTGCTGGATCTCGAGTAGCAACGGATTCTCACAGGGGACGCCCTTGCGCTCGCGCTCCAAAGCAAGGCTGATATGGTCTGCGAGAGCAATGAGAATCTTATCGTTGATGTCGGCATTGAGCTCTCGACGAAGCATCTGAACGATTTCCTCGGAAATCACGAGGTTGACGGTGGGGATGGACTCCAAAAGATGTGCCAAGCGGTCAATCGTACGCGAGTCCTGAGAAGTTCCCTCCTGCAACGCGTAGGTCTTTTCGATCGACGCCTCGTCGATGGCATCGCCGGCATGACGGCCAAAGCAGAGGCCTCGACCGATGACGATGAGCTCGGAGCCATCGTCCGAAGTGACCATTGCGACGTTGTTGTTAAAAACTCGCTTGATAACCACGGTACCCACCACAAGAATTTACTCGGAAAGCCAGACGACAGGCTCTTTAACAGCAACAGGGCCGGAAGCATGCTCACGAAGAGTCGAGTTCTCCGAACGCTCGCACACGATAACGAAGACCGTGGGATCAAAGCCGGCAGCGCGAACCACGTCGAAATCGACCTCGACGAGGGGCTGGCCCGCGTCAACGTGATCACCCTGGGCAACAAGCGCATGGAAGCCCTTGCCCTCAAGTTTAACAGTGTCGATTCCGATATGCAGCATCACCTGAGCAGAGCTGTTATCGGACATGATGCCCAGCGCGTGCTCAGTCGGAAACAGAGCGGCGACGGTACCGGAAACAGGAGCGCACACCGTTCCCTCTTGGGGAACCACGGCAACGCCATCGCCCACGGCACGGCTGCTAAAAGCGGGGTCATTGGTATTTTCTAGATGAACAAGCTCGCCGGAAACAGGAGCGAGGATTTCGAACTCGGAAGTTGCAGTCTTCTGCTCATCCGAACCGCCCATCAGGCGAGAAAAGAAACCCATGGTGGCATGTCCCTTCATAAATATAGCCCAACCAAAATCAAGCGAATGCGTCCATAGAGACACATCCGTTCAAAGACTTTGGTTAGGCCCACGTCCGAGGGACTCGGTAACCTTCCGCATTTCTTTTTACGCGAACTATTGTAGACAAGCCCAAAGCCGGAACAATCATTATGACCGGCGAACGGTATTTTTTCTCCGATAAACGGTATTTATGCGGTACTTAGGGACGTTCCTTTTCTGCCGGCACCCGGGGACACTCCTTGCTCTGGTGCATTGGGGACAGGTTTGTTTGCACCAGGTCGGTGCAGATTAACCTGGCCCCATTGCGCCAATTTCGTATGCGCTAGATGAAGAGCTCGCATTCCTTCCGCACGACGCAAACCTTGCTCAGCATCTGGGAAACAGCGGATAGTTTGCTGGAATCAAGCTTGCGAGCACCTCGCGGACATACGGCGATGCAGCGCATGCAGGAGATGCACGCCTCGCCAGCTGCTCGTTTGGAGTCACCCTTGTCGATAGCACAAACGGGGCACGCCGCGGCGCATGCACCGCAGGAGACGCAATCCTCTGTTGCCTCGGGCGCCATGCGGTGACCTCCAGCTTGTTTATAAGGACGATTGCCGGGGATAGAGGGCTCGGACGCATCCTCAGCCAACAGCTTTTGCTGAATTTGCTGAGCAAACTCAGCAAGCTGCGCCGCATCCTGCGCATCCGGACGACCGGCAGCAAACTGTCGCGCAATGGAATGTTCTGCAATGGCCGCAACTGCCGCGATCACCCGGAATCCCGCATGCTTCGCAACGTCCTCCAGCTCTACGAGCGTGTCCTCAAACGCGCGGTTTCCGTAGACGCACACCAGAACGGCCCGCGCTCCGTTGCCGTGAACCATGCCCAACCGGTCAGCCACCACAGCCGGGATTCTACCGGCATACGCCGGCACAGAGATTACGGCCACGTCGTCCTCAGTCATCGAGACAGCGCTGAAATCTAGCCCGCTATCGGTCAGATCGACGGTAACGGTATTCTTGTCCAGTGCCCCGGCCACAAGGCCAGACACCTTCTGCGTTCCACCCGTCGGACTAAACACAATTTCGAATACGCTCATCGAGACACCCTCCCCCTACGTCTGGCAACGCGTCAAGCCGTTTTCACATCCAGCCAGAGTATACGGCACGTGGGATCCCCATTTTGGTGCATCAAGCACCCCAATGCACCAACCCTACGCTGTCTGCCTCTTCGTTTTGTATAAATTACGGTACAGATTGTATATATTTACGGGATACCGCCGTGTTCTCCCGAGGTACCCCATCCTGGCCCGTGCAAAAAACGGAGTATTCTGCAACGTGACCGCGCCAGCAATACCCCGAGCGGGCAAACCTTTAGGGCGCTGCGTCATTTTGGGTTCCGACATGGCGAGAATGACGCGCCCCTGCTCCGGAAAACGACGAAATCTGACTCAGAACGCTCGCTAGGGATATCCGAAAGCCACCGTTGGCGACGTCAAATCATATGCAGACAACTCGAACTGCAGAATACTCCAAAAAATGCACGGCGCACCCCATGGGACCCATTGCCGCATGGTAGGAAACAGGCCCACGGCATCCTCTAGATGCATTCCCGAGGAAATCACATTTGAACTAGCGATCGGATACGGCAAACAAAAAGGGCCCCGAGCGTAGTTGCTCGGGGCCCTTGGTTCACCTCGCTCTAGCGGGCGATGCGTATGTTACTTGCGCTTGCCGCCGCCGTCACCGGGGCGACGGGAGCTGCCGCCGCGCTTGCCGCCACGACTATTGCCATAGCTACCACGATTATCGCGACCGCCGGCACGGCCGCCGCGGGAGCCGGCCTGGTTGCCGCCACGCCCGCCACGATAGCCGCCATAAATATGCAATCAGTATGGGTATTAAAA